>WNGA01000114.1_pt1 | contig 114132 bp, 108 predicted proteins | sample 5400061 | NCBI WGS metagenome assembly WNGA01 (sample SAMN13153366, study PRJNA577476) | soil metagenome | isolation source: 100 cm soil or saprolite under grassland replicate 2 | place: USA:California | collected 2016-06-15 | reverse complement strand
CGACGAGGACAACTTCGGACTTGTATTCGAGCCAGCCCTGGAGCGGCGCCTCACCGACGCCGTCGACGTCGACCCGGAGAACCCGGCCGCAATGCTGTACCTGCGCGACGACAACTTCGCTGGCGCAGTCAACGCGTTCGCCAGACGCGCGGTCTATCAGGCGGCGCGCAGTCAGCCCGACCCGACGCAGTCGCGCACGGCACCACCGCCGGCCACGAACGCCGACCTCGGTGTCGAGACTGTCGCAGACGGCAAAGCGGCCGGCACCGCCGCGACAACGCCGCACGACCCACCGAACCCGCGGAACGCGGCGCAGTTGGCCCGGCTCGACAGCGCTCCCGACACTGACGCCGGAACCGCGTCACGGCCGGTCCGCACCAGGAACCATGTCCCAGAGCCGGCAACGACGCGACGGTCCCCCGGTCTCTAACAGGACCGCCAAGCAGGCGGCGCTGACCGGCGGATCAGTAGTAGAGCAGGACGACGGAGAGCAGCGTCCCGGCGTAGAGATATGGCCCCTGAGGCAGGTGCGTTTTCAACTCGGCCCGCCGTGCGGCAATGAGCCCGACGCCAACGATCGCGGCGGCCAGTGTCGCGAGAAAGGCGGCAGCGTACAGCGCGATCCATCCCACCCAGGTCGCGGCGGCGCCCACCGCAACGGCGTAGCGGACGTCGCCCCAGTGCACCCAGGCTGGCAGCGCCAGCGCGGACACCGCCAGGGCCGATGCGGCGACGATCGCGCCGAGGATCGCGCGCAGCCACGGCTGCCATGACTGGCTCACGAGCGCATCACCGAGGAGCAGGCTCAGCAGGCCGACAGCCGCGGCGTAGCTGAGCCGGGCCGGAAGCCGCTGCACCGTAAGGTCGACGAACAGCAGGATGACCCCGAACGCCGCCCACCAGCCGTATGCGGCCAGACGCAGCCCGGTCAGGCCGGACCAGGTCAGTGCCGCCGCCGACGCCGCGGCGACAAGTTCGAGCGTCCATGGTGGCGGCCCGAGCCGTTGCCGGCACACACCGCACCGCGCGACGGGCGTCAGCGCCCGCATGCTGCCGGCCGGGCCGAGCGGCGTCGCGCAGCGCGGGCAGCGGCGGCGCCAAGGCCGGCCGGCGCGGACCGCATGTGTCACCACCGCCCATCGCAGAAGCGGCACGACCGTCAGCGCACACAGGACGATCAACGCGGTCCGCGCGGGCCGACCGCGGAGAGCCACCGTCGCGGCGGCTCGTCGACGTGGGCCTGCTGAACGGGCGCTACGGCTGGTCACCGTCGGTCGGATCCGGTTCCTGGGGTGGCGGATCCTCGCCATCGTCGGTGGGCGGATCCTCGTCGAGGTTGGTGATCCGCCGCAAGATCTCCACCATGTGCCGGCCGTGCGGCGTCAGGCTCCACGTGTGGTGGTGGCTGTCGATCGGCTCCTGGCAGATCAACCCGTTGGCGGCCAGTTGTTTCAGGTTCTTGCTCAGGACGCGCTCGGCGATGTCGCTGCCGTCCCGATGTACCTCGTTGGCGAGTTCGGTGTAGCGCTTGGGCCGTTCGGCGAGGCAGGCGAGGATAGTCACATCCCATGTGTGGCTGAGGATCCTTGAGATTTCCCGTACATGACCGGCGTCCACGCGCTCACCCCCGTTCCCCCGCGACCCGACTCCTTCCTGGTCAATGTGTCGGGCATCCGGTGCTGCGAAGGACCCCACTCCACAGAGTGGAGAGGGGTGGTGTCAAGGACAATAGCCAGCGCACTGCGTCGATACGGCAGTGTCTGCGCGGTTATGCGCCGAATGCCTGTGCGATTGTCGACTGACCGGTCGGATGATCGGCGCCGGTCTACTCGCCTGGTTGTGCGTCCCCGTCGGCCGATGTGCGGGCCGGTACGAGTGTATCGAGATCTTCCAGGAGCGCAATCAACTCGCGACCGCGAGCGGTCAGCGTGTGGTGGCCGAACGGGCCGGCGGGTGAGGGCCGTATCGCTCCGATGCGGGTGAGTCGTTGGACCGCGGCGCCAGGCCATTTGACTCCCCTACGCCGTCGTGTCGAGGGCGATGTCCACACAGTGTTTGATCTTCGCGGTTGCCGTGTGTATGCGTCAGTGTGGACCCGGCCGCACGAATCGGCAAGCGCGATGGCAGAGCGTGAATTTCGCGACTCATCCGCGCCGTTTGGTACGTACCCCGAGGTCCGCACCGCGTGGTACGCATCGCGTGGCACGGACCTCACGGTCCGTGGCGGCGTCCGGCGGAATGCGCGAAAGTAGGTCGGGACTGGGGATCATTCACGGAGGTAGAGGCAGTGCTCACGCGGGGGACCGGGCCGACATCGGCCGCGTCGCATCCGTGCACGCCACGCGCTCCGACGGTCGCCGCCGAGTTGCCGCACGTCTCGTCGCGGCCGGTCGCGGCCTGCGGCCGAAGACAGCCAGGCCAGCACGGTCATTGGACAATGCCGCGACCGTCACTTGGCCCGCGATCTGAACCGCGGGCCTTGCAGGCAGCCGCCCCGGCGTCGGTGCGCACGGTAATGACGATCAATGACACGCCGGTCAGGCGGGTCGAGGGCACGCCCGGCAAAGGCGCATCCTCGGGAACGAAGGCCGTACGCCAGGTGCATCGGCCATCGGTGCCTCGGCGTCGCATCGACCGTCAGATCCCGGAGGTTGGCATGACCGTCCACGGAAGCCCTCGGCGCCTCGTTGCAGCCGCTGGCGTGCTCGCGCTCGCACTCACGCTCAACGCCGCCTGCACGAGAAAGGACTCGACGGGCACGCCGCCGCAGACGCAGGCGCCAACGTCCGCCTCGCCGACGCCCACCGTGGATCCGAAGGTCGCCGACGCTGAGCAGCAGGCCCGTGCCGCCTACGCCGGCTACATCCAGACCTGGGCCATCGCCTCGCAGCAGGCCGACCCGGACAACCCGGATCTGGCCCGCTACACAGCCGACCCACTGCTCACCCTGACTCGACGGAACGTCCGCCGACTGAAGGAAATCGGCGCGGTTCAGGTCGGCGCGCAGAAGGCCACCGTGCAAAGCGTCAAGGTCGACCTGAATGGCAACCCGCCGACGGTGACCATCAATTCCTGCCTGGACTACAGCGACCGGAAGGTGGTCTACAAGTCCAACCAGTCGCCGGTACCAGACAGCGGGCCCGCGACACCCAGGGTCTCGGCGGTGTCGAAGGTGACGCTGCACACCACCGGTCAGTGGCTGGTGAGCGAAGTCAAACAAGGAAGTGACCCATGTTGACCCGCCGCGCTCTCAGCGTCGTGACCGTTCTTAGCCTCACGTTGGCTCTGGGCGCCGTGAACCTGCTTGCGCCGCCCGCGAGCTTCGCCGACCACGTTCACGGCCACTGCGACCAAGCCGTCGACCCGGACTGCCGCGTCGAGGGTGGCCTGCCCGGGGGCCCTGGCAACGGCGGTGGTCCCGGCCGCGGCGGCGGCAACGGCTGCACCTTCAACGGGCAGCGGGTGCCATGCTCCGACCCCGACTGGGGCTACTACGTCGGCGGCGGCTGCTACTGGAAGCGCCTGGATCCGCCGCCGGCTGCATCACCTCCGGACGGATACGACCCAGCCAAGGGCGCATGGGGTGTGCGGACCTGCTACCGCGAACCGGGCGGCAACGTCATCACACAGGTCTACCAATGGATGGAGAACCCGCCCGGCGGGCCGACGCCGGCCGAGCTGGCCCAGCAGGCGTTGGCCAAGCTGAAGCTGCTGGGCGCACGGATCGGCATCACCCCAGACCCGAACGGCAGCGGCGCGGTTGGGCTTCCGGTGTGGCTGTGGACCGCTGTCACGCCGGGCACGTGGGGTCCGCAGTCGGCCAGCGCCTCGGGAGGCGGCATCACCGTCACGATCACCGCCAAGGCGCACCGCATCGACTGGAACATGGGCGACGGCCACACAAAGAGCTGCGACAACCCGGGGACGCCGTATGAGGACCGGTACGGCAACAGCATGTCGCCCACGTGCGGCTACCGCTACGGCGTGCCCAGCGCCACGGCGGCCAACCCGAACGGCCGGTACACCGTCACCGCCACAACCCACTGGCGGGTCGAGTGGTCCGGGGGCGGACAGAGCGGGGTGCTCAACCCGACCAGCCAGTCGCAGACCAGCGTCCGGATCGGTGAGATCCCGGTGGTGGGTGGCGGCCAATGACCACCACCACCAGCCGCACCGTCACCACCCGGGGTGCCTCCCCGTCCGCCCCGGCTGCCGCGCCGGTGGGGCGTCTGCCCCGCCGGCGCCGGTGGGGACTGCTCGCCGTCGGCGTGGTGCTGGTCGCGGTCGGCGCGGTCGCCGCGTACCTGCTGGTCGTCACGGCCGGAGTGACCCGCCCGTATCTGGCGGTCAACCGCAACATTCCTTACGGGGCAACCATCGGTGCAGGCGATCTGACGGTGGTCGACGTCAACCCGGCCGCCGGGCTGCAACCCATCCCGGCCAGCCACCGCGACCAGGTCATCGGCAAGTACGCCGCCGCCGATCTGTTCCCCGGAACGCTGCTGACCCGAGCCCACCTCACCGACCTGGCCATCCCCGCCCCGGGGCAGCAACTGGTCGGCATCGAACTCAAGCCGGCGCAGGTGCCCGCGCGCACCCTCAAACCGGGCGACGCGGTCATCCTGGTGATCGTCCCGCCGACCGGTGTGGTCGGGGTGCCCGACCCGAAGGCCAGCACCCCGGCCAAGCCGGAAAGCATCCGCGCCACCGTCGCCGCCGCCACGCCGCCGGCCACCAACGGCAACGTCCGCGTCGATGTGGCGGTCAGCCAGGCCGACGGGCCCACCGTCGCCACGATGGCCGCGGCCGGACGCATCGTCGTGGTCGTCACCACCCGAGGGGGGTGACGATGGCGCTCACCGCAATGCTGTCCGCCAAGAAGTCGCCCGGTACCACAGTCACCGCCCTGGCCTTCACCCTGTCCTGGACCCGGCGCACCATCCTGGCCGAATGTGACCCGGCCGGCGGTGACATCGCCGCCGGGTACCTGCGCGAGGTACCGATCGGCGAGCGCGGCCTGGCGCAGTTGACCGCCTCGCTGCACCGGCAGCGGCTGGCCCAGGACCTGTGGAGCCAGTTGGTCGACCTCGCACCCGGCAAGGAAACCGCCATGACCCGGCTGGTACTGCCGGGGCTCACCGACCCAGGCCAGGCCGCCGGCGTGGCGCTGGGCTGGGAGCAGCTCGCGAACCTGTTCCGCAGCCTGGAAGCCGGCACGTCAGGGTACGACGTCATCGCCGACTGCGGACGGCTGATGACCGCGTACCCACCCAAGCCGATCCTGGCCGCCGCCGACATCGTGCTGCTGGTGCTGCGCCGGACACTGCCGTCGATCCGCTCCACCGCCGCCGCGCTGGCCGCCCTGCGCCGCGACGGCATCGACCGGGTCGCACTGGTCACGGTCGGCGACGGCCCGTACGCGATCAAGGAGATCGCGCTGCAGTTGCGTGCCCCGGTCGTCGCTGCCCTGCCCGACGACCCCGGCACCGCCGCGGTGCTCAGCACCGGTGGAGAACGTCACCGCGGCCGGCTGCTGCGCGCGGCCGCCCGCGCCGAAGGTGAGGTCTGGCAGATGATCACCGCCGGCCGCGCCGCCCGCGCCGGCCGGTCGCCCCGGCCCGTGCCCCCGGCTCCGGTGAGGGAGGTCCGTAGTGTCCGCTGACCACAACGCCTGGGGTCCTTGGCAGGGACAGCCGCAGCCGCACGGCGGTCTACCAGCGGCGGTCCGCGCGCAGGTCAACGGCCACACCTGGCCCCCAGCCTCGCCGGCCCCGCCGCCGGCTCCGCAGGTACGGCAGGACGGCCCGCGGGCCACGCAACTCGACGACGCCGTGGTGCGGGTGCTGCATGAGCAGGCCGCCGGGCTGCTGGCCGCTGAGTTCCGCGCCGCCCCGGACGTCGGCGCCGACGACCGACAGGCGATCGGCGAGGACATCGCCGCGCGGGTGGTCCGCAAGCACGTCGACGCCCGCCGCGTCGCCGGGGACAGCATCGGCGACGACTACGAGCAGGCGCTGCTCGACGCCGTACTCGCCTACCTGTTCGGGTTGGGCCGGTTGCAGGCCATCACCGACCACGAGGGCGTGGAAAACGTGATGGTGCTCGGCTACAAGCGCGTGCGGGTGGAGTACGCCGACGGCCGCGTGGAAGAAGGCCCGCTGGCGGCCAGCGACGACCGCGAGTTGCTGCAGATGATCCAACGCATCGCGGCCATCGGGCAGCGCAACGAACGTGCCCTGACCGCCGCCAAACCGACGCTGAACATGCGCCTACCCAACGGCAACCGGCTCGCCGCGATGCACGTGGTCACCCCGGCACCGGTGGTGGTGATCCGCCGGCACCGCACCAAGAAGGTCAACCTCGACGACATGGTCGCGCTGGATGCCATCGACCCGGTGATCCGCCAGTTCCTGGCCGCACTGGTGCGAGCCAACCTCAACGTCGTCATCGCCGGGCCACCCAACTCCGGCAAGTCCACGCTGATGCGGGCAATGTCCACCGAAATTCCCCGCGGCGAGTGGTTCGCCACCATGGAAACCGAGTACGAACTCGGCCTGCACGAGACCGGCGAGTTCGACTGGGTGGTACCCATCGAATCCCGTGAAGGACACGGCGACCTCGGCCCGGACGGCCGCCCAGCCGGCGAGGTTTCACTGGAGCGCGTCTTCCCCGACACGCTGCGCCTGTCTATGACCCGGGTCCTGGTCGGCGAGGTCCGCTCCGCCGAGATCACCCCGATGTTCGACGCCATGAACACCATGCGCGGCTCGATGTGCACCGTGCACGCCCGGCACGCCGACAGCGTCCTTAACCGCCTCGCCGAGCTGCTGATGCGCTACGGCGCCGCCACCACCCTCACCCACGCCTGGCTGACCGTGGTCAACGCGCTGGACTACATCGTCTACGTCGACATGATCAACGAGACCGCGATCGGCGGGAAGCGGCACCGATTCGTCTCCCACATCATCGAGATCGACGGACTCGGTGACGGGGCGAAACCGGCCACCCAGACCATCTTCGGCCCCGGCCCGGACGGGCGCGCCCGGCCCAACGTGCACCCGCAACGCAGCCGCGCTCAGTTGCTGCGCACCGGCTTCGACCTGGCCTGGCTCAACCAGACCAACGGAATGTGGCAGCAGCCGCTGCACACCATGACCGGAGGCCAACCGTGACCCCCGCCGCCCTGACCGCCACCGCAGCAGCCGCCCTCATCGCCGGGGTGCTGCTGATCGTCACCGGCCTGGCCGGCAACCGCCGCCCGGCCGAACCACCGGCACAGAGCACCTCCCGGCTTGCCGCGCTGCTCGGCGTCGGCCTGTCCACCCGGGCGCGCCGCACCCGGCAGGCCCTGCTGGCGCTCGCCGCCGCGGCAGCCGCTTCGGCGTGGCTGCTCACCGGCTGGCCGGTCGGTGGCCTCCTCGCCGGGCTGGCGGTACTCGGGGTGCCGTGGCTGCTGTCCGTCGGCTCCGCCGAACGCCACATGATCACCCGGCTGGAGGCGGTGGAGACTTGGACCCGCCGGCTGAAAGACCTCGTCCGCACCGGCCACGGCCTCATCTCCGGGATCGTCACCAGCGCCCGCACCGCCCCGGCCCCGATCGCCGACGAGGTCAGCGAGCTGGCCGCCGAACTGCAAGCCGGCGCCGACCCCCAGCACGCCCTGGACCGCTTCGCCGACCAGCTCGCCGACTTCAAAGCCGACGAGGTGATCGCCGCTCTCAAGCTGCACGCGGGCGACCGCGGCCAACGGCTGTCCGACGTGCTCACCTCGGTCGCCGGCTCAGCCGCGCGGGAGGTCGTCATGCGCCGCGGGGTGGCCGCCAAACGCGCCGAGCCGCGCTTCGTCACCCGCTTCATGACCGCGCTGATCGCCATCGTGCTCATCGTGGTATTCGCCAACAGCGCCTACGCCCGCCCCTACGGCCAACTGGTCGGGCAGCTCGTCCTGTTCGCCGCCACGCTGATGCTGATCGGGCTGCTGGCCTGGATCCGCCGACTGACCCTGCCCCCGCGGCGGCACCGCTTCCTCGCCCCCGCCACCACCGCCGACCAGGTCGCAACGCCGGCTCCGGCGGACGCCGCACCGAAGGAGGTGGCGCTGCGGTGACGCCGACCGTCATCATGGTCATCCTCGCCGGGGCCGGTGCGGGCCTGGGGCTGTTCCTCATCGTGCGGGAGTTCGCCCCGGGCGTGCCCGCGCTCGGGCCCGCGCTGCGCCAACTCCAGGCTCCGACCGCTGCGGCGACGACACCGGCGACTGGGCCGTTGGGGTGGCTCGGCGCCCGGCTGCGGGTACCGCACCGCGAGCTGGCCCTGATCGGGCGCAGCCCGGAGCGCTACCTCACCGAGAAGGTCGGCTTCACCCTGGTCGGGCTGCTGTTCCCGCCGATGTTCTCGCTCATCCTGGCGGTGACCGGGATTCGGCTGGGCATCGTGATCCCCGCCGCGGTCGGTGTGCTCCTCGCGGTGGTCTTCTTCTTCCTCGTCGACGTGTCGACACGCCAGCGCGCCGCCGAGGCCCGCGAGGAGTTCAGCCGCCACGTCGCGGTCTACCTCGACCTGATCGCCCTGGAGTTGGCCGCCTCCCGCGGCCCCACCGAGGCCCTGCAACGCGCCGCCGCGGTCGGCGGTGGCTGGGTGTCGCAACGAATCCGGGAGAGCTTGAACAACTCACGGCTACGGCTGGAACCGCCGTGGGACGGGCTCAAGCAGGTCGCCGCCGAGATCGGCGTGCCCGACCTCGGCGACGTCGGCGACATCATGACCCTGGTCGGCGACGAGGGCGCCCAGGTCTACGACAGCCTGCGCAGCCGCGCCGAGTCGCTGCGCGCGGCACTGCTGGCCAAGGAGGAGGAGCGGGCCAACACCGCGACCACTGTGCTGTACATCCCGACCAGCCTGCTGGTGTTCGTGCTGTTCATCATCGCCGCCTACCCGTTCCTGGTGCGGCTGGTGACCACCTGACCGACGCCCGTCCCGCGGGAGACGGGGAAAGGAGAAACCCAGAGATGAACCACGTGACCGAAACCGCCTTCGCGGTGCTGCGCCAGCGGTGGCGCGCGGCTCGCGCCGACGATCGCGGTGCCACCGCCATCGAGTGGGCGATCTTCGCTCTGATGGCGCTGCTGGTCGCCGGGCTGGTCGCCGGGGCGATCACTTTGGCCATCAACAACCGGCTGCCCGGCATCCAATGAGGACCGCCGCCACGCCGCTACCCCGCCGGGCCGGTCCCCGGCGGGGCCGGCCTGGCAGCGACCGCGGCTCGGCGTCGGTCGAGTTTGCCATCACCGCGGTCGCCGTGATGGCCATCGTCTTCGCCGCCATCCAGGCCGCCACGTACTTCTGGGCCCGGTCGATCGCGCTCGCCGCCGCGCAGGAAGGCGCCCAGGCGCAGCGCGCCTACAACGCCGCCCCCGGCGTGGGACAAACGAGGGCCGCCGCGTTCGCCGCCTCCACCGGCGACGGCCTGTCCGGCACGACGGTCACCGTCACCAGCGACGCCGAGCACGTGCAGGTCACCGTCACCGGGCACTGCTTGTCGGTCATTCCCGGCTTCTGCAACGCCTTCCCGGTCAATGCGACCGCGCACGGCACCCGGGAGAGGGTGACCAGCCCATGACCCGCACCTGGCCGTGGCGCCGGCCCGGCGAGCGGGGATCGGCTGCTATCGAGGCCGCGATCCTCGCCCCGCCGCTGCTGGTCCTCATCGGGCTGGCCATCGTCGGCGGCCGGATCCAGGTCGCCGGTGGCGCGATCGAAGGCGCCGCGCACGACGCCGCCCGCGCGGCGTCGATCTCCCGCACCGCGGGCGAGGCCCACGCCAACGCGCTCGCCGCGGCCGGCGCCACCCTCGGCCAGCAGGGCCTGCACTGCGCGAGTCTCACCGTGGCGGTCAACACAGCCGGCTTCGCCGTGCCGGTCGGCGAGCCTGCCACCGTGTCGGCGACCGTGACCTGCGTGGTCGACTTCAGCGACCTGGCAGGCGCCGATGGCCTGCCCGGCGCCAAGACGCTCACGGCGAGCTTCGTCAGCGCACTGGACACGTTCAGGACCCGGCAATGAGCGTCGATGTGCGGCGCCGGCCGCCGCGGGACGAGGGCCGCATCGCGCTGCTGGTGATCGTGCTGACCCTCGCGGTACTCGCAATGATCGGACTCAGCGTCGACGGCGGCGGCAAGCTACGTGCGTTGCAGCGCGCCGACCGCCTCGCCATCGAGGCGGCCCGCGCCGCGGGGCAGGCCATCGCCGCCCCGCAGGCCATCCGCGGCGGGGAGAAAGTGGTCGACCCGGCCGCCGCGACCGACGCCGCCCAGAACTACCTGGCCGCCGCGGGTGTAACCGGGTCCGTAACCGTGTCCACCGACCGCAAGCAGGTCACCGTCACCGTGACGATCGTCTACAGCACGGTGTTCCTTGGCCTGGTCGGCATCGACAACCTGCCCGCCACCCGCCAGGCCAGCGCGGTCCTGGTCGCCACCTAAGCGAACGCACGGGGCGAGGAAGGAGCAGACGTGGCCCGCCACCCCAGCCGATCCAGCCGGCACACCGGCCGGATCCTGCTCGGCCTGGGTGCCCTGCTCGCGCTCGCCGGGCTGCTGGTCGCCGTGCCGCTGATCCTGCTGACGGCCTGGCAGTATCTCGGCCCGCCGGTACCAACCTGGCAGGAGCTGACCAGCCCCGACGACGGCACGCTGTTCGTGCGGGTGCTCTGCCTCGTCGGCTGGGTCGGCTGGGTCACCTTCGCCTGGTCGGTGCTCGCCGAAATCGTCGCGCAGGTGCTCGGCTGGCGGCTGCCGGCGCTGCGTTGGCAACGCCGCATGGCCGCTGGCCTGGTCGCCGCCATCGCCCTGATGCTCAGCACCCCGGCCATCGCCAGCGGCACCGCCTCACCCGTGCAGGCCGCCCCAGTCGTCGCCGCCCCGGTCTTCCATCCACCGGTCCACCGCGCACCCGTCGCCGACCCGGTGGTCGAGGCGGCGCGGGCAGCCGGCTACATCGAGCATCCCGTCCAGCCCGGCGAACAGATGCCCGCCATCGCCGAGCGGTACCTCGGCGACCGGTACCAGTGGCGCGCCATCGCCGAGGCCACCTACGGCATCCCACAACCCGACGGGCGCGCCCTGCGCCCCGGCGACACCCGCATCTACCCCGGCTGGACAGTCCGCGTGCCCGCCCGTCCGGCGCCGGCCGCCGTCACGCCCGTCGCACACACCACAACCAAGCCGGCCAGCGCGCCGGTGTACGAAGTCGCCCGCGGCGACTGGCTGTGGCACATCGCCGGCCGGTTCCTCGGCGACCCCGACCGCTACACCGAAATCGAAGCACTCAACCCCCGCCTGGAACACCGCGACGGCCGCTTCCCCGACCACATCGAAGCCACCTGGCGCCTGGTACTACCCGCCGACGCACACGACCGCGGCCCCCGCCCGCACGCCACCGGCACGGTCGTCACTCCCACCGTGCCGCCCGACGCCGAGGCCCCGGGCCGCACACCCCCGCCCGACGGCAGCGGACCCGGCGGCACCCCGCCGACCGTTCCGGCCAGCCCCAGCCCGTCGACGAGCCCGAGCGCCACGCCCAGCGCCAGCCCCAGCACCGCAAGCCCGAGCCCGACCGGCAGCCCCGCCGCGAGCCCAACCACCGCCCCAACCGGTGCCGCGCCCAGCGCACCAGCGGGCACGCCGGCACCGGCGTCCCCCGCGGGCGACACGCAACCACCCGCCGAGGACGACAGCATGCTCGACCGAGCGCTCCTGATCGGCGTCCCGCTGTTCGGTGCCGGCCTACTCGCCGCGCTGCTGCTCACCAGCCTGCGCCACCGTCGGCGCAGCCAGGAGCAACACCGACCAGTCGGACGCCGGCTGCTGCGTGTCCTGGCCGCCGCCCTGGTCGACCGACCCGCCGAGCAGATGCCCGACATCCTCGGTGCCTGGCTGCACGGCGACACGATCAACCTGTTGCTCACCCGGCCGTGCCCCGATCCGCCGGCACCGTGGACCGGCGACGACCTCAACTGGACCCTGCCCGGCGACATCGCGCTGCCCGACGTCGACGGTCAACTCGCGCCGCTGCCCACCCTGGTCGCCGTCGGATCCCAACCCGGCATGCATGTGCTGCTCGACCTGGAGCGAGTCGGCCTACTGGCCATCACCGGCGACCCGGACCGGGCCGGCGACCTGCTGCGCTACCTCGCCGCCGAACTGGCCTGCAACGCCTGGAGCGACCACGTCGACATCACCGTCGCCGGCTTCGACGCCACCGAAACCGGCGAACTCATCGCACTTGGCGGCGACCGCATCACCGCCGCCCCCAGCATCGCGGTCGCCATCGACCGCATCCGCCGCCGCGCCTCCCAGGTCGTCCAGTCTCTCGACCACCTCGATGCCGGCGACCCGCTCACCGGCCGCATCGCCGACATCGCCGCCGACGCCTGGATGCCGCACGTCCTGCTGGCCAGCAACCCCGGCCCGGACGACATCAACGCGCTGAAAGCGCTCGACAACGACCTGTCCGCCACCGGCCGATGCGCCGTCGCCATCGCGGTAACCGCCCGCGACGAGATCGGCCGATGGCCCATCGCCATCGACACGGCAGGGCGGCTCACCATCGCCTTCCTCGGCATGACCGGCGACGACACCGTCACCGCCGCCGGCCTACCCCGCGCCGAACTCGGCAGCCTCGCCGAGCTGCTCAACACAGCCCGGCGGGGCACACCGGGCGCAGCCGATGCCGACGAACCAGACCCCGACCAGACCGACGACTGGCCCCGCGTACCGCCGGCCCCGGAGCCCGAACCGTGGGCGCACGGCACCGACGCCGCCGGAGCACTCCTCGACACCCCGCCCAGCGAGCACCACGACGTCGACACCGACGCGCAGGACGAGCGCGACCCCACCGACGACGAGGCACCCGCCGAACCGGTCCAAACCCCGGCGCCCGACACGGCACAAGAGTCCGAGCCAGCGCCAGCTCCCAAACCGCTGCCGCCGTTGCCCCGGACGGCCGCCGACAGCAAACCGCCCACCGACGCCGCCGCCCGCATACCCGCCGTCGTCGCCCTCACCAGCAGCCCGGCACGCGCCCGCAACCGCGTCACCGCACCGGCCCGCCGCCGCCACAGCGACCCCACCCTCGACAACGACGTGCGCGCCTGGAACGACGCCGACCCCACCCGGCCCCGCATCGCCATCCTCGGACCGGTCACCGTCGACGCCTCCGGGCACCAACCCGCCGAGCGGCTGCGCTTCTACGCCGAAATCATCGTCTACCTCGCCGCCCGCGGCTCCCGCGGCGCCACCACCGACCAGTTCGACGAAGCCCTCTGGCCCGGGCAGCAGCCCAAGGCCACCAGCCGCCGGGTCGCCGTCGCGCGGGCCCGCCGCTGGCTCGGCGAAACCCCGGACGGCCAGCCATGGCTGCCTGACGCCACCGCCGACCGCCGCTACCAACTGCGCGAGGGATACCTGCTCGACTGGCACCTGTTCCGGCGACTGCGCAGCCGCGGCGAAAGCCGCGGACCGGCCGGCACCGGAGACCTTCGTCAAGCGCTCGCCCTCGTGCGAGGCGCACCGCTCACCGGGGCCGACGTCGCGTACTCCCCGGTGGCCCGCAACCCCTACGTGTGGCTGCCCACCTCCGACATCCAACCCCACCACCTCGCCTCCGCCATCGTGGACACCGCCCACCGGCTCGTCGAGCTATGCCTCGACGGCGGCGACATCACAGGCGCCCGGTGGGCGGTCGACCAAGCCTGGCTGGCCGACCCCGACCGAGCCAGCGACATCGCCTGGCGCGACCTCCTACGCGTCGCCGCCGCCGAAGGCAACACCGCCGAACTCGACCAGATCCTCGGCGACCTCATCCGTACCCGCGACGCCGAAGTCCCCGAAGACCTCGACAAAGACACCTACCGCCTGCTGTGCGACCTCATGCCCGAACGCATGCGCGCCGGAGTGCGCTGACCGACGCCGCCGACAGGAAGGAGCAGACGCAGATGCCAACCCGGGTCCTGCTCGTCATCGTCTGCCTGCTGCCGGTGCTCATCAGCCTCATCGGCGAGAACCTCGACTGGGACCCACGCCTAACCTTCACCGTGGCCGCGGTAGTCAACGCAGGCCCGGCCGCCGTCCTGGCCAGCAGGACAGTAACCGCATGGAGCGGTTTGTCACCCACGCATATCGCCCCGTGGACGGAGTGGACGATCGCCGTCACCCCGGCGATCGTCGCGGTCGTGGTCCTCGGGTGGGCCTACCTCCGAAACACCCGCGACGAGCGGGCCCCCCGCAGCCCCGATTCCTGGTGCGCACGCTGCGACACCGCGCTGTATGCCGACCGCGCCGGCCGCTACTACTCCCGGGCCGACGGCTACCTATGCCCCCCGAGCTGCGTCAGCCAGGCGCTCGCCGCCACCAGCCGGGAACCGCAACGCCGTGATATGACACGGGGTCCTGATCACAACCCCACGGATCGGAAGGGAGAAGCATCGTGGCCGACGACGGCCGGCGGTTCCACATCGGCGTGAGCACCCATACCGATCGTCGGCGGCTGCTGCGCTTCATGACCGCCGATCATGGTGGGCAATGCGCCATCACGGATGGCACGGCACACAGGGCAAGCTCGCCATCGCCGGGCTCACCGCCGGCATCCCGCTCGGCGCGTTGCAAGCCTGGGCCGACGGGTCGGCCGGGTGGATCGTGACGATGCTGGCCGTCGCGGGTGCGGTGGGAGTGATCACTCCGCTCAGCCTGGCCCTCAGCGCGGTGGTGCGGTGGTGGCGGCTGCGGTCAGCTCGGTCGGGGTGGGTCGCCCACTGGTGCGAGGGCCCTGACGGAGAACTGGCCATCCGAATGACCCACCCGAAGCCGGCGACGGCCGAACAACCGGAACGCTGGCCGGGGCTGGACCTGTACGGCATCGGTGGCGCGGGCCGCCGCCTACTCGGCTGGCTACAAAACCTAGCCGACGACAACGGCGCGGCGCTCCTCGTGCGGACCACACAGCCGCGGCTGGTGCCCTACTACGAGAACGCTGGCCTCACAACCGTATCCCGCCCATGGCTGCGGATAGGAACGGCGATGCAGCTCGGAAAGACCGTGCTGTCCTACCCGCCGCCACGCGACGCCAACCGGCTTGGGTAATAGTCAGATCCTGGTGCGGCTCAGGCTGGACGAGTACCACTAAGCGTTGGAATAGCACACCGACGGACGGGCCCTTCTGGTGGAAGGAACCATACGGCGATCCGCCGGCAAGCCACGACGAGCCCTGTTGAGGAGATCTATCTGATCGGAAGGTACCTGTCCCGGGTCGTGATGATCCCCCGAACGATGTACTGGCTCGGGGCGGCCTCGCCATGCGGTGACTAGTCTCAGCGCATGAACAGCGGACCGCAGCGAAGCCGTCGGGCAAAGATCAAAGCCGAGGCGATCGTCGAGATCACCGACGACGCGGCGGTGATCGAGGCTGCTCTTGCGCATATGGAGCGGGGAGAGTTCACGGCCGGCGGCGAGCGCGAGGCCCGCCAAGACCAGGTCAAGGGCGACGTGGTCGCTGCCGTGGGATGGCTCGTTGATCCGTTCGGTCTGCTTCCTGACGTACCAGGTACCCGGGTTATCCGCGCCGAAGACAGCACCGTGGAGGTTGACCAGGCTGGATTTGAACGGTCCGTCGACCCGGACTTCGTGGCTCTGTTCCCGGTCTGCCAATGCGGGAAGGACTCATGCGATGCGTGCGGCCGGTTCCAGCTCACGCCGCGTACTGCTGCCGTGTTGTGGACAGTCGCTCAGATCCTGGCTGACCAGGCGTACAACGATGTGATCGAGCATGGGATGAGCCGGCCGCTGATAACGGCGCTTGGGAGTTGTTCAACCGGTATCCGCGGATCACGTGGCGGCAGGACGCGGTGTGGCGCAGGCAGGCGGCCCGCGCGTACGACGACCTCACGGATGACATCGCCGCCGGCCGTTGGCCGCGCCCGACGTCGGAGTCGGACTTCGGCTCCGTCTCCGCCGTCTTCCAGCCCAACTGCACGATCTGCTTCTCGACCTCGAACAGACCCTCGTCGAGGTCCACGTTGGTCCACTTGAGACCGATACCCTCACCGCGGCGCGGGCCCCGGAAGACCAGCAGGTGGTAGTAGGCGTACAGCCGGTCGCTCACCGCAAAGTCGAGGAATGCACCCGTCTGGACCGGCGTCCATACCGCCACCTTGGGCCGGGCCCCCGTGGCCATCCACTGGATGACCCGCTGACGGGTCCACGCCACCGGCTTCACCCGTCGGGCCCGCGGCAGCTCGATGTGCAGGGCCGGGTTGTCCGGGATGCGGCGCTGCCGCACCGCGTCGTTCAACGCCTTCCGCAAGGTGGCGTGAATCCGCCGAACGGTGGCCGGGCCCACCGGCCGCGGGTGAGTCGCGCTGTCCGCCACGATCCCGTCGTAGGCCGCCTGGATGTGCGGACCCCGCAGCTTCTCCAGCAGGATGTGGCCGAGGCGCGGCTTCAGGTGTAGCCGGAGGTGGCCTTGGTACGAGCGGTAGGTCGTCCGCGCGACACCGCGCTTGGCTGCGAGCCATTCGTCGAGCCACTCTGCCGTGGTCTGGCCCCGCACCAGCGGCAGCCCCACCACGAACCGGCGCTTGACGTCGTCGTGCTCCGGCAGTTGCCGGTACCGCCGGTAGTGCTCGCGGATGAGGTCGGCGATCTGGACATGCCCTACGTCGTCGTCCGAGTCTGGGATCTCCAGCAGTTGGATCGCCCGGCGCATTGCGGCCGTAGCGCCGCCCTCGGAGGCGAAGCCGCCCCGCGTAATCTGCTGTCGGCCAAGCGTCCTGCGTCCTTCCTCACTCAACGGCACGTCGATGACGTACGACCAACTGTCATGCTTCTTGGCGCAGGCCAACCGTTTGCCCGCCACGTTGTACCGGGCCGGGCATTTACAGCGCTTGTACGTCATGCCCCTTCACGCCGGGCCTTCCTTCGTGCGCGCCGGTCTGGGTGTCTCGCTTCGTCCACGGCGGCCAGCGGTCCGCCGCCGTAGCTCGGGTACCAGCTCCGCGATCAGGTCGCGGGTCACGTGGCCGCGCAGCGCCTGGAGCCGGCGTGGAGAGAGGCCTTCCGGCTGGTCCGTCAGGCGCCGTTCCCGCTCTTCGGCCAACGAGCGGCCCCAGAGCGCGAGGGCCATCTCGTTAACCAGCTCTGGCGACGTACCCAGCCGGCGCGCCACATGCCGCTCGGCCTCTCCGATGCCTTCGGGCGGCTGGTCGGACACATTTTCACGAATGGTCCGGGGGACTGTCCGGCCCGCCACCAGCGCCCGCAGGGTCGCCACCGGCACAAGGGCGCGTGGAGCTAGCTCCACCAGGTCCTCATCCGCGCCGGCAATCAGCGCCGCCGGCGTGACCTCGTAAGCCGACGACAACAGGAGTACTTCCTCGAACGTCAGCCGCCTGGCTCCGACCTCGGCTTGAGCGACCGTGCCGCGAATCCAGCTCGTCAGCCCGTGCGCTCGGATGCGGGCGGCAGCATCTTCTTGCCGCAGTCCGTGCCCCATGCGAACACCCTTGAGCCCCGCCGCCAGAACCTCTCGCAGAGTTGCCCTTGCCATAGTCGTCTCGCTCCCATCGGCCGTTGGTCGCGTTCGACGGTACAAGTTCATCTGCTCTCTGCCAAGAGCGCTTGACTTGTAACGAGTGGAGGGACATCATGCGCTCTAGGAACAGAGCGTAGCCCGCAGGAGGGGTGGACCACCGTGGACGCGATGAGTCGCGAAGAGCTGTTGGCCTTACCCGCCGCGGTCAACCTGGTGACGGCCGCCCGTGCGCTCGGCATCGGGCGCACCCGCGCCTTCGAGCTGGCCCGTCGCGGCGCCTTCCCGGTCCCAGTCCTCCGGGTCGGCGTCACCTACCGCGTGCCGACCGCGCCGCTGCTGAGGATCCTCGGGCTTCCGCCCGGAGACAAACCCGACCTTGGCCGAGCCTCCTGATTGCCACGATCATTATCGAGCTGAAGTCCGCGGCTCACCTGAGTAGCGTGTCTGGACGGCACGGCTCACATGCCTGCGTACGAAGAAAGTGACCCGCTACCAATGAATACCGAATCCCGCGCCGAGGCTGAGCCGAGAAGCTCGCTTGCCGTACTGGCACAGCCATGGGCCTTTAGCCAGCGGCATCCGTTCGACACAGGCGACTTCATCAAAGCGGCCAAGCGCCGAGGCCTGGATCTCGACCTCCAGGGACTTCGCGAGCTGTACCGAGTGGGCATCTTGCCGCCGCTGATCGAAGCCATGCCCCGTCGCGTCAATGAGCCGATCGAAGTACCGGTCGTCAAGCTAAGGGGTTTCAGCTCGCTCGCCTACGGGCTTCAGCGGGCTGCCGCCAACGGACGCGTCCGTGACCCGGCCGCAGCGCCCTTCCGTCGTCACACCGCCTTTCAACGGCCATCTGGCGCATCGCGTCGTTGGCACAACGGATTAATCTTCTCGCACTATCAGCTGCTATGCCTTCCTGAAGTCGAGACGCTGTGGGCACGTCGGCGTCTCACGGTGCGCTCGGGGCGTCAGGTGGTGCGGCTACCACAGCCGCACCCACGGCTCATCGACCGAGCACGCAGCCTGCGTGACCTGGCAATTGTCCTCTCCGCACTGGAAGCCCGCTACCTTCCCAAGCTCGATCCTGCTTGGATTCGGCTCCACAATGCCGAGGTCGAGGACTGGGAACGGTACCGGGAGTCGTTCGACCCGACTGAGTTCGCCGCGACGTTCAGCTACCCGCCTCAACGCGCGCAGGCGAACGCGGAGATGTTGTTGATGACCGCCGATCGGATCGATCCACTCGGACGGGAATGGGGATCGCTTGCTCGCCGTGCACCGAACCGCGCCCGCGACAAGCTATCGGGGTCGGCCCTGCAAGCTATGGACTACCGCGAAGCGGCCGAAATCCTGCTGCTGTACTACGAGGATCTTGCCGGTCGCGGTGCGGCCGAGCCGCTACCCGAGATCCCTCGACATGCTTGGCATCCGCTCGCCGAGCGGCTCAGCGTCCATCGGCAGACCCTCGACGAGGACCTTCAACGCCTTGGCCTGTCGCCTCATCCGCGCGTCGTGCTCATCGTTGAGGGTGAGACCGAGGAGGAGCTGGTTCCACGAGTCCGCGCGCACGCCGAGCTATCACTGGCGCCCGAGCTAATCCGTGTTCTGACCTTACGCGGTGTCGGCGGTGACCTCACGAAAGTCGCTGCCCTCGCTGCGACACCGCTGGTCGGCGAACGCCGAGGCGATGCCTGGTCGTTGATCAAGCCGCCTACAGCACTTTTTATCGTTATGGACCCCGAGGGGCCATATGCGACAGACGACGGCATCGCAACTGCACGAAAGAAGATCATCCAGGAAGTTGCGCGCGCCCTGGCTGCCCAGAGCGTCGTTGCCGAGTCGGGTGACCTCGACGAGCTAGTCAAGGTCAGAACTTGGGAACAGTGCTGCTTCGAGTTTGCGCACTTCGATGACGACGAGCTGGTCGACGCGATCATACGAGTACACGCCGGCACGAACGGACTGAGCCGCGACGAACTCCTCAAGGAGGTGCAGGAGAGGCGGACTTGGTGGCGAAATATCGATAGCGTATGGAAGAAGTGGAAGCCCGCACTCAGCAAGCCCGCACTAGCGCGCGAACTGTGGCCGGTCCTGGCTGCGAAGATCGACCGTCGCCGGGCCGACCACAGTGCTCCATTGCCACCGATCGTCGACGTCCTGATTGAGGCTGAGAACCTTGCACGGCGCTGGCAGTACGGCTCGTTCGCGCTTAGGGCCGCGCCAGATCACCCAGCGCCTACAGGTCACACCCCGACTCCACCAGCCGCAGCGCCTTGAGCCGAGACAACATCGCGGGGCCGTCGTGCCATACAACAGAGCCAGGACGTCAGCTCGATCGCTGCTGTTCATCGTTCGGCAGCATTGACCAATTCGTCGACTCGATAAGCGCCGAAGCGAAGAAGCATGTCGATCAGGTCGAGCACCTCCGATCGGCTGGCTGGAGTTCGAGCTTGCTCGTAGGCGCGAAGGATCAAGCGCCCAACCTCGTCTGCATTTCCGGCGGCCCTGGTGGACAGGTTGCCCATATCCGTCCCGAAGACGCCTACGAAGCGCTGGGCGCACAGGATCGCGAGGTCGTCGATGCGGTCGGGCGCGCGTTCCAGCGTGATGAGCAACTGGTCAACGGCAGGTTCAAACGACGGCGAGTCGATGAGCGCCACCAGGACATCCCGGAACGGTCCGAGCGCCTGGCCGCGCAGCGCTCCGGCGACTTCAGCAACTGCCGCCCGTACCTTCTCGTCGGGATCATTGGCCAACAGCTGCAGGGTGGCGCTGGCCGTGTCTGGATCGCTGGTGAACGGGAGTCGGTGCGCGCAGGTCGACGCGACACCTTCCCTGGCTGCCGGGTGCTGAGCGTCTCGCGCCGTCGCCAGCAGGTCGTTCAACCGCCATTCCAACCCGGCGAGGCCGGCTAGCTGCCCTCCGACTTTGCGGACCTCGGCGGAATCGGAATCAAGCATGCGCTGGATCACGGGCTCAACGACCGCCGCGTCTGTGTGGCCGATGTACACGATCAGGTCGGCGACGTGACGTGTGGCAAGCAGACGGTCGTCGGCCTGGGTCAGCAGCGCAAACGCTTCGAGCGCAGCCGGCCGCGCGTGGCGGAGGCAGGCCGTGATCAGGTGGGCAACGCACGATCGCACCGCCACCGAGGGATCGGAGGCGAGGTAGTGGAGTTCGGGTGTGACCAAGCCGGTCCGATGCCCGTCAGCGTCGTGCACCAGGATGTCTCCGAGCATCCGGGCGCACTCGCCGCGGGCTGAGTTGATGCCGTTGGTCTCGATGCGGTCGCCAACCATGCCGCTGTCTGCGTCGTCTCGGCTCCAGTGGTCCTCCTCAGGCGAAGGGCTGTGGCGCGCCCTATCGACCAGTAGCTGAATGATGTCATCGGGGATCGGGCTGTCGAGGTGCTTACGCAACGGCCAGCCCAGCCAACGATCAGCCGCGCTGTGACCGAGCGAGGCGATGTGACGGATGGCATCGAACACGAGATTCGGCGAACCCGGCGCTTCGGTGTTTCCGAGCCCGATGAGGATGCTCTCCGGGTAGGCCGCGTGGGCATCGGTCATCAACCGCCGGGCCAAACGCGCGAATCGGTCGGGGTTGGCCGTGGCCTGGCTCTGGAGTACGTGCGCGAGCTGAAGGGCACCACCCCGGAAGGTGGTCCAGTTGTCAACGCCGGTCGAAAATTGACCCCCTTTGGCCGGTTGAATTTTGACCCCTCTCGTTGATAGTTGATCTCTATTCGTCGGCTGGTCCGGTGGTGGGGACGCGGCCGAGGTCTCGGTTCTTGAGCCGGTAGCTGTCGCCTTTGAGGGCGATGACTTCGGCGTGGTGGACGAGCCGGTCGATCATGGCGGCGGCGACCACGTCGTCGCCGAATACCTCGCCCCAGCGGCCGAAGACCTTGTTGGAGGTGACGATGAGGCTGGCCCGTTCGTAGCGCGAGGAGACCAGTTGGAAGAACAGGTTCGCCGCTTCGGGTTCGAACGGGATGTAGCCGACCTCATCGACGACCAGTAGCGGGTAGCGGCCGAGGCGGACGAGTTCGGTTTGGAGCCGGCCGGTGTGGTGGGCGGCGGCGAGCCGGTCGACCCACTGGGCGGCGGTGGCGAACGCGACCCGGTGCCCGGCTTGGCAGGCGCGCATGGCCAGGCCGATGGCCAGGTGGGTCTTGCCGGTGCCGGGCGGGCCGAGGAAGACGACGTTGTCCTTGGCTACCACGAAGTCCAGGGTGCCCAGGTGGGCGATGAGGTCGCGTTTGAGGCCGCGGGCGTGGTCGAAGTCGAACTCTTCCAACGACTTGCGGGCCGGGAACCGGGCGGCGCGGATGCGGCCCTCGCCGCCGTGGGACTCGCGGGCGGAGACCTCGCGTTGCAGGCAGGCCACCAGGAACTCCTCGTGGCTCCAGGACTCGGCCCGGGCCCGCTCGGCCAACCGGGACACCGACTCGCGCAGCGTGGGCGCCTTTAACGCGCGGGTCAGGAACGCCACCTCAGCGGTCAGATCGCGGGTGCCGGTGGCGGTCTTGCTGGTGCTGCCGGTGGTGGTGCGGGTCGCCATCACGCCACCCCCTCATCAGCGGTGTGGGCGGTCAAGCCCAGGGCGGTGTCGTAGTCGGCCAGGCAGCGGATCTCCACCTCGGGCTCGGCGTTCGGCCGGGGGTGACGGGTGACGTTCAAGTGCTTGCGGCGCAACAGCTTCGCGGCCTCGACGTGGGCCGGGTCGGAGACGGTCTGGTGTCGTGCCCACAGCCGGTCGTGGTCGGCCACCAGCCGCCCGTCACACCGCGCCTGGACCCGGTGCAGGTCCGCGATGACCTCGACCCGCCGGCCGATCACACCCGGGTGCACCGAGTAGTCGTTGCCGTCCAGCCGGATGTAGTGGTCACGGGCCAGCCGGGTACTGGCCCGCCACCCGGTCGCTGGCGCCACCGGCGGCAGCGCCAGCATCGCCGCCGTATCGGCGGCGAACCGGTCCGTCGGGGCGCAGCCCAACGCCCGGCGGGTGCGCTGGTTGACCAGCTCGAGCCAGCCCTGCACCTGGGCGTTGAAGTCCGCCGGCGACGAGAACACCCGACCGGGCAGGAAGGAACGTTCCAGATAGTCGTGCGCCCGCTCCACCAGGCCCTTCGCCTCCGGATCACCCGGCCGGCAGATGACCACCTTCGCGCCGAGGGTGCCCCGAAACGCCTGGCAGTCACGGGTCAGCTCGCTGCGCCTGCCGCGCCACCGGCCGACCGCGCCTTCCCCGTCCCACACCATCACCCGCGGCACCGCCCCCAACCCGGCCAGGTGCTGCCACCAGCCGGCGAACAGGTCCTCGGCCCGCCGCGACGGGATCAGCACCGCGAACAGCCACCGCGAGTAGCCGCACACCATCGTCAACACCGGCAGCTGCGTCGCCGTGCGCGTCTGGCCGTAGCCGACCGGCAGCGTGATGTCCGGGAACCACAGATCACACTGGGCGATCTCCCCAGCCGGATAGTTGGTCCGGCTGGCCGGATCCGGCGGCAGGTATACCGGCCGTAACTGCCGCACCCGATCGGCGAACACCGTCTTGCCCCGCGTCCACCCCACCCGCTCAGCGATCACGGTGGCCGGCATCGTCGGAAACGCCTGCAACAGCTCACGGATCCGCGGCTCGAACGCATCCACCGCCGAACCGGCCGGCGTCCGCTCATACCTCGGCGCCGCGTCGCAGGCCAACGCCGAGCGCACCGTGTTCCGCGACACCCCCAACACCCGCGAGATCATCTTGATCGGCAACCCCTCCGCCCGATGCAACCGACGGATCTCAGCCCAGTCCTCCACAGACAACACCCCTCTTCTCCCCCCGACCTCGATCAAGGCCAGGAGACTCGAAGAGGGGTCAAAATTCGGGCGGCGACACGGGGTCAGTTTTCAGCCGGCGCGGACACCAGTCGTGCCGATCGGTGTTGTAGGTGGCGATCGCCCTCAGCCATTGATCGTCGGTCATGCGTTCGGCCGCGCTCGCCGGAATCGGCGATTCGATGGCGCCGCCAGTGACTACTGGGTGCGACTGGGGTTGGTCGACCTGAAACTTCCGCCGCAGCTCGCCGAGCTTGCGATGAGCTGGTTTAGACAGGCGCGACTCCGGCAGTGCAGCGAGGAGGTTAAACATGCACCAGCCGATGGAGGGTCGCTGCTCCCACGGCACCCGAAGCTCGAGGATCGCGTTCTCAAGCGCAGCGTAGGTCTCGGCGGCGACATGTGGCGCTATGGCCGCAACGAGCCGTGCGGTGGCTTCCACCCGACCAGCCAAGCGGTGATCGCCTTCGAGTAGCAAGGCAGCGGCCCATTCGGCGTACCGCTCGCCGGCAGCTTGTAGGGCTTCATACAGGAACGATTGCGCGGTCTCATGCGTGTCGGCCGCCAGTAGCTCCAGGAACGGTCGAGCCGCTTCTGGATCGCTTGCGACCAGCTTCCGCAGTGCGGCTCGGGTGCCTTGTTCGACCGCGTCCTCCAGCTCGTGGAGGCCGGTGCTGCTCACGCCGTGAGAAAACTGCCGATCCCTGATCGGCCGCTGGTCGGTGTTGTACTCGGTTCGCTGCATCACCCGCTGGAGGTACGGCAGCAAGGCGCGACAGAAGGCCAGCGGGGCCTTGTCCGCCGCCTTGGTAATCAGCTCGATCGCGGCGTGGTCCGTGGATAGCAGCCGTACGACCCGCTCTGTGCCGTCGAGGTCGAATGCGCCGGGTTGGTCGACCAGGTAGGCCGCGAGCAAGTCAACGGCCCACTCAGGTTCATGATCAGCGAGGTGGTACGCCGACATCCAGAGGTTGTGCTCGTAGCCGACGTACTCGCCGCGACGAAGGGCGTCGATCACCAGATCCAAGAGCGCTCGACTGGTATGGAGATCCGCGAACCGCGTTACCCAGCGCACCCACTGCGGGTAGTTGGTGGACCGGCCGGCATGCGGACCGATGATTTGGGCTATCCGCTCGGTGCGGTCTCGTATGGCGGGCACGGCGACGTCAAGCGCGCAGCCCTGCTCAGCCTGGTCGCCGCTCAGGAGTCGCTCGATCTCGCCTTCAGCATCGAGCCGGTCGAACCATGGCAGCGTTCTGAGCCCCAGCCACAGCCGCTCGATGAAGTCGGGCTCCGTGTCGATAACCCGTTTGACCATTGCCCACTCGTCGCTGGTGGGAGCTGGCAGGGCACGGAGCAAGGCCAGCACCACATCCTTGATGTGGAATCGGATCTGGGGGTGAAGGAGCAGTGCCTCAGCTTCTTGGATGAATCGGTCCGGGTCGTCGTCATGGAGGTGGTTGAGCACCTGACGAACCTGCCCGCGGCGAAACAGCTCTTGCTCTCGTTCGAGCAGGAACTCGACGAGCGTCTGGCCCCGGCCTTCCCACCGTCTGGCAAAGGCGTAGTCGAAGAAGGCCTCATGGAAGAAGGCGTACTGCCGGCCATCGCGCACCAAAATGTGTTCAGACTCTAGGACCTGCGCGTCGCCCGCCAGGTCGTCGTGGTCGAGCAATGACATCGGCGCTGACAGGCGTTGGCGTTCACTCATGACGTCAACTAGCCGCCCGATGACGTCGTTGAACCGAGGTGGTCGGGTACGGCGCTGTAGGCAATCCCGTCGCTTGCGCTCCCAGTACGCGTCGAGCAGGTTACGGGACGAACCAAACGACAGTGCATCCGTCTGGTCGGCGATTGCGCGTAACAGAACCAGATTGAACGGCGAGCGCAGGAGTTTGCGCTGGCGGCCTGTCAGCGTGGCTGCCGAGAGTCCCAGGGCCTCCACTGCCGCATCGACCTGGTCGTCGGAGAGCGGCTTGACGTCTACCTGTGAGACGCCGTCGCTTCGAACAACGGCCCGGATGCGCTCATCATTGTCGATGTCGAACTTCCGGCAGGCCAGCACGACTCGCATGTGAGGGAACCCGGACGCCTCACGCAGCAGGCTGGCAACGGCATCGAAGGAGGCAGGCATCCGGCCGGAAGCCAAGCTGACCGCGTCCACCTGGTCGATCACGAGCAAGCTCGGGGCGTCTTGGCTCACGGCGGCTAGCGCCGAGACCGGCGAGACGCCGAGGTCGATCCGGCGGCCAAGCTCGACCGAGGAAGCGAAGGGATCAACGCGGTCGAGGCGGAGGGCCAGGACGGGCCAGCCGGCTGACTCGGCCTCTTGGACGGTCTGGTGTACTACAGCGCTCTTGCCGTTGCCCGCATCGCCCACGACGAAAAGCACCCGAGTTTCACCGTTGAGCAGGGTCCAGATGTCGGCGGTCTCTGCGCGAGCGATCACGGGCCGCAAGAGTTCCCGCGCGACGCTGTCTTTCCAGCGGCTCAGGGCTGACCGGACGTCCTGTGCGAGAGTGGGGCTGCCAAGGAGCTGAGCTCGTCGCAGCCCAAGCTCGTCGAGTAGCCCCTCGATGACGTCGGCAGTAAGCGTGACGTTGAGATTGTCAAGAACAAGGTCGCCCAAGCCGACGGCTGCCAGTTGCGGGGCCGCACCTTCAAGCAGTAGGCCTGCAAAGCCGCTGTTGACGTCACGAATGTCGCGCTCGTCAGGCCAGCGTACGTGAATGCCTTGGAGGGTTCGCCACGCGGCCTCAGGAGAGCCAAACACGGTAGGGCCGCTCAGATACGAAAAGTGTGGTTGCAGCTCTTTGGTCAGCATGTGCGCTAAGAAGGACTGAAGATCGTCGACTCGCCCGGCGCGATCGGTCAGCTCGTCGAGTATTCGCGCGGGCACCGTCGACACGAAGTGGAACTCGCGGCCGGCCGCGACGTGTTCGGCCGCCGCCCGTAGTACTCCCGCTGTCTCCAGGTCTTGGAGCCGCCACTCGTTGGCGTTGCCGAGCTGGCGCTTCACCTGGTGAGCTTCGACCGTCGTCCGGCGGCGAACGGTGAACTCCGCCCCTTTGCCGACCTCACCCGCTTCTTCCACGGTGATCGACTCGACCTGGCCAAGAAGGGCGTATAGGAGGTAGCGGACAGTCCATCTGCCTTCGTAGCGGTTACCGAACTTGTCGGCCTCGCCACCCCGACGCGGGCTCACAAAGGCCCCTTGGTGTCGACGAAACTAGAGGGTTGTTGTCCAATTCGTACCATTGACCATTATTCTATCAGTCGCGGTGGTCAGCCCATTCGGTTGGAATCAACAGCAGATACCGCAGTCACGCTGGATGCAGGCAAACGGGCTCCCGGGAAAGGTGACGCCACATTGGTCCACCCGAAGACGAGAACGGGATTTGAGCGACCTCGTCATGTTCCCGTCACGAGAGCAGCTTCAACACATCGAATAACCTGCCCATTCGCAGGCACTCAAGATCGGAGACCAGCACGGCTTTGGCCTACCATCCACATCCCGGCTCCACCAGCCGCAGGGTCTTGAGCCGAAACAGCATCGCGTCGGGCGTCGTGCCATACAGCGGCGCCGGGCCGTCGACGTCCCGCTCCCCGCGGCGCCAGGCCTGCTGCACCCAGGCTCCCGGCATCGTCACGCACTGAGCGAAGTACTCGGCCACGTGGTGCTTACGCAGCAAGGGCGCCATGACCTATCGGGGCGGATACAGCTCGTCCACGTCGAACGGTGCGTCCAGGATGAGCTTGAGCTGGTGGGCCACAGTCGCATCTCGCTGGGAGGGGTCTGGATCGCCGTAGCCGATGCACCAGGTTTCGTCCCGCGCGGTGTGGCAGCCCAAGCCTCCAACGCTCGGGTCGTGCTCGCACGTGACGTCCAGGTGCTGGGCCAGGATCAGGACCGGCACCGGCGGCCGGACTACGCCGACCATCTTGAGCAAAGCCGTGGCCTGGACCTCGGCGACGGTTAAAGCCTCAGTATGGTCCAGACCGGATCGGGGCACGAGGGCTTGCAGTGCGGTTATCGGGTTGTAGACGACTCGCTTTAACCTCGCTGTCATACCACCCCCTTCGGTATCATCTGTCACTGTCTGTCGCCGCGCCGGTGCTTCAGCATCGCCTCCACAAACTCCGTAATCGCTCGCTCGTCTTCCACGCTCAACCTAATGCCCAGCTCCGTTCCAAGCACCTTGCCCCACCGAGGGAGGTCCCCATGGTCGGCCAACAAGGCCACCCGATAGTCCTCGACGTCCTGGTCGAGCGCCCGCGCGATGCCGTTCAAGATGTCCTCGCGGGGATGCCGCACCTCGCCGCGTTTGAGCCGAACGAGATAGGCCGGATCGACGCCACATTCTTCGGCCAGGCCGCGCAAGCTCTTTCCTGCCGCGACTTGTCCTTCATTAATAAGTTGGCCGAGTTGTGTGTGTGAACCTCGTGTTGTGCTCATGGAAACATGACTATTGGTCCTCGATCCTATTGTATGAAGGTGTTGACTAACGATCTTTGGTCGCGGTGGGCTTCACAGTTGAGGCAAGTTTCATGCGGCCTGTGGCAGGCGCGCGCGCGTTATGTATTCGTTGACGTGTCTGTCGATTGTGGACAGTGCTGCTCGCAGATCGCTGGGTGCCTGGGGTTGGTCGGCTGCGGTGAGCGGGATGAGCAGTCGGTTGTAAACCTTGGTGTAGAAGACGGCCACGCGGATGCCGTCGGCGGTGAGCCGGTAGCGGTTGGAGCGTGGGAGCCGGCGGATGAGGCCGGCCAGGCGCAACCGGCGCAGATCGTAGGTCATCTGGTTGGTGCGGTAGTCGCTGCCGAGCAGCCCGGCGATCAAGACACGCAGGCTCTTGTTGGTGAAGCCGGTCGCGGCGAGCAGCGTCTGGCACAGGGCGCCGGTCAGGGCCATGACCCGAGGATCGCCGAACCGCAGGGCCGGGGTCCTGCCACCCGCCGCGGTGGCGGTGGGGTGCGCGATCCGCTCAAAGGCTGGACTCGCGAGGACGCAGCCCTGACCGACACGTTGCGCATCCAGGATCCGCCGATTGCATGCACGGGCCTTGGTCTGCAGGTCGTCGAGGTTGGGTAGGCGGGCGTTGCAGCCCAGATCGCGGGGGCTGTTGATGACGGTCTCGATGCGCATCGCGCGGCCGTCTTTCAAGTACTGCTTGATCCGCGAGTGCCGGTAGAACACGTTGAGCAGCACCCCGCCGTTGTCGCGGCGGTCGATCGCGGTGCGGAACGTGCCGAGGGTGTCGCGGCGTACCCGGCGACCGAAGATGATTTCCACGTTGTGCGGGCGGCCGAGATCCAGGTTGTCGGCGATGAGTGCTTCGAAGAAGCCGCGGGCGTGCCGCGGCGCGTCGAACACGAGGGTGCGGGCGATCTCGACCTGCCGCATCGAGGTCTCCCACCAGTAGCCGGCATCCCGGTCAGTCTGGCCGAAGGGCAGCGGGAGGCGGGCCAGCCACCGCTCGACGAAGACGTTGATGGTGCCGGCGCCGAGCCGGTCGCAGATGTCCTGCAACGCCTGCGGCTGCTCGCAGGCGGCGAAGCCGTTGGACAGCTCGGTGAACCCGATCCCGGCCTTGGCTGCTTGACGTTTGGCCCACTCGTGGCCGTTGATCCACACTTTGCCCGGGTAGGGGAAGTACGCGCAGATCTTGATGAACGCCGGGCCGAAGTCGGCGTCCCACAGGTAGAAGTAGTACACGGTGACCCGGCGGTCGGCCTTGTAGAACGACCAGCGTGGGGTGCCGGTGGAGGTCTTACCCTCGGTGGCGGTCCAGACCCGTTGGAACTCCTGGGCCACCCCGATCGCGGCCACCCCGGACGATCCAGTGGTGGCCTGGCGGCGCAGGTGTGGGGTCATCACGGCGAGCTTGTCGTCGTCCTTGCCGAACTTGACCCACGGGATGTCGTTGGCCTCGGCGTAGGAGGCCACCGCCCGGCGGAAACGCTGGCCGATCTGGTTGAACAGCGCCGGCGACGGGAACGGGAACCCGACGTGCCCGGACAGGAACGCGACCACCTGCGCGCTGGTCTGCAGCTTCGGCACGTACGCGTTGAGGTAGACCCGGTCCAGGCACTGGATGTCCAACGCCACATGCCCGTCGAGCAGGTCGCTGACCGTCACCACCCGTGCGTTCATGACCGCCTCCGCATCCGCCGCTGCAGATGCGAGGATGCGCCGGCCGGCCGTGAACCACCAGCTCAACCACCACGCTTGGCGGTCCGAGGCGAAGCCTCACTGGCACGTCAACGAAATTCGCTGCATGTTACGGGGGCATAGCCGGTTTCCTTGACCATTTCTAGCTCTAGCGCTATAACAAGGATAGGTAGTCAAGAGTGAGGTGGAAACCGGGAGAAGTTCTTCTCTCGTTTTGAGGACAGCAGGTGCCTAAGGAACCCACGACTATCTAAGCGAGCTGCTCTGCCGGCTCGCTTCTTTTGTTGGCTGACGCATTGGCGACATAGGCTGCCGCGATACTGTAGCCGAAGTAGCTGTTAAACGCTTAACTCCCCGAGCGTGAGCCAAAGACCTGTCAACGCAATCAAAGTCGCAATTACCGTTGCCGTGAGAACCGCGCGTTGCAGTCTGGTGTTAGCGATAGCCTGACGAAGTGCCGCTGAGGCACTGAGATTGGTAGTCGTGGTGCTCATATCCCCCAACAGTCTCGCTGCTTGACTGCTCAAGGATGTACAAAGCGTGGGAACCAATTCGGCCGGTGCGGCCCTGCTCCGAATAGGCTCGGGATACTCGTCGCGATCTTCGGAGTACTCAGGAACACTCCAGCGAAAGCGCTGAAGATTCTCTGCAAAAGTACGGAGATCCGACGCGACCGTGGAGGCATCGAGGCCATCGCCCATCAAATACTTGTCAAACTCGCGAGCCTGGCGTACCGGCCTTCCCATGCGCCGCCGTACACCAGCGCGGTCGCGGAGCTCTCCGAGTCGGTCAACGTAGAGCGACAGCAGGCAAGTCATCGTCCACCGAACGACGAGCGGAGATTGGTCGCTGTGGAACAGCTGAGTTAGAGACCACGACGTCGCGCTATCTGCTTCTTGCCGAAGATCGCTAGCGGCGTCCGCTCTTCGAGCTGCGGCGATGGCGGCAAATCGGCGCTCGTGCTGTCGCCAGCCGTTTATCTTGAATGACCAGCCGGAGCCTTCGGTTGATCGCCACACCACGGGGCCAGAACCGAGTCCAACCGGCTCTAGGCTATTCGAACGACCCTCGAACGGCCTTTGCGCCTTCGTAAGCAACAGCCTCGTACACGGACGATTGTCGAATCGCTCGATACTAAACCGACCGCGAAATCTGGCTGTGAGCCATCTCCAACATGCCTCTTCGCGTTCGCGCACGAATAACTCGCAAGCCAGCGCCTTCTGCTCGGTGACTCCGCGTATATTCTTCCACACGCTATAGTTAGAAGGCCTTGCCCATGGGATCTTTGCTCGCATCCGGCCGAGGCGACCAGGAATGCGGAGGTGAACATCCGAGAATTCGGTTCGGTAGTTAGTGCGGAGAAGAGGGGAAAGGTCCCCGGCATCCTCGTCAAATGTGAAGGTCGCAGCGACCATCGTCAACGACGGTGTAGGGTAATGCAGCTGGAGCCATACGGCATCAACACCTTTAGGCAAGGTAGAATCGTGAAACCCGTCGACAACAAACTCGCCTGGCGGGCGCGCCGTCACGAGCGATCCCCAGCCGCTGCCGGACGTTGCGCTCCTGCTTCGAGTCAAGGTGGCAATCCATTCATCTTTTTGACTCGGCTGCCGCGCCGGTAGGTCCATAAGTGCCTGGTAAAGAGCGGAAACGGTCGAAGGCGTAAAGGCCTCAACGAGGACAAGGCCCCCGAGGTGAACTGCGTCGTCCATTGGTAACCGCGACGTCTCATTGTCTTGCTCATCCCGATCGGCCCATGTGGCATGACCCCGCACGGCTTCCCGTCGCACGTTTCGAACGGTGCGACGGTCACGCCAACGTCGTTTGGGCCGTGCGGCTGCGGCATGGCCGTGCTCGCCATTCGTTGCCGTGACGGAATCTCCCGGTGGTTCGGTCTGGGTCCGAGTACCCTCCGGGGCGGTCACGGCTCTTGGCGGTTCAGCGTGGGCGTCGTCGCTCTGCGGCAGAGTATTTGCCGGCTCCAATGATTCGGCAGAGTTCTTGCTGTGCTCAGAAAGGCTGGGAGTCAACCTCCTCAGCCGCATTCGCTGGTAGATCGACCTACCTAGGCTAACGCCCGCGACAACAAGTGCCCCAACTATCGCTAGTCGTAGTACGGCCGGAAGCCGACTCACCAGCTCGCTCCTTGCCCGCTGTGATGCCAACGAAGTCCGGCCAATCCGTCATGGGCGCCCACGCTCAGCTCACCTGGCGACAGCACGATACCTCCTGGAAGAGATACGCCTTCTCGAACTCCGACTGCGCCGACAATGACCACCATGATCGGCAGTTAACCGGTGCCGGTGAGCGCTGGCCGACTCGGCGACTCCAATGCCTCGGTCACGCAATTACCGACATCGAGGTAGCCCGCGTCTACGAGTAGTTGCTCCAGCACGGGGCGGAAGAGAGTGCCCGCCGGTGTGGACGGTTTGATCGACCGCAGCCGGCTAGCCGCGTACCCGTCGATCGGGCACCACGGCCGCTGGTTCTCGGATCGGCCACCTGGCAGTTGCCCGGTCGCCCTGAGCCCGGTCCAGTAGATGGTGCCGCGTTCATTCGTCGCGATCGACGGGGTGAGCCCGACGCGCCAGTCGAGGCGGCGGTACTTCTCGGTCCGTCTGACTTGACGGAGTGCATGGAAGCTTGGGTGCCGGCTAACGCGGTGCATGAGCGTGAGCACATCGACGACTTCATCCAGCGCTAAGATCGCCTCGTTTGAGCCTTGGAACGTGACATCCATGCCCCACTGAAGTTCGACCAGGCCCGTAGGGTAGATCGCAAGCTGGTGGAGGTCGTTCCTGGCTCCGCTCGGGTCCGTGTCAGGCACGGCGAACCGAACGAGCTCGCTGCTTGAGTGATCAACCGTAAAGGACAAGCGTTCCAGGATAAGCCGAGCGCAGGCATGTGCCCGCTCCGTGAAACGCACCGGGTCTAGCCGACACGGCGTGCGACTCGGCGACACGCCGACCGTCAGGCTAAACCGTACGCTGGCTGGGCGGAAGGGATGAACGCCTGCGATCGCCTGATGGTCGGCCACGACTCGCCGCTGTACCGCGGCGGCTGCACTCGGCGCGAACCTCGCCAGCGGCGCGAGCGCCTTGAGAGCTAGCGATTCAACCACGGCCATGTGTGCCCCCCCCGACCGGTCTCGTACGACCCCCACGGGTCGTGAAGATGTCTCGTACAAGCGTACGGGCCCACTCCCACCGTGACGTGCAGGCGCGCCGTCAAAGAAGGGCGGAGGGTCCTCCCTGGTCACGCGACGCCAGCCAGGGGGAAACTCACCGCCGGCTGCCCCGGCTCGCCGCCCTGTATCTGCCGGCGTAACCGCGACCGAGGTGTCGGCGCCGCGCCGGGGCCCTGCGGCGTCGCGCACACGCCGAACTGTTGATCGCCTCATGATCCGGCGTGCGGACATGCCGAGCGCTACCGGCCGTTACGACCACCGACCCCCGTTCGTGTCCGGACGCGCTTGATGATGAGAGCGTAGCCTCTTTCCTTGACTGGAATGCTGCGTAACAATAGGCGAGGATAATCTTGTACGAGTCAAGAAGGTCGGATCCGCACAACAGCGGGCAACCTGCAGCGTCGGTATCTGCAAGTGAAGGAGGCTCCCTGCCCGGCCGGCCCGCTAGGACGGACTCGACCACTGTCATTGCGTCACCGGAGGAGCTATACCGGACGGCAACCCAGGTGGTCAATAATGCTGACGGCGGGGATTTCGCGATGGACATAGCATCGCTCCACGGGCATGCCGAGAGACGTGAGGTTGCACAATCGCCACTTAGCAAGGATCTTATGGACGCAATGCTCACTCGGGTCTCGCAGGGGTCTCGGCTTCGGCGGCTGGTGTCCATTACTACTGAAGCACGCCTTCGACGCGAATTGACGATGATTCGATCCATCGACGAACGCGGGCAAACTCGCGTGGAGGTTCGAGTCCTCGTAACCGACTCCGTGCCAGTCTTGGCCCCGCTCATAATCGGCCAATCAGCCGCGTTTCTTGCGGCGGAAGACCCACGAGACTTCGGCGTCTACGAAGGGCTCATGTTCCGCGACGCGGATTCTATCGACTTCTGCGCGCGCTATTTCGAATCGCTATGGACCGACGATCGCGCCGTACGTCTGCGTACGCAGGCAGGGCTTCGGCGTGACGGCCTTGAACGCATCCAAGATCAACTTAGGCTCCTCGCACTTGGATCGTTGGCTGTGCTCGAGACCCTCCACCCCGAAATTCGCGAGCGGTGTACCCGCCTTTACTTAGCCGGGAACTACGCGGAAGCGGTCGAGAAGGGCTTTAAGGTCGTTCGAGACCGTCTTCGCGCTCTTACGGGGTTCGAGACTGGCTCGGAGGCATTCGGTAAAGGCAAACTGCGAATCCACGGTGCTGCCGCCGCGCACGTTGCCGATGACTTCAACGAAGCGGCCAAGTTCCTAGCGATGGCAATCGATAGGTTCAGGAATGAGAAAGCGCATACGGCAGACGGCAATGTCGATGATCCAGTCCGCGCTGCGGAGTATCTTTCCATCAGTAGCCTGGCTATGAGGTTGCTTGATAGAGCTAAGGCTGGCCACGAGTAACACTGACAAGCTCCATTGCGGCTTTGTGACTTACACGCAGAGCCAGCGGGTAGGCGTCATTGCTCATAAGCGGGTGGGGTTGGGCGTGAAGAATCTCGCCGGGGTGACGGCGCTGCTTGATCGCCTGCACGCTCATGCCGCAGACAAAGCGCGGTCCCGGATGCATGCTCGTCGCTGTATGTGAGCAACTGGCCGGAGTCGACGACCACGCGGCGCGGTGTCCTGGGGGCCCCGGAACTCTCGAACATCGAGAGCTTCAGATCTCGGTGGGGCTCAAACTCAGCGACATCTGGCGCCGTGAGTCAGAAACAAACAAACCAGACGGGCGCTTTACCAGCGGCCGTCGATGGGGATGACCCAGTCGGGTTGCTCTCCGGCGATTGTGTACTGGTGTGGCTCACCGGTGAGCAAACCGGCCTGGTGCCGGTAGGTGAGCACGGCGGCGGCTGCGGCGTCCTCTCGTCCATTGAGGTAGATCGTCCAGTCGGCGAACAGGTCAGCGTCGCTGTGTCGGTCCGGCATGACGGTGACGACCTGGTCGAGGTGCAGCAACTCGCGCAGGTCGACGGATGGGTCGCGGCGGACGGCCTCGATCAGGCAGTGCACCGGCACCGCCACATCCTCGCCGGCTTCACCGGCGAGCAGGACTGGTTCGTGGACATACATGGAGCCAGCGGCGTACGCCAGGATCGCGCTGGTGTCCAGGACAAGTGCGATGCGCCGGCTGTCGCCGGGCTGGCTCACGCGGCGCTACGGCGACGGGCCGCGGCCACCTCACGCACGACGCTCAACTCGGCCTCCCGGATCTCCGGGCTGATCGCGGCCACACGCTCCAGGGCGGCGCGGTAGTGCCCGCGGATGCGCTCCCGCTCCTCGGCGTGCTCGTCACGCTCGTCGGCCATACCGCTGAGTGTAGGCGCCAGCCGGGTTCTTGGGAGACCGTGGGGAGACCGGACGTCCCGATACGGTGAAGGAGCCGGCGGTATGCCGAAGCATCGCACCGACTCCTTCACCAGCCAGAACAGCACGGGATAGAATTAGCTGTGACCAGGAGACATCGAAGATCGCGGACTCTTAATCCGCGGGTTCGGGGTTCGAGTCCCTGGCGGCGCACCCGTGATCTAGGCCCTGACCTGGTGATTCTCTCCAGATCAGAGCCATTTTCATGTCCATAGTGGACGGTTGTGTGCTCCGTGTGTGCTCCGGAGCACAAGTATGGTCGGGGTCGCTGGCGGGCGGGGCGGACCAGGCGGCGTGCGGCCGGGTCACGGGTGATGGCCACGATGGCGGCGGCGGACCTGAACGTTGTCGTTGTGGGCGGCCGGATTCGCCGCTCGTTGGCCGCCGCGTCTGGGCGTTTACGGTCCGCCGTGGGCGAGGGCGGCCGGATTCCTTGTGACGCCTCGATGGCAGTCCGCTGGGTCGATGCGCCGGAGCCGAGTTCGCCGTGCGCGGGAGTGCGTCGATGTCGGCGTCGAGGGTGAACAGCTGCCGGCGTGGGCTCGATCGGTGGCGGCGATTACTAGGCTGCCCTGCATGGGTAGCGGGCCGCGGCGAAGCCGCCGGGTGAGGATCAAGGCCGAGGCGATTGTTGAGATCACCGACGAGACGGCCGTGATCGAGGCGGCGCTGGCGGATGTCGGTGGCGTGGAGTTCAGCCGACGCGGCGAACGTGAGGCGGAGCAGGCGGAGATCAAGAGTGATGCGGTCGCGGCGGTGGGTTGGCTTGTCGACTCGTTCGCCCTGCTTCCCGACGTGCCGGGCGCGCAGGTGGTCAGCTGCACGGACCGGGTTACGGAGGTCGACGAGGCTGGTGTGGAGCTGTCCGCCGATCCGGACTTCGTGGCCCTGTTCCCGGTCTGCCGGTGTGGCCGGGACTCTTGCGACGCGTGCGGTGGGCACCAGTTGACCCCGCGTACCGCGGCGGTGTTGTGGACGGTGGCGCAGATCCTGGCCGACCAGGGATTCGACGACATCGTTGCGCACGGAGACGAACCGGCGGTCGACGACGACGATTGGGCGCTGTTCGGCCGGTACCCGCGGATCACGTGGCGGCAGGACGCGGTGTGGCGGCGTCAGGCCGCCCGTGCCTTCGACGACCTGACCGGGGACGTCGCGGCGGGTCGCTGGCCGCGTCCGACGTGCGCGGGCGAGGAGATGGCGCTGCACCTGATCCTGGAGGACGCGCCGGAGGCGGCCGAGGACGGCTGGGGCGGGCTGGATGACATGCTTCCACGGCTGCCCGAGCATCCCGACGACCACGACTGGAGCATGGCCAGCGAGGTGTTCTTCCAGGACCACGACATCCTGGACCTGTTCGACGTCGAGATGGACGGCGTGGAGGATCCGGACAGCGAGCACAACCGGGCCATGGGGATGGGCGACTACCGCCCGCAGGCGTGGTTTCGCACCTTCTTGAACATGGACCCGCGAGACGGACGCAGGACCTTCCGCCGCTGAACCACGCCCCGGGGCGGCCTTCGGGCCGACGCCGGCTCTGGCATCCTCACCGTCATGGGGGAGCACGACGACGCCGCTGGGCTGCGCGACGTCTCCGGGCCGCGCGAGGAGATCAGCCCGCAGCGGGAGGCAGCACTGCTGGAGGCGACGCTGCGCTACCAGATCAGTGTTGATCCCAGCCAGGTCGGACCCGTGCTCGATTTGGCCGCGGTCGGGATCGTCAACAGCGCCTGGCGCAACAGTCCGGTGGAGGACTGGCACGCCGGAGACGGGCCGCTGACCGACGGCGAGATGCTGCGGGTCAACGCGCACACCACCTGGCGGGTCCGGGAGGTGGTGCGACGCTGGCGGGCCGAGATGGGTCTGACCGCCCGGTCACCGATGGCCGCGGTGGACGGGCTCGACACGGATCATGTGGGGTGGCTGGCCGTGCGGATCTTCCGGTGGCTGGTCAACCCGGGTCGCCGGTTACCGACCGGGGTCACCCTGGCCGACCTGGCCGGCGCCGACCTGGATGAGTTCACCGAACACGTGGACGGCATGCTGGGCGGCTTCGCCGCCACGGCCGAGCGGCGCGGGCCACGGTTCGCGCTGCACCGGGCGGCGGCGCACGGCGGCCTGGCCTGCCCGCACTGGTGGGGCACCCCGACGTGGCCGGCACTCGTCGGCACCTTCGTCCAGGTTCTCGATGACCCTGGCCATTCGCACTGGGGGCCGGACGGGAGCCTGCGCAGCCGGCTTCGACCCGCGCCGCCGCAGGTCGCCGACCGGGCCAGGCTGCGGCGACTCCTCCTCAACCGGCCCTGGGATCTTGAACCGGTGGCGGCGCAGTGGATCGTCAATGCCGGCATCGGCTACCTACGAACGCCGCTGCCGCCGTTGCCCGACGATCTGGTGCTTGCGCCGTAGCCGGCAGAGCGACGTTGGTCTGGCGTCCCGGACGGGCAGGGGCAGGCCGAAACACCATCTGCGCGACCGAGCCCGTGTCACCCACCGTAGACCCCCATCCGCGATGCGGCGACGGACCTCACTGCCGGCAGCCACCCTGACACGACAACCACATTGAGCGTCGCCTGTGGACAGCAAGGGTGGTTATCCACAGGCAGCATAGCCGCCGGTTGACGACAACGACGCCGGCGAAACGTCAGAGCGGGACAGCGCGCCCGATGCAACCCCGTGACAGGCGGCAGCGCGAAGCGCACCCGTTCCGTCCGCGCTCGTGTATCGGACACCGTCACGTCACAATGCCCGACCGCACGGCGCGTGCCATATCCACGGGACAGCCGCCTTCTATGCTCTGCCCATGCCGGCCTCGCCGAGAGTCGCTGAGGATCATCACTGTGATCCTGTCAGGCGGCGGCGCGGCTGGCGGCGCGACCCTCGCTCGTGGATGACGTTCTTCGAGGCGGGACGGTCGACCTGCTGGTCATGCATCACGCGTCGGTGGTGGACCAGGCGCTGCTGGCCTTGACGAGTGCTGATGACCTTATTGGCGCCAGGTACATGCCCGGGATCGCGGGGTCGCTGATCCGCCTCGCCCGGCGCTGCCCCGATGTTGATCTAAGTTCGTTGGTGGCGGCCGCCGTCGTCGGAGGGCTGCTCCGCGCCCAGCCAACGCTGCGGGAGTTGAAGCTTCCGGCGTGGTGGTCCGATGACGATGACCGAGTACTTCAGTCGGCGACGGCCCGGGTGGGAAAGCCGTATCTGGATCTGTGGCGCCACGTGGGCGTCCTCGCCGCCCTCTCGTCGTGGAACGCCGCCACGGAACGACTCGGGCTACAGGCGCAGGTCAGGCGCCTCGCGGAAGCCCATCCCGGGATCTGGGCGCGGTCGCTGCCATGGCTGCTGCTGATCGGCAACAAGCTCGACGGCCTGGATGTCGCGGTGACGGTGGCCCTGTCCCGCACCCAGCAGGTCGTGGTACGGGCCGTGCATGCCTGTGCCGCCAACCCGGTGGCGCCGGTCCGCCTCCGCGCGGCCGGAGTCGGCACCCTCATGCGAGAGGACCCCGGCGACATCGAGCCCTGGCTCCTCGACGTGCTGGCCAGCTCGGTGGATCGCCGCCGCGACGTGTTTCCCCGCCCGCTGGCCGGACCAGCCGCGAGCTGGCTTGGCGATACGGACCTGGAGAGCCTCATCCGCGGCAGCGTCCAGCTCGCCCAACGCGAGTTCGCCGAGGTCGTTCGCGACCAAGGCGCCGCCGAGGAGGAAGGCCTCACGCAACAACTCCTGGCGCTGTTGACCAAACACTTCGACCGGATCAACCACGTCGTGGAGATCTCCGGTGCGCGGCGGGCACCCGCGCAGGTCGCGCTCGCCCAGCGGACCGTGCCCAAGCAGGAAGAGAAGATCATCGGCGCCGACCTGGGCATCGTGGTCCGCGCTGAACTGCCCGGGACGCTGGCGACCAGGTTCGGCGACCTCGTGCAGGTGAAGAAGACCCTGCTGCTGAGCTCACCACGGCTGCGCACCGACAGCTGGCGGATCGAGGCCGACCAGCTCACCACGCTGCTCCGCCACAGCGCCACCGCCACGTACTGGCTGATCCGTCAGACCGGTGAGGTCCTGGTCGCTCCGGCGAAGCTGCTGATGGCCCTGTACGAGGGACGCCGGGCACCACGACCGGCCACCTTCACCGCCCGCTACAGCCACCTTCGACACGCGGCCATCCCGCTCGAACAGCACCTGCTCGACCTGACCATCGGAATGTGGACCGGCAGTTCGGCACCGGGCACGTTGAGCGTGGCCGACGGTACGAGCAGCCGGACCCGGCCCCGCCACATCCTGGAGATCACCGTACGGCGCAGCGAGGGGTAAGGCGGACCTCCGCACGTCGGACAAAGGCCAACCGGCGCCACGACCGGGCGCTGGATTCTCGGATCATGTCGCCGCGACGCAGCCCTCGGCCATGCGGCGCCGGCGCCCCACAGCGCGGCACGGCGGGTCAGGCCGAAACTGGCGAACGCGTCCGCGGTGGCGAGAGCTTCTAGGATGGGCGGTGGTCACGTGGGCGCGTAACGGCCGGTCCGTCAGAGCCCTACGACGCCATCGATCTGTTCTCGCAGCAGATCCGCATGACCGTTGTGCCGCGCATACTCCTCCAGCATGTGTGTCAGCACCCAGCGCAGCGAGACCGGCCCCTCCCCGGGTTCATTCCCGGTGACCTCAAGGTCCGGCGCCGCGTCGACGAAACGGTCCGCGAACGCGACCTCCGCCTGCCACGCCGCGAACGCCTCGGCGACCGTCTGCGCGTCCGCTCCCGCCACGTCGAAGGCGCCGTCGGGGGTGGCCGCAGACGAGAACAGGGGCGGGGACTGCGCCCCCGCCATCACCTGTCGGAACCAGAAGCGCTCGGACTCGGCCGCGTGCCGCACGAGCCCGAGCAGCGACAGCGCCGACGAACCCACCGACCGCCGCGCGAGCTGCGCCGGCTGCAGGCCGGCGCACTTGAGTTTCAAGGTCTGTCGATGCCAGCGCAAGAATGCCACCGTCGTCGTGCGCTCATCCGCTTGTGTGGGTCGCCTGCTGCGGGAAATGGCGCCACTGTCAACGAATGGGGGAACCGACATGCCCTCATTGTTCAGCACCGCCGGATGCCGGGCGGGCTACGGGCCGCTGGCGTGGGCGGCCCGTTTGGCCGCGGCCAGGCGTGGTGAGACCCAGTGGGTGCGGTAGGCGCGCTCGATGTTCTCGTCACCGGTTGCGGTGAAACGCAGCCGGTGCCGGTCGCGGGTCCAGGCGACGTAGATGGTCTCGCTGGGAGTCAGGCCGTGGTCGGTTGCCCAGCGGTGCAACAGCCGGAGCGTGGTGCTCAGCTTGCGGAGGTTGACGGTGACGATCCGTTCCAGATAGCCGATGCGGGCGCGGCGCCACTGTTCGACCTGTGCCGGGTCCAGCCAGCCGATGCCCACCACCACGTCGATCGGGGTGACGAACCCGCGGGCGGCCAGTGCGGCCTCGGCGGCTGCGGCGACGCGTCGTTCAAGCTTGGCGGCGTCGGAGGCTACGGGTTGCCGGCGGCGGGGTACGTCGTGGACCTTACCACCGCGGGTGTGGGGCACCTTGCGGCGGGCTTCGGCGCGGGGACTGCCAGACATCAGGAGGGCATCGTAGCCGCCGTCCCGGCGGGCGACACCGAGTTGGGGCCAGGCTCATGCGATGCGAGCGACTCGCGGCCAGGTTGCCGGGCCCGCGATGGGTGGCGCATCGAAGAACGCGGAGATCCATTGTCACTGGGCACCACCGGTGCCCTCAGCGCCGGAGTCCGGGATGTGGGCTGCGTGGCGACGCCTCTGGGCGATCGGGTCACGAGGTCGTCGAAGGGGAGTCGGCTGCGGCGGGCCACCCCGAGCGAGCGGCGCTACCGGGCTGGCCCTCCTACCAGGCAGCGCTTATTTAATCTTCAGTTCGTACACGGCGCGGTCCTTGCCTGGCCCCTTGTAGTTGGAGATCACGCATACTCCGTTGATGGTCCGGTCGCCGGGAATGTTGGTGAACCCCAGGGACAGCCACGTGGCGTGTGCCCCAGAGTTGTCGGGCTCGGAGGTGAGGTAGAGACGGTGGCATTCCCACGCGGTCGCCTGCTGGCGCACGGTGTCCAGCAGCGAACGGGTGATGCCCCGCCGACGGTGGTCCGGGTGGCTCACGACGTCTTGGATGTAGACGTCGTCTGGATCGTCCTGGCTGCGGAAGGCGATAACGACGCCGACGACCTCGTCGTTGTCCATCGCGACGGGACAGGTTGCGGAGAACAACTCGGCGTACAACCAATAGTCCGACCAGGTCCGGGCTCGGACGTAGGGCGCGCCGAGGCCGATGAGGCGTTCGACGGCTGGGATCAGCGGGACCCTGAGCGGCGTGATGATCATTCCCTGTCCTCGATCGGAGGTGTCAGCCCGTCAGCGGATCGTTACGGGTGTAGATTCTCGGCCCCGGTGGCATCTCGCAGTACCGTGACGTCTTGTCTCAGCCGGTGTCACGCGAGCCAAGTCTCAAGCTCGCGACATTTCCTGCCGGTGTGGAGCGCTGATGCCTCAGTGGCTGGCCGCATCCGCGAGATCATCCGCGCGACCCCGGCTGGAGTTGCGTGCCGCGATGGTGCACGTGTCGGCGACCGCCAACCATCCGAAGTAGCGCTGCCCCCTGACCGGCTCGACCATTGCCTAGGGGTCCAGGGTGCGCTCTGTCACCGGACCGCGCGGTGACACGCGGGAAATTGAGTTCTTTGCCCTAGTTAGCAGATGTCGGTCGAGGTCGTGAGCGTACGCTGTGTGCAACTTGTCTGCCGGGTATCCCGGTGTTGGGGTAGCCCAGAGGCGCAGCGACAGACGTGAGTTGCTGGCGAACTGGGCTGCCTCACCTTCGTCAGCGAACAGGCGTACACCGTTGTTGAAAACCACAAGCCCCTCGGCTCAACGCGGACCTGAGCCGCGCGCCGCCACCGGCACGCGGCTCGTGTTCAATTTCCTACCCGTCACCTTCGACGACGGCCCGATCAAGGCGGGGACTGTGCCATTCGAGTCCCCCGACCAGCTCGACGCCCTTCGGCGCCGCCTGGCAGACACACACGTGGTCGTCAAGTTGTCCCAGGCGGGGCGGATCGCATCCGTGCCGTTCGTATCGGAAGCGCAGATCGAGGGAGAGCCGCAGACCTTTGGCACCTCCGGGCCTGATCTGTTCATCGCCGCACACCTGTTGCAGGCTGCGCTGGGCAGAACGATGGTCTCGGCGTCGCAGCCGTTTCTCCTGACCAGGTTCCCGCCCGGACGCGTGGCGTTCGTGTCGCGCTCGCGGCACCGAGACCTCATAGTGGCCGCATCAAACGGAGTTGCGGGCCTCGAAGGGCTACATGTCTACCCGGAGTACAGCCTTGAGGTTCGCCGCAGCGGGCCGCTTGATCAGTCCGGTATCCTCGTCGGCCTCAAGGGCCGGTTCGAGATCGACTGGACCGTCAGCGATCTACTGGCTCGCCGCCTGGATGTCGTCGGCAGGTATGTACTGGCAGTCTCTGACGACTCTCCGTTGCGGCCGTTCGAAGATCCAGCTCGGCGTCGACACTTGTTCGGGCGGGTGGAACGAGTCGACGGGGAGACCCTCACCCTGACCGATGCATCCGGCTCAGTTGAGGTCCCTGCCTCGGCTGTATGGCTGGAGCCGAACAAGTACAACTTTAACGATGTCCTGGAGCTCCTCGCTGGAGCGTCGTTCCAGCGTGTGGCGAACCGCCTGGTCCAGGGGCTGTTCGGGCTAACCGGCGCGGAAGGGCGGATGAGCTACACCCACCGATTCGCGGACTGGTTGATCAAGCTTGGGCCACTGACCATCGCGGACGGCGTCAAAGCCACGATCGGCTTTCCCCTGGGTGGCGAGGGAAGCAAGACGGTCGTGCCGAGCCGGCCGCTCACCGAGCCGACGTTCGTCTTCGACCTGGGTGGAAACAAGACCGACCAGTATCCAAGCACGGGCCTTAACCGATTCGGCCCGTACGACGGCGAGGGGTTCACTCCGAAGTCTCCCAGGATCGCCGTCCTCGCCCCGCGCCAGTTTCAGGGGAGGGTCGAGCAGCTGATCACCAGCTTCGTGGACGGCATCCCGAACTCGACGGCGTTCGCGAAGGGGTTCCGTCGCAAGTTCCACCTGACTGGCTGCGACATCACCCGTGTTTGGTTCGACGGCGACGTCAGCGACGCCGACGCCTACAGGCAAGCGTGCCGCGAGTTGCTTTCGCGACCGGAGCGCCCGCATCTGGCGATCGTGCTCGTCAGCGAGCAGCAGCGCCACCTCACCGGCAATGACAGTCCCTACCTGGTCGCCAAGTCGATGCTCATGAGTGAAGGAGTCCCAGTCCAAGTCTTCCGGCTGGAGAAGATGGCGCGACCGGATCTGGCCCACCTCCTGAACACCATGAGCGTGGCCTGCTACGCCAAGCTCAGCGGTACGCCTTACGTGATCAAGACGGTGGCGCGTCCGATGGCGCAGGAGCTGGTCATCGGCATCGGCAGCGCCCACGTCAGCCCTAGTCGGATGCAGCGTCCTGATCGATACGTCGGGATCACGACCGTATTCACCGCCGATGGCCACTACCGAGTGTCGAACGTCTCACGAGAGGCGCCCTACGAGCAGTACGCGGCCGAACTTCTGAACGCCTTGCGAACCTGTATCGACGACGTCAAGGCACGTAACGGCTGGCAGCCGCAGGACACGATTCGACTGATCTTCCATGTATTCAAGGACCTAAAGGATGCTGAGGCGCAGGCGGTCAAGACTCTGGTCGAGAGCCTGACGACCGAGTACGCGGGCGTCGAGTTCGCGTTCCTCCACATCATCGAAGACCACGACTGGATGATGTACGACCTGTCGAGTCCGGGCCGGGGCGGGGGCAGCAAGGTCAAAGGCAAGTACGTGCCTGCTCGCGGCCACGCAGTACCGATCAGCCGGAGTCAGATGCTGATCACCACCACAGGGCCACGCGAGGTCAAGGTGGCCACCCACGGCGCACCCCAACCACTACTCATCCAACTGCATCGAGAATCGACGTTCACGGATCTTGACTACCTTGCTGGTCAGGTCTTTCGATTTACCGCCCTATCCTGGCGGCGCCTGTACCCGAGCAGTACGCCGGTCACGACGGTGTACTCAGACCTCATCGCGCGGTTGCTCGGTCAGCTGCGGTCGGTCAGGAACTGGAACTCCGAGATCACGTCAACCAAACTGCGCGAAAGCAGATGGTTCCTGTGACCAGCACGGTGCCAACCGGCACCATCGCGCCTTACCTCGGTGCGCAACTCAGCGCGTTGCGCCGCCGCATCTCGGAAAGCAATCACCCAGGCGACCTTGACGGCCTCTGCGCACGTCACATCATGGGCGACCGAACAGACATCGGGTGGGAGGTCGATCCGCTAACCGAGACCTGGCTGGCCGACAACGCGGAGCGCTTGGACGACGCCGGCCCGCTCGCATCCGTCGGGTACGCGCTCGCCCACCCCACGGGCGCTGGGCCCGACATGATCCCGAAGGTCCGCGCCGCCCTAAGTCGCTTCATGCAACGGGATCACCTTCGCATTGGCGGGCCAACCTTCCTGCACGACACACGCATCCTGATCGGTATCGCCCTCGCTGTCCTCGCGGTACGGGCTGAGATGCCGGAAGCTCCCACGTGGCTAGCTCGCACGCTCTCTGATGCCAGGCTCAAGCCGGCCGACCGTTTCCATGAAATGGTTCAGACCCATGTGCTGACTACCATCGCCGGCCAGCCGTCCGAACCGGTCCGGACAGACACACTCAACGAGCCTGCCGACCTTGCGCTGGCGTACTGGATGATCGGCCAGAACACGGCACGCGTCGTCGACCCGGCGGAACGCCTCGCCCTCTCCCAACGAGTTATGCATGCGGTCATGCGGGCCAACCCTGCCGAACTGACCATCACGCAAGCCGCCCTACTGGCGTCGGCTGCCAACGCCATCACAAACACGAGTATCGACCAAGCGCTATTGAGCCGCACGCACCTGAGCCTGCTTCTCAGACGATTCCCCGCCGCAATGCGGCGATGGCGGTGGGACGACGGCGATCGCGTCAAGGAGCCTATCCGCTGGCCCATCACATCAGAACGCGAAATCCAAGACATCCTGTATCTCGTTCTGCGCTCGGTGTTCGACGACGTGAACGACGAGGACCCCAATCCAAAGGTCGGGCATGCGAGCACCCGGTCAGACTTCGGGATACCAAGCCTCAGACTGCTCATCGAGGTCAAGTACATCTACCTCGGCACAGCGGCTGAGTTCAAGAAGATCGAACAGGAAGTCATGACCGACTCGGTCGCGTACTTGCAGCGCGCGACCCACTACGACGAGATCGTTGTGTTCATTTACGACTCGACGGCCTCGGTCGAACACCACGATCTCACCCGGGACGCACTGACAAAGGTGTCCGGCATCGCGGACGTCATTATCGTGTCGCGACCAGGCGTGCTTGCCCAAGGGAGCAGCACACCCAAAGCGAAGAAGGCGAACGCGCCCGCCGCGAAGGCTGCCCCGGCGAAGAAGGCGGCAGCAGTCAAGAAGGCCGCGCCACAGGCACGGGCTGCGCGCAGGACCACCGTCGACCCTCCTACTGAGTAGCTCAGGGCCGGAGATGGCCGGGCCAGGCAAGCACCTCGCCATGTGCGGACTTGACGGGAGTCCAGGAGCGCAGCGCCGATCTCGGCGGTGGTCAGGCCGCCGACCGCACGGAGCGTGAGCCGACGTCGCTACGGTCTGCGAGGGCGCCTCGACCGGGTGGGAGTCCACATGCGCGCACCGTCGGCGCATTCATCGAGCGAGCCCGAGCAATAGCTGATGGTCCCGTGGTCAAGGCGCACGTGATGGTGCCAGTCGTCGCTGTTTCTCACGATCATATGCGGGTTGTCGGTAAGCGTGCCCGCCCGATAAGCCTCGGCGATCCAGGGCATTGGCATGACCGCCGCCATCTGATCGATCATGTGCGTGTGTTTGCGCTGGCCGCCTTCGCTTTTGTGCTGGCACCGGTTCGGCCGGCCGGAAAGCTCGGTCCCAACGAAGTTGATGACGTGCGCGAGCACCTCGGCTCGCTTGACAGCCTCGTCACGCAGCTCCAGGATCGTGCACTCGGTGACATCGGGATACTTCTTGTAGTCAAACAGTGTGTGGCAGTTACAGCAGAGCGGGACAACATTGCTGGTATTGTGGAAGTTGTCAATAGCCACGGCATACTGCCAGTCCCGAGGCGGCTTCATGCCACCGATCTCCGCGCCCGCGAAGGCGACGCACTCGGGCCAGTCGCGGATATGGGCCATCTCCAAGGGACGGGGTACGCGACAGCGCAGGCACGCCTCGCCGAACAGTCGGAAGGTCGCCCGAATCAAGAACTCGGGGTTATCTGGGCGGCGAAACTCGGGCACCAAAAGATCCTACCAGGGCAGCCACGATAGTCTCAACGCGCCGCAGCCCGCACGCGGGCGCCACATCTTCTTGGGCATGACTCGCGGAATGAGACGGATCCCGCATGAATCCCACAGCGATGACGGAAATGACATCCGTCCGACATCGGCAACGGGATTCCGACGTTTGCTATGAGGCCCTACAACGGGATGAGTACCTTGGCGAGTATGGACCCGGTGATGAGGTACGGGCCCCAGGCGACCTGGCTGCTCCGCTGGACCTGTCGCAACGCCAGGCGTGCGGCGGTGACCGGTCCACCCACCAGGTACGGCGCGAGAGCGCCAACCAGGACGCCGGGAGTCGGCCCGGTGCCCAGCAGCAGGCCGAGCAGGGCTGCCAGGTACACGTCGCCCATCCCGACCAGGCCCGGACCGGCCAACGCGAGGATCAGGTAGACGACGCCGAACGCCGCGCCGGTGAGCCCGGCCCGCGTCAGCAGCCTTGGATCGCGGGCGAGCAGGGCAGCAACGCCCACCAGCGGGCCGATCACGGCGGCGGTTCCGGCGAGGATTGGTCGGGGCAGCCGGTGGGCGGAGATGTCGACGCCGGCCAGGACCGTCCCCACCGCGGTCATCAGCAGCCACGCCACCAGGAGCACCACGTCGGCCGGTCGGCGGGCCGGCAGCCGCCACGCCAGAGCGGCGAAACCCACCGCCGTGGCCGCCACGTACACCCACGACCGCGCGGTCAGGGCGGTGTGGCAGGCAGGGCAGCGGGCACCGACGCGCAGCCAGCCACGCCAGCCTGCGGGCAGCACCGCCCGGCACCGTGAACACGCGTCCATCGGCCGGGCGCCGGCGGGCACCGCGAGCCGGTACACCAGCAACGGCGCCCACGCTCCGAGCAGCGCGCCGACGGCAGCACAGCCGCCGACGAGGACGATCCGCACCGCGCCGATGGTATTGCCGGACATCCAGGACGCGGGACTCTTGACTGGGGCACGCCTGGACGCGGGGTGCCGCCTACCCGGGCAGGACGAGGCCGCTGGCCCGGAACGGCGTACACAGCAGCGCCGCCGTGCCGGTGGGCAGTTGGCCGGGCAGGATCTGGGCGACGGCCGCGCCCCAGAGCGCGTCGACGAGGTCCCGGTCGGTCGGGGACTGTCCCGCCGCCTGCTCGGCGGCCGGGACCGCTTCCCAGTACAGGCACCGTGCCCGGTACGGGTAGCCGGCCTCGGTGGTGGCGTTGTCCACCTCGACGCGGGCGGCCTGCCACACCTGTTCGTCGAGTGCCGCGCGGCTGTCGACCATTCGGCGCAGGATGCTCTCCGGCATGCCCGCGGGGAACCGCAGCACCGACAGGGCGGCCTGGGTGTGGCGGCCGTAGGCGGTGCTGGGGGTGAACCGGCTCGGCAGGCACGCCTGCCGCCACGGCTCGGTCAACACGTGGTAGTCCAGCTCGCCCAGGGCGTCATCGACGGCTGCGCCGATGATGCCCAGCGCCGCGTCGAAGACCGGCAGGACCGCGTCGAGGTACTCCTGCGACCGCGAGGTTGGGGCAGGCCGGTACGGGTGGGACAGCTGCTCGGCCAGCGCGGCGTCCGGGTCGGGCATCGCGATGGCGAAGGTGTCCGCCCACCGCACCCACCGCGACGCCAGCCGCCGGGCAACCTCGCCCGCCAGGCCGGCCAGGACGCGGGCGCGGGCTTCTGCGCGCCGTCCGTCGTGCGCGGCGAGTGCGGCCATCCGGAAGGTCTGCTCGAAGGTCAGATTGGCCACCGTCACGTCGAGCTGCTGCCACAGGCCGGCCCGGGGATGGCGGCGCAGCATCGCCGCACCGAGATCATCCTGTCCCACCAGTCTGCCCTTCCGCTCCGGTTCGCCGCCGCCTCGCCGACGACGGGCATCCACTTGCGGCCCCCGATGCCACGCGGGGACGCCGCGCCCAGTGTGGCACTCGACGAGCCGGCGGCACCTGCTGCGCCTGGTCCGACGCCGAACAGGTTTCACCCGGTCGTGTCATGTCCGGTGACCGTCGCGGAAATGGCGGCGAGGAACGCGCACACCTCGGCCCACGCGCACTCGACCGGACCCGTCACGTCAGACCCAAGACGGACGACAACGGCCACGGCGGCGATGGCGCTATGCCTGCGGAGCGACCAGGCGATCCAACGCCGACCCGAACGGCTGCCCACCCCGCGCCGACCGCGAGCTCTACCTCGCCGGGCAGTACGTGCGGTAAACGGCTTGCCGACGCCCGCGCCGTGCGGGTGACACTATCGGGATGCCAGCCCTGGTCGCGCCCCCCGCCTGCGTGCAGGCGTCCTTCCTCGCCGCGCTCACCGAGTATCAGCGTGAGGGCCGCTACCGCGACCTGGACGCGCGGACGCTTGCGCAGCCGGACGGGTTTGCCGCCTATCTGGACGAGTTGGCCGGCGAGGCGGTGCCGGACACCCCGCGGCGTGCTGACATCGTGCCGCAGACGACGCTGTGGTGGGTGGACGGCGAACGGTTTCTGGGCCGGTTGAGCATCCGCCACCGGTTGACGGACGCCCTGCGCCAGTTCGGCGGCCACATCGGCTACGACGTCGTGCCATCGGCCCGCAGGCGTGGCCACGCCACCGCGATGCTGGCCGCAGCACTGCCGCTCGCAGCCGGCCTGGGCATCGACCCCGCGCTGGTGACCTGCGACGTAGACAACCGCGCCTCGCGCAACGTCATCGAACGCAACGGCGGACGGCTGTGGCAGGCCGACGACGGCAAGCTGCGGTTCTGGGTGCCCACGAGCCGACCCGCCCGCCCTGCCGACACTGCCCCGCCCGCACCAGTCCATGCCCCCAACCGGCACCAGCACGTGAGCGGCGACACCGGCCAGCCGACCGGCGACGTGTACCGATCCATGCCGCGCTGGCGTCCCGGGTCGCCCCACGGCCGGGCATGGTCGTCGTTGACCTTGGCTGCGGTCCCGGCGCCACACTGCAGCGCTCGGCCACGGGGGACGGCGAGCAGAGCAGCGACGGCCTGGTCAGGTGGGCGGGAACCCGACCAGCAGCGCGGCGGGTCAGGATGATCGGTTGGACGAGCAGTACCGCCTCGGTCGTAGTCGCGTCCACCTTGCTCGCGGCATGTCTGCTCCGTATCGTGACGGCCGGTTGGTCTACGGTTACCAACCGCTGGAGGTGCGATGGCACAGGCGCCCCGGACGCTTCAGCCGTACTCATCGCTGCGGCATTTCTTCGGCGCTGAGCTGCGCCGCTGGCGGGCTGTGCGCGGTCTTTCCCAGGACGAGCTCGGCCGCCGCACGCACCACAGCGGCGACCTGATCGGCAAGGTCGAGAAGGCGCAGCGGCGCCCGACCGTGGCGCTGGCGGCTTCCTGCGATCGGGTCCTGGCAACGGGCGGGGCGCTGAGTCGACTGATGGGCCTTCTCCTCGCCCAGGACGGCGGTGCCACATCCGTTCGGCGAGCCTCCGTCGAGGCGCAGCTTCTTCTGGACGGCACAGACCGATGGGCTGGCGAGCGCCGTCTCCGGGACGTCTCGCATGGTGATGTCCGCAGGCTGCCGGCAGTCCGCGGCTGGGACACCTCGGCAGCTGATCCCGGAGACTTCGTCCGATTTGCAGGCGCCGCGTGGTTCGGGATGCTTCCGATGGACGACGAGGATCTCCCCGGATCAGCTCGGGTGCCGATGAGCGTTCCGGACAGGATCGAGCAGGCGCACATCGCCGCACTGCGCCGGAGCATTGCCGTGTTCGAGAACTGGGACCACCAGTTCGGCGGCGGCCTTGCCCGCGCGGCGATGAGCGGCCAGTTGGAGTGGTCGTGCCGGGTGCTGCGGGGTTCGTCGATGACCAGCGAGGTGCGCCGTGGTTGGCAGGCAGCGGCGGCCCGGCTGGGCGATGTCGTGGGATGGGCGTGCTTCGACGCTGGCGAAGACGACGCTGCGCACGGCTTCTTCCTGTTGGCGATGCAGCTGGCCGGGGAAGCGGACGACGTCCAGCAACGGGCGCACGTGGCCACCTCTATGAGCCGTCAGCTGACCTACCTCGGTCACGCGTCGCAGGCGCTGCAGGTGGTGGACCTGGCGCGGCTCGGCATCCGCAAACTGCCGCGGGTGGGCCGGGCGGTTCTGCACATCGTCGAGGCCCGCGCCTACGCACGCATGCGCGACGCCCAAGCGTGCCTGAGAGCGGTCGGCGGCTGTGACGAGGAGTTCGACGCAAGTGCCATCACCGCCGAGGAGGACGACACCTGGGGGTACTACACCGACGAGGGACAGGTCCTCGGCGACGCCGGGCACGCGCTGTTCGATCTGGCGATGGTCACCGGTGACCCTGGTCATGCGGACACCACCAGGCGCCGCCTGGAGGCAGCGCACGCGACCCATCCGCCAACCGCGTCACGATCCAAGGCGCTGACCATGATTCGCGTGGCGAGCCTCGCCGCACGGCACGGGGATGTCGATGGCGCCTGCAGTGCCGCCGAGCGGTCGCTGCCCGATGCCGGGCAGGTGTGGTCCAGACGGGTAGCCGACGACCTGCGTCAGCTGGACCGCCTCCTCGCCGACACGGGCGGGCGCGGTATTGGTGACGACCGCGTCCACCGTGTCCGGGAACGGATCGAAACCCTGACCGCCGTCTGACGACTAGAAAGCCGTCTGACGACTAGAAACCGGTCCAGCCCGCCGGTGCGGACCCATCACGGAGGCTCGCGATCCGGTGGCGGAGCTGCGTCTCGCGCTCGGGGAAGTCGGCAGCCGTCTGCGCCAGCCAGGTCGTCATGCGCAGCATCCGGATTCCGCGCAACGTCGCCCACGACTCGCCGGTCCGCACGTCGTACCCGTAGGCGGTGGCGAACTCGTCGTACTGGCTCGTTGTGAACCAACCGCATTCGTAATAGAGCGCGGTCAGTGTCAGGTCCCATTCGGGATGGCCGATCGCCACCCCTTCCAGGTCCACGAACGCCAACCTGCCCTCGGTGGTCTTGAGCAGGTTGTCCATGTGGGCGTCGCCGTGGACCACGCATTCCGGCAGATGGAACCGGGCGCGGTCCCATTGCTCGGCGAGCCGGTCCCGCAGCTTCACCAGGAAGCTCCGATCGTCGACCGACAAGGTGCTGGCACTGGCCAGCCGGTCGTCGAAGCGGGCGAACGGGCGTACCGGGCCCAACAGCGGCCGAGTCGGCAACGACACCGCATGCAACTGGCGCAGGCATCTTGCCAGCGTCGTCAGGTCGGCTGGGCCGGCGTCTGGCAGGTACTCCCACAACGCCACCACGCATCCGTTGGCGGTCACCGGGGTGATCGTCACCGGCCGCACCACCGGCACGCCGACCTGCGCGAGCCACTGCGAGATCGACAGCTCCCAACGAATCTCCTCGGCCGACGACACGTCGGAGACGACCTTGGCGAGCACGCCGCCGGCGGGCAGCAGTACCGCCGCGTTCTCCCCGACCCGCAACACCCGGGCCCCGCTGACGTCCAGACCACACCGGGAACCGGCGGCTATCGCCGCCCCGACCGCTCGATCGACCCACACGCCCCCATCGTTCCCCAGCCTCTACCGCTGGCCGAGTGCCGGGGGTCAAGTGTCCGCATCACCCGGCGCAGCTGGGATCGCCCACAAGGTCACAGCCGCCTGGGCGGTCCGCCAACTAGGCCTGGACAGCTAGGAACCTCGTCGTCCAGATCTACATAGCGAACTGCGGTCGCCATCGCCACTCCCGGTGCGTTGTGATCCGCACCGTCAAACCCCAGGGCCAGATCGCTAAGGCTGATCGGAGCCAACGCGCAGGATTGAGGGGCGCCAACGCTCACGGTGACTGCGAAGCGCCGGTTGCCAGGGTGAGGCGATCCAACGTGCGCTGGACCTGGGCCGCGAGTTCCGGCCGGGCTCGCTGCATGGCCCGATGTACCGGGCTGTCGGTCGGGTATCGCCGCAGAATCTCGTCCATACGCGTCTCGAAGATCATCGGGTGGCCCTGTGGACCCGTGGTCAGATCGGCGGTAGCCAACGCGTCTGCCGCCGGTCCAGCTTCGTACGGGTAGTCCTGCATGTGGTGGGCAAGGCCGCGCTCAGCGGCCTCGAAGCGTGCACCGCTGTGGTGCGCCACCAAGGCAGCGAGTCGGAGAGGGAGGCCTTGGTCCACCAGGTAGCGGGCGCCGTCGATGGCGTGCATGCCTGTGACGACGAGTGTGTCTGCATAGCCGAGATCGTGTAGCCACGCGGCCGCGACGACGAGATCGTGGTCGGCAGGGTTGACCGTTGGTGTGAGCTCAGCGGCTCGCCGAGCGACGGCTTGCACGTGTCGCCATCGGTCCACCAGGTTCGGCGCGTCGAGGTGGTACCGGGCGAGGGCGGCGGCGTCGCCGACAAGATCATTCACGGTGTTGAGGCTAGCTGTGTCGGTGGGTGACGGCCCACGGCGTGGGCGGGACGTTTCAGGACGTCCCGTTGATTGGCGGAAGGTCCCTGGGCGTCAGCCGATGTATGGCTGTGGCAGGTTCGCGAGGGCGTGGTCGATGCGCAGTCGCATCGACGGGTGGATGTTGAGCTGGTCGAGCTTGGCGGGGTCGATCCAGGCGACCTCGCGTGACTCGCTGGAGTTGGTAAGGGTTCCGCCGAGCGGCCTGGCGGTGAAGCAGATGGAGAACTGCTGGCGTACCTCGCCGTCGTCATATGCGATGACGTGCTTTGGGTCGGTGTAGATGCCAACCAGGCCGGTGACCGCCACCTCAATGCCGGTCTCTTCCCGGACCTCGCGAACCACCGTCTGCGAGATCGATTCGCCGATGTCGTGACCACCGCCCGGAAGCGCCCACAGGCCGTTGTCGGTGCGGTGGATCATCAGGAGCTCGCCGCCGTCATTGCGCACTGCGGCGACGACGGAGGCCACCACGCTGTTGGCGGTCGGCGCGTTCGGGTCGTTGTAGTAGTCCTTGCGAGCCACCGGGCTATCTCCTCGTGTTGAAGCCGGCGATCAGCTTGTCGATGTCCGTCGTCGGCGTCGCCTGCGCCCATACCTTGTCGAAGCTGGCGAGGTAGTGGTCGACGACGCGGCCGCCGGGAATTCGCCGCAGGTGCAGCACCGGGTTGTGCGCTGCGGGCGAGCCGTAGACGTGTGTGTTGACCAGCATGGTCTCGTCCGCGCGGAAGATCGACGCGTAGAGGGTGGTGTCGTGTAGCCGTAGCTCGACGCCGGGGACCGCGAGGATCGCGTCGTAGTACTTCAGGCTCAGCAGGATCCGATGGGCGACCCCGTCGCCGAATCCTTCCTCGTCACCGCGGAGCTGGATCGCCGAACCCCTGGGATCACCGAAAAGCAGCCGGACCCGGCAGCCCTGGCGGGCGCGTTCGCCGAGTCGCCGTACGTCCTGGATCTCCGGCAGAAACAGGCCGGCGAAGACCAGAACGTCGACGCACTGAGTCGCCTGGTCGATCAGCGAGCGCCACAGCTCCGGTGGTACGGCTGAGCGCGACGGGTAGAACTCGACCAGCTCCGCCCGCCCTGCAGAGACGGTGCGCTGATCCTCAGCCACCGAGGGCCACAGGTACGTCTCCTCGACCCCCAGGAGCGTGGCGGTGGCGACCCGGTGCGGGCGGTGCGGAACCCGGTCGCGGGTAATCCACCGCTCCACGGTCTTCATATCCACTCCGACCAGCTCGGCACACCTGGCCGCGCTGAGACCGCGAGCCGACATCGCACCGCGCAGCCGCTCGTTCGCCATCAGCCACCAAAGCCCGGACCGGGACGCACAGGGACGTTTCTATCAGCATGGGAACGTCCCCGAAAGTCCCTCCCAGGCGGTGCTCAGGTCCCTACGCATCGCGATCCAATCACCTCATGCCCGAGAGCACGTACGGCAGCCGTGTCTTCGGCACACCGAACTGCAAAGGAAAGGCGCCCGTGGCCCCGGAGCCTGCCGGTTTGACCCCACTCCCTTCCACGCGGCGCTCCCGCCTGCACGACGTGCCGTGCAACGGCCATCTGCCCAGCTTGCCGGCCGGCAAGGCGCGCCACGTCGGAGAGGTGAGCAGGACCTCGAAGCCCATGCTCGCAAACCCGGATCGAGCAATGTCCGGGTCACCCGCTCGTCTGCAGCGCGTGACGAGAGCGCTGTCCGGCGCCAGTGATCGTCTGGTCAGGTCCCGTCGTCGCCCGCGGGAGGCAGCCTCGTCGGCCTATGGGCGAGCTGCTGCTGGATCCGCGTTACTGACACAGATTTGTGTCAGTAACCGTGCGCACGCTTCTGCATCCTCATTGGCACGCGGATGCCGGACACTCACTCGCACCCGTCCAGATCCCTGGCACCTGCGCAGATTCCCATGTTCGTCGTCGTGCATCGAGGAGCGTTCGCTGTGGCGCAGCGACCTGCGGAGCTGACCCCGCTGGCGTCACCGCGGCATTTCTTCGGTGCCGAACTGCGGTACTGGCGGCAGCGGCGCGGTCTGTCCCTGGCGCAACTCGGGAGCGCCGTGTACGCAAGCGCGGACCTGATCGGCAAGGTGGAGAAGGCCCAGCGGTGGGCGACCGCCGCGCTTGTCAACCGATGCGAAGCCGTACTGGACAGCGGCGGCCTGCTGCCGCGGCTGCATATGTTCGCCGCGGCTGACCGACCCCCATCGCGCGCTCCTAGCCCGGTGGACGACGCAGCCGGCGCGGCGCCATCGACTCCAGTCGTGGTGATCATGCCCGTACACGACGCGGCCGAGTTGTCGCAAATGCTTCACGAGGCGGGAGTCCCCGTCCCGGCCGTGACCGCCGTCGAGGCCGGACGGGTCGACAACCCCGCCGGCGGGGTCGTCGACCTGGCCGCTGCCCGCGCCCGCCGGACAGATCGTCCGTACAAGGCTGTCCTGGTCGCCGACAGGCGCTGAACATGAAACGCTTCGAGCACAACTGCGTCGGCGCGCTGGTGGAGGCTTGTAAATGTATGTGATCGGAGGACACGGCTACGTCGGATCCCGAGTGGTCGCTGATGCGGTCGGCCAACGCCTCGACGTTGAGGTCGTCACCCGCACCGGCGTGCCCGGGCTCGGAAGATCGAGCGTGGCGTGGCCCGATCTTGAGGCACTCATCCAACGGCAATCGCACCCGTCCGTCGTGTGGCTACTGGACGGAGCCAAGCACGCCGAGACGGACCGGCTGGCTGAGCTGCTGAGCTGGGCACCGCGGGGAACGCATGTCGTGGCGGTGTCAACCTGCACCGTCTATGGCGACCAGCGCGGCGCCCTGTGCACCGAGCGCACGCCGCTACAGCTCGTGACCCCACATGCCCGTATCAAGGCCACCAGCGAACAGATGCTGGCCAACTCGGGCCTTTCCTGGTGCGTGCTGCGGCTCGGCGCGCTGTACGGCATCGACGACCGCGGTATCCGCGCCGACCGGATCCAGAAATGGGTAACCCAGGCGGCCCAGACCGGGGTGGTGACCGTGCCGGAACCGAGCCACTGGCGCGGCTGGCTGCACCGCGAACAGGCGGCCCGGGCGCTGGTACGCGCGGCCAGCCGCCGCACGACCGGGGTGTTCAACGTCGCCAGCGCCAACATGACCTTCGCCGACGCGGCTGGGACTGCCGCGGGCCTGTTCGATGCGAGCGTGGAGAGCGACGGCAAGCCCGACCCGAGCAACTACCAGGTTGACTCCACCGCAGCCCGCCAATGCGACCTCCTTGACGAACACCCGGCCGAGGACCTGCCCTCGTGCACCCGCGCCTTCGCCGGGGCCCGAACGCCGGCCGACCCGCAGCCATGACCGCCCGCACAGGCCGTCGTACCCTCGAAGAGCACTGCATGGACCAGTGGATCGTGGACGGCGCAACGGTGGATGGCGATGAGGCGCGCAGCATCGGCCGGCGGATCGCCGATGCCCGCAAGGCCCGTGGGCTGACGCAGGAGGCGCTGGCACAGCGGTCGGCTGTCAGCGTGTCCCTGCTCCGCAAGGTCGAACAGGGCAGCCGAGACGCCACCCCTGCCATCACGGCGGCGGTGGCCAAAGCGCTCGGCGTCGATGTCACCTCTTTGACCGGCCAGCCCTACGATCAGCACGGCCGCCGCCGCGACCGCGTTCACACTCTCATCCCGGCGCTTCGGCGTGCCCTGACCTACTGGGACCTCCCGCCTGAACTGCCCACGCCGCCACGACCGTGGGCTGACCTCAAAGCCGACGCCGAGGCCGTGGCTCGCATGCGTCAGGCGGCGCAGCACATGGCGCTGGCGGAGAAGCTGCCTGGGCTGCTCATGGAGACCACCGCCGCCGCGCATGGCAGCGAAGGACCAGGCCGGGAGCGGCTGTTCGAGCTGTTGACGATCCTGTTGTTCGCCGCCCACTCAGTGACCTACAAGACCGGGTACGAAGACCTGTCGGCCGTCGTGGAGGACCGGTTGACCTGGGCCGCCAGCCACTCGGGCGACCCGCTCATGGGTGCGCTTGCCGCATGGGCCCGGACCACATCGATGTTGCATACCGGGTCCTACGACATCGGCCTGCGGCTTCTCGACCGGGTGCAGGCCGAGATTGATCCCGGCGGTCGCAAGGACGCCGGCACCACGCTACGCGTCTCCGGCCCCCTGCATCTTCGCTCCGCGATACTCGCCGCTCGAGGTGGCGATGCCGCCACGGCAGGAGAGCACCTGGCGGAGGCCCGCAGCATCGCCGAACATCTAGGCGCTGACCACGACGGCGGCTGGCACCAGCTGTCCTTCGGCCCATCCAATGTCGGAATCCATCAGGTCGCTGCAGCAGTCGAACTCGGCGATGGCGTCCGAGCGCTTGCCCAGGCCAGGAATGTACGGCTGCCCGCCGGCCTACCCCGCATCCGCGCCGGGCACCACTACGTCGACCTGTCGCGCGCCCAACTATGGGCTGGCCACTACGAAGGGGCGCTCAAGAGCTTGTACGCGGCGCGGCGGCTCGCCCCACAGCAGACTCGTCATCATCCGACGACGCGCGAGGTGCTCCGCATGCTCGTCCGCGTCCACCGGCGGAGCAACGAGCCACTGGCTCGCTTCGTCGGATGGATCGGCGGCGAAATCTAGCTGATCGCTGTGGTAACACGTAATTCGATCAAGGGCCCCTGAGCAAGGCCGGATCACACTGACGTAGGGATGGGACGGGCCGGTGGTCGCCAGCAGCTTTCGAGAGCCCGGCCAGGCCCGCCTCTCAATGCGCAACCGTAAGGATGGCCTACACCACCGCGTCGGTGTTAAGCAGGTCGGCAAGGACGGCGTCGGCACCCGCTCGGGGTGAGTTCCTCGGCTGACGTACTGCCCGTGGCAACGGCGACCGCGCGACGTCCACCCTCGTGCGCCGCTTTGATGCCGTTTGGCGTATCACCGACGAGGACCGTCTCGGCGGGCACGACAACACCGTGCTGCGCCGCCACTCGGATCCTGGCAATGGCCACCAGACCGGCCCGGTTGTCAACGTCGTCCTCGTATCCGGCGATGTGGAGGTCGAGGTAGCGATCGAGGCCGAACAAGATCAGCTTGCGTTCCGCCAGCGCCCGGAAGTTGCCGGTGAACACCGACCGGACATGTCAGACCGACCCGAAGCAGCCAGGGCGGCCGGCGCGCCGTCGACGGCGTGGCCCCTGCCAAGAAGATCGGGCGCAAGCTGGTCGAACTGCTCCACCAGCCACCCGGCGGGAGCCCCGCGGGCTCATGCGGACAAACACTTTGTCCGCATGGGACTCGTTGCTGGGACCGCTCGTCCACGCCTTAATTGACAGTGGCCAGCGACGCGTTTTCGGACGCTAGGCGGAACCAACCCGACCAACGGAACGGGGAGGAGCGGTTGTGTCCTCGACACCCACGCTTACGCTACTGCCCGGTCAGATTAGGGGGCGTTCATGGCGCTCCCACCGTGATCAAGGGTCCGTTGACGGAACAACGCCGCCGCTTTCCAGCCTTTGCCGGCTCGCGCCAGTGGCGCTACTCTGCTCCGAATTAGCCCAGCGCAGAGGCGGTCGAGGCAAGAGCAATCCATTGCCCGGATGGTCGCGTCGACGGCCCTCCAGGCGCCAGCGGAGATCTTCAGAGATGAGATCGACGACGCTTTCGAGAGCATCGCTGGCATCTACGACCATGATTCGGCTGTTCGAGCGGGCCAGCGCCAGGAAGGATGCGCGAATCTGGGTTATCTGCGCAAGTTCAAAATCGGTCAGCGGGCGTCCTTCCCGACGTGCGAAGCGCTCGGCGCACAGCTCGGGTGAAACGTCGAGGAGGTACGTTTGATCAGGAATTGGGATACCGATCTGTCTCATCAATCCCGCGATCTGTTCTTCCAACATCGCTGTGTCGATCGAGATGTCCGCGGGCAGGAACTGCCCCTGGTAGGCAACGATCGAATCAAGAAATCGGTCGGCAAGCATCACGTCTCGCGACAGCCCCGTGGCGCGATCCCATTTGACCGCTTCGTGGTAAAGCATGTACAGGAGAGCCGCCCGTGGGCCTTCCTCGAAGCCAAGAGAGAAGAAGATGGACTTCCGAACGGCATCCTCGACAGGCGCTCGTGAGTGGGAGGGGGCAAATTCGCGGAGAAGGTCAACCGACCATCGGTCTTGTCGAAGCCGGCGCGCTACTTCATTGACCACGGTCGACTTTCCACTGGCTTCAATTCCCTCGACCGAGACGAACACGTCACCACTCCGATCGCTCGTGAGCCCAGTCAAAGCATCCAGATCGATGACGAAGTATAGGCGATGCCAATTCGTGCGGAAACTCGAAAGGGGTCCAGCGTCGTCGGCGGGCTTCGTCGCTGGTCGTCGGTGTCATGCCGCGTCGCTGCAGGCCGTCACGGCACCGCCTACTAGCGCACGGCGGAGGTCTGTCGGATCTCGCGGATGGTGGACAGTGGGCGGCGGCGATCGCGGACGGGCGGTTAGATGGCCGGCTCGGCCCACCATGGAGGACGTCGCTGTCGACATATCCGCGACAGACCGCACGCCTTGGAATACTGGCGATCCGCCACCCTTCGAACACTTGTGGATCGCCCCGTCATGTAAACGGCGTTTGAACGCCGAATCTCTTGACGATGGAAGGGGAACCCCATGCTCGTGATGGATGGACGATCGGCACCCGGTCGGCGCAGTTGGAACCTCCGGATCGGCCTCACCTCCAGGTGCAACATCAGGTGCAAGTACTGCCTGCCAGCCGGGCCACAGGGTGTCATCGTGCAGGCCAGCTTGCAAGAGCTGACGGAGGTCCTCCGAGCGTCGTACGAGGTCGGGATCCGCCGGGTCCATTACACGGGAGGTGAGCCCACCGTTCGCCGGGACTTCCTCGACATTCTGAAGGCAGCCAAAGAGATCGGCTTCACGCAGCAGATCGTGACCACCAATGGCTACCGGCTCCACCACTTCATTGAGAAGGCCATCGACAATGGCCTCACCCGGGCGATCATCAGCCTCGACACGCTGGATGACCAACAGAATCTGTTCATCACCCGCGCTCATTTCTTCAAGGACACGGTGCGCAGTGTGGAGCGCGCGGTCGAACTGCTTCCTACTCTGACGAAGATCAGTTGTGTTACCATGCGGTCGACACTCAAGGAGCTGCCGAGGTTCGTGAACTGGGCGCAGGATCTGAACTCGCGCGGGCAGGCCGGCCGACTGGCCATCAAACTCAACCAGTTCTTCCCCAGCAACCCTGCACAGCTATCCGACGAAGGCGAAGACTTCTGGAAGAATGAGTTCGTCGACGAGGAGCGTATTCTCGAGGCTTTGGCGAAAGCAGGTGACTTGAAGCCCGTGCCGCGTTCTTCGGTGGAGGGTGACAACCCAAGTTACAACTACTACGAGATCGGCGACACCGGCGTGAAGGTCGCCGTCCTGGCGATGTTCACGTGGGACTATCCGTGCGGCGGCTGCCACAAGCTCCGCATCAGCCCCCAAGGCCTGGCGACGATCTGCATCAGCCAGAAGAATCCACCGGTGCTGTGGGGCATGAGCTATGACGAGAAGCTCGCCACGATCAAGCGACTTACGGATTACCGCGAGAGCGAGCAATTCGACGTGGACTTCCCGAATCGCCGTCACTACCGGCCACAGCTCGGCGAGCTTCGCTTCGACCGGGTGGTGGGTGAGCAGAAGCAGATCGTCCATTTCCGGGAGATCCTTACCCGTGACCGGATGGAGCGGGAACAGGCGGATCTTGCGGCGGTGGGCGCAGACGACGAATGAGGGAGTGCCGCGGGTGGTGAGGCGTCTGGCTGGGACATGATCTTTTCGCGACGGGAAGAACATCGTTCATACGTTGGGCGCAGGTGGCGCAGCCGTTGACTCCGGTGCCCCAGGCGGCGGTGGGACCTGGTGGGTCAGTGATCGCGGACGGTGCTGGCGGCGGGAGCGGCTGCACCACCAGTACCCGCAGAGGGCCGAACAGTGGTCAAGCGAGATCGCCTGGTCCAGAGCGGTGGTGGACCCGATCGTCGCATGAGCGGCGGGGCGTTCGTCTCCCGTACCCGACCGGGAACGTGATCGTGCTCCGGCATAAGATACAGGCCCTGGTGACGGCATACCAAGGAGGCCAATAGTGATCGATATCGCTCTAGTACGGACGAACCCTGACTTGGTCCGGCAGACCTGCCTGGCCAAGGGGTCTGACGTCGACGTCGAGCGGCTGATCTCTGTGGACTCCGAACTTCGTCGCCTTATGGTCCACATGGAAGGGCTGCGCAGTCAGCAGAAAAAGTTCACCCGAGACACGCCACGCGAGGTGGCAAAGGCCCTCAAGGAAGAGCTGAGCGAGGCCACCGAACGGGTCAAAATCCTCGAGGAAGAGCGCGATGCGCTCTGGGCCCGCGTCCCTAATCTCATCGCTGAGGACACCCCAATCGGCGACGACGACAGCGGGAACGTGGAGCTGCGCCGCGAAGGCGAAACCGTACCCGCTGACGAGAACAGGGCGCACGACAGGATTGGCGAGCGCCTTCGAATTTTCGACATGGTGCGCGGTGCGGAAGTCGCGGGCTCCGGCTTCTATTATTGGCGGGGTGATGGCGCCCGGCTTGCGTGGGCAATCTTCTCTTACGCCCAGGACCTACTGGGCAGCCGTGGTTTCGAGCCGATGTTCACCCCACTCGTCGCCCACGAGCGGACCTTCTTTGGAACCGGGTACCTGCCATTCTTCGCTGAAGAGCTGTACCGGATACAAGGCACGGATCTTTCGCTGATCGGAACCTCCGAGCAGACCCTGATCGGCTACTACGGTGACACGATCGTGGACCTCGACGAACTTCCCATCCTGCTCACGGCATTCAGCCCATGCTTCCGTACAGAGGCCGGCAGCGCCGGCCGCGCGAACCGTGGCGGTTACCGGGTCCACCAGTTCCACAAGGTCGAGCAGATCGTCATCTGTGCGCCGGAGGAATCGGAGCACTGGCTCAACGAATGCCAGCGCAACGCCGAAGACCTCCTGCGCGGTTTGGAGCTGCCGTTCCGTGTAGTGCGCGTGTGCCTGGGTGACCTCGGGGCGCCCGCCTACAAGAAGTACGACACCGAGACCTGGTTCCCGTCGTTCGGCGCCTACCGCGAGACGCACTCGAACAGCAATCTCATCGATTACCAGGCCCGACGCTTCAAGATCCGATTCCGGCGGGACGGCAAGATGGTTCACCCCCACACCATCTCGGCGACCGGGCTCACCGATCGAGCGGCACTCGCTGTGCTTGAAAACCACTTGCAGCCCGACGGTTCGATCTATGTGCCGAAAGCCCTTCGGCAATACCTTGGCGGCCGGGAGCGTCTCGGAGGGTAGGTGATCGCAGGCCGTGGGAGCCCCTACCATCGGCCTCAACTTCGGCACACACGATGCGGCAGCCGCCATCGTCATCGATGGGGCGGTTGTCGCAGCAGCCGAGGAGGAACGCTTTACGCGGGCCAAGCAGACCAAGGCATTCCCCACGCGTGCGATCGAGTACTGCTTGGCAGAAGCCGGAATCGCCCGAGCCGATGTCGAGCAGGTGGCCTTCTTCGTCGATCCGGCCCTGCAACTGCTGTTGCCGCTGTCGAACCTCCGGTATGGGTTCCCCGCTTCGATCGGGGCGTTGACGTCCGACGTCGGCAAGTACTGGAACCGGCGCAATGCGCTTACGCAGATTCGTTCAGCCGGAGATTTCGGAGGGACCGCCGCCGTCACGCCGGTCAGGCATCATCTGGCGCACGCGGCAAGTGCATTCCTGACCTCGCCATTCGACCAATCGCTCGTGGTCACCGTGGACGGGCGCGGAGAGTTCGAGACCGCTGCCATTTTCGAGGCTCGCGGCGGAATTCTCACACTTCGCCACTCGATCAAATACCCGCACTCCATCGGGTACCTCTACAGCATGGTCACGCGCTTCCTGGGCTTTCGGCCACAACGCGACGAGTACAAGGTCATGGGCCTGGCCGGACACGGCGGCACGAGCCTGCACGGCGTGATCGGGGACCTTGCGACCTTTGTCGACCCGTCGGGTCGGGTCCGGCTCAACCTCAGATACTTCGATCACCATCGTAGGCCCAGCGATCATCGGAACCTGTTCAGCCCGGCGCTGGAACACCTGCTCGGCCCGGCACGACAACCGGGCGAGCCGATCACCGATCGTCACTGCGAGATCGCCAGCGCGGTTCAGCATCTCACCGAAGATCTGGTCACCCGGTACGTCCTCTACGGCCAGAAGCTCGTTCCCTCGCGCAACCTCTGCCTCGCCGGCGGGGTGGCACTCAACGGCGTCGCCAACGCAAGGGTGATCCAGACGGGCCGATTCGACTCCGTCTTCATCCAACCGGCAGCCAACGATGCCGGGACCAGCATCGGAGCTGCTTTGGTCGTTGCCGGACAACAGGACGCGACGCCCAACCGTGGCGTCATGACAAATGCCTTTCTCGGGCCGGCGTTCGGTGACCAGGAGATCGAGGCGGCCCTGCACATAGCAGGCGGCGCCGGATGTCGGATCACGACCGTTCCCGACCGCTGCGCGGCGGCGGCACGTCTGCTGGCGGACGATCAGATCATCGGCTGGTTTCAGGGCCGGATGGAGTTCGGACCGCGGGCCCTCGGTGCGCGCAGCATTCTCGCCAACCCCTCGCAGGCCGCCACGACCACTCGTGTCAATGCCCTCATCAAGCGCCGCGAGGCGTTCAGGCCGCTTGCGCCCGCAGTGCAGGCCGAACATGCAGCCGAATTCTTCGAGCTGAACGAGGCGGGCCGGTTGGTCTACCCGTTCATGCTCGCCACCGCGCGTGTCCATGCCGCACAACGGAATCGGATTGCGGCAGTCGTACATGTGGACGGCAGCGCGAGGGTTCAGACCGTGACCCGGGCCGACAATCCGATCATGTGGAGTCTGATCGAGCACTTTCGACGGCTCACCGGGGTTCCGGTCGTCCTTAACACCTCCTTCAACGGCGCCGACGAACCCATCGTCTGCACCCCGGAAGACGCGGTCCGCACGTTCCTCGCGTGCGAGCTCGACGCCCTCGTGATCGGTGACTACCTCGCCGTCCCACCGCGCCGGAGAGGATTGGAAGTACGTGACGCCGGTCAGACCACGAGGTGAGGGTACGTGGTGAGGTCTGATCAGCGATCCGTGGCGGCCGACCACCGTCGGCACCTGTCACCAGATGACGCGACGGCGTCGAACGACGCGGGAATGGCATCCGCGGAGCATGTCGACGACCGGGTCGTGACCACCCCGACCGCCCGTTACCAGATCGTGGTCGGCGGGACACTCGATAGCTTCAACTCCGCCTCATACGAAACCACCGACAACGACAAGACCATGATGGAGGTTCCCCGATTCCAGCCAGATCGGTTCCTGCGGCTGGCGAACATCGGCACCGCCGATGTCATCAACCCGTGGGTGGTGGTCAATGGCCGGCGAGCCTGGCACTCGGCGGATGATCTGCTCGGTAGCATCATCCGACCGGGGATGACCGATCGCGAAAAGGCATTCGCGCTGTTCGGGTTCTTTAGTCGGATCGACGTGCAGGCGCACAACAACAACCTCCGCGTGGACGAGGTCATGCCCGATCTCGATGCGGCGCCGGGGTTCAACACGTTCCGGGAACGGGCCGACCCGATAAAGGCCGTGAACAGCTACTATCCGAGCGGCTGCATTCTTTCCGCCGCCAACCTTGTGATCATGGCGCGGCATGCCGGCCTACGGGCGCGGCTGCTGGCGGCGGCACCGCTCGACGGCCCGTACGACCAGCACGGGGGCGCAGAGATCGAGTACGACGGTGCCTACCACTACTTCGATCCCGAGGCGCGAACCTTCTTCCTGAGTCGGGACAACGAAACCGTGGCGTCCTATGCGGACATCCACCGAGATCCGCGCCTAGTGCTGCGGACACACGCGCACGGCTTCGCCGCGCAGGAATGCAAGGCCGCATTCATCCTGCTGTACCGCGAGCACTTCCCGCCTTACGAGGTTCCAGTCGAGCAGTGGACACACCGGATGGATCTTCGGTTACGGCCGGGCGAGGAACTGACCTATCGATGGCAGCACGAGGGCAAGTACCGCTACGGCCGCAATTCGCGGAACAAGCCGGGCGTTCCGTATCGGCTGGCGAGTGCCCTACTGACGTACCAACCTGATCTCACCGACCGGAGATATCGCGACGGGATCGTCCACGAGGTCAACACCGCGATGTCGGCGCCGGGGACCAAGCCCCCAATGCTGCACCCCGTGCTTGCCCACCACGCGGCCTCAGTGACCTGGAAGGTCGAAAGCCCTTATCCGATCGTCGGAGGCCGCGTCTTCGCCCGGTTCGTCATGGACGAGCCGGGGCGTTGCGACATCAGTGTCTGCACCGGGCCGTCGTGGGCGACGGTGTGGGACGGCGAGGGACAGGGTGTGTTGGACGCTGCGTCCGACATCGACGCGGTGCTCGCAGCGCTGACATCGCCCGCCATCTACTCCTACTACGTTCGGATCACGTTCCGCAGCGCGGGAGAGCCGACCGCTGTCGGGCTGGCGGCGGCGCGGATGGAGTCCGATCTGCAGATGAGCCAGACCTCGCTACCCGCGCTGTCGGTGGGGCGCAACGACGTCAGCGTCCGCACAGACAACCGGGGACCCGCCGATGGCGGACTGCGGCTGCGGGTCACGCACGGGTGGAACGAGAGTTCCGCTTCGGCTCCGCCACCGGCCCCGCGACGTGCCCTCTCGCCCAAGGACGGCGCCCTGGTGGAAGCGGCGACGTTGACCGAGTTGGTGTGGGCGAACGACGACCCCGACGAGGTGGTCGACCATCACGTTCTGGTCAGTACCCGACCGGACTACCTGTTACCTGTCTCGCCCAACTTCGACCGGCTGTGCTTCGCCGCGGCACCGCGATTCAAGGTCTCCCGGAGCTTCCTTCGCGTCGGCACCACCTACCACTGGAAGGTCCGATCTCGAAACGGCTGGGGAGTGTGGAGCGAGTGGAGCCCGACATGGACCTTCACCGTGGTTGGGTCACCCGAGTCGCCCCGATGACCGAAACGCGTCCGGGCCCTCTGGCGATCCTGGTCGTCTCGTCGTTCACGGCGACGCCGGCCACCTCGGCATTGACGTTCTGGGCGAACCAGCTCGATCTGCCCGTAGAGCTGTCGTTCGCTCCGTACGGCCAGGTCTTCCAAGCGCTGCACAGACATGGTCGGAATGCACCGTCCGGTCCGGATGCGGTTGCGGTGCTCCTTCGGATGGAGGACTTCATCCCCGCCGGCCACCAGGACGGGGCGGGGCCAATCGGCAACGAGTTGGCCACCACACTCGCTGCTGCGGCGCAGCGGTCGCCCGGTACCACCTTCCTGGTCGCCGTGTGCCCTTCGTCGCCGGGCGTTGGCGGCGATCCACGCCGCCTGCAGGCGGTCGACGAAGCGACGCACGTGCTGCGCCGCCAGGTCGGCACCGTCGACAACGTCAGCTATCTCGAGCCGGACGACGTTGTCCAACGGTATTCGGTGTCACGCCCCGACGACACGTACGCCGACAGGCACGGCAACATCCCGTACACGCCGGAGTACTTCGCCGCCCTGGGCACCGCGCTGATGCGGCGGCTGTATCGGGCGATGACGGCAGGGCCCAAGGTCCTCGTCATCGACTGCGACAACACCTTGTGGGACGGGATCCTCGGCGAGGACGGGCCCACCGGCGTCGGGGTCGGACTCGCCCGCCAGGAGCTACAGGAATTTCTGCTCGAGCAACGGCGGGCCGGGCGCCTGCTCTGCCTGTGCACCAAGAACGACCTGGCCGACGTGAAAGAAGCCGTCGCCACGGTACCCGGCATGCGTCTGACGCTGGAGGACTTCGTAGACCTTCGGGCGAACTGGTGGCCAAAGTCGACGAACATCCACGATCTGGCCAACGACCTCGACCTGGCGCTCAACTCGTTCGTGCTCATCGACGACAGCCCGCTGGAGTGCGCGGAGGTGCGGTCGCAATGCCCGGACGTGGCGGTCCTCCAGCTGCCACCCGACGCCTCGCGCGCGCTGCAGACGCTGCGCCACTGCTGGCCGTTGGATCTCGACGGCGTCACCGAGGAAGGGACCCGGCGCACCGCGCTGTACCGCGAGGAGCGGCTGCGGCGGGAGGTGCGTCGACAATGGACGCTGTCGCTGGCCGAGTTCATCGACAGCCTGGAACTGCGGGTGACCATCCGCCCGGCCGAAACCACCGACCATCCCCGGATGGTCGACCTGATGCGCCGCACCACGCAGTTCAACCTGACCGGAGAGCGGCACAGTGCCGCGGAGATCGAGGCTCTGCCCGCCTCGATCGAGCAGCACGTGGTCGAGGTACAGGATCGCTTCGGCCACTACGGAACCGTGGGCCTGATGATGTGGTCCATCGCGAATGGCTCGTTGACGGCCAGTACGCTGCTGCTGAGCTGCCGCGCCCTGGGTCGCGGGGTGGAGCATCGCATGGTTGCCCACCTGGGCCGCCGGGCCGTCGAACAGCGGCTCGACACGGTCCGGCTGCGGTATGTGGCGACAGCCCGCAACCTGCCGGCACGGCAGTTCCTGGACGAGGTCGCCACGCCGAACGGCGCGAGCAACGAGGGAACCCTGATGTATCTCCTCAGCGCCGAAGACGCGGCGAACCTTCGGTACAACCCTGACGTCACGCCGGCGGCTGGGCAGGCACCGGTGTCGGCGGTTGCCGATCGCGGGTCAGCCCGCCGGTCGGCCGGAGAGGCATGGGCGCCCAGGTCCTGGCACGAGTTGGCCGGCCTGACGGCGGATCTGACAACAGCCGAGAGTCTGCGAAGGGCAATCGGCGGCGCGGGCCGCGATGTTGTCGACGACCATGAGGACAGCGCCGATGACGAGCGCGCCGTCACCCGGATCTGGGCCGAGATTCTCCAGCTGGACCCGGGGCAGGTCGACAACGACTTCCGCTCGCTCGGGGGCGGCTCGTTGGAGCTCGTGCATCTGCTCGCGCGGGTGTACGAGGAGTTCGGCGTCGAACTCCCGGTTGAGGCGTTGCTCGACTTCGAGGTCACGATCAGTAGCGTGGTCGCCATGATCCAGTTGCTCCGGACCAGTGGTCCCAGCGCTGCTGACGGAGGCATTCCATGGGTGGAATCGTGATGGACCCCGCGACGAAGACCAGCTGCAGCAGGCAGCAGTGACGGGCCTGCCTGCACCGAGCCCACTACTCGGATGCCCCGGTCGAGCCTCCCCGCCAGCTGAGGTGCGCGCGTGGACCGTGGACGCGGGCGTCGAGGAGTTCCCTTTTCTCGCTGACCACAGGTTGCATACCGTGCCGGTGTTGCCGGGCGCGGCCGTTGTCGACATGGCTCTGGCCGCGACGGCGGCTACCGGGAGGCCGTCGCGCACGCTCCATGATGTTCGCCTGGGCCAGGTCTGTGTCATCCCCGCGTCCGGCAGCCGGCGGCTTCGGCTGGCGCTCCGGGCTGGTCTGGACGGCGCACTCACCCTGGTGCTAACCAGCGGCCCGGGTGCCGGCGCCGGCGCGGCATCCGGTCGGCTCAGCACGACACATGCGACCGCGCGTATCGATGCCCTGGCCGGCCCGTTCACCCGCCCGATCGACGTAACCGAGCGGGCGCTGACCGTACGCCGTACGGGCGCCGAATCGTCGGGTGAGGTCTTCTACAGCAGCCTGCGAGAGGCGGGCAACGACTACGGCCCGGCCTTCCGTACCCTCCGGCGCATCTGGCGCAGCAGCAACGAGGCATGCGCGCTCGTCCACATCGGAGACCCGGTCGGCGACGACGGGCCCCTATGGCTGACCCGCCTGCGACTCGTCGATGCGGCGATCCAACTGGTGGCGGCGGCCGCCGGGGTGACCGGCCGGCCCTTCGTCTGGGCCGGCTGCGAACGCTTGCGAGTTCACGACACGCTCCGGGCCGATGCCCACGGGTACGCGTGGCTGCGGCCCACGACGGGAGCCGACGAGCTGGCGGGCGACGTCGTGTTACTGGACTCCACGGGCCGGGCGGCCGCAGAGATCACCGGAGTTCGTCTCCACCTGGTGCGACCCCGGGTATCCCGAGCCGTCAGTGAACCGGCCGCACCGGCTCGGACGCGTCGGACCCTGGCTGTCGCGGCGACCTTCGACGCCGAGCCGTTGCGGGCGGAACTGAGCGGCCGGATGGCCGCGCTCGGGACGACGGTCGTCTACGACCACCACGCAGGGTCCGTCACCCAGCTGACCAGCCCCGGCAGGCTGCTCGCGTCCAATCGCGACGGCGTGAATCTCCTTCTCGTCCGCCCGGACGAGGTGCACGCCGGCAACGGTCAGGCATCCGGGAACCGGTTCACCCTTCCCGGCGTAGGCGACATCGCTCAGCTGCACAGCTACGAAACCGAATATCTCTACGACGAGATCTTCGTACGCGGGGCATACCTCCGGCACGGCATCAGCTTGCAACCGGGCGACACCATATTCGACGTCGGTGCCAACATCGGAATGTTCACACTCTTCGTCCAGCACCGGTTTCCCGGCGTTCGCGTGTACGCGTTCGAGCCGGCGAAGCCGGCGTTCGAGGCGCTTCGGTACAACGCGTCGCAGTACTGCCCCGACAGTACGGTGTTCAACTACGGCATTTCCGACGGAGACCGGATCATGCCGTTCACGTTCTACCGCAATTCAACGGTCTTCTCCGGCTTCGCCGCCGACCCGGATCGCGACGCGAAAAACATCCGAACCGTCGTCGAGAACGCGCTGCACGCCCAGGTTCCGTCAGGCACCGTCGACCTGCGCCCGATCGTCGCGCGCCTGCTTCGGGATCGCCTGGTGGCCGACGTCCACCTCTGCGCCACCAAGACCCTGTCAACGGTCTTGCGGGAGACCGACGTTCACCGCGTCGACCTGCTGAAGATCGACACCGAGGGCAGCGAGATCCAGGTGCTCAACGGCATCGAAGACCGGCACTGGGAACGCATCCGCCAGGTTGTCCTCGAGGTCCACGGTCAAGCTGACCAGCGAGGCTTAGTGACCGCCCTGCTGGCGGACCGGGGGTTCCACGTGGTCGTAGATCAGCAGGAGCATCTGCTCCGCGGCACCACCCTGAGTGCTGTCGTCGCCCGCCGGCCCGACGACCGGTCGGGCCCAGCACCCGAGCCGCACGACGACGCCCGCGTCGTCAGCCCGTCCGTGCGGCGCGCCACCCACCTCGTCCAGGCCGTCGCTGCCCTGCAACGCTCGACCGACACGCCGTGCATCGTATGCCTGTGTCCCTCTCCATCCGCCGATACGGCAGACCGCGAACGACGTGATCACGAGGTCGCCACGGCGCTCGCCGCAGTACCCGGCGTCGTCGTAGTGACCGAGGTCGACATCGAACAATCGCGCCGCGAGATCGGCTCCGGGCCGAGCGACCTCTTCGCCGGGCTCGCGACGATCGTTGCCCGGGTGTATCTCGACCTCCGCTGACACGTCGCCTCAGCTCGTTGATGCTGGGGGCACGCTTGGGGCGTCAGCCCACGCCGAGGACCGTTCCCGGTGCGTCACCCAGGCCGGAGGTCTCGAAATGCTGCCGGGATCGGAACAACCTCAGTGCCGCTTCCGCTTGCGGCATCAGACCCGCCGGCAGCTCGCACCACGCCGTCCATCGGACGACGTCGGTTCGGTGAGGCTCGGCGGCGAAGGGTTCGCCCGCGAATGTACTGGTCGAGAACGCAAAGGTGACCTTCTCCGATCTGGACGGTGGTCGATGGTGCGTCACGCTGCTGAAGAGGAGATCCTCGGGCCGCGCCCGCACGCCGACCTCCTCCGCCAACTCACGGACCGCCGCTGACACCACGTCCTCGCCGGGCATGACGTGGCCGCCGGGAAGATTCCAGAAGCCATTGAACATCCCGGCGTTGAGCTGCATCAGTAGAACGTTCCCGTCGCGGAGGACCAGGACGCGCACGTCGACGAGGGCGTACTGACGATCCGGCATCACGGCTCCCATCCGGTCAGAGCTTCCATCACCCATGTCTTGACGACGGACGGAACCAGGACGGCACACAGGACCTCGGGGCCACCGGCGACCGATGCCCACGAAGCACACGGCGCAGTCGCGGACACCTTCGGTCGCCACCAGGACAGCAGTACGCGCTGCCAGAGCAGCCGCGGGATGATCTCTTCCCGATTCGCGGCCGAGGTCATGTGCTCCCGCAGCAGGAGCTCGATCACGACCCGATCCAGCCGTACCACGAACGCTCCGTCCTCCCGAAAGCCGACCTTGCCGGCATGTACCCGCAGTTGGCCGTAGTCGCACCGGGTTCGGCCATACGACCCGACCACTGCGATCAGCTGCCGGTAGGCTTCCTCCCGCATCCTGCCTCTCAAGCGTCAGACGGCTGCCGAGTCGACACTACGAACGGGATGACGCGTCCGACGTCGTCGGGAGGCCATTCGAGACCCCACGCTTCGAAATCTGCCCGCTCGCGCATCAAGTCGTATCGGGATCCAGCGGCAGCCATCACACCCTTCCAGTGGTCGATCGACGACATTGTGACGACCGCCTGCGTCACCTGAGGGTGGCTCAAGGCCCAGACGATAGGGGCCGTGGCCGCTGGCCCGCTCAGGCCGGAAACCGCTGCCAGCCGCCCTCTCCAGAGCGGCGCCATGCCGAGGAAGGGCAAACCACGGGTTTCGAGCTCGGGGAAGAACGTTCGGGGCCAGTACTCCGCCGGCGAGAATTGCGCAGCGAAGCCAGCCACGGCCTCCACGGTCATGGCGGTTGCCATGTGCTGGATCGAGTGACAGTAGGCGAACGGCTCGCTGACGACACCCGTAGCCAGAACCTCGTGTGCGGCCTGCTCGTAGAACGCGCGCACCCGTCCTGTATCCACCAGCATCGCGAGGTCTTCCGTGCCCTTGAGGTCGATCTCGATGACGGCAACGCGCAGACAGGGCACGTCCAAGTTTCCCAACGATTCTTCGATACTGCGGCAAATGCGGGAACGGACCGAAGAACCGGAACTGAGTGGACACTCGACCTTCACCGCGTGCCGGAGCAGCGGCCGGCCCGCACGCTGCCACGCCGTCCGTACCGCCCATTGCGTGCCCAGCGCGGGATTGCTGTGCACCCAGCCCAGTCCGTCGGACAGGGCTTGGACGAGGGCACGCAGTCCTGGTTCCGAGTCCTTGTGTGGCAGGAGCCGCCCTGCCACAAAGGTACTCGTGCCAAAGCAGATACGGTTGACGCTCATTGGCGGCTCCAGCCTCTCATAGGAGCAGGTGGACGTCCGCCGGGCACAGGTTGAGGGGGTGGACTCGGCCCAGCGTGCTTGCGGATGACGGGTGGGTCTCGATCTGGGATATTTCGCAATGCACCAAGCCGGCAACGGTCAACGGATCCCAGTCGTGCTCGCAGAGGTGGAGCAGCCCCATGACAACAAAGGCGCCGTGACTCACCAGGACCAGATCGTCGTTCGAGTATGCCTCGACCAGGCGATTAAGGACCCCCGCGAACCTGGCCAGCGCCTCGCCGAGCGTCTCCCCACCTGGATGTCCCGCCGCGCGATCACCCGAACGCCAGCGTTGCGAGATGCGGTCGCGGGACGCCTTGTCGGCAGCGCCGGCTCCGCGAATCTCAGCCAGGTCAGCGTCGATGCACACGTCCACCGCCAGCTGAGCTCCGATGACCGTTGCTGTCTGGCGTGACCGGCGAGCAGGAGAACTTAACACCCTCGGGCGCTTCACCCTCGCGGCCAGCCGGGCTGCGGCGACCTGTGCTTGGCCGACGCCGAGTGGACTCAACGGCGGATCAGGCTGCACGTCGCTCACGGCAGGTGACGGATGGCCATGGCGGACGAGGAAGACAGGGGTCATGTGCGCACGTTCCCATCGCCTCTCGCACTCGCATCGAAGCTCCCAGATCTCAGCTTCGCGCACAGCCAGGTGGCGCACAACGCCGGTGAGATCCACGCACTGGTCACTGTGGCGCCGCCACCAAGCCGCCGCCCGGCGCAGCCACTACAAAAGACGACTCACGGCCGAACTCACCTCGTAGATCACGAACTGCGTCTGCGTACCAGGCGCGTAAACCCTGAACGGTGAGGCAAGCGGCATTCGGGACCGGAGTCTCTTCGCATCTGTTCACCGGCCGAGCGAGGAAAGTCCACCTTTTGAACAATGAGGCTAATGCGATCTTCGTCCACGCCGTCCTTAAGGGATGGGCCCGTTTTAACCTTCGATCGTGTCTTGAGGTAAACATAAAGAGCTACGACCCAGGCGACGGAGCCTAGAACCGCGATTCCCGCCTGGGCTTTTCTCGACTCGGGCATTATCTCAGGTAGGAATTCCGTAAGCAGGATCAGGTATGGCAACAACACCATGGCGCAAATCGCGGCACGCCCTATCCAGCGTGCCACGTCACCACCTCCAGGAACAGGCTGTGCAGAGGCGGTCGGGTGAACGACCGGCGGGGACCTGAGTCATTGCTCCTCCAGCCACCAATGGCGACCTCGGCAGCAACCTGTCATTTGATGACCAAGGATAAGGATGCCGACCGTGTGCACGTGCTAAGCGTCGCCCTGTTGCTCAGTATGCCGCGTCGGCTCGGCTGTAGATCACATCCCGCATGCGGACAAAGAGTTTGTCCGCATCGCTCGTCACGTGGGATGCGGGCGCCGTTAGCACCACTGCTATGACCAGCGGGTCGATCGGCGGGCAGCATCCGAGTTCCCGTTGTGGCGGCCGGTCGAAATGCTGAGGAAACGGACAGGGTGCATGTCTGCATCGCGCCAGGGGCGGTAACGTGACCCACACGTTGTGTGCAAACCTTCGTGATCGTCGTCGTTGCCCGAGCAGCAGGGAGCGGAGGGATGGCGCAGGCGCCGCGCGATCTGGTCCCGACCCGTTCCGTCTGGCACTTCTTCGGTGCCGAGTTGCGGCACTGGCGGGTGCTGCGGGGCTTGTCGCAGGACCAGCTCGGTCGCCTCACGCACGACAGTGGTTCGGCCATCGGCAAGGTGGAGAAGGCTGTGCGCCGGCCGTCCCTACGGCTGGCCCGCGAATGCGACCAGGCGCTGAACACCGGCGGTGTGCTGCAACGATTGTGGCCGCTGGTCGAGAAGGAGCTTGGCGGCGGCTGGGACCCGGATGGCCGGGTCGACCCGGAGTTGGCCGATGCGGAGTCCGCATCCGGCGACGTTGGTCTGCATTGGGCCGCCGATCTGCCGGCTACCGTGGAGACGGTTGGCGGGCTGTGGAGGGCAGACGTGGAACGTCGGGCGGTGGTCGTCGGGGCAGGGTGGGTCGCGGCTGCGTTCGCCGCGCCTACCCGGGACTGGCTTCTGAACTGGGCGGACGCGGATCCATCCCGCACCGCTGGCCGGCGGGTTGGCCAGGCCGAAGTTGACGTGCTGTGGTCGATGTGCGGGACGTTTGCCGATCTTGACCACAGGTTGGGTGGCGGTCACGCGCGGTCCACGCTGGCGCACTACGTCAGCCACGCGGTGCTACCCATGCTGGAGGGCAGCTACCGGCAGCGAATCGGGCGCAGCCTGATGGCCGCGGCGGCGCGGCTGTGTAACCTCGGCGCGTTCATGGCCTTCGATTGTGAGCTGCACGGGCTGGCCCAGCGGTACTACATCCAGGCGCTTCGGCTGGCCCAGGCCAGTGCCGACCGCGCGCTGGGTGCGCACATCCTCGCCGACATGTCGATGCAGGCGCACTATCTCCGCGACGCCCGCGAGGCTCTCGCCCTCGCTGTTGCTGGTCAGCGCACCGCGAAGGACTATGGCTCGTCCGCCACGCTGGCCCGCTGCTGCACCATGGAAGCCCGCGCGCACGCGTTGCTGGGTGATGCCGCAGCCTGCGCGGGGGCGATGAGCCGGGCCGAACGGGCGCTCGGAGCCGCATGCGACGACGAGCCGTCATGGATCAGGTTCTTCACCGCTGAGCAGCTGGCGGCCGAGTTCATGTATGCCGCCAGCGAGTTGGGCCGCCCGGCAGATGTCCAGCAGTTCGCGCCCGCGGTCCTGGGCGCATCTGAAGGAATGCAGCGCCGTCTGGTGCTCGCAACCGTCACGCTCGCGGCCTCACACCTCGGCGATGGCCGGGACGCGCGCTCAGCCAGTGACGTCGATCAGGCGTGCACCGTCCTGCAGCAGGCGGTTCCGGTTGCGGCCGGCCTGTCCAGCCCTCGCGCGCTCCATGCCCTCAACACGGTTCGGATCCGGCTGACACCTCACGCCGCGCGAACCTCGGTGCGGGCGCTGCAGGAGCACATGGAGGCCGTGGTCAGTGCCTCGTCCTGAGCCAGCCGTGGGCCGCGCGGCGGCAGGAGACCGTTTCCCTTGCGGGGATCGCCCGCGGTCAGCGGACGCGGCTGATTTGGCCGACGCGGTTCGTGCTGCGTCCGCGCTGCGAGGACTCAACCCGGCGGGCGTTCGGTTAATCCACCACTACAGCAACGCCGTGTACCACCTGCCCGCCGAGGGGGTCGTCGCGCGCGTCACTTGGGGGGTCGATGCCAGCCGGCGACTTACCGTGGCGCAGCAGGTGGTGCGGTGGCTCGTCGACCAGCATCGGTTCCCAGCGACGGCGCCTGCCAGTCGTGTCGAGCCCGTCCACCCAGATCCTCAGATCACGGTCACCTTCTGGCGCCACTATCCGCAACCGCAGTCAGCTGGCAAGCCCACCTCTGATCACCTCGGGCGGCTTCTCCAAATGCTGCACGGGATCGCCGAGGCCCCTCCGGTCCAGCTTGACCGCTGGGTACCGCTAGCCGCCCTGCACGCAACACTCACCAGCGGCCGGACGGCCATCGAGGCGCTGCGCCCGGATGAGCGGGACTGGCTGCTCGACGAGGTACATCGGCTGCGGGAGGAACTCGATCGCCTCGACTGGCCGCTGGGATTCGGTTTGATCCATGGTGACGCGTGGGCCGGGAACCTACTGTGGGACGCCGCAGCAGGATCTGATGCGGCCATCCTCACCGACTGGGACTGGGTCAGCTACGGCCCACGCGAGATTGACCTGATTCCGACCTGGCACGCCACCCGCCGCTACGGGCGCGGGCCGTCCTGGACAATCGCCTTCGTCGCCCGCTACGGGTACGACCTCGCGGCTTCACCAGTCTTTACGATCTTGATGCGGATGCGAGACCTGGTCCAGATCACCGGCCCGCTGCGCCGGGCGGCCGACAGTGAGGCGCACCGCGAGGCGCTGCGCCAGCGCCTCGACGCGATACGCGCCGGCGACACCACGGCCACATGGAAGGCCCTGTGATCGCGCCGTCGGACCGTCTCCGTGTGGACAGACAGCGTTGCACGCGGCCGTCTTCCGCGCGGGCCGACTGCGGGAAGGCCCGGCCGCCCGCGCCCGCCAGACTCGAATGCGCAACGGCAAACACCCGAAGCGCACTATGGCTGAGTTCCCAACCGCTGCGCGGTGTACAACGCGGTGATGTAGTTGTCCACAACGACGGCGCCGGGCTGACGGCTCACCACCGCGGCGACCCCGTCGAGGAACGGCTCCCGCCGGTCGGCCGGAAGCTCGCGGATGTTTGAGAAGGTTGCCCACAGTCGACGTGCGGCATCGGGCGTCAGCCGGTGCCGCCAGCGGATCAACTCAGCCTGGACCGGGCCGAACCAGTCGCCCGCGGTCAGCTCCGTCGTCCGCGCGTCGATCTGCAGCGGTGCCGGCACGTGGTACGCGTCACGTCGTTCGCCCGGCAGGTATTGCTCGTATAGGGCGTCCAACGCCGTCCGCCACGGCGCCCAACGCTCCGGGTCGCCAAAGACGGTCCACCACACCGCGAGCCAGCCACCGGGCCGCACCAACGCGGCGAGCCTCGGCACCGCGACGGTCGGGTCAAGCCAGTGAAACGCGGTGCCACAGACGGCCAGCTCGAATGGTTCGCCAGGTAGCGCGACGGTGGTGAAGTCGCCCTCCACGACCGTCACATCCTGCCCGGCGGTCTCCAGACGCAGCCGGGAGGCCAGCGCAGCGCCGAGCTCCACTGCCACCACCGACGCGCCGGCGGCGGCGAGGCGGCCGGTGACCTGGCCGGTGCCCGGCCCGATCTCCAGCACCCGGACGCCGGCCCTTAACCCGCACCGGTTGGTCAGAACCTCGTACACCCACTCGGGGTAGTCGGGCCGGGCGGCCTGGTAGTTGTCGGCGTCCTCGTTGAAGCTGTGCCGCCGCCGCAGCCGCACCTCGTCGTTCGCCACAGGCGGCACCCTACCGCCGACGCGGCCGGGATGACCCGCCTCCACCCTCGGGCAAATGGCGGGCACGCCTTTACCAGCCGGGGCAAGAATGACATGCGTGCCCGCGCAGCCCGGCGGCCCAACCGCCATCGTCATACCCGTACCCGCGGCCGAACCGGCCGTTCGGCACTGGCGCGACCGCCACGATCCCTCCGCTCGACAGGACATGCCTGCCCACATCACCGTGCTGTACCCGTTCCTCCCCGATGCCAAGATCACGACGGAGGTCACCGGCCGGCTCCTGCGCCTGTTCGCAGGCCAGTCCGCGTTCGACATCGTCCTTGCGGGCTGTGCCCGCTTCCCCGGCCTGGTGCTCTATCTCGATCCGCAGCCCGCGCTGCCGTTCCGCGCGTTGACTGCGGCCATCACCGCGGCATGGCCCGAGACGCCGCCGTACGGAGGAGTGTTCGACGACGTGGTGCCGCACCTAACGGTCGCCACTGACGTCGAGCGGGAGACCGCCGACGAGATTGAGGCGGACCTCGCCGCGCAGCTCCCGATCGCCGCGACGATCCAGGAAGCGTGGCTGTACGCGCCGGACAACACCCGGTGGACGCCTCGGTTACAACTTCCCCTGGGCACGCCGTAGTCTCGTCACCCGCATGTCCCTCGACGAAGCCCCCGGCGCCGGCCCCGTAGCCGCTACACGACCACACCACGTACGCCGCCGCTGTGCGGAGAAGGACGGTGTGAAACTTCTTGGTCCCCAGCGGCGGCTCACCTGCTGGGAGCGGACGAAAACGCTGTGCTCTCGACGTGCGGCGTTGGCACGATCGTCGCCATGACGGATGAACCCTCGGCAAGCGGTCCGACGCGACTGGACTGGTGGCAGCTACCGGAACCCGTTCGATCACTGATCGAGGCCAGGGTCGGCGCACCGGTGGTGTCAGCCGTGACGCCGCCTGGCGGCTTCAGCCACGGGCTGGCGGCACGGCTCACCCTTGCCGATGGCGGCCGAGTGTTCGCCAAGGTGATCGCCGCGGACGACGGACTGGCTCGGGCGTACCGCATCGAAGCGCGGTGCGCGGCCCAGTTACCCGCGCAGGTCCCCGCGCCGCGGCTGCGGTTCACCCTCGACGGCGACGGGTGGGTGGCGTTGGCGTTCGATGATGTCGATGGCCGGCACCCAGACCTGGCCGATCCGACCGAGTTGGCCGCCGTCCTGCGCCTGGTTCAGGAGCTGTCGTCGGCGTTGACCCCGAATCCGGTCGCCGACGCGCCCAGCATCGCCGACGCGTTCGGCGGCAAGTTCAACGTCTGGCGTCGCTACCTCGGCCAGGGGCCGCCGGCGGACCTGGACGGCTGGTCCCGCCGGCACCTCGCCGAGCTCGCCGCGCTGGAGGACCAGTGGGCCGCCGCGACGCGTGGGAACACCCTACTGCATCTCGACCTACGCCCGGACAACCTGCTGACCATGGCCAGCGGGGCGGTGGTCGCGGTCGACTGGTCCTGGCCCGCGGTCGGCGCCTCCTGGGTCGACCTCGTCGCACTGATGCCAGCTGCCCTCGCCGCCGGCGTCGACCCCGACCCCATCCTCGCCGATCACCCGCTCACCGTCGATGTCGCGCCGAACGAGGTTGACGCCTTCATCTGCGCCCTGGCCGGCTACTGGACCTTCCACTGCCGGCAGCCGCCACCAGCCCGCGCACCAACCCTGCGCAGCTACCAGGCCGCCAATGCGGAACGGACAACCCGCTGGCTCGCCAGCCGGACCGGCTGGGTGTAGCACGCTACGACCACGACATCCGGACACCACCGGTCAGCAACACCTGAAGCTCGCCGGCGGGCACACCTGCGACCTCGTCATCCGTCCGCCTCGTCAGATGAGCTGGTGAAACGCTCAAGCACCCTCTCCGCGCAGTCCGCGAGCGTCTGGCTGGCGTCGAAGCCCAGGCTTTCGATCGCGACCAGCGCGGTGATCGCCACGTCGGCCAGTTCCGCTGCGACCTGCTCGCGACAGTGAGTTCTCCCCTTCCGTGGGTTGTTGCCGAGCACGCCGATCCACGCCGCCGCCGCTTCACCGGCCTCCTCACTGACTTTGAGAATCCGCAGCGTTATCTGGTGCTCGGCGCGGCCGTTGTGCCCATCCAGCCATGTCACCGACATGCGAACGGCTCGACGGGTCACCTCATCCACGACGACAATCCTCGACCATCAGGAGCGCCGCACTGCACTCGGGTTCGCCCACCACCCAAGCGCATCAAACGGCCCGAACCCCGCGTGTTCACATTGTCCCAAACAACACGATCGATGCCTTGGGATGCCGGTGGGCGGTATCCAGCAGGGCGGCGTAGTCGGTTGTGACGAAGCTGCGCCCGTTCTCCCGTGCGGGCGCAACGCACCTGGACCTGGATCGGGTATGGCAGCCGGATCCGGCTCTGGGGCATGATGCAGACGAGCCCGACCGATCCGGTTGCGATAGCGCCGTTGGCCCCAACCTGTCGGGCCTCAACCCGGCCCCGAACGTTGGGCAATGCACGTCTGGGCGGGCGGAAATCCATGCGGACAGCCGCGTTGTCCGCATCGGCGGTATCGACCCGTGCCGCTGCACCGTCGATCGTCAACGTATGGAGCTGATCGCCGAACCCGTCGGTCGGCGTTCACGCTCCTGCCAGGTCACACCGGCGCGGCCGTCGAGAACGGCTGCGGTGTGTTGTGAACCAAGGCGGAGGCGGGTCTGGGATGGGTACGACGCGACCGCACCACCTCCTGGTGCGTGTGGCGACAAGCGTGCCCGTCCCGGGACCGCCACCGAAGACGGTCTCGGTTGAGGCTTCGTGGCCGTGAGCGTCCGACACCACAACCGGCGACAAGGAAGGCACGTCCGGCGCGGCGAGAGCCGACGCCGGCGAGACGAGACAGGGAGCCGTCGCGATGGCAGCCTCGGACGCGGTCCGACCGCTGGTGTACGCGCCCGCTCCAACGCGTGTCGAGCCCTTGTGCACGGCGAGGGCAATGGTGCGTTCCGTCCGATCGATCGGATGTCGTCGGACACCGCCTCTCACTCCTCGGGGCGGGGCGCTGCGGTCGACGATCAGCGGGCCGCCACTTGAATCCCTGCCGGTGTACTGCCGCATGGCTGCGCCGGTGGGTGATCGGCGGTCAGTTCGTCGGTCCCGTTCGCCGCTGCAGAAGCGCCTCCGCCGGGGCGCGCCATCGTCTGCGGCTGCTGGGGGTACCGGCCGGTGGCCGGGCTTGTCCGCCCGTGCACGGGGGCGCGGCGGCTGCGGCCCGACCACCGGCTGGTTGCCGGACGGCACGAACGCCCTCGTCGGCGTCGTGGTTTGGCTCGCTGAGGTCGTTGCGCTGGTCGACGTCGGCGATGTGAGCGTCGGGCGACCGCTCGGCGAAGGCGTTCCCAGCACGCCATCGCCCGGCTGCCCGCCCTGCCGCGTATACGGGCTGGCGGCTCAGGTCGTCAGACGGCTTCGGCTGCTCGGTCGTGAATCGGCAGGCGGCGAATGACCGCGCCGGGCGACGTCATGCGGCGGACCCTGCCGCCGGCTCAGGCGAGAGATCGCCTGCTCTGGATGACGGGGCGGGCGTTGTCCGCCCTGCATGAGCGCAGCGCGGACGACCCGGAGCGGTGTTCCGACTGGCGATGCGGGCGTGGCTATCCATGTGCACGCCGGCGCCAGGCGGACAGGGCGATGGCGGCCAGCCTTCAGGGGTGGCCGCACACCTGGACGGCACGGCACGATCTGCGTTCGGTCGGCCTGCCCGTCGCGCCCTCGGCAGCCGTCGATGCGGTGACAGGCGTTTGTCCGGTCGTGCAGCGCACGCCGTCGCCGGTGGACGCAGCACGTGGCGGTGCGCGGTGAGGATCACCAGGAAACTCGGCCTGTTGGTGACCGTGCCGCTGGTTGCGGTGGTGGCGTTCGCCGGCCTGGCGCTGGTCACGACAGCCGGGCAGGCGCTACGGGCGGACCGGTTACGGACGCTGGTAGCGGTCGCGGCCGTAGGCGGTGATCTGGCGCACCGGCTGCAGGCGGAACGGGCAGCGGCGGTGGTGCTGCTCACGGGTGGTCCGGCGGCGGGGCCGAGCAACGCCTTCTTGGAGGCGATCGCCGCCACCGATGAGTCGACAGGCCGCTACCGGCAGGCGCGGTCGGAGGTGTCGTCGGTGCCCGCCGGTGCGGCGGTCCTCCTCAGCCGGATCGATGGGGAGCTGGGGTTGCTCGGCCCGCTGCGCCGGCAGGTACAGGCGGGCACGCCAGCGTCGTCGGCGGTCGCGTTCGCGTACCGGATCGTGATCGCGTCGGTGTTGTCGTTTCGCGAGTCGGTGGCGCAGGCCGGCGGCGCGCCGGCCGATATCGCCGACCAGATCCGGGCGGCGGTGGAGCTGTCTCATGCGGCGGAGGCGGTGGGTCTGCTGCAGGTGGCGGTGCTGCGGGCAGCGGGCGCCGGCCGGCTGACCCTGGCCACACAACAGGAGATGACCGCTGCGCGCACGGCGTACACCGACGCGGTGGTGTCCTTCGCAGGGCTGGCGCCGCCGCACTGGCGGGCGTGGTGGGAGCACGCGCAGACCGGCGACGAGGTGCTGGCGGCCCAGCAGCAGGAGGATGCCGCTGCACGTACCCCACCCGATGGGATCCTCGATGTCGACCGTGGCCGCTGGCGCGCGGCGATGGACGTTCGTATCGACCGGATTCGGCAGGTCGAGGCGCGTATCGACACGCAGATCCTGTCCGCGGTAACAGGGCTTCGGGACACCGCGTGGCGATGGTCGGCGGGCGAGGCCGGCACGGTCGTGGTGATCGTGGTCGTCGCGCTGCTACTGGCCGTCGGGCTGGGCCGCCCGATCAGCCGAGGGCTGCGCCGGCTGCGTGATGCCGCGCACAAGGTGGCCTACACGAGCCTGCCCGCCGCGGTGGCGGCGTTGAACACACCGCAGCACCTGGGATCGCTGACGCCGATGGAGTTCGCCGGGCGGGTCGCGCCGATGCACGTGGCAGGGCGGGACGAGATCGCTGAGGTGGGGCGGGCGTTCGACTCGGTGCATCGGGAGGCGGTGCGCGTCGCCGCAGAGCAGGCGCTGCTGCGAGTGAATATCGGGGCGATGTTCGTGGCGCTGGCGCGGCGGCTGCAGCGGCGGGTCAGCCAGATTACCGCCACGTTGGATGAGGCGGAGAAAGGCGAAGAAGACCCGCAGCGGCTGGCATGGCTGTTCGGCCTGGACCTTCTGGTCGCGCTGATGGGGCGTACCAACGACAGCCTGCTGGTGCTCGGCGGGCAGGGACCCGCGCGGGTGCGGGGCAGCGACGAGTCGCTGTACGACGTGCTGCGCGGAGCGGTGAGCCAGGTCGAGGCGTACCAGCGCATCGAGTACGGCGTCATCGACGACGGCGTGGCGATGATCGGCCGGGTGGTCGACGACGTGGTGCACCTGCTGGCGGAGTTGTTCGACAACGCCGCGCGTTTCTCCGGTCCGGAGACGAGGGTCGTCGTCGACGCGCGGCTGCTTGGCGATCGGGTGGTCATCCAGATCGCCGACCAGGGTCTCGGTATCGACCCCGACCGGCGGGCCGAACTCAACCGGCGGTTGTCGTCCCCGCAGCAGTTGGACGTGGCAGCGGTACAGGCCATGGGGCTAACCGTGGTCGGACAGATCGCGGCCCGCTATGGCATCCGGGTCGAGCTGCGCGCTAGCCGGTCACGCGGCACCCTCGCCGAGGTAACGCTGCCGCTGGCCGCGTTTCAGGTGGTGCCCCGGCAGCAGCCGGCTTCCGTACGCACCGCTGATGACGCCGTGGTGCCGGCACCGCCTCGGCCGCCCGTCGAGTGGCCGCCGAGCACCCCACTGGATGTTCCAGCGGCCGTGCCGGCGCCACAGTGGTCAGCTGGCGAGGATGACACCGCTGAGTTGCCGATCTACCAGCAGGTGTGCGCCGGCGGCTGGTTCGCCACCGATCCCATGGCCGGTACCGGCGACGGCGCCTGGAGCAGCGTCGCCGACGCGGGCTGGCGAGCCGCGGACCGCGCCGCCAACCCGACTGTGGCGGGCACGACCGAAAGCGGGCTGCCCAGGCGGATGCCGCAGGCCCACCTGGTACCCGGTGGCATCGATGCCGCACCGGTCCGGCCGGCGCAGACCCGGGATCCGGCCCGGGTGTCGGCGGTGATGTCGGCCTACGCCCGCGGTGTGGCCACCAGCCGCGCCCAGCACATGGTCTCTGGTTCCCCCGCCGATCACCACAGGGAGCGTTCCTGATGTCCCGCGATACCGAGCTGGACTGGCTGCTCAACGACTTCACCGAACGGGTGCCGCACGTCACCCACGCCGTCGCGGTGTCCAGCGACGGGCTCGTGGTGGCGGCAACTCGCGCGTTGAGCAACGACCGCGCCGACCAGCTCGCAGCTGTCGCCTCCGGTCTGGTCAGCCTGCTGGCCAGCGCGGCCCGGCTGCTGCAGGCCGGGTTGGTGGTGTCCAACCTGACCGAGATGGACGGCGGGTTCATGTTCTCCATGGCGGTCAGTTCCGGTGCGTCGCTGCTGGTGCTGGCCTCTCGCCAGTGCGACATCGGCCGGGTCTCCTATGAGATGACCGAGCTGATCAACAAAGTGGGGCCGGTGTTGACCCCTGACACCCGTAGCGGATCCCTCCTGCAACCAGCGGAGCAGCCGGCATGGTGAACGCGCCGCCGACGGCGGTGCCGGCCGCGCGGCCCGCTGCAGCGAAGATCGTCATAGCGGGTGGGTTCGGGGTGGGCAAGACCACGCTGGTGGGCGCGGTGTCGGAGATCGACCCAGTGACCACCGAGGTGGTGATGACCGGTGCCAGCCGCGCCCTCGACGACACCACGATGGTGCCGGCCAAGGCGGCGACCACGGTGGCGATGGACTTCGGCCGGATCACCATCGACACCTCGCTGGCGCTATACCTGTTCGGCACGCCGGGCCAGCAGCGGTTCTGGTTCATGTGGGACCAGCTGTGCCGCGGCGCGATCGGCGCGGTGGTACTGGTCGACGTACGCCGCCTCGCCGACTGCTTCGGCCCAGTGGACTACTTCGAGCGCCATCGCATCCCGTACGCGGTGGTGGTCAACCAGTTCGACGGCGCCCCGACGCACCCGGCCGAGGCGATCCGGGAGGCACTGGCCGTCGATGCGCAGGTGCCGATCCTGTCCTGCGACGCCCGGCAGCGGCCCGGCGCCAAGCAGGCCCTCGTCGCCCTGGTCGAGCACGCCCTCGCCGTACGCCGCGGCGCCGCTATTCGCGCCGGTGCGGCGCGGGCTGTCGTCAGCGGCCCGCACGTTCGCTAACCCGACCCCTATGCCTTGGGAGGCACCCATGCGACAACACCACCCGCGCCACGCCCGGCGACTTGCCGTCACCGCCGCGCTCCTGCTTGTCGCCGGGCTCGCAGCTGGTGGCTGCGGCGGTCGTGGGAGCGGTGCGCCTCCCGGTCGGGTGAAGATCGGGTTTCTGGCGTCGCTGTCCGGCACGTACCAGGCGGTCGGCACTGACATGCGCGACGGGTTCCAGCTCTACCTCGACACCCACGACAAGCGGCTGGGTGGCCGCGCGGTGGACCTGGTGGTGGCCGATGAGGGCGACGGCGGCCCGACCGCCGTGCCGGCGGCCACCAAGCTGGTCAAGTCCGACCGGGTAGTGGCCTTGGCCGGCATCGTCGGCGGCGGCTCGGTCGCCGGCGTCGTGCCGCTGCTGACCGAGACCAGGGTGCCCCTGGTCGCTGCCAACGGCCGGCCGGAGCTGAAGGACCCGACCTGGGTCTGGACCACCTCGTTCATGAGCGTGGAGCCGGGTGCGGCGATCGCCCAGTACGTCAAGGACCACGTCGACGGCCCGGTATATGCGATCGGCCCGGACTACCAGGGCGGCTGGGACGAGCTGAATGGCTTCACCGACGCGTTCACCAGGGCCGGCGGGAAGCTGGCCAACCCCGACGGCAAGACCACTTTCACCCCGTTCCCGGCCACGAGCAACTTCCTGCCCTACTTCACCCAGGTGAAGAACTCCGGGGCGAAGGCCGTCTACTGCTTCTACGCCGGCAAGGCGGCGGTCGACTTCGTCAAGCAGTACCGCCAGTCCGACATCAAGGACCTGCCGCTGTACGGGGCGTTCCTGACCGAAGGCAGCGTCCTGGACGCCCAAGGGCAGGCCGCCGAAGGCATCTACAACGTGCTCAACTACAGCCCGGACCTGGACAACGCCGCGAACCGGACCTTCGTTGCCGCCTGGAAGGCTCGGCACGACCGCCAACCCACCACGTTCGCGATGGCCAGCTACGACGCCGCCGCGGTGCTGGACAAGGCGATCGGAACCGTCGGCGGCGAGGTCACGCCGCAGGCGATCAACGAGGCCATCGGCCGGCTCGGGCCGATCGACAGTCCTCGCGCGGCGTGGCAGTTCAACCGTGCCAGCCATGCCCCGGTTCAGAAGTGGTACCTGCGCCAGGTCCGCCGCGACGGGCCCGCACTGTCCAACGTGGTCGTTCAGGAGCTGGCCACCATCGGCAACTAGCAAACGGAGAAGGGACTGCCGTGGGCGTGTTGGATGCCTACCTCGTGCCGACCGTCGACGCGGCGGCGTACGGGCTGCTGCTGTTCACCGTGGCGGCTGGCCTGACCGTGGCGTTCAGTGTCGGTGGGGTGCTCAACCTCGCCCACGGCAGCCTGTACGCGGTCGGGGCCTACACCGCCGCCGCTGTTAACGACGGAACGGGGCGCGCGCTCGCCCTCGCCCTCGTGGTCGGGACCGTGGCGGGCGCGGCCGGCGGCGGCGTGCTCGCCGTCGCGGTGGTTCCACTTGCCGGGCGTGGCCATCTGGCCCAGGCGCTTACGTTTGGCGCTGCCTTGGTCGCCGTCGACCTGCTCACCACCCTGTTCGGCCCGAATGAGCTACCCGTGGCCATCCCCGCCGAACTGGGCGCGAGTGCGAGCATCGCCGGGCACCGCTATCCGGTCTATCGGCTGGTGTTCATCGCCGTCGCCGTCGCGCTCGCCACCGCCGGGTGGCTGGCCGTGGCCCGCACCAAAGTCGGGGCTCGGGTCCGCGCCGCGATCGACGACCCGCAGATGCTCGCCTGCCTTGGCGTCAGCCCGCGTACGGTGCAGGCTGGCGTGCTGGCGGTCGCCGGTGGGGTAGCCGCGCTCGCGGGGGTGCTCGGCGCGCCGATCCTGGGGCCCGGGCCGGGCACGGCCAATGCGGTGCTGTTGCTGTCGCTGGTGGTCGTGGTGCTCGGCGGCCTCGGCCGCGTGCTCGGCGCGCTGGCCGCCGCGTTCGCGGTCGGGCTGATCCAGACCCTCGGGATCACCCTCGCCGCCGGCTGGGCACCATTCCTGCTCTTCGCCGCGATGGCAGCGGTCCTGGTCGCCCGACCGCCGCGTCCCGATCGGAGCCAGGCATGAGCGGCGACGACACCATGGCACCTACCCGAGCCGCCAGGGGTGAGAACGGTGCCGATGCGGCCCGAGGCGTGGCGTTCGCCGCTGTGGCCACGACCGCGCCGCTTCGGCGCGGCAGCCGGGTGCCCGCCGCCGCGGCCGGCTACGTGGCGATGGGCGTGCTGGCCGCTAGCGTCGGCGCGCTGGCAGATGCCTACACCACGGTCACCCTGTCCCGCGTGCTCGCTGTGGGGCTGCTGGCGGTCAGCGTCGCGGTGTTGACCGGATGGGCAGGGCTACCCAGCCTCGGCCAGATCGCCCCGTTCGCCATCGGTGCTTACACCGCGGCGCTGCTCAGCCGGGCCGGCGTGACGGTCGGCGTGGTCCAGCTCGCGGCCGCAGCCGGCACCGCCGCCGCGTTCGCCGCCGTTACCGGCCTGGTAGTGGTGCGCACCCGCGGCACGACCTTCTTGATGGTGACGCTGGCCGTCGGCGAGCTCACCGCAACGGCGGCGGGCCGCTGGCGCGGCCTGACCGGCGGCAGCGACGGCCTGGCCGGCATCCCCGCCGTGCGGCCGATATGGGCAGCGCCGGCGCTCACCGACGACCGGCACGTCTACTGGTACGTCTTGGCCGTCACCGCCGCCGTCGTTGCGTGCACCGTGGCGGTGCTGCGCTCGCCGGCCGGGCTGCTGCTGACCGGGGTGCGTGACCACGAGACCCGCATGCGCGCCTGCGGCCACCCGGTCGGTGCCTACCTGCTGGCCGCTTACGCTGCTGCCGGGGCGATTGCCGGGGTCGGCGGGGCGCTGCTGGTCACCGTCGCCCGTTACATCTCGCCGGCCGATGTCGGCTTCGACGTCGCGGCGCTGGTGCTGCTGGCCGTCATCCTCGGCGGCGCGGCGTCCGTCGGTGGCGCGTTCGCCGGCGCGGCTCTCATCGTGGCCACCCGCGACTGGCTGGCCGGCCCCTGGCCCGGCCACGCTCCACTGCTCGTCGGCGGGATGCTCATCGCCGCCGTCTATCTCCTGCCCGACGGCCTTGCCGGCCTGGCCGGCCGGCTCCGTCAGTGGGCGGCACGAATGGCGGTGCGGTCATGATCGGGCTGCTGTCAGCTACTGGGCTGTCGTACACCTACCGGCGGCTGGCCGCCGTCAACGGCGTCGACCTGCATGTGCCCGCCGGTGCCCGGCACGCTCTCGTCGGGCCCAACGGCGCCGGCAAGACGACCCTGCTGCACCTGCTGGCCGGAACGCTGCGACCGAAGGCGGGGCGGATCCGGTTGTCGGGCCGCGACATCACCCGCACCTGCCCGGCCCGCCGGGCTCGGCTCGGCATCGGCCGCAGCTTTCAAACGCCCGCCCTGCTCGACTCGTTGACCGTCCTGGACAACCTGATCCTGGCGACCTGGCGGCACACCGGGGCGGGCGGATGGGCACCGGCCCGCTACCGGACGCTGGCCCGCCGCGGCCTCGACCAGCTTGACCCGCTGGGATTGGCCGGGCACGCCCATCAGCTGGCCGGCAGCCTGCCGCACGGGCAGCGGCGCCTGCTCGACATCGCCGTGGCCCTGGCCGGCGCGCCGAAACTGCTGCTGCTCGACGAACCTGCCGCCGGCCTACCCGACGCGGACCTGCCGCGGCTGCTGACCGCGCTGTGCGATCTGCCGGCCGGCACCGCCGTGGTGCTCGTCGAACACAACCTCGACGTGGTCGCCGCCGCCGCCGACACGGTCACCGTGCTGCACCACGGTCGGGTTCTCGCCGCCGGCACCCCAACCGACATCACCGCCGACCCTGCCGTGCGCGCGGTGTACCTCGGCACCAGCGTTGAGGCGGTGGGCTGAGCATGCTGTACATCGAGGCGCTGACGGCCGGCTATGGCGCCGGCACCGTGCTGCACGGCGTCACCCTGACCGTGCCCACTGGCACGGTGCACGCCGTCGTCGGGCACAACGGCGCCGGCAAGACCACCCTGCTGCACGCCATCGCCGGCCTGATACGCCCAACGGCCGGCCGGATCCACCTCGACAGCACCGGCATCACCGGCCAGCCCGCCCACCGGGTCGCCCGCGCCGGTGTGGCCCTCGTTCCGCAGGGCCGGCGGGTCTTCGCGTCGCTGACCGTCGCCGAGCACCTCACCCTGGCACGCTCCCGCCGGCCCCGAGCGGCGCCCGTGTGGACGACGCGGCGGGTGCTGGACCTGCTGCCTGGGCTGCAACCGCGGCTGACCCACCGCGGCGGGTACCTGTCCGGCGGGGAACAACAGATGCTGGCCATCGCCCGCGCCCTGCTTACCCAGCCCCGGCTGCTGCTGCTCGACGAACCAACCGAAGGGCTGGCCCCCACGATCGCCGAACGGGTCCGCCAGGTCATCGCCGCACTCGCCGCCCAGAAGGTCACTGTGCTGCTGGCCACCCCGCACCTGGCGTTGGCCACCGCGCTCGCCGACGACATCAGCGTCCTGGCAGCCGGGCGCGTGGTGGCCAACCTCGACGGCGACACCGCCCGAGCCGATCCGGCCCGCCTCGTCGACGCGCTGACCCCGACCGCGTCGGCATCCCGCCCGGCCGAGTGCGGCCAGCCGCTGGATGCCGCGCCGGCGTGCGGCGGCACCGCATCACCACCGGGCGAAGCCCGTGACTCCACAGCACCGCCACCGTCCACCGGAGGTACCTACTGATGGCCGCCCGCAACGGCTACGCATTCCCCACCGGCGCCGACGCCGCCGAGCAGTTCGACGCGTTGCAGACCGTCCTCGACCCGCTGACCACCGCCCGCCTCACTGAGCTGGGCATCGCCCCGGGCGCACGGTGCTGGGAAGCGGGCGCAGGCGGCGGCTCGATCGCCCGGTGGCTGGCCGACCGGGTCGGACCCGCTGGCCTGGTCGTCGCGACCGACCGCGACACCAGCCAGCTACGCCCGTCCGGAAACCTCCACGTCGACCGACACGACCTGCGCGAGCACTCCGTGCCCGACGGTGGACCGTTCGACCTCGTGCACGCCCGGCTGGTCCTGCTGCACCTGCCGCAGCGGCGCGAGATCCTCCACCGGCTCATCGCAGCGACCAAACCCGGCGGGTGGCTGCTCATCGAGGAGTTCGACTGCACCGTCACGCCGCACGTGCTGCACGCGCCCAGCGCCGACGACGCGGAGCTGTTCCGCCGCTACGTCGACACCCTCGTCGGCGTGCTCGCGGCCGCGGGCGCCGACCTGGCCTGGGCCCGGCACGTCCACGCCGCGATGACCGAGGCCAGCCTGCACAACGTGCACACCATCGGCCACGCCGAGAGCTGGACCGGCGGTGGACCCGGCTGCCAACTGCACGAAACCAACTCCATCCAGATGCGGCCGGAACTTCTCGCCACCGGCCTGGCCCCCGACGACTTGCGGCGGCTGCGGGACCTGCTGCGCCACCCGGGCTTCGCCGCCATGTCCTACCAGTTCGTGTCCACCCGCGGCCGCAAGCCATTGGCCACTGAGGTCCAGCCCGGCTCGCCGGGCGCAGTGCGGGCCGGAGGTGACCGGTGACCGCAGCGACGTCGACGGAACGGTGCTTCACCCTGGCGTGGCCGGGTTGGCGGACCCCGCCCGCCGCGGACGGGCTGGTCGCTATCCTCGCCGCGAACGTTTCTCCCGCGTGGGCGGACGAGATCCTGGCCCGCGACGACCGCGGCAGCGTGGTCTGGGCCGCCACCGGCATGAACGCCGAACGCTACGGGCGGGCGACCTGCGAGCGGGCCGGTGTGCACGCCGTCGCCCTCGCCGCCGCAGGTGAGGAGCCCGCCCGCGTCGGCCTGGCCCTGCAGGTGGCGTCTTACCTGACCCATACCCGCCTGGCGGGGCCCGCCTCCCACCGCCCGAGCCTGGCCAGCGCCGCCCAGCCCGCCACCCCAGACGACCTGGTCCGCATCCCACACCTGGTCAGCGTGCGCGCCACTGACCAGCCCGTCACCGACGAGGCGGTGTGGGAACTGATGACCCGGGCCGAGGCACGACAATGGCTCGGCGGTCCGCTGCCGGACCCGGAGTTCGTCGAGGCCCACCTGCCCGACCTGCTGGCCCTGCGCGACGCCGCCCGCACCGGACAGCTGCCGAACACCGCCGCCGGGCAGCGGCTAGCCGGGCTGCTGCGCGGCCGCCCGCTGCCGCTGTCCATCCAGCTCGTCTACCGGAACCTGGACCTGTTCCGGGTCCTGCTCACCAAGCCTGCGGAGCGACCCGCATGACGGCATGCCTGTATGACCTGCAGCGGCCCGAGGTGATCGCCGACCCGTGGCCGTGGTACCGGTCCCTGCAGCACACCGACGGCCCGTACTGGGATTCGACAACGCGGGTCTGGCTGGTGTCGCGGCACGCCGACGTCGTGCGGCTGCTCGCCGACCCCCACATGTCAGCGGTCACCGACCACGCCCGCGCCGCCCGGTTCGCCCCCACAGCGATGCGACACCTGTTCACGCTGCTGGACGCGCACGTGTCCTTCCTCGACCCGCCCGGCCACACCCGGCTGCGCGCGGTGCTCGCCGACCCGTTTCGCCGCAACCGGGTGCACCGGCTGCAGAGTTACATCGCCGCGGCGGTCGACGCCATCCTGGGCCACGCCGCCACGGCGGGCGGCCTGGAAGTGATGGCCGACCTGGCATCGACCATCCCACTGCTGGTGGTACGGCACCTGCTCGGTCTGGACGGTGTGGACCTGCCCACGCTGCGGCGGTGGTCCCACGCGTGGGGCGACGTCGTGGCCGCGCCCGGACACCTCCCCACCGGCGACACCGGCCAGCTCCTGGCCGACGTCAACGACCTGATCGAACACCTGCACCAAGTGGTGTCGGCGCACCGCGCGCAGTCCCGCGACACCGTGACCGCGCCGCTGGTCCGCGCCGCCGACGACGGCCGGCTCACCGAGACCGAACTCATCGCCAACCTGATGATGCTGGTGACCGCCGGCCACGAGACCACCGCGAACCTGATCGGCAACGCCGTGGCCGCACTCATCGACCATCCCGGCCTGGCCAACCGGCTGCGACACGCACCCGACCTACTGCCCGCCGGCGTCGATGAGGTGGCCCGGCTCTACCCGCCCACCCAGTACACGGTGCGCACCACCCGCGCCGACCTCCGCCTCGCCGACGCACAACTCGAGGCCGGGCAGGCCGTCGTGTTGCTGCTGGCCGCAGCCAACCGCGACCCCGCCGCCTTCAGCGACCCCGACACGCTCCGGCTGGACAGGCCGCCTAAACCCCAGCAGGTGGCCTTTGGCCACGGCCCGCACTTCTGCTTCGGCGCGCCGCTGGCCCGCCTGGAAACCCAACTGGTGCTCGCCGGCCTGCTCGCCCGCTGCACCGGTCTGCGGCCCGCCGGTCCACGCACGTGGCGGCTCAACGGAAACCTGCGCGGCCTGGCCAGCCTGCCCGTCGCGTTCACGCCCACCCCCGCCGGTAGCACCGACAGACTCGATCCCGGAGAAATGTCATGACCGCTGATACCGTCCAGATTCCCGAGATGATCGCCGCGCAGGCCGCCGCACAGCCAAACGCGGTCGCCGTGGCCGCCGGCACCCACACCCTGACCTACGGGCAGCTCAGCCACGCAGCCGCCCGCATCGCGCACCGGTTACGCGCCGCCGGCATCGGCCGCGGCCAGGTTGTCGGACTGACCGGACCCCGCTCGGCTCAAGGCGTCGTCGGCATGCTCGGCACCCTCACCGCCGGCGCCGCCTACGCCTACCTCGACCCGGCCTGGCCGGCCGAGCGGCTGCGACACGTCGTCGGCCAATGCCGCATCCGCTCCGCCGTGGCCACCGATTACAGTGTCGGCGGCCACCTGAGGGCGCACGGCCTCGACGTTGTGACGATCGGGGTCGACGACCCACTCCCGGACGGTTGGTGCCATCCGCAGCCGCCGCCGGTCAGCCGGCCCGACGATCTGTGCTACGTCGTGTACACCTCCGGATCCACCGGCGTCCCAAAGGGAGTCGCGGTCGAGCACCGGGGAGTGGCGAACATGGCCACCCAACTCGCCCGGCTGTTCGACGTGCGGCCCGGCATGCGGATGCTGCAGTTCGCCTCATGGGCCTGGGACGCCGCAGCCTGCGAAATCCTCGTCACCCTGACCGCCGGCGCCACCCTGGTGCTCGCGCCGGACACCGTCCGCCACGGCGGGCAGGACCTGGCCACGTTCCTGCGCCAGCAGCGGGTCAACGTCGCCACCCTCACCCCGTCGCTGCTGGCCGCCCTGCCCGCCGACCAGCTACCGGACCTGCACACGATGGTCGCCGTCGGCGAAACCTGCCCCGCCGACCTCGTCGACCGATGGGCCGTGAACGGACGACGGTTCCTCAACGGATACGGACCCACCGAGGCGACCGTGGCCGTGTCGGTCGGCCAATGCCGACCCGGCGAACCGGTGACCATCGGCCCTCCGCTGCCCGGCGTCACCATCCGGATCGTCGACGACGCCGACACGCCGGTCACCCTCGGGCAGCCTGGTGAACTCCTGGTCGGCGGTCTCGGACTGGCCCGCGGCTACCTCACCGACCCCGCCGAAGCCGACAGTGACGTGTCGGTCATCTCCGGCGGCCGGTTCCTCATCGACCCGGCCGGCATGCGGTGGTACCGCACCGGCGATGTCGTGTGCGAGCGCCCCGAGGGCACACTGGTGTTCCTGGGCCGACGCGACGAACAGGTGCAGATCCACGGGCACCGCGTCGAGCTCGGCGAGGTCGCGCACGCCATTCGCCGCCACTCCAACGTGCGGGCGTGCGCCATCATCGCCCGGGCCGGCCGCCTGGTCGCCTTCGTGCATACCGACGACCCAGCCCTGACCCCAGCCGACCTGTCGAGCGCGGCGGCGCTGTTGCTGCCGCCGCACATGCTTCCTGAGATCCATCTCGTCGACCAGTGGCCGGTCAACGCGCGGGGCAAGACCGACCTGGCCGCCCTGACCCGCACAGCCCGGGGCGTGCGACCCGCCGAACCCGCCAAGTCCCCAGCCAGCCCACCCGACCGCGCCGTGGCCGACGCGCTGACCCTCGTGCGCCGCATCCTTGACGACGACACCGTCGGGCCGGACGTCGACTTCTTCGACGCGGGCGGTCACTCGCTGCTCGCCGCCCAGCTCGCCGTGGAAATCGGCCAGCGCTTCGGCGTCGTCGTCGACGCCCGGCAGGTCACCGAGCGCCGCACCGCCCGGCAGCTCGCCGATCTGATCACTCAGCCGGCCTACGCCGGACCTCGCAGATGACAGCCGCGTCGCGCCAACGCGGCTGGCGGCTCACCGTGAACGGCGCCACGATCGCCGGCACCGAACAGGGTCCCGAGCATGCACCCGTCGTCGTCCTGCTGCATGGCCTGGCCAGCACGAGCCGATGGTGGGACCCGGTGGCGGCGCGGCTGGCCACCCGGCACCGGGTCGTGCGGTACGACCACCGCGGGCACGGCCGCTCCAGCGCGCCGCTCCACGGGTACACAGTGGACGGTCTGGCCGCTGACGCGATCGACATCCTCGACCGTCTCGGCCTGACCCACGTCGTGCTGGCCGGGCACAGCCTCGCCGCCGCCGTCGCGCTGACCGCGGCCGCGACCCGACCGGACCTCATCGCCGGCCTCGCCTGCGTCGACGGTGGCGTGTACGACCCGGCAGGAATGTTCGGCGACACCTGGCGGCAGGCAGGTGCGGTGATGGTGCGCGCTCGCCGCGGTCGTACCACGCTGCCCGTGCTGCGCGCGTGGCTGGCCGGCACGGGCTTGCCGGTCGAGCTACTGCCGATCGTGGTGGCCAATTACACCGCCCACGGCGGACAACTGCGGCTGCGGCTCGACCCCACACACGAAGCGCGGTTGGCGTACAGCCTCTGGACTCAGCGTCCGGCCGCGCTCCTGCCGGCCGTGCGGGCACCGGTCCACCTCATCGCCGCCCACTACGGCGACGAACGCTACGACCGGCCCCGTCGCGAATCCATCCGCCGGGCGCGGGACCTGGTTGGAGACCGGCTGCACACGCGGTGGGTGCGCGGCGGACATGACCTGCCACTGCAGCGACCTGCGGCGGTCACTGCCGCGCTGACCGACATCGCCACCAGCGCCGAGAGCCTCGTATGAACCGACCGTTCAGTCCTCGCTCGGCCGGCCCACTACGAAGTCCCGTCCATTCACCCGCTTCCCGCAGGAGAAAGGAAGTCCCTACATCGTGACCGTCTACTCTGCTCGTGCACGCCGCAGGGGCACTCCACGACGAGTGCTGGCCGCAGCCACAGCCCTGGCTGTCAGCGCGGTGCTCGCTGGCACCGTCAGCCCAGCCGACGCGACCACATCGGGCCAGGCGGCACCGCCCTGCGCGCTCACCTCGGCGACCCCGCTGGCCCTTCAGTACCCGCATCAGGCACCGCCGGCAGCATCGCTGCTGCACCGTCTGGCCGACCGGCTACGGCCCGTGCCGTCGGACACCGACACCGGCCGGTACGCATACGCCCGCCTGCGAATGCAGGCAGCGGACTCCACATTCGACGATCCGTGCGTCGTGACCCTCACCGCGCACGCCAACGAGGAACGCTGGCGCGCCGACGACGGCTCCGGCCAGGTCACCGGAACACCGTGGCACCTCGACCCGGCCCATCCGCCCGCGGTCGAGACCACCGTCTACCCGGCCGGCGAGCTACCTGGCGTGGTCGCTGGGCCGGTGCCGACCGACCCTGCCGCGCTGGCCGCCGCCCTCGACGCCGCCACCAACAGTGTCCAAGCCACCGACGCCCGGGTTCGCCCGCTGGGCGCGGCCGACAACGCGCGTCGGCAACGACACACCGGCACCGCCGCCCGGGTGCGTGCCGTCGCCGACCTCAACGCGTGGCACTGCACCGATCGGCTCGCCCGCCGCGCCGTGCTGCTGGTCCTTGCCGACGTCGCCCGGCTGGCCTACCGCGGCACCGTGGCCGGATACCCCGGCGCCTTCGCCGTCAGCGTGGACAGCGACGACTGGCGCGACATCCTCGTGCTCGACCGCGTGACCGGAGTGGTGCTCGCCTACGAACAGGTGCTGTTGCGCAACGGCCAGCCACTTGGCGTCCGCACCCCATACATGAACGCCCGAACCGTCTACGCCGGGCGCGGCCGCTCGTCTCGGGCCGGCGTCGCGCCGTCGCACGACTCCACGGGTCAGCCATGACAGACCCCGGAAAGCCTGTCGGCCAAGTGACCACCCGAAGGGCCCGGTAGCGCTCGGCGTCCATCGACCTTTCTCCGGCGCCCTGGGATCTACGATCCCGGGCTGCCCCGCGGGGGCGCCGCCGCTCCGGGATCCCCCCGCGAACGGATGCGGCGGCGCCTCCCCGGCGCTCTCGATGCCCCTGTCCGCCGCGTACCACGCGACTACCGCACGGAGAATCCGATGCAACCACCATCCGCGGTCGACGGTCAGACCTCGCGTCTGGAGAGATCGAACCCGCGATGCCCCACCTGACACGCCGTCGCAGCCATCAGCCGGACGGCGAGGACACGACGATCCAGCCGCGACCCGCCGCCGTGGTGCTCGTCCAGCCGGCGGACGTCCTCGCCACCGGAGCATCGCAGTGACCCTGGCCGGTTTCGACCCGGGCGCGCACCGTGCGAGCGTGGTGCAGCCGCCACGCCGACCGGGACGTGGCGAGCCCGACCGCGGACTATGCACCGATGAGTGCGGTGGCGAACACGAATTGGTCAGTGGCCACGGTGACCGGCTGGCCGACCTCGCGCTGCGCCGGCTGTGGGAGCTCGGCTACGTCGACCACCGGCACGTCCCGGAGATCGCCGCGCACGTGGAAATGAAAGCCGCGCTGTGGATGCGGGAGCACCAGGCCCCGCACACCAAGCTCATCCTCGGCGGCGCTCCATGCGTTGGCCCGCTCAGCTGCGACACGGTCCTGTCCGGCGTGCCGCCCGCGTGGACCCGCCAACCGATCGACCACGCCGCCGACCCGACCCTGGTGGCGTACTGGCGCCACGAGCACAGCCAGCGACCCGCCGTGGCGCGCACCAGGGCGGACGTCGACGACCTGATCGACCGGTTGCTCGCCGAGCCGTTCGACCACAGCGTCGCCGCCCTGTACGTCGTCCAACGGCCCCTCAACCGCGTCGGCCTGCCCGACCACGAACTCCGAATCGCCGTCGACGCCGCCGCCGACCTCGGCGGATTGCGGTACATGGGCGGGCCAGGGACGTGGTACAGCGCGGGCGCTGGGAGCCGATACGAGCACGTCTGCTACCACCACATGGGCTGGGCGGCGCCGTTTCCGCGCGACAGCGAACTGCCGGTACACCGGCTGTGCGCGGCGGTCCACGAGTTCCTGACCACCGGCGGCGGACGACCCACCTGCGTCGACTGGCAACCCGCCATGACCACGTGACCACCGAACCCTCCGCCCACCCGCGCCGTCGCGGGCCGGATCAGCGGGCCAACCGAAACAAGCGACGCCCGCCCAAGCCTCACACCAGGGAGTCCACATGCGTCACCGGTACGTTCTCACCCCCCACGAACAGCCACCATGGCGGTTCGACCCCGACGACTTCGCCGTCCGGATACGCCGCCGCTGGCCACGCGCCCGCATCGGCGACCTGCACGAATCGCCGATGCAGCTGCACGCCCTCATCCCCGCTGATCCACGCAGTCGCGACCTGGGTGTCGCCCTGGCGCACGGCTGGACCGTCGTCCTGGAGCCAGCCACCCCGGCCGGCGCGGGCGAGTTCGCGCTCTGGTACGTCAGCCAGTTGCCGGCATTCGATCCGCGCGTCTACCTGATCGCCGACAACAGCGCGGCAGGCCCGCTCGCGCTGCGGCGGGACACCACTGCCGAGGAGCTGCTGACCCTCCTGGCGCCACCCGATGTCACCCGACCGGATCCCCGCGCCGCCGGTTCCCGGGCAGCCGACATCCTCCACCTGATCCACGACAGCCCGCACTACCCACACCTGATCGACGCAACGCGGATGCTGCCCCACCGCTGGGCGACCCTCACCGGCAGCATGCTCGTCGCCACACTCGATCTCGCCAACGACGCCGAGCCGCTCCTGCACGAAGCATTGCGACTGCTGGCACTGCGGGCCGCGGTGTACGAGCTGACCGGCAGCACAACGACCGCGGCGACCCTGGTCGCCGCCGCCCCAGTCGACGACGCGGTCCGCGCCATGCTGGCCGAATACCTGCTGTGCACGCAGATGGCCCAATCGGCAGACATCCGGCTCGTCCATCAAACGAGTGAGTGGACACCGCTCGGCTGGCAGACCGGCAACTACACGCACCAGTGCTACCGCTCCGCTTGGGAGGAACCAAACCCTCGCTACTGGCTCGACGCCGGCGAGGTCACACGCCGGCTTCAGACGGTCAACCGCCTGTGCGCCAGCATCGGCGTCAACCGTGACGGCCGGCAGCACAACATCCGCTTCGAGCGGCTACCCGACCCCTCGATGGTCGCCATCTAGCCAGCACATCGCAGACACTAGGGCCTCAGGCATGGTCGCCGGACCCGTTCACCTCTGTTGGCGACCCGTCGTCTCGCTGCTCAAGCGCTCTCAGGATGAACGTGAGAAGTGCCGCCCGCTCGTGGCCTCGACCTGTCAGCCGGTACGTCCGGTGATGCCTGGGGCCTTCACCGATGAGCATGCCTTCGGCTTCCAGGCTCTTGAGGCAGCGGTTGATCTCGCTGGCGACCATGAGTTCACCGGTCGTCTCGATGATGACCGGCGCTATCTCGCTGTACCGCAGCACCGGGCGAGTGGCGAGACTGACGATGACGTGCGCGTTTCCGCGGTGATGAAAAACGTCGTGCAGGTCCCGCAAGTACTTGTGGTCCACGCGCAATCACCGCCCCCCGTGTGCCCCGACTTCCTCCCGAAGATCCACCCCGTGTGCCGGGCATCTAACGCTGCGCGATCTCTCTACGCTCAACGAGAATGACAACGGCTGTCAAGGTGTTTGCGCTGGTAAATGGCTCGATGCCGCGGCATCGGGCTGCTATGCCCGGAATGCCTGCGCGTTCGGGCCACCAGTGGTCGGACGTTTGGTCAGGTGGTCACGGCAGGATCGCCGAAATTTTCGGCCTTCTCCAAAGCTTCAAGCAGACGCTGTCCGAGCGGAGTCAGTAACAAGGCGTCATTATTCACTGTGGGAAACGGTCCGGTTACCGCTCCGAAGCGCCGCAGGTGCTCGACTGCTTCCGTGATCGCCGCCGGATCGGAGTCGGCGGGGACGGCGCTGTTGGGCGCCACACCGTGACCCAGGCCGTCGAGGATTTCGAGAGTCAACGGCGCCCCGATGAGGTCCAGAACGCGGCTGAGATTGGCAAATGACAAGGCCATCGTCTTCCCTGACGTCGCGGATGCCTGGCGTACGAAGCCCGTGGATCTAGTGCGCGATCCCCACCTCAGAGGTTCAGTGTGGAGCATCGATACGGCTACGACAAGTGACGCCTGTACCCACAAGCTGAACACACAAACTGCGCGCACAAGATGAACGCACAGAGTGTGCGCGCAGTCTGCGCGCTCAATCCGTGCGCACAGTCTGCGCGCAAACACTGTACGTATACAACGGACATGGAGGTGGGGTATGAACGACACCTGTGCCGCACGGGGAGGTCGTCGGATGGGCACACGTCGTTGGATGGGGCATCTTGCGCTTGCGGCGCTGCTCGCACTGGCGGCCTGTACATCCAAGCACGCGCCGGACGGCACATCGACTTCGAGTCCGTCGCTGCGGGCTCCGACGCCGGCTGTCTCGTCGCCCGACCCGCGAGCGGAGGTTCAGGCGGCAGTCGCTGCGTACACGAACCTGCTGAATGCCTTCGTGGTCGCGAGCAACGCCGGCACCGACGACAAGACAGAGCTGGCGAAGTACGCGACCGGCAGCGCCCTTGACCTGCTGGCTGGCGGTTTGGCCGACAACAAGGCGAAGGGCCTGCATACGCAGGGCACGCCAGGCATCGATACGCCACGGGTCACTAACTTCGGTCCGGCGAGCAATCCGACCAGCGTGTCGGTGACTGGCTGCGTCGACGGCACCAACTGGTTGCTCTACAAGAGCAACGGACAGCTTGCCGACAGCGGCCCGAACGGACGTCGGCGGACCGGAGCGCAGATCGACAAGACCGCCGGCGTCTGGAAGGTCAGCTCACTAGCCATCCAAGGAGTAGGCACATGTCCCGGCTAACCCGCCTGATAGTCATCGCTGCTGGTCCACTGCTGGTCGCCGCCATGCTCGTCGGGGCTCGGCCCGCCGTGGCCGACGGGTGGGGCAAGGTCGATTGCAGCAAGAACCCGTCAGATCCCCGGTGTGTGATTCAGGTGGGGACGCCGGATGCGCCGGGCAGTAAGGGCGCGAGTGGAACGAGCAACTGCAAGGACGGGTTCGGCTTTGTGGTGCCGTGCTTCTTTGAGGGTGCTGGCTGGTCGGGTGGGGACGGGTGCTACTACCAGCCGGCGACCGGTCAGGACCTGCGGTTTGCAGAGGCTGTTAGCGGACCGGCGGTTCCGCCCGAGCGGTGGTACGTCGGCAAATGCGGCGTGCCACCGACGGCCGGGATCACGCGGTATCGGTTGTTCGGTACGCCGCCAGGCCCCCAGTTGCTGGCTGATGAGGCGATCAAGGCGTTGCGGCTGCCGCAGCCGGTGATCCGGGTGAATCCGGCGCCACCGGTGAAGCAGATCGTGTTCGTGCCGACCTGGGTTTGGCTGGGTCCGGAGTCGTGGGGCAACCGGTCGGCGACGGCGTCGGTGCCGGGGATGAGCGTGACCGCGACGGCGAAGCCGGTGAAGCTGGTCATCTCCAGCGCGGAGCAGAGCGTGACGTGCCAGGGGCCCGGGACGGCGTGGACACCTGGCCGTGACGCCGCGGCGGCGTCGCCGACGTGCGGCCTTACCTACAACAAGCCGGGCACGTTCGCGTTGCAGGCCACGGTGACGTGGAACGTGTCGTGGGCAGGCGGTGGGGTGACCGGCACCGCGCCGGCGATGACGACGACCGGGTCGGTGACTCTGCAGGTGATGGACGACCCGGCGGTGAACACCAGCCGGACGGGGCGGTGAGCGGCGATGTCGACCTCGACGATGCCCAACCGGCAGGCACTGCCCAACGGGCGGCCCGGCGCCCCCACTGCGGGACCGGTACTGCGTCGCCGGCGGATCCGCCCAGCGCGGGTGCTGCTGGGTGTGCTGCTGGTGCTGCTGCTTGCCCTGGCCGGCGTGGTCGTGGCGGTGCGGGTGGATACCCGGGTGCCGGTGCTGGCCGCGGCGAAGGCGATCGGCGCCGGACAAATCGTCGCCGCCTCGGACGTGACAGTGGTGAAGGTGGCCACCGACGGGCTGTCCACGATTCCCGCCGTCCAGGTGTCCACGGTGGTGGGCCGGGTCGCGGCGGTGCCGCTGGTGGCCGGCACCCTGCTGTCGCCGGCCCAGTTCGGCGGCCCCGCGTGGCCGGGGCCAGGTGAGGCGGTGATTGCGGTGCCGGTCAAGCCCGGGCGGCTGCCGTCGGGGCTGGGCGCGGGCGCGAAGGTCACCGTACTGGTGGTGCCGGGCACCACGCCGGGAAGTGCCGCAGGCGCATCCGGCGGCTCGAGTGGGCAGCAGGGCCAGATGGAGAAGGCCACCGCGACGGTGGTGTCGGTGGAGGCGGCCGCGGACCAGTCCGGCGCCACGGTGGTGACGCTGCTGCTCGCATCCGGGGACGCTACCCGCATCGCCGCCGCTGCAGGTGATGTCGCGCTGGTGCAGTTGGGCGGGTGAGTTCGGTGAGCATGCGGCGGGCCGGCGAGCGCTGGATCGATGAGCAGTTGGTCGCCGTCGGTTCGATCAAGGGCGGCACCGGCGCCACCACCCTCGCCCTGGGCGTGGCGGCCGGCTGGCCGGGGGCGGTGCTGGTGGAGGCCGACCCCGACGGCGGTGACCTGGCCGCCCGGTTCGGCCACCACCCCGACCCGGGGCTGGTGAGCCTGGTCGCCGCCGCACGCTCCGGCGGCACCGCCGGTCTGTTGCATACGCATGTGCAGCGGCTACGGCTGGATGTCGACGTGGTGCTGGCCCCGCCTGGGGACACGGTCGCCGTCGCGGTGCAGGCCCTCGCGCATGGCGGCACCCGGCTGATGCGCCAGGCCGCGGGTGACGCGACGGTGGTGCTCGACGTCGGACGGGTGGGTCACGGCGGGCCGGGCTTGTCGATGGCGGCGATGGCCGGCGACGTGGTGCTGGTGGTCCGGCCGACGTTGGAGGAGCTGATCCAGGTGCAGGCCCGGCTGGGGTGGCTGCGCGAGGCGGTCGGCGGCCGGCTGTGGCTGGCGCTGTCCGGCCCGGGCCCGTACCAGCGCGCGGAGGTGGCCCGCACCCTCGGCGTCGAGGTCGTTGGCGAGCTGCCCCGCAACGACCGGTCCGGCGCGGGGGTGCTGGCTGGCCGGCTGGTCGGTCGGGGCTGGCGCAAGGCGCGGCTGCCCCGCGCGGCGCGCAGCGTCGCGCTGCGGCTGGCCGACGCCCGGCCGCGGCAGGTGGCGCCGCCGGTGCTGCTCGGCGCGTTAGCGGGACGCGAACTGATGACTGAGGTGAACCGATGACGATGGCCATGCCTGGGCCGGGCTGGGACAACGGCGGCTACCAGGAACTGGTGGAGCTGCTGCGCCGGCAGGTCGCCGACCGCCTCGCCACCGAGGGCGCGCAGGAGCTGTCGCCCGCCGAACGCGAGCAGCGGGTGGCCCGGCTGGTCGACGAGGCCTTGGACGCCTACACCCGGCAGCGGCTGACCGCCCGGCAGCTGCCGCTGGACCCGCCGGTGGAGGCGCAGGTCGCCCAGGCGGTGCGGGACGCGTTGACCGGGCTGGGGCCGCTGACCCCGCTGCTGGCCGACCCATCGATCACCAACATCCTGATCACCGGCTCCACCGTGTTCGTGACCCGCACCGACGGCAGCAAGGACCGGCTACCGCCGATCGTCACCTCGTCGCAGGCGCTGATCGACCTGATCCGCGACATCGCCGCCCGGGTCGGCACCGACGAGCGGCGCTTCGACCGCGGCGTGCCGCGGGTATCGATCCGGCTGCCCGACGGATCCCGGCTGTTCGCCACGATGGCCGTCTCCCGGCACCCGTCGGTGTCGATCCGCCGGTTCACCCTGCTGAATGCCAGCCTGGACGACCTATGCCTGAAGTACCACGCGATGGACCCCGGGCTGCGGGACCTGTTCACCGCCATGGTCCTCGCCAGGAAGAACATCATCATCTGCGGCGGCGCGGCGACCGGTAAGACCACCGTGCTGCGGGCGTTCGCGAAGGCGATCCCGCCCACCGAGCGGCTGATCACCATCGAGGATGTGTTCGAGCTCGGCCTGGACGAGGACCCCGACCACCCGGACTGTGTGGCAATGCAGGCCCGCGAACCCAACGTGGAAGGCCAGGGCGGCGTCGACCAGGCCGAGCTGGTGCGCTGGGCGCTGCGGATGTCCCCGGACCGGGTCATCCTCGGCGAAGCCCGCGGCGGCGAGGTCGTGCCCTTGTTGAACTGCATGTCGCAGGGCAACGACGGCTCCCTGGCCACCATTCACACGTCGAACTCGAAGCAGGCGTTCGCCAAGCTGATGACCTACGCCGCCCAGTCCGCCGAGCGGCTGTCGTTCGAGGCCACCGCGATGCTGGTGGCTGAGGCGGTCGACTTCGTCGTCCATCTGGCCTGGTCCCGCGACGGGGTGCGGGTGGTGTCGAGTGTGCGGGAGGTGCTGCACGCCGACGGCCGCGAGGTCATCTCCAACGAGGTGTTCAAACCCGGCCCGGACCGCCGCGCCGTGCCGGCCACCCCGATCCGCACCGACACCCTCGACGAACTCGTCGACGCCGGGTTCAACCCCGACGTGTTCCGGGGCTGGTGAGCGGCGATGCGTGCCCTGTTCGCCCTGCTCGGCGCCGGCCTCGCCGCCGGGATCTGGCTGATCGTCACCGGCCTGCGCTCCCAGCCGGTGCCGCCGCGTGCCGGCCGGGCACGCCGCCGCCCGGCCGGCACGCACTCCACCCTGCGCATCGTGGGCGCGCTCGCCGCCGCCGCCGTGGTCGGGGCGGCCACCCGCTGGCCGACCGCGGCGCTGCTCGCGGGCGCGGCGGCGTGGCTGCTGCCCCCGGTGCTCGGCCCGGACACGCTGCCCCGCCGATCGCTGGAGCGGGTGGAGGCGATCGCCGCCTGGGCCGAGGACCTGGCCGGCACCCTGCAGGGCGCGGCCGGGATCGAGCAGGCGATCCTGGAGACCGCCGCATCGGCGCCGGCGGAGATCCGCGCCGACCTCGACCCCCTGGTGGAGGCGATCCGCGCCGGGGTACGGCTGCCCCAGGCGCTGCGGGCGCTCGCGGCCGACCTCACTGATCCGACCGCCGACCTGGTCATCAACGTGCTGCTGCAAGCCGCCGCGCACCAGGCCCGCGACATCGCCACCGGCCTGACCGGCGTCGGCCGCGCCGCCCGCCGCCAGGCGTCGATGCGCATGCGCGTCGCCGCCGGCCGGGCCCGCATCCGCACCTCCACCCGGATCGTCATCGGCGTCGTGGTCGTCGCCGCGATCGGGCTGGCCATGTTCGCGCAGAACCTGCTGCGCCCCTACGGCACCCCGCTCGGGCAGCTCATCCTCGCGGTATTCGGTGCGGCGTTCGGGGGTGCGCTGGTGTGGATGGTGCGCACCGGCCGGGTCGAGGACCTGCCCCGCATCCTCACCCGCACCCCCGCCGAGGCGGCGCAACCACAAGGCGGTGGCTCATGATCGTGGTGTTCCTGCTGCTCGGCGCAGGCGTCGGCGCCGCGCTCGCCCTGACGGTGTCGGGACTGGTGCCGGCCCGCCCGTCGCTGGCGGCGGCGATCGACACCCTGAAACGCCCGCCCGCCGCAGTGCTGCCGGCACGCGGCCGGCTGACCGCCACCCTGGTCGCGCCGCTGCGCCAGCTCGGGCTGCCCCGGCCGAGAACCCGCAGGGACCTCGCCGTGCTGGAGCGGGATCCCACCGCCTACCTGGCCTCCCAGGCCGGTTTCGCCGCGATCGGGCTGCTGGCCCCAGCCGCCACCATCGCCGGTCTCAACGCGATGGGCGCGGACATCGCCTGGAGCGTGCCGCTGTGGCTCGGGCTGCTGCTCGCGGCGGGCGGGTTCGTGGTCACCGAGGCGTCCCTGCACGAGGAAGCCGAGGACCGCAGGCTGCTGATGCGCCACACCCTCGCCGCCCTGTTGGACGTCGTCCCACCAGCCCTGGCCGCGGGCGCAGGGGTCGAGCAGGCCCTGGGCGACGCCGCCGGGATCGCCGACGGGTGGGCCGCCGACCGAATCCGCCAGGCCCTGGCCACAGCTCGGTTGACCCGGGTGCCGATCTGGCAGCCGCTGCACGACCTCGGCGAGCAGACCAGCGTCGTGCAACTGCAGCAGCTCGCGTCCAGCCTGCGGCTGGCCTCCGGGGAAGGCGCCCGCATCCGGGCGGCGCTGCTGGCCCGCGGCGACGCCCTGTCCGAGCGCTTGACCACCGACATGCTCACCCGCGCCGAGGCCGCCACCGAACGCATGAGCATCCCGCTGATGGCGCTGACCACCATCTTCCTGCTCTTCCTGGTCTATCCGGCGGTCGCCGCCCTGCACAGCTAACCCATGCAAGGAGAAACCGACACGACACCCACACCGGAGGAACCCATGACGACACGACTGGCCGTCTGGTTGACCCTGCTGCTCGCGACTCTCGCCACCCGCGTGGGGCGACTGCGCGCCGAGGCAGACCGGGGCAGCCACGCCACCGAGTACGCCATCGGCATCGGCCTGAGCGCCGCAGCGGTCATCGCCCTGTACGCGGCGTTCCGCACCGGCCTGTCCGGCATCATCAAGAAGTGGTTCTTCGGCTAGGCCAGCCATGACCGGCCAGCCGAGCACCACACCACCGGCGCAGCCGCAACGCCCCCGGCGGCGGGAGCGGGACGACCGCGGGTCAGCGGCGGTGGAGTTCGCCCTCGGCGCCCCGCTGCTGCTGCTGATCGTGGCGCTGATCTGGCAGGTCGGCGTGTGGGCGATCGGGGACCTCGCCGCCCGCAACGCCGCCAACCACGCGCTGCAGACCAGCCGCGTGGCCGGCGGCACCCCGGCCGCCGGGCACAGCGACGCGGCGGCGCTGCTGGAACAGAACGGCGGCTGGTTCATCGTCGACCCCGTCGTCACCGTCACCCGCACGCCGACCGTCACCACGGTCACCATCACCGGCCACGCCCGCTCGGTCGTGCCAGCCAGCATCATCCCCGGCCTGCAACCGACCATCACCGTCACCGTGCAGGCCCCCACCGAACGACACAGCCCCTGAACCGGCTTGCGGGCGAGGAGGGTCGCATGAGTGTCCACAGCAGACAGAAGCTGCGTGGCCGGTGCCGGCCCGGCCGCCGCTGGCGCGACGACACCGGGTCGGTGGCAGTGGAGATCGCACTCGGCGTACCGGTGGCGATGCTGGTGATTTTCCTGGTCGTCGCCGCGTTCCACCTGGGCCGGGCCACCATCGACGTCAACTCCGCCGCCGCGGCCGCCGCCCGCGCCGGATCCCTCGCCCGGTCCCCGGCCGCCGCCACAACCGCGGCCCGCTCGGCCGCCACCGCGTCGCTGGCCGGGCAATGCGCCACCGTGACCGTCGCGGTGGACACCAGCAACTTCCGCCGCGGCGGCAGCATCACCGTCGCCGTGGCATGCACCGTCACCACAGAAGGACTGACAGGCATCGGAATCCCCGGGTCGGTGACCGCGAAAGCCACCTCCACCAGCCCGGTCGACGTGTACCGGAGCGTGACGTGACCACCACAACCCACGACACTGCCGCCGCGCCCGCCCGCCGGCCGATGCGTGCCGCACAACGGTCACGGCCCGGGTCGCCGCGGTGGCAGCGGCTGCGCGGCGACGCGGGCATGGCCAGCGTATGGCTGCTGTTCACCGGGTTCATCGCCATCCTCGTCGCCGCCGTCGTGTTCGCCGGCGGGGTCGTCTTCGGCGCCCGCACCCACGGCTACGACCTGGCGCAGCAGGCCGCCCGCGCCGGCGCCCAACACATCGACCTGGCCACCTACCGCACCAGCGGGGTGCTGCGGCTGGACCCGGCGCGGGCGGCCACCACCGCCAAGCAGTTCCTGGCCGCGGCCGGTGCCACCGGCACCGTGACCGTCACCGTCGCGCGGATCACCGTGACGGCCACCAGCCGCCAGCCCACCCCGATGCTCAGCCCGTTCGGCGTGGCCGCGGTGACGGTGACCGCCACCGCGACCGCGACACCGGTCTCCGAACTACCCACCTGACACCAAAGAGGGGGGACAGGCAGCAGTGCGCGCCGCGCGTGGCATCGCCCGGCAGGGCGGCCGGCTGGCCGCCGGTACCGGCCTGCTCACCCTGCTCGCCGGCGTCCCGGCCGGGCTGTGGCACTTCGTCGGCTGGCCGCTGCCCCGCACCGTACCGACCACCTGGGACGGCTGGCAGCACGTACTCACCGGCCCCTTCCCCGACACCGCGGTCGTCAACCTTCTCGCCGTCGCACTGTGGCTGGTCTGGGCCGCGTTCGGCTACAGCGTCGCGCTGGAGGTGGCCGCCGCCCGCCGCGGCGGCACCGCCCGCCGCCGCCCGGTGATCTCCCCGATCCAGGCCCTCGCCGCGCTGCTCATTGCGGGATTGTCCGCCGGACCCGCCGCCGCCGCGATCGTGGGACCGCTGCCCACCCCACCGGCGGTGGTGCAGACCCTGCCCAACGCCGCCGCCGGGCCCCAGGTACTGCTCGCACCGTCCGGCGCAACACCAGCCACGACGACAGCCTTGGCCGCGGGCCACGCGGTGGACCGGCACAACGGCGCCGCCGTGTCGGATCCTGCAGCGACCTATCCGCACATCCAGCGGCTGCCGCGCTTCGCCGCGGCCGCCGCCGACGGGCCGCTGCTGGTGCAGGTCGGGCAGCACCGCTACACCGTCACCGTCAAACGCGGCGACACCCTGTGGGACATCGCCGGCGCCTGGCTCGGCGACCACTCCCGCTGGCCGGAGATCTACCAGCTCAACCGCGACCGCTACGACCACCACGGCCGCATGAAAGGCGGCAACCACATCGAACCCACCTGGGTACTCGTCCTGCCCGCCGACGCCAAACCACCCGCCGGAAGCCAGCCCACCCCACCACCGGCCCAGCCCGAACCGCCGCAACAGACGCCCCCGCCGCCCGGCCCGTCGGCCCCGCCGACCACCACGCCGTCGGCCCCGGCCACCACCGCGCCCTCCACGGCCATACCAACCCGCCCGGACGACGGCGTCGTCGCGCCCGTCCCCAGCCCGACCGGCAGCGGCTCCACCGGGTCTGCCGCGGCCAGCCCCACACCCACCGCCACGCACCCCCCGTCGTCGCGGTCGCCACGCGCGAACCCGCCCGGCATCTGGCTGCCCGGCGGCAGTTGGGTCGACCTGGGGCTGGCCGCGGCCATCGCGACTGCAGCGGCGCTGGTGTGGATTCACCGCCGCCGCCGCTACCGGCCCCGCCCACCCACGCCCGCGTTGCGCCTGGACGACCCAGACCTGGCCCCGCTGCCGCCGGTGGTCACCGACATCCGCCGCGGTCTGCGCCGCGCCACCGCCCCGCCCGCTGCGCCGGATGTCGACGACGACACCGAAGAGCTGGACATCGTGCAGCCCACGGCCGGCCCCGAGCCGGCGGGGCAGTCTGAAGCCGAGGCGGACACCAGCGCCGAGGACGAGCCAGCGCCGACGCCGGTGACGCCCAGCCTCGACCATCCGCTGCTGCAAACCTGGCCCCCGGCCGGGCTCGGACTCGTCGGACCCGGCGCCGAGGCCGCCGCCCGCGGGTTCCTCATCGCCGCGCTGTCCGCCGACGGCCAGCACGAACCCGAAGCCCGGACCCGGGTCGTCATCCCGGCCAGCACCCTGGCCACCCTGCTCGGCACCCACGCCGTCACCGTGACCGACACCAGCCGACTGACCGTCACCACCGGCCTACCCGAAGCCCTCGACCTGCTCGAAGAGCAAACCCTGCACCGCACCCGGCTGGTCTTCGACCACGAGGTCGACAACATCGCCGCGCTCCGCGAGACCGATCCGGCCGAGGAACCACTCCCGCCGCTGCTGCTGCTCGCCGACACAGTCGCCGCGCACGAACGCACCCGCATCGCCGCCGTGCTCACCCAGGGCCAACGCCTGGACATCCACGGCGTGCTGCTCGGCGCCTGGCCCGACGGCAATACCGTCGTCGTCGCCGACGACGGCGGCACCAGCCGCGCCGAGGCCGACCGGGTCCGCCACGGCGGCCACCCCGCCGACGTCGACCGCCTCGCCGTGCTCGACCCGGCCCAGACCGCCGACCTGCTGCGCACCCTCGCCGAGGCGCACACCGGCGCCGCGCAACCCGCAGCACCGGTCGAGCCCGCACCACCGGCCGCCCCGTCGGCCGCCGGAGTTGCGGAGACAGCCGCCGACACCGGTCAGCCGGCCAGCACCGGGGTCTCGAACGAGAAAAGGGCGGCGTCTGCGCAGCCGGCACCGCCGGCAAGCGTCAGCGACGCCGAGGCCGGCCACGCGCTCGACGAAGACCAGCGGACCATGCCGGCGACCTCCGCACCTGATACCGCCGCAGCGGAGGTTGCGGTGGCCGCCGACGCGGATGCCGACGACAGCACCGAACCCGACGATGACGGCTGCGACACCGATACCGGCGACAGCGATCCCGGCGGCGATGCCGACGACGCAGAAGCCGACGAGCCCCCCGCGCCGCAGCGGACCGGCCCCGCCAGGGTGGTGGTTCTCGGCGTGCCACGGATCGTTGACCTGCCGCCGCCGCGTAGGCCCGGTGAGCAGCCGCTGCGGTCCAAAGCCCTCGAAGTCCTGGCGTACCTGGTCACCAGCGGCGGTCAGGCGCCGCAGCACCACATCATCGCCGACGTGCTGGCCGCCGAGCGGCGCAGCAAGTCCCGCGCCCGGCTCAACACCTACGTGTCCAACCTGCGGGGCTGCCTGGCCCGCGCCGGCGGCAAAGCCAGCTATGTAGCCGGGCCGGACGAGCAGTACGCCCTCAACCGCGACGTGATCGACGTCGACCTGTGGCGGATGCAGGCCGCCATCGCCGCCGCCGAGGCCGCCGGGGACGACCGCGGCGCGCGGGTGGCCGCGCTGCGGGCGGCGGTGGCCTGCTACACCGGACCCCTCGCGCAGGGCCGCGACTACGAATGGGTCGAGCCCTACCGGGAGGCGGTCCGCCAGCAGGCCGTCGACACCCACCTGGCGCTGGTCGCCGCGCTCGGCGACGACGACCCCGCCGAGGCCGTCACAGTGCTGCGCGCGGCGATCGACCACGACCCGCACAACGAACCGCTGTACCAGCAGGCCATGCGGCTGTACGCCCGGCTTGGTGACGTCGACGGCATCCGCGACCTGCGCCGGGCACTGACGCGGCGGATGGCCGAGATCGACACCGAACCCGCAGACGACACCATCGCGCTGGCCGACCGGCTGGTGACCGACCTGCAACGCCGCCCACGCGGCCCCAGCCGGCTGCCCCGCGACGCGGCCTGACACTTGCGACGACGAGACCAACCAGGAGGAGGAACCCGTGCCCAGGCCCCACCTGCCGCTACGACAGCTGCGCCGGGTTCGCTGGGCCGTGCGCGGCACCCTGGTGCTCGGTGTGGCCGCGTCCGTGGCCGCCAACGTGCTGCACGCCCGACCCGACCCGGTGGCGCAGCTCATCGCCGCCTGGCCACCGCTGGCCCTGCTGCTCACCGTCGAGCTCATCTCGCGGGTGCCGGTGCACCGGCGGCTGCTGGCCGCCGCCCGGCTGGTCGCCACCACGGCGATCGCCGGGATCGCCGCCTGGGTCTCGTACTGGCACATGGCCGGCGTCGCCTCCCGTTACGGTGAACAGGGCGCCTCCCCGTTCCTGCTGCCGCTGTCCGTTGACGGGCTTGTGATCGTGGCCAGTGTCAGCCTGGTCGAACTCGCTGGGCGCATCCGCGTCGCCGACGCCACGCACGCCACGACAACCGTCGCCGCCGTGGCGGCGGCCCGGCCGCGTGCTGACCAGCCCCCGATGGCGGTTCCCGCCGCCGTGCCGGTGCGTGAGCCGGTTACGGCCGCGCGTGGCGGTGGCGGTGGCAACGGGGTCCGGCCCGCGACGCCGGCCGGCGCGGATCCCCGCCCGGGCGCCTGGGAACCGGATCCGACGCGGCCGGCCGGTGGACCAGGCGGGCATGTCCGACCGGCACCGAGCCTCGGCGCCGCCGCTGCCGACAAGACCAGCCGGGTCGACGCGGAGCCTGCCGGCACGCCGGACCCGGTGAACAGCACCGCACCGGTCGGCGACGTGGTGCCCGGCGCACCGGAGCACGCGCGGCGGATGCCCGTCGACGCCGTACCGGACGCGCGGCCGTCGAACGGTCCGCCCGTCGAGCCCCGCGCCGCGATCGCCTACTGGCACGCCAAGGATCCGGCGCTGAAGCCGGGCGACATCGCCGCGAAGGTGGGACGCTCCCGCAGCACGGTGCGGCGGATCCTCGCCGAGCTCACCGCACACGCCGGGAACACCGCGGACGACGCTGCTGGCGGCGCCGCCGACGGCGCGTTGGGCGTCAACGGCAGCGCGACCGCGTTGGCCGACTCGCACGTCTCCCGGTGATCAACCCGCCTGCGGGTGGGCTGACGCGGTCAACGCGAGGGTGCGGGGGCGCCCGACGACCCCCTGGCGCAGTGTCGGGCGCCCCCGCGTTGCCGGCTGCGGCGCCTCAGCCGGCGGAGGGGGAAGGCTTCCTGGAACCGGTGGGTGGCGGGATGCCGAGTGCCGCCGCGGCCGCGGCGAGCGCGGCGGCCGGATCGTCGTTGACCGCGGCGTACACGGCGATCAGCTGGACCGTCACCGGCGTGGTCGCGGTCCAGTGCATGCTCCACGCGGCGGCGTCGCCACGCCGAGCCGATACGCACACGTGCGGGTCGGGCGCGTCGCCGACGGTCGTGATCGCCACGGCGCTGTCGGTGGCGGTGTACATGGTGTCGTGTGGATGCGTCGGCGGCCGGGTCGGCTCGAAGCCCAGCTCCTCCAGCTCGCCGACCAGTCGGGCGAAGACCTGACCGCTGGCCGGGCCTGGGTCGGGGCTTGCACTGGCGGTCATTCGGCTCTCCTCGTGCCGGCCGGCACCGATCCGACGATCAGCGACACCCGTAGACGGGTGGCACCGGTCGCCGGCCCACTGGTGCCCGGATCCTGCGTCCGGAACGCATCGAACCGTTGCCGCGCAAGGACTTCAAGTCGTGCCCATTTCGCCGGCCGCGGGCTGAGGCATTGCGGTTACCACGAAAGCGGTTCATCCACGGGTGTGCGGGGGTCCGTTGCGCGAGGGGGGTCGACGGTCAGGCGTTCTCGACGGCGGTGACGGCAGCGTCGGCGATGTGCCGGATCGCCTCGATGGGGTCGGCGACGGTGATGGTGGTGGTGTCGGCGAAGGTGTGCCCGGACAGCCCGGCGGGGTGTAGCCACAGCACGGCGCAGCCGGCGCGTTGCAGGGTGGTGAGCAGCCGCTGGGCGGGGTCGATGTCGGCCAGTTCGCCGTCGGATACCACGGCGAGCATTCGCAGGACGCTGCGGTGGCGCAGGTTCAATAGTTGATCGGCGAGTTTGACCGCGCCGATGAAGGTCTCGGTGCCGCCGCCCGTGCCCATTTCGAGGACCTGGGTGGGGCGGGCGCGCGGGGGCACGAGCAGGGTGACCGCGCCGCCGAAGGCGATGGTGGTGGTGACGGCGTGGTTGCGGTGGGCGGCCTGGGCGAGGATCCACCCGGCCGTGGACATGGCCTGCGCGTAGGAGCGCATGGAGCCGGACACGTCCACCAGCACGCCGAGGTGCAGGGTCGGCTTGTGCGGGGGCATGTTGGCGCGCCGTTGCCACGGGGCGGCGGTGGGGATGGTGCCGGCGTCGCGCTGCGCGGCGACGGTGATGGCGTGGCGGGTGCGTAGGCGTCCGGGTGGGATCGCGGCCGGTTGCCGGCCGGGCTCGTCGGTGTGGGTGCGGGCCCGGCGTAGCCGGGCGGCCAGGTGCCGTGCGGCGTGCCGCTCGGCGGTGGTGGGGTCGCGGCGGGTCCACAAGGCCGGTGCGCCGTGCCGGCCCGCCATGGCCTGGGCGACGTATTCGGCCGGGGTGAGCCCGGCCGCGGCGGCGAGGTAGTCGGTGATCGCGGCGGCCAGCTGCCCGGCGAACATCCCGAGATCCGGCGTCGGCACGTTCGGGTGCCGGTTCGGGTCGATGCCGAGGATGCGGCACCACCGCCACGCCAGTTCGATCATCGTGTCGGCGTCGGTGTCGTCGACGGTGTGCGCGGTCTTCCATACGTCGCGGAGCTGGGCCAGTCGCTTGCGGCCGAGCACGGCGGCGACGGCGGCGCGGGCTGAGCGCACATCCCTCGCTGTGAGGATGCGGGCGTCGACCCGGGCCAGCAGCAACCCGGCGAGCTGACCGGCGTGCCACGCGTCGTCGACCGGGGCGTCGTCGGGGTTGATGAGGGTGGTGACGACGTGCCGCAGCCAACGGCGGTCCCCGCGCCGGCGGGCGCGTTGGCGGCCTTCGGCGCGGGATTCCTCGAGCAGCTCGGCGACGTTGGCGACCACCGGTGGGGTGCCGGCCGGGGTGTGCCAGCGGCTGTGCGCGGCGTGGCCGGCCTCGTGCACCAGCAGCCCGTAGCCGGTGGGCACGTGCTGCTTGTGCCCGGCCCGGCGCGGGTCGGCGACGTCCGGGGCGCCAACATACTTGGCGTTGACCTCGACGCGTTTGAGGCTCGGGTAGAAGCAGGCCGGTGCGCCGCCGCCTGCGCCAGGGGCAACGACCACGGTCAGGTCGCTACGGCCGGCGAGCCGGCGGACGTGGCGGGTCCACGCGCGGTCCCATTCGGCCCAGGCGTCGTCGGCCGCGGCCTGTGCGCGGCGCTTGGCGCGCAGGTGATTGCTCGGATGCGGCATGAGGGTTTGGTTCCTTCCAGTGGTCGAGGCGCGGTCAGCGTTGCTTGCCGAGCGTCAGCGCGGTGACGTCGGCGCCGAAGTGCTGCCGGAGCACGGCGAGGACCTCGGCCCGGTCGTCGTCGGGGGCGCGGCCGGCGAGGTTGGCCACCGCCGCCGGCTGGCCGAGGTTCTTGCGGACGCGGGTGAAGCCGAGCAGCTCGCGCAGTTGCGGCGCCCACGACACGGTGCCGTCGGCCAGCTTCTGGTTGAGCGCGATCGCCGTCTGCACCGCCGCGGTGGGGACGCCGAGGTGTTTGGCGAGGTCCCAGTCGGTGGTGACCTCGATGTGCACCTCGAACCTGGAGGCGAGGGCTTCGGTGAGGATGGCGCCGTGCACGCCGGGGTTGTGGCCGGCGATGACGTAGAACCCGTCGGCGGCTTCGACGCGTTCGTTGCGGTAGGCCGGGATGGTGATCACGCCGCGGCCGTCTATCGCCGGATAGAGCACGGCGAGGACCCGAGGCGGGATCAGGGTGGTTATGCTCGCACTCCGTGGGTGTCGCAGTTGACCCGGTTTGTCCCGCACGCCTGAAGGTTGCACCTGCCGGCCGCATTCACCTGCAGCGATGCAAGGTATGTCCGGACGGTCAAACGGCCGGGTGTTCAGACTTACCC
>WNGA01000079.1_pt1 | contig 114371 bp, 105 predicted proteins | sample 5400061 | NCBI WGS metagenome assembly WNGA01 (sample SAMN13153366, study PRJNA577476) | soil metagenome | isolation source: 100 cm soil or saprolite under grassland replicate 2 | place: USA:California | collected 2016-06-15 | reverse complement strand
CCGTCGTGCAGCCCCCGGGAGATTCGCCTCCGTTCCGTCTCCTGAGCCGTGAGGAGGCTGGCGGACAGCTGCCGAAGCTGCTTTTCCGTTTCTCTCAGCGCCTCTTCCGCCTTCATGTGCTCGATGACTTCGAGGCTCAATTGATCGTTGAGACTCCTCAGTTCCCTCGTCCGTTCAGCGACTCGCATCTCGAGCTCATCTCTTACTCTTTCCAGCGCCTCTTCGGCGTACCTTCGCCTCCGCTCCCGACGCAAGAGTCCGGTCGTTGCCACGACTACGATGGACGACCACGCCAGGAAAATCCCGGAGATGAGGCGTCTCGACTTGGCGTGGTCGGCGGCTTCATTCTCTTCTACAATTCTCTCCAACTCGTCAGCGCGGCGTTGAAGTTCATCGAAAATCGCGTCGTCGCGGTTTTCAAGAACCGAGCCGACACCGGTTGATCCGGGTCTCTGGTGTCTCGCACCGGCGATCATCCCGAATTCGGAGAGGAGCGATCTGATGTTTTCGGCCCGTCCGCGGAGCTTCGGGTCTGTCAGAGGCTGCAGAATCAAGCCGTGTTCGGATTCCCCGCCGTTCAGGAGCACCTCGGACAGTCTCGTTGCCTCGCGGAGGTCTGACCAGGCTCTATCTATGTCGGCTCCGGCCTCACCGGCGATCGCCTCCTCGAGCCATAGATGTGCCGTTGCGACCCTTATCCGGAGGTCCATGAGCGCATTGACAAAGGCAAAGTGCGTGCGTTGTGCTTGGTTGACCTGGTCGGTCCAGATGAGCAACGCCATCGACAGGATGCCCACGAGGAAAATGGTCGCCGGCGTCCGGTACCACCGGGCGAATCTCTTCTGACTGCTCATCCGTTTTTCGTTTGTCCTGTCTCCGGCTTCCACCTTGGGCCCCTCAACTGGAAGGACTCTCTTCCAGAAACCAGAGCAGAATGGGGACCTTTGCCTGCCAATGCGCCCGAGCGAGATCGACAAGTCTTGTTGTGTGTTCAAAGATAGCTCTTCTTAATCTCTTCCATCCTGGCCCAGAGCTCAGTCTCATCCGTGGGCTTCCAATTGCCCATGGCGGCCCCTTTCACGCGGGATTCTCGGTGATCGCGGACTCCCACATCAGCGGGATGCTTACACAAACGGTAGTCCTTCAGGGTTGGGACCGGCAGTCGGCGAAACCCAGGAGAGAGGGGGGGAAAGTCCGGGGGTCGGCCGGGGGAAGTCCCTGGTGGTCGAAGGCTCAGGGCCTGATCGGCGTCGATGCGGTCGGCCATGGTCGCCCTGATCATGTCGTTCATCAGTGATTATGCGGACGTGCCGGAAAGACTGATTCCGGCCCCTTCCTGGCTGACCGGCTCCACAAGACCTGGAGACCGCCGCGAGAGGGGGGATTCAGGAGCATCATGGAAACCCGCTTCTCGTTCTCGGAGGGCCTTCACCTCGAGCCGGTACTTCCGGACGAGGGAGTAGAGGGTGGGGCGAGTGATCCCCAGCGCCTCGGCTGCCTGGCGGACGTTACCACTGTAGAGGCTGAGGGCCTCGGCGATGAGCCGCGCTTCCAGCCGGTGGCGGGCCTCTTTGAGGGAGATCGGAGGCAGGACCTGGTTCCCCTCGGCGGAGGGGAGTTCCAGGTCCCCCGGGGTAAGGTACGGCCCCTCGGCCATCACCACCCCCCGTTGGATCCGGTTGGACAGTTCGCGGACGTTGCCAGGCCAGGCATAGGCCTGGAGGGCCCGGATCGCCTCGTGGGTGAAACCCCGCGCGCGCTTCCCCAGAGATCTGTTCGCCTGCTTCAGGAAGGCCTGGGCCAGCAGAAGGACGTCTTCCCCCCGCGCGCGAAGGGGCGGGAGAGCAACGGCGACCACCCCGAGCCGGTAGTAGAGGTCGTCCCGGAACCTCCCGCGGGACATGGCCTCCCGGAGATCCATGTTGGTGGCGGCGATGATCCGGCAGTCCACCTTGATTGGCCGCTTGCCCCCGACGCGTTCCAGGGTGTGGTCTTGGAGGAAGCGGAGGAGCTTTACTTGAAGGAGCAGGGGGAGTTCCCCGACCTCGTCCAAGAACAGGGTCCCCCCCTGGGCCGCTTCCAGTCTCCCCTTCTTCTCCTGCCAGGCCCCGGTGAAGGCCCCCCTCTCATGCCCGAACAGTTCCGATTCCAGGAGGGTCTCCGGGATCGCTCCGCAATTGATGGCGACGAACGGCTTGCCCTGGCGCGGGCTCCGCGCGTGGATCGCCTTGGCCGCCAGTTCCTTGCCGGTTCCCGACTCCCCGGTGAGCAGGACCGGGACTTCGGTGTGGGCTACCTTCCGCAGCCCAGCCATGACAAAGCGGATGCTCTCGCTCGCCCCGATGAGTTCGCCCATCTCTCCGGCGGGCTCCGCGAGGAGGGACTGCTGCTCCCGCTCCAGCTCCGCGATCCAGCAGGCCCGCCGCATGAGGCATTTCAGGAGGTCGAGATCCACAGGCTTGATGAAGAAGTCGTGGGCCCCATGTCTGACGGCCTGGACGGCATACTGGCGATCGCCGTGGCCGGTACACACGATGACCTTGCCAGGGCCGCCGGATTGCACGATCTCCCGCAGGCACCGGAAGCCCTCCGCAGGATCGACCGGATTGGGCGGGAGCCCCAGGTCCAGGAGCGTGAGGGTGGGGCTCTCCGCGTGCGCCAGGGCCAGGCCCGTCACGCCGTCCCCGGCGCTCACCACGTCGAACTCGTCCCGCAGCGCCCACTCCAGCTGTCGGCGGGTCGCCTCGTCGTCTTCGATGATGAGGACTTTATGCCGAGACATATGCCTGCGCCCTCGAGGACCGGATGGATGCGGCGCTCTTGCCGTTCGGGATTGCCGCGGGGAGCGTGACGGTCACCCTGGCCCCCGTTGCATCCTCCCGATTCACGACCCTGATGGCCCCCCCATGGGCTTCGATGATGGCTTTGGCATGATACAGCCCTACTCCCCCGCCCCAGGGCTTGGTGGACCGGAACGCGCAGAACAGGCAGTTCTCCAGGTAGGCCGCCGAGATGCCGGGCCCCGTATCCTCGATGACCAGGCGCACCTGGGACAGCTCCGGGACGGCGTGAGCGGTGATGGAGACCTTCCCCCCACCCTCGACGGCCTCGTAGCCGTTCAACAGCAGGTTGAACACAACCCGCTGCATCTCGTCGACGTCCACCTCGCACCAGAGCGGCCGATCGAGGCCCCGGACGGTGGTTGCCCTCACCTCGGCCTGCCTCCCTGCCCTGGCCAGCATGCCCAGAGCCTGATGGACCAGGGCGTCCAGCGTCGTGGTCTGGCGCTGCGGGCCGCTCCGCGTGGGACCGGCGAACAGTTTCTCGATCAGGTGCTTCATGTTGCGCGATGTCGTGTCCAAGGTCTGCATGGCCTCCTGGCGGAAGGCCGGGTCCTCGAGGTGGTCCTGGAAGTTTCGAACCGTGAGCGACAGGATGTTGTTCAGATTGCGAAGATCATGCACTACGAGGGACGCGACCCGGCCAAAAGCCTCCAGGTCCCGATTCCCCGAGTCGCAATGCATCCCGCCGGATTGTGCGGCGCTCACCTGGCAGAAACCCATCGAATCCTCCTTCTCGGCACCGGTTCCGGCCGGTGGCCCGTTGCCTGGCAACTAGAGAGTTGAGTTGTTGAGTTGTGTTGGTCCCACTGCAATTGCTCTATGTTCATGAGGCAAATGATTCACAAAGCATGCCCGCCGCTTCGCGAAGGAGAGGCCTGGGGAACAAACGGCGCATAATCAGCTACTTGGCTTGGAAAGAGACGCAGGAGGGATCTCGCAGGCCGTTCGCGGCGAGGCCCCAATCCTGAGGGCTTCCTCGCCCGTTTCCCCCCAACTTTTGGGGGCCTCGTCCGGCCGCGGCGGGTTAGGAAGCCGCCTTGGCTCCCTGGCTTCGTCTCAGGGGCGGCCGGTGCGTTCGATGATCGTCTGCCGCGTCAGCTCCAGGTCTGCACCCTGGCTGCTAAGCTCTCGCTGGACCTCGGTCACCGGCACCTCGCGAGGTCCGCGACCCGAGCGCGCGGCCAGGGCCGCGCAGGCCCCAGCGGCCTGGCCGGTAGCCATCGCGACCGGCATCACCCGGTACGAGGAGTGCGCCTCGTGCGTGCCCGAGATGCAGCGGCCAGCCACGAGGAGTCCCCGGACATCGCGCGGCAGGAGACAGCGCAGCGGGATGTCGTAGGCCGCGCCGGGCGGCAGGCGCCGGAGGACGGTGCCGGTTCCCTCCGGGTTGTGGATGTCGATCGGGTAGGAGGACCGGGCGATCACGTCGGGAAACTGGTTGGCGCCCAGCACGTCCTCGGCCGTGAGCTGGTACTCGCCCCGGATGCGCCTCGTCTCGCGCACGCCGACCGTCACCCCGCTCTGGGCCACATAAGCCCGCTCGAAACCCGGCACCCACCGGCGCAGAAATGCCACGATCCGGCGCATCTGGTGCCGGCTCTCCCACTCGGCCCGGGTCAGGTCCCAGACGTCGATGCCCAGGACCCCGGTGACGCGCGTGCTGTTCACGCTCACCTCTCGGTCGTGGGGGGTGCCGAAGAAGAGGAGGTCTTCGCGCGCCAGCTCCAGCTCGCCCGCGGCCGTGGCCTGCCGGATCAGGTCCCATAGCCCGTGGACGCCGTGCCACTGCCCCGGGTGCTCCTGGCAGTACGCCGCGAAGGCCTCGCGCTCGAACTCCACCATCCGGAACATGAGGGTCATCGGCTGCACGGCCTCGTCGGGCTGCCTCCCGACGTCGAAGGGTGCCCCCGCGAGGGCGGCAACGTCACCGTCGCCGGTGCAGTCCACGGTGCAGCCGGCCTCGATGACGATAGGACCGGACTTGGTGTCGAAGACGACTCCTTCGACGTCGCCATCCCCGACCACGCCCGTGGCCAGCGCGTGGAAGAGGAAGTGCACGCCCGCCTCGTTCAGGAGGTCCAGTGCAACGAGCTTGAACACCTCCGGGTCGAACGGCACCACGTAGCCGGTGCGCTCCGACGGCCGGATGGCTCCCCCGGCCTCCACGAGGCGTTCCACCAGAACTCGGAGTGCGCCTCGGACAACAGGGTCGCCCCGGCCGTGGTCGGCCGGCATCAATGGGTCGACGGCGGCCGGCCGTGGCAGCTCGCGCTGCGTGTGGAACGACATCAATGGCATCACGAGTGCGGCGGTCGCATTGCCACCGAGGAAGCCGTATCGCTCGACCAGGACGACCTCCGCCCCGGCCCCGGCGGCGCCCAGCGCCGCTCCGAGTCCGGCCGGGCCGCCACCGACCACGAGCACATCGCACCGCGCAGCGACGGTCGCCGTCCTGGGGGGCAGTACGACGCGACGGCCTTCGCGAGGACGCGTGAGCGGGGGCATCGCCTCAGCCCGTGGCTTCCTCCGCGGCCCTGTGGCCGGGAGTGCCCTGGTGGCGCTTGGTGAGCAGGTCCACCGCGATCTCGTTGGTGCGGCGCGCTCGATCCTTGAGGCCCGGCAGCCCTCGGTCGAGACGTACCTGGAGCATCTCGCGAAGGTCCCAGCAGCGGTCGATGTGCGCGATGAGGCGGCCAGCGTTCACCTCCGTGAGCGGCGGGCTCTCCATCTCGAGGTCATCGAGGAACCCCATCACCTTGCTCGAGTACGGCAGTGCCACGAAGGGGACGCGGCTCAGCGCAGCGAAGATGAGGAAGTGAAGCCGCATGCCCACGGCGAAGCCGAAGTGGCGCATCAGCGAGAGCATCTGGCCGGAGGTGTACTCGCCCTTGAGCACGGTGGCACGCGGAGCGTGTGACATCTGCGAGACCACCGCATGGGAGTGCTGCGTGTCCTGGACCTTCCGCTCCATAGGAACGAACACGAGGTCGGCATCGAGCCGGTCCACCATGTAGTCGGCAGCGTTCGCCAGCAGGGCATGGTAGTGGCGCACGTCGATATCGGGTGCCGCCACCCCGGGCTCCCGGACGGACACGCCGATGAGCCGGTGGCTCAGGTCCAGCCCCTCGCGCTTGAGGCTGTCGTCGGGCAACGGCTCGGGTTCGAGGAGGAGCGCCGGATCGGCGGTAATCTCGATGGGTCCCCGCACGCCGATCTGCTCGAGCAGCGTGCGCGCCCGCCGGTCGCGCACCGTCACGGCGGCGGCGCGGTCGAGAGCCTGCCGCACCAGCGCCTGGGCGTTCGCATCATTCAGGGGCCCGGCGCTGACCGCGTAGACGAGCACCGGCACTTCGTACTCCTGCGCCAGCTCGACCTCCCGGAGGTAGAGGGCGGCCTCCGCGTCGTAGAGGATCCCGCCGCCACCCAGGATCAGGAGGTCGAGGGAGCGGACCTCCGGGCGCACCTCGTCCCGCGAGAGGTCGCGTACCGGTACCGCCCGGTCGACGGCATGGCGGGCCAGGGTGTCCTTCGCGTCGCGAGAGAACACCACGATGTCGACCGGCAGCGAGTCCCGGAGCTGCTTGACGACGGCCTGAAGGATCGCCTCGTCGCCGAGGTTCAGCCCGCCGTACGAGCCCGAGATGCCCACGCGGAAAGGTTTCATGTCCGCACCCATAGCTCACCTATGAGATCCATTACACGTGCTGATCCGCCCGGCGTCAAGCGCGCGAAGACCCTGTCGGTGCGCAAGCCCCAGCAGACGCGCCGGAGAAAAAAGAGGCGAGGCAGGAAATCCGCGTGTTGTGCTCAGCCCATCAGGAGCTTGCCCGCCACCTCGCGACCCATGGTCTTGATCTGGTCTTTCGTGATGCCCTCGGCCATGAGGCCGGCGACGAGCATGGCGTACCCGTCGGGCTGCGACGGGTTGCCCGTCTGGCCGAGGTCGGTGCCGAGAATGACGTTCTCGGCTCCGACCGCCTTGATGTGCTCGGCCGACTCTTTGTAGGTCACCTGGCGCCAGTGGCGCATCCAGGCGAGATGGGCGTTCGGTCCCATGAGCGGTCCCATCGCGTCGATCTCCAGCTTGGCGCCCATCGAGGCCGCCTTCTTCATCTGCTCAACCGTCATGTTGACGACCTCGAACTCGGCGTGAGTCACCACGATGCGGTCGCAGCCGGCATCCCGCGCAGCCTCGATGATGGCCAGGCACTCGGTGGGCGAGGCGTGGCCGGTGCAGAGGATCAGCTTCTGCTGGGCGCAGACCTTCAGGACCTCGCGGAGCACCGGCAGCGCCTTGCCGTCGGGGCCGACCACCTTGATCCCCTCGGGCGCGTCCTTGAAGTGCTTGACGTGGTTGTCGGCGTCGAAGGTGGGGAGCCACACCACGCGGCCATAGCCGCCCTGCATCCGCCACATCCACTGCACGGCCTCTGGATTGATCCCGCCCGATGACCCGTTGAGCGCGATCCCGCCGAAGGCCTTGATCCCCGGGTTGTGCTTGCGGACCAGCCACGCCCGGTCGGCCGTCATGGCGACGTGGTTCTTGAGGACGACGGCCTCCATCTTGCGCGCCATGTAGAGCTGGGCCGACTCATCGTCGTCCACGGCCCGGCCGAAGACGTCGGGGGCATTGTGGTTGTGGAAGTCGATGAGGCCCTCGATCGGACTGACAGCCGGTGGCGGCGGCGGGAAGACGCGGACCTGGGCCTGGGCGGAGTCCTTGAGGCTCGCCATGGCCGCGAGGCCGACGGCGCCGGCCGCCGCCGTTTTGAAGAAGTCGCGCCGGCTCGTGCCGTTGGATTCGGGAGCCCTCTCGGACTCGGGCTTGCGGCTCCAGTAGTGGCCGCAGCAGTTGGTGAAGCTCCACCGGGGGATTCGAAGTGGCTTCATGGGCGCCTCCTCGCCGAAAGGATCGGGACAGTGCCGAAATCTCAGCCGGCCGTGCTTCCTGAACGAAGCACGGCCTGAGTAGCACGAAGCGGCCCCCAAAGTCAAAAGGCCCATTCGCGCGCTTGACGCGCGCAGCGAGCGCGGCCGTTATCGCCCCTGCTCCATCTCCTGGGCATGCCTCAGCATCACGTCACCCATGGCCTTCAGCATGTCGCCGCGAAGCTTGAGCATCCGGGCCATAGCCTTGGGGTCCGAAGGATTCGTCATCCCGCCCATGCCCATCATCCCGGGGTCCATGCCCATCATCCCGGAGCCCATGCCCATCATCCCCCCCATCATGGGGCACATCATGCCGCCGCCGGTCATGCCCTGGCCCATCATCTGATGATGGGGAGGCTGAGGCGGCGGCGCGCCGGGCGCCTGGCCCTGGGGCGGCGTCATTGGGTGCGTCTGCGCTCCTGCACAGGACGCGGTCAGGAGCAATGCAAGGATGGTCACGGCAGTCACGATCGAGCGCATGGTCGGACCCCTCCCGCGCGCATTATCGCACGCGACCCGGCCTCGCCGCTTGGAGCTTACGAGAGCAAGTCCGCGCTGGCGGCGCCAACCCGCGCTCCCGGCACCGAAGCCTGGTGGCGGGAGTGACCCAAGCTCCTGCGCGCCCGGGCCGTCGAGGCCCATCGTCAGACGCCGCCGCCCACCGCCGAGTCCAAGCTGCGCCTGGAGGAGGCGACGCTCACCACGCGCGCTCGCGCGCAGGGGTGGCGCCGAGCCCTGCACGCGACTTGCGACTTGACGCCTCCCCCCCCTCGGGTATCATCTCGACACGCTGAGAGTCCGGGGCGAGCGCGATCCCCATTCACTGCGAAGGAGGCTTCAAGGAGGCCGACTATGGCAGACACGGTTCAGCGGGTCGAGTACTTCTACGTCCAGGTGCCCAACCGGCCCGGCGAGGGCGCGCGCTTTCTCGGCGCGCTCCAGGAGGGCGGGATCAATCTCCTCGCCTTCTCCGGATTCCCGGAGGGTCGGGGCTCGCAGCTCGATTTCGTGCCCTCCGACGCGGCGGCGTTCAAGCAGTTCGCGAGGAAGGCCAGGTGGAAGCTCAGCGGGCCCAAGCGCGCGTTCCTGATCGGGGGGGAGGACCGTGTGGGCGCCGTCGCCGAGATGCACAAGAAACTGGCAGAGGCCAAGATCAACGTGACGGCCATCGACGCCGTCTGCGCCGGCGCCGGCCGCTACGGCGCCATCCTGTGGGTCGCCCCGCGAGATTTCGCCAAAGCCGCCAAACTGCTCGGGGCCGAGTAGAATGGGGGGTGGCATGATCGACAGGCTTCGGCCGCGAAGGCCCAACCCGGGAAACTCGGATCGTCGACGTTCAGGCGGGACAGAGCCCCGGGAGGGGCGGAGAGGCCACCGCACCGACTGATGTCCTCCACATCTGAGCGTGATGGACGAGTCGTCGTGACTGGTCTGGGCGTCGTCTCCTCCATCGGCGTCGGGATCGACGCCTTCTGGAAGAACGCCCTCGCGGGCCGCTCCGGGATCACCGCCATCCCGGCCTTCGACGGCCTGCCACTCGAGGGCTACCGCTCTCAGGTGGCCGGCCAGGTGCTGGACTTCGATCCCGGCCAGCTACCGGAGGGCGTCCACGCCGATCGCCTCGACCGCTACGCCCAGCTCTCGCTCCTGGCGACGAAGGAAGCGCTGGAGGATGCCGGGCTCCGCATGGAGCGCGAGAACCCGCATCGGGTGGCCGTCATCATGGGCGCCGGCATGGGCGGCATGCTCATCGGCGAGGAGGAGTTCACCAAGCTCTACCGGAACCTCCGACCGAACCGCGTCCACCCCAACTTCATCCCGATGATCACGCTCAACTCCGCGTCGGGGATCATCGCGATCACCTTCGGGGCCAAGGGCGTGAACCAGACCATCTCCACCGCCTGCTCGTCCAGCGCCCATGCCATCGGCCAGGCGCTCACCTGTATCCGGGCCGGCCAGGCGGACGTGGTCATCGCGGGGGGCGCCGATGCGAGCCTCACGCCGCTGACCTTCGCGGGCTTCTGCTCGCTCCGCGCGCTCTCCACATCGTTCAACGACGCGCCGGCGCGCGCCTCGCGCCCCTTCGACCGCGCCCGCGACGGCTTCGTGATGGGAGAGGGCGCGGGAACGCTCGTCCTGGAGTCCCTCGGCCACGCGCTCAAGCGAAAGGCCCGGATCTACGCCGAGGTGGCGGGGTATGCCGCGACGAGCGAAGCCCACCACATGGTGATCCCCAAGGAGGACGGCTCCGAGATGGCCGTGACCATGCAGCTGGCGCTGCGGGACGCGGCGGTTCCGGCCGCGCAGGTCGACCATATCAATGCCCACGCCACGGCCACGCCGATCGGCGATCCGGTGGAGGTCACGGCGATCCGCCGCGTGTTCAGGTCACGGGCCGACCGCATCCTCGTCACCGCGACCAAGTCAATGATCGGCCACACCCTGGGCGCGGCGGGCGCAATAGGCGGCATCGCCTGCGCGCTGGCCCTCCAGACGGGGCTGGTCCACCCGACCATCAACTACGAGGATCCCGACCCGGCCTGCGAGCTCGGCGGGATCTCGACCGAGGTCCAGGAGCGGCCGCTCGCGGTTGCCCTGCTGAATGCCTTCGGCTTCGGCAGCAACAATGCGGTGGTGGTGTTCAAGAGGTCGCCGGTGACGGCCCCGAGGGCGCGCAAGCGCTGATCGCTCATCCAACTCCGGTCATCCCATGGAGACGTGCAATGGCCCCTGAGTCGGCGATCGCCAACCGGATTCGCACGGCGCTGGCGGAGCACCTCAAGCGCGACGTGCGCAAGATTCACCCACAGGATGACCTGCGCAAGGATCTCGGCCTGGACTCGCTGGCCATGATCGAGCTGCTCTTCAAGATCGAGGAAGCGTTCGACCTCGAGATCCCCAACGACGACCTGTCGAAGATCGCGACCGTCGGCGACGTGATCGCCTACGTCGAGGAACGGCTGGGACGGCCCGCGGCCGGGCGCCCCGCCGCGCCGGCGGTCGAGGCCGCCCCGCGCCCCGCGTCCAGGGTCGAGGTTGCGCCCAAGCGGCCCGTGCCGGCGGCGAAGGTCGCCGCCAAGCGCGCCGCGGCGAGGACCAAGGGGTCCCGCCGCGCATGAGGTCGCCCTCGGCGGCGCCCGCCGTCCCGCTGAGCGAGATCGCGGCCGCGGTCGGCGGGCGGATGGTCGGCGCCGAGACCACGATTGCGAGCGTGTCGAGCCTGGACGAAGCGCGCGCGGGCGATCTCGCCTACGTGGACGGCGACCGCTTCATCCAGGCCGCCCGGGCCTCCCAGGCCTCCGCCTTCCTGGTGGGCCGTCCCATCCCCGAGATCTCCCGCCCCCAGGTGGTCGTCGCCGACCCGCGGTACGCCTTCGTGTGTATCGTGGAGCGATTCTTCACGAGCCGCCGGCGGCCCCGTGGGATCGCTTCCGAGGTCGTCCGAGGCGCCGACGTCGAGATCGGCCCTGATGTCTCGATCTGGCCCTCCGTGACGCTGGGCGACCGGGTGAAGCTCGGCGCCCGGGTGACGCTCTACCCGGGCGTCTTCGTCGGCGACGACGCGGTAGTCGGCGACGACTCCATCCTCTACCCTAACGTCACGGTGCGTGAAGGCTGCGTGGTCGGCCGCCGCGTGATCATCCACAGCGGCGCCGTCCTCGGCAGCGATGGCTTCGGCTACGTGCAGCACGAAGGCCGCCATCACAAGATCCCGCAGCTCGGCGGCGTCCTCGTCGAGGACGACGTGGAGCTGGGGGCGAACGTGACGGTGGATCGCGCCGCCTTCGGCCGCACGGTGATCGGGCGCGGGACCAAGGTCGACAACCTGGTCCAGATCGGGCACAACGTGACCATCGGGCCAGACAGCATCCTGGTGGCGCAGGTCGGGATCGCCGGCAGTACGCGGCTCGGCTCCCACGTGGTAGTGGGGGGGCAAGCGGGGCTGGCCGATCACCTCCAGATCGGGGACCGCGTGATGATCGCCGCCCAGGCGGGCGTGAGCCGGAGCCTCACGGACGGCCAAGTCGTCTCCGGCACGCCGGCCATGGCCCACGACCTCTCGCTCCGCGTCCATGCGCTGATCCAACGATTGCCGGAGCTGCGCCAGCAGCTCCGCGAGCTGGCCGAGCGGGTCCGCGCGCTCGAATCGCGCCCGGGGTCCCCTCGCAAAGCGCCGCGCCGGCGCAAATAGAATGATTCGCGCTGGTGTGGTGTCTCGAAGCTCCGCCGGCTGAGGCGCCGGGCGGGGCCGGCGGGTGCCCTCCCCGAACACGCTCCCTCGCCGTGCGATGCGCCGGCTCGAAGGGACCACGAGATTGATCAGCGCGAGTCGCCGTCGTGTGCGAGGCCCTCGGCCGCTCTGGCGGCTGCCGGCCGGCCGTAGTACCAGCGGTGCAGCCGTGCCGCATCCACCCCAAAGAAGTAGAGCAGCCGGAGCGCCCACATGAGGACGATGGTGCGGAGGATCCCGTCCTGTTCCCACTTCCGCGCCGACGTGATCACGTGCAGGCGCAGACACCGGATCCTTCCCTGTCGCTTGAGCCGGGCGCTCAGCTCCACGTCCTCCATCAGTGGGATGTCCGGGTAGCCGCCGAGGGCTTCGAAGGCGGTCCGGCGGACGAAGAGGGCCTGATCGCCCGTCGCGATGCGCGTCAGCCGCGAGCGCCAGTTCATGAAAGCCGCGATCACCCGGAAGGGCCAGTGCGGGCTCGAGAAGCTCACGTCGAAGCGGCCGGCGACGACCGCGGGGTCGGCGAGTGCGCCGGCGATGGCGGCGGCGGCGCCCGCCGGCAGCAGGGTGTCGGCGTGAAGGAAGAGGAAGATGTGGCCGCGCGCGGCGCGGGCGCCCGCGTTCATCTGCCGCGCCCGGCCGCGCTCGCTCACCAGATGACGCGCGTTCGGCCAGCCACGCACCACGAGGGCGCTCCGATCCGCGCTGCCGCCGTCCACCACGATGATCTCGGCCTCGGGGCACCGGGCGCGGAGATGGGGCAGGAGGCGCTCGAGGTTCGCCGCCTCGTCGAGCGCGGGGACGATGATGCTCAGCATCGCGCCCCGGACCGTTCAGTCCACCGCATGCAGCGTGATGCTGCCGAGGCCGAGGAGCAAGAGCCCGGCCGAGGCCTTCGCCCGCCGCGAAAGACCGATGGCGCCGGTCATCCGCGATCCGACTTGAGCAGCTCGTCGAGCGCCGCGCTCTTCCCGCGAAGCCATCGCGGCACCAGCCACAGGAGCGCCAGGAGCACGGCGGCCAACCCGAGCCACCGGAGGATCCACCGGAGGTCCCAGCCGCCCTCGCTGAAAGCATCCCCTGCCAAGGTGAACGCCGCGGTGGCGGGCAGCATGCAGAGCCACGAGGTGACCGCATAGACGGCGAAGCCGATGCCCGTGATGCCGTAGGCGTAGTTCTGGAGGTTGAAGGGGAAGACCGGCACCAGCCGCGTGATCATCACGAGCCGGAAGCCGTGGCGGGCTGCCGCACGATCGAGCCGCCCGAGAGCGGGCGAGGTGGCCACCCACCGCTCCACCAGGTCCCGCGCCGCGTGGCGCGCGATCAGGAAGGCCAGGCAGGCGCCGAGCGTGGAGGCGACGGATGCGTACAGCGTCCCCCAGATGGGCCCGAAGAGGAGGCCGCTCAGGACGGTCATCGGTAGCGCCGGCACGAAGGTCACGACCGCCAGCACGTAGCCCGCGATGAAGGCCGGCGGCCCCAGAGGGCCGAGCCCCTCGACCAACTGCCGCGCGCGGCTCAGCCCCTCCAAGCTCAAGAGCTCGCCGGCGCCCAGCCGCCGCACCAGCACGATGCCGCCGGAGGCAAGGCCGGCGAGCACGAGGAGCCGCCACCAGGCCGCCGCGCGATGCGCCGTGCGCTCAGTCAAACCGATGCCTCCGCCAGACCCAGTTGGGCTCGACGATGGCTCCCGGCTCGGTCACCGTCTCCAGAGCGCCGAGCGCGGCCACGAGGATCGCACGCTGCTGGCGGACGGCGAAGGCCTCGCCCATCGGATGGCCGAACGGGTAGCGCAGGTAGAGCGCCCGCGGCGGCTTCACCCGTCGCGTGACCTCCTTCTGGAGCGTGATCCCGATGGTCGGGATGCCCAGAGCCTCGATGGTGCGCTGGAGCAGGCCCACGGCCTGGTTGCAGAGCCCTCAGGCCGGGGTGAGGAAGACGGCCTCGGCCCCGTCGGCGCGGAGCCGATGCGCCACGACCGGCGCCGTCTCATCGATGAGCGTCGCCACATGCCGTCCGTCGATATGGCCCATGAAGCTGTAGGCGCGCGGCGCGATGCCGCCCACCAGACGCTCGTCCCGCAGCTCGCGGAGCCGGGCCAGCGGCAGCACCACGTTGATGTCCCGGTCCGCCGCGGCGTGGTCGTAGTATTTGTGAGTGATGGTGAGCCGGCGCGGATCGACGTCGCTCGCGATCTCGCGGAAGCTCGGATCCCCCTCTGGGTCGCTCATGTCGAAGGGAGGGTCGGACTCGAGGTGGACACCCGCCGTGGTGACGACGGCGATGACCGAGTCCTTCACGGGCTTGGCGAGCCGCGCCCACGGCACGGCCGTCGCCTCGACGAAGCGATGCCGCCGCGCCCACTGCCGGCCGACCCACGGCACGTGCTTGAAGAGCCGGACGGCCACGGCGTTGCTCACTGCGCGCAGCATCTGCACTAGCAGGCTGCTGAAAAAGGCCCATCTGCTGCGTTGGCGCCCTCAGCCGCACGCTCAACGTACAGAGAGTACGCCTCGCGTGCGGCCCTCGGGCGCCGCCTTGCATCTGGACCTTTTTGAGCAGCCTGGGAGTTTCTCCGCATCCTGCTAGAAGCGGCTCCGCTGTCGTTCGCGCCAGGGCAGGTTCTCGAGACAGGTCGTCCACCAGCCCGTGCGGATGGTCTCCGCGAATTCGGGCGGGAGCCCCTCGGCCTCCACCTGGCCGGCGAGCTTCTCGTGGTCGTAGCAGAGCGGGACGAACTCCACCTCGAGCGCGGGCCCCGCGGTCAGGAGCGTGTACCAGACCCGCGGCGCCCCGTCGTTCTCCGGGCGGCCGATCACGCCCACATTGACCAGGTGCTGATCGCGAGCGAGCGCGCGATGCCACTTGATTCCCGTATGGCTGCAGAGGATCACGTCCGCCTCGTGCCGCGCCAGGAGGCTCCGGACGAGACCGTTGGGGGTCGTGGACTCCCAGAGGAACTCGTTGATGAGGCGCGGCGAGCCGTGGCACATCAGCAGGCGATAGGGGCCGAGCTTCACCCGGCGTTGGGCCGGCAAGCTCCCGAGCCAGGCCTTGTTCTCGGTCGAGGTGTTCCCGAACGTGTATCGATAGCTGACGAGCGCGTAGTGGTTGTCGCGCGGGTCCGTGTAGCCGCAGCCGCAGTCCGTCCGCCCCGAGGCCAGGGACTCGTCGTAATTGCCCTGGATGGCGAGCACGGCGCCCTCTCTCAAGAGGGGAAAGACGCGGTCGGGATGAGGTCCGAAGCCGCCCATGTCGCCGAGGCAGAAGGTGGCCTCGACGTCCCGTCGGCGCGCGTCCTCGAGCATCGCCTGGAGCGCCAGCCAGTTGCTGTAGACGCCGCCCATGACTGCGATCCGCCGGTACTCCGCCACGGCTCCCTCCCTCATCCCGGTGCGGTTCACCCGTTCCGGCACGTCATGCCCGTCCGGTGACAGGTGACGCACGCGGTGTGATAGAGCGGCGCGGGCCGGAAGGCGGCCTCGAGACTGCCGGTGGACAGGCGCGCCCCCTCGAGCCCCGCCAGGATGGGACAAGCGTAGACGCCTCCGTCCGCCACGACCCGCGTGTCGGAACACTGCAGGAGGCCCGTGTCGAAGCCCTCGAGCCCCTCATCGCTGAGCCGCGCGCCGTCGCCTCCCTGCATGCGACCGATGGGGAACACCGGCATGATCTTCACTCGTGGCTTGTCGATCCCGAGCGCGAGGAGAAACCTCCTGAAGCGCTCGTAGAGGTCCCCGCCCGTCCCGACGCCGCCGTCCGAGATCTCGGTCGCGGTGACGATGGGCAAGAGCCCGCGCCTGTGAAGCCGATCGATCGCCTGAACCGCCTTGGCCCAGGCGCCCGTGCCGCGTATCCGGTCATTCGCCTCGGGCGCCACGTCGTCCAGGCTCACCCGGATCTCGAGCGAATACGGAGCGCGGTGGGCGAGGACGGCGAGCGCATCGGCCACGGCCTCGGTGATGGCGGTGCCGTTGGTGAGCACCGTCGTCGGCGCCGCCTCGAGCGCCGAGCCCAGGAGCGGCAGGATCTCGCGGTGGAGGAACGGCTCGCCTCCGGTGAAGTAGATCTCCTTCACCCCGAGGCGCTCCGCGGCGCGGATGGCGCCGCGGGCGGTCTCGCCGTCCAGTGGCTTGAGCCAGGGCTCAGGCCCGCTCGCATTGATGCAGTGGGTGCACTCGAGGTTGCACCACGTACCCGTGAGCTGCACCCAGAGCGTGGTGAGGTGCCGGAAGGGGACCGTGGGCGCGCTCCGGTCCGCCTGCTCCCGGCCTTCGAGGACGACCAGGGGTCGCTTCATTCCACCGGCTGGTGCGCCAGGGTCCAGTGATAGGACGTCCATCGCAGGCGGGGCGGCGCCGCCGCCATGGCTGCGCGGACCGGTCCATCGTCGAGATACCGGAGGAGGAACGGCACGAGCCCGCCCCCGGCCTCGAAGTCGGCCCGGTACCAGCGAAAGATCTTCGAGCAGGTGGTGCGGCCGGCACCGTCGAAGGTAACCGTCTGGTTGATGAAGTTCCGCGCGGCCAGGTCGAGCTGCTGGTCGATGACCTGAGCCCGGTAGACCCCTACGGGCGGACAGGACTGGGCGCCGCAGCTGAGCGCGAAGTGGATCCGCGGGTCGACGGGATCGAGCGCCAGCGCGCCGCGCGGGTCCATCCGGCCGAAGGGGCGGAGCGGCGGGAAGAGCCGGCGTCGGTTGGACCGCAGGACGCCGTGCTCGATGTCGTCCAGACTCAACAGGAAGCCCCCGATACGATAGCTGACACGCATGAAGAAGAGAGGCACCTCGTGCACGCTCCGCCTGATGCCGAGCGCGACGATGGCGTGCAGGACCAGCGCGTTGTAGACGTTGATCCAGAACGCCAGCCGAGCCGAGCGCCCGATCAGCTCCGCCAGGGGGACATGCTGGAGGGCGCGTGCCGCCTCCACCGCGCTCGCCCACTCGGCCGATCTCCGCAGGCGCGCGTAGTCGATCTTGCCGCTCGGGGTGGCGGCGGCGCCGAGCGCCGCCAGCGCGTGGCGCTGGAGCTCTTCCCCCTGGGCGTGGGGTGAGCGCGGCGGCTTGTCCCCGTCGGGGGCGGGCGGGTCGTTCAGGACGATGCGGCGGCCGAGTCCAAACATCGTGTAGATAGTATGTCTCGCGGGCGGCCTAGTGTCACGCCCCCTCCGAATCCAGCCGCCCCCCAAATCCAGCCGCCCCCCAAAGGAGCACAAGTCTCCCGAAGACGGCGTCCCTGGGCCACCGGGCGCCCCCCCCGGCCTGGCGCGCTGGCGGTGTCTCAGTTTCACGGAGCGACACTCGCGAGATCGGGCGGGTGGCGGCGCGGTGGCGCGGTGGCCTCCGGCCGGCTGGGCGGAGTGGGACCCCCGAGTCCCGTCCGCAGCTCGAAGAGCTGCGTTCGGGCGAGTGGGTGACGAAGTCCAGCCGGCCGGAGGCCACCGCGCCGACAGGCCCCGCCCGCCTCACGCGTGATTTGCTGGGGCAAACTGAGACACTACTGTCGCGCGTGACCCTTTCGTTCGGGAGAGGGTTGGTCTATCATCACCCGCTGTCATCGCGCGTCATCCGGAGTCCAGCGCTCGCACGGATGGGCGCGGGCCGCAGGCTCGCGACGCTCGCCGGACATCTCGATCGCGGAGAGGAGCGGCAATGGAAGCACCCGAGATCCCGCGAGTGCGGGTGGGCATGGTCGGCGCGGGCTTCGTGGCCCGCATCCATGCCGAGGCGTACCGGCAGGTCCACGGTGTGGAGGTGGAGATCTCCTGGGTGGCGGCCGCCCGCCCCGAGCGGGCGGTCGAATTCGCTGCCGAGTTCGGCGCGCGCCACACGGCGGTCGATGCCCGGGTGATCCTCGCCGATCCCGCGGTGGACGTGGTGGACCTGTGCGTGCCGACCCATCTCCACGCGCCGCTGGCCGTGGAGGCAGCCAAGGCCGGCAAGCACGTGATCGTGGAAAAGCCTCTCACCGGCTTCTTCGGCCCCGCCGCCACGCCTCGCGCGCGGATGCTGCGGGAGGCGCTGGCGTCGGCCGACGCCGTGATCGGGGCGTGCCGCGACGCCGGCGTGCGATTGTGCTACGCCGAGAACTGGGTCTATGCTCCGCCCATCCAGAAGGCGCGCCGCCTGTTCGCGGCGTCGGGGGGGCCGATCCTGAGACTGGTCGGCGAGGAGAGCCATTCCGGCACCCATGCCCCGATCAACAAGCGCTGGGAGACCGGCGGCGGCGGCTCGCTCATCGGCAAGGCTTGCCATCCCCTCGGCGCGGCCCTCTACTTGAAAGCCGACGAGGGAAGGAGGCTGCGCGGCGCGCCGATACGCCCCGTCTCGGTGCTGGCCGAGGTGGCGCAGCTCGCCGACACTGCGGCGTTCCCGGCCGGCGCACCCGGCTACCTGAACACCGTCGAGGGCGCCGATGTGGAGGACTGGGGCGGTATGCTGATCGTGTTCGATGATGGCAGCGTGGCTCAGATCTCCGCCTCCGACGCGGTCCTGGGCGGCATCCGCAACCAGCTCGCGCTCTACGGGGCCCGGGCGGTCGTGTTCTGCAATATCAACCCGAACGACGCCGTCCAGGCCTACGCGCCCGACCCGGCCATCTTCGCGGGCGAGTACATCACCGAGAAGATCGAGACGAAGGCCGGTTGGACTTTCCCTCAGCCGGACGAGGAATGGATGACCGGCTATCCCCAGGAGATGCAGGATTTCGTGGAGAGCCTGGCGCTCGGCCGCGAGCCGCTCTCGACCGGAGGGCTCGCCCGTGACGTCATCGCCGTGGTCTACGGAGCGTACCTCTCGGCGGCGGAGGGACGGCGTGTGGAGCTGAGGCCGTTGCTATGACCGATCTGGTGAGAAACAGGATCACGCACCAGCGCTTCATATGAGCTCCGTCAGTCGGTCATGCCCGGGTGACCGTGAGAAAACCGGCGCGCTCAGCTCCTGGCTTTGCCCTCGTCGACCTTGAACACGACGTTCATCGAGTCGCTGCCGGGGGCGGATGTCAGGAGGAGCGCGCTGCCCAGGGTACGGGCGACATCGGACGCGATCAGGAAATGCCCCTCCCTCACGTTCCCGGGCTTCAGGTTCTCGAAGCTCACGCGAACGGCGTCACCCGCTCGCACGACCCGGAATTCGTACCGGCTCACGTCCGTGTTCAGGCCGTGGGTCTGGATCTTGGTCGTCAACGTCCACTTCATGGTCGGGGTTCTCCGATTCTGGGTTGGCGGCCGGACAGCAGACCTGGGTGAGCAAGCCCTTCCCGCGCGAAGAAACCCTTCCCCTGCGCCGCCCAGATCGGCCAGTTGAAGCCGCCGGGGAAGACGATCACCCGGAGCGTCTCCTCGGCGTGGGCCGGGAACGGAAGGGCCAGCAGCGCCAGGCCCACCAGAACTGCCGCGAGCGGCTCACTGCAGGCGTCTCACTCCAGCTCGCTGTTGTGGGCGAAGTAGTCTGGCAGGGGCGGGCCCCAGCGGTAGATCGCGTCCTGCTCGGGAAAGTCGCGCGGCTCCCACGCGCAGTGCTCGGGGATGTAGTCGAGGTCGTGGAAGTACTCGGCGAAGCTCCCCCACGGGTCCCGCGTGTAGTAGAAGAAGTTCGAGCCGATGACGTGGCGCCCGACCCCCCATCCGGGCTCGCACCCGGCATCGAGCATGCGCTGCGCGCCCACCGCGATCTCGTCGATGCTCCCCACCTCGAACGAGCCATGGTGGAAGCCCGGTCCCCTGGAGGCGAGGAAGGCGAGATTGTGGTGGTCGGTCGTGCAGCGCAGGAAGGCGACGACGGACCGCGATCGGTCGGAGAGCCGCATGCCCAGCACGCGCGTGTAGAAGTCGATCTGGCGGTCCGGGTCCGGGGTGAACAGCAGTACGTGGCCGAGCCGGCGCGGGCGTGCCTCGAGCCCCTCGGGGCAGCCGCGCGCGGCGATGCGCGCGACGTGGCCCGGGCTGTTCACGGTGAGCGGCGGGTCGGGCGGCGGCAGCTCCCGGCTCTCGGGACGGATGTTGACGGCATTGCCATCAGGATCGCGCACCCACACCCCGCCCTCGGGAGCGCCGCGCGGGGGATCCATTTCGCTCACCCCCGCCTTGAGGAGCGAAGCCTTCACGGCCTCCATCTCGTCACCCGGCGCCCCGAACGCGAGATGGTGCAGGCGCTTGCGCGGTCCCGGGTAGAGGAGCACGGCCTCACGCTCGAGCGGGGCCGGGCGGAGGCGCACGGTGGCGTCCCGGGACAGGGCGTCCACCAAGCCGAAATTGCGGTAGAACTTCTCGCCGACGCCCTGGTCGGGTACCTCGAGGGCGTAATGGAGCAGCGCGCGCACGGCCATGTTCGTCTCCTCCCTGGTGAACGCCGGCCCCGCCCGGCGCCGGCTCAGTCCTTGCCTGTCGAGCTTACCCCAATCCGAGAGCGGGCGCCCTCGATCGCGCGCCAGACGCGCTCCGCGGTCAGGGGCTGCTCAGTGAGCGAGACTCCAAGCGGCGCCAGCGCGTCGTTCACCGCGTTCAGGATCGCGGCCGGCGCCCCTGTCGTCCCCGCCTCCCCCACTCCCTTGAACCCCCCGGGGATATCGGGCGCCGGCGTCTCGAGGTGAAGCACCTCGGGCCTGCAGGGGGCGGACCCGCTGCGAGCGCGCGAATCTTAGCACGATTGACAGGCAGGGAGGCGACTCCTATGATGAGCGCCACCGACGGCCCAGCCGAACCCTTCACCGCATGGAAGAGGAGGCCCCTATGGATCGGCGCTCATTTCTCGTGACCACCGCCGCGGGAACGGCGGCCCTGGCATTCCCCGCGGTCCTCCGCGCCCAGAGCAAGGATCCCATCCGGATCGGTTTCCCGCTCCCGCTGACGGGGCCGTTCGGCGCGCTCGCCGCCGACCAGCAGCGCGGCGCCATGCTCGGCGCCGACGAGCTCAACGCCAAGGGCGGCATCCTCGGCCGCAAGGTCGAGGTGCTCTTCCGCGACGATCAGCTCAAGCCGGCAGTGGGCGCCCAGCGTACCAAGGAGCTGATCGAGAACGAGAAGGTGCAGTTCATCGTCGGCGGCCTCGCCGCCCACGTGCAGATGGCCATCAACGAACAGACCAAGAAGTCGAAGGTGCTGTTCATCTCGGTGAGCCAGTCGGACGAGATCAGCGCCAAGCCCGACACCAGCCCGCTGACCTTCCACGAGGCGCTCAACCCCACCATCACCTCACGCGCCGTCGGTGGCTGGATCGCCGACAACCTCGGCAAGAAGTGGTGGATCATCTACGCCGACTACGCCTGGGGCAAGCAGAACAACGCCGTCCTGCAGGACGTCCTGAAGAAGAAGGGCGGCGCGGTACTCGGCGCGACGCCGTACCCCCTCGGAAGCGCCGAGTTCTCGGCGCACCTGCCGAAGATCCAGGCCGCCAAGCCCGAGGTCCTCGTGACCGTCACGCCCGGCGCCGACAACATCGCGTTCCTCAAGCAGGTGATCAGCTACGGCATGAAGAAGGACATGCGGATCGCCCAGCCGCTGCACTGGCTCCCTCAGCTCAAGGAGGGCGGCCCCGAACTCTACGCCGACATCTACGGCGGCACCAACTTCTACTGGGAACTCCAGGACACCATCCCCCAGGTGAAGCGCTACGTCGAGGCGTTCCAGAAGAAGTTCAACATGCCGCCCGGCGACTACGGCTGCTACGCGTACAGCGGGGTCATGGAGGTCGCGCGAGGCTGCGAGGTCGCCAAGTCCACCGACTCCGAGGCCGTGGCCAAGGCGCTGCGCGCCAACCCTGTCTACGACCACTACAAGGGCAAGCAGTGGTGGCGCGCCTGCGACAACAAGTCCTTCCAGGACCTCTGGATCGTCAAGGGTCGTGACAAGGCGAAGGGCGACTGGGGGCTGGTCGAGGTGGTGAGCCGGGTGCCGGCCAACGAGGAACTGGACCGCACCTGCGCCGAGAAGGGGCTCGCTTGATGTCGTGATCGACCTCTCCCTGTCCGCGCTGGCCGCGCAAGTCTTCACGGGCCTCGTGCTCGGGATGGTGTTCGTGTTGCTGGCGATCGGACTCTCGCTCATCTTCGGGCTCATGACCGTGGTGAACTTCGCCCACGGCTCGCTCTACATGCTCGGGGCCTACTTCGGCTTCTTCCTGCTCGGTTTCACCAAGAACTTCTGGCTGGCCCTGGTCGTGGCGCCGCTCATGGTGGGCACCCTCGGGCTCCTGGTCGAGCGCTTCCTGATCCGCCGCCTCTACGGTCGCTCCGCCGACGACCCCCTGCTCTTGACCTTCGGCCTCTCGCTGATCATGATCGAGGGGGTCAAGCTCATCTGGGGCAAGATCGGCCTCACCCTCGATCCGCCGCGCGCCTTGGGCGGCGCGCTCAACCTCGGATTCATGACCTTCCCGACCTACCGGCTCTTCGTCATCGTGGTCACCGCGCTCGTGCTCATCGCGCTCTGGCTCTTCCTCGAGCGCACCAACGTCGGGCTCATCATCCGCGCCGGTTCCCGCGATCCCCTGATGGTCCGCGCCCTCGGCATCGATCTCTCCCGGATCTGGCTCCTCGTCTTCGGCATCGGGACGGCGCTCGCCGGTCTGGCCGGCATCCTCGCCGGGCCCATGCGGGGTGTCTACGCGGAGATGGGCGTGACCATGGTGATCGAGTCCTTCGTCGTCGTCGTGGTGGGCGGCATGGGCAGCCTCATCGGCGCCGTCGTGGCCGGTGTGCTGATGGGCCAGGTGGTCGGGCTCACGACCTTCTTCGCACCGAAGCTCGCCGAGATCATGGTGTTCGTGGTGATGGCGGTGGTGCTGCTCGTGCGGCCGAGCGGGCTCTTCGGCGAGGCGGGGCTGCTCGAATGAGACGGGGGGCCGCGCTCAGCCGCGGCATCGACCGGGTGAGCGCGCATCCCGTGCTCGCCTTCTTCGCCTTCTTCGCCGTCTTTCCCTTTCTCCTCCCCTACAAGGCGCTCGCGACCCAGGTGCTGATCTTCGGCCTCTTCGCCCTCGGATTCAATCTGCTCTACGGTTACACGGGCCTCCTCTCCTTCGGTCACGCCGCCTACTACGGCCTGGGCGCGTACGGCACGGGCATCGCGCTCGCCAAGCTCCAGGTGGGCTCGCTCTGGGTGGGCGTGGGTGCGGGTCTCCTCCTGGCGGCGGCCGGCGGAGCGGTGATCGGCTTCTTCTGCCTGCAGCGCCGCGGCATCTACTTCGCCATGCTGACGCTGGCCTTCGCCCAGCTCCTCTACTTCGTCGCCTTCCACCTGGCGGACTGGACGGGCGGCGACGACGGGCTCCGCGGCATCCCCCAGCTCAAGCTCGGGCTGGCGGGGCTCGCCGTTTCCCTCGAGTCGACCCTGGCGTTCTACTACTTCTCCTACGCGCTGGTCGGTCTGGCCGTGGCCGGGCTCAGGCGCATCCTCGACTCGCCGTTCGGCGCGGTGCTCCAGGCCATTCGCGAGAACCGCGACCGCGCGGTGGCGTGCGGCTACGACGTGAACCGCGTCAAGCTCCTCTCATTCGTCTTCTCCGCCCTCTTCGCGGGGCTGGCGGGATCGCTCGATGCCCTGCGGCTCACGGTCGTGCCCATCGAGTCGCTCTACTGGACCACGTCGGGCCAGGTGGTGATGATGACGCTCTTGGGGGGCGCCGGGACGTTCTTCGGGCCCTTCGTGGGCGCCGCCACCTTCCTCGTGCTCGAGGATCGCCTGAGCGTCTTCACCGAGTCGTGGCCGCTGGTGATCGGCGCGATCTTCTCGGCGTTCGTCCTCTTTCTCCCCAAGGGCATCTGGGGCTCGCTGACAGGAGGGTTGCTCCATGGCCGTCAAAGTGCTTGAGCTCCACCATCACGGCATCCGCATCGGCCCGTCCGAGGCGGAGGTCAAGCAGGCCTTCGCGTTCTACCACGACGTGCTCGGGCTCGACCCGGACCCGGGCCGCCCGCATATCCCGACCATCGACGGCTACTGGATGAACGTCGGCGGCACGGCGCAGATCCACTTGATGGGCGTGGACGGGCAGTCGCAGTTCGCCCGGGGGCCCGACAAGGATCCCTCGCGGCCGCACGTCGCCCTGGCCGTCCCCGACATCCAGGAAGCGCGGCGGGAGCTGGACGGCCTCGGCGTGGACTACTGGCTCGCCGAGGGCATCGTCGGGCCCGAGTCGCAGCAGGTCTTCATGAAGGACCCGTTCGGTAACATGATCGAGCTGCACCAGATCGGCACCTGCCGCTGCGTCACCGCCGCACGCAAGCCGGTCGGCGGGATGAGCTGAGTCAGTGACCGCGCTCGCGCCGGTCCAGCAGGCCATCGTCGACCGCGTGGACCAGCTGACGCGGGAGCGGATCGCCCCGCGCGCCGCCCTGTACGACGAAGCCGGCCAGAACCCTGTCGAGAGCTGGCGCGAGCTCTGGCGTGAGGGCTTCCTCGGCGCGGCCATCCCCGCCGCGTACGGCGGGCTCGGGCTCGACATGCCGACCTACATCGCGATGATCCGGACCATCGCGCGCGGCTGCGCCAGTACGGCCATGACGGTGCACATGCACTCCACGGTCCTGCGTTTCATCGGCGCCCTCGGGACCGAGACGCAGAAGCGCCGCTACTTCGACGAGGTCGCGCGCCACGGCCGGCTCTTCGGGAGCTGGGGCAGCGAGCCCGCGGTGAGCCTCTCGCGCACCTTCCTGATGGAAACCGTGATCCGCGAGGACGGCCCCGGCTACGTGGTGGACGGCGTCAAGCACTTCTGCACCATGGCGCTGGGCGCCTCCTACTACATGGTGTGGTGCGCCCTCGACGGCGGCACGGACATGTCGAAGTCGCTGCTGCTGGCGCTGGTGCCGGCCGAGGCGCCGGGCATCGCCACCGACGGCAGGTGGAACACCCTCGGCATGCGCGCGACCTACAGCCCGTCGGTCGCCTTCACGGGTGTGCCCGTGCCCCGAGACGCGGCTCTCGGCGACCCGGGCGCGGCGCTCCGGGTGGGTGTCGTCGAGAGCTTCGCGCTGGGCTATGCAGCCGTGTATCTCGGCATCGCCGAGGGCGCGCTCGCCTTCGCCATCGACTACGCCAAGAAGCGCATCGTCAGGCCGGAGAACATCGCGGTCGCCCAGGACCCGACGGTGCAGCGCCACGTGGGTGAGCTGTTCGCGCACCTCGACGCCGCGCTCCTCGTCCTGGCCGACTCGGCGGCGCGATGGGAGGCGGCCGACATGATCGACCGCGGCGTGCTGGCCAACAAGGCCAAGTACCTGGCCACCGAGGCGGGCCTCGACGTTGGCTCCAAGGTGATCCAGCTCGTGGGCGGGCGAGGCGCCTACCGGGACTATCCCGCCGAGCGGGCCTTCCGCGACCTGCGCACCTCTACGCTCATGCCGCCCACCCTGGACCGGATGCTCGAAGGGATCGGGAAGAGCGCGCTCGGCCTGGACACGGGGATGTTCAACGTTTCCGGCGAGACGTCGTAAGGCGGATAGATATCCACTCTCCCCTGAGCCACCGCTGCGACAGCCGGCACAGACTGCCGTCAGGCTATCCCGGTAGCTCGTCGAGGCGGGCACGCTCTTCCGCGCTGAGCTCACGGACCAGATCGGGAAAGGCCTCGAGCAAGGCCTGGGCGTCGGCCAAATCCTGTAGCCGCTTCGAGCGCCTCCGTGCCGGGTCGGAAGCCGCTCGCAGCTTCTCGTGGAGCAGGTCAGCTCGGCCGATGATCCGCAGCCGCACGCCGCCGATCTCGACCTCCTCGGCGCGACTGACGGCTCCGGCCAGCGCGGGGTCATCGGTGAGTTGCACCGGCGTGTCCCCCGGTCCCAGCCAGTTCTCGGAGTGTGTGAACTCCCCTGCGAAGGTGAACCCGGCCGCCTCGAGCCGGGCCCGGGGAATCGCCGCCCGGCTCAGCACAGCCAGATCGATGTCGAGGGTCGTCCTTGGCTCGGGCTGATGAATCTGCAGAGCGACCCCGCCGATGATGGCATAGGGAACGGCAGCCTCGGCAAAGATGCGGCCGACCAGCAAGAGAGCAGGTTCCTTCGATCGCTCCATCTCACCCCGCAGGAGGTGCCAGCGCTGATCCAGGCGAAACCCGGTCTCGATGCCGGTCCGCGTCACGCCAGCGATGATAGCACGCGGCACGGCGCGGCCGCTCACAGGTAGGGATGCTCGCTCGGGGCACCGCGCAGGCGCTCCATGCCCTCGAGCATCCTCGCGAGATCCATCTGGAGGTGGGCCTCGCCGCGGAACTCCTGGGAGCAGCGCATGAGAGCGCATCAGACGCTCAGGAAGCGCTGCTGGATGGTCGGATCCTCGCGGAGCGCCGCCGGTGTCCCCTCGAACTGGATCCGCCCCTGGTCCATGACGTAGAGGCGGTGCGAGAGCGCCAGCGCCACCTCCAGCGTCTGCTCCACCAGGAGGATGGTCGTGCCGCCGCGGTTGACCTCCCGGAGGATCCCGGTCAGGTTCTCGACGAGGAGCGGCGCCAGTCCCTCCGTGGGCTCGTCCACCAGCATGATCCGCGGCCGCGCCACGAGCCCGCGCGCGATGGCGAGCATCTGCTGCTCGCCGCCGGAGAGAAGGCGCCCCTTCTGTCCGATCCGCTCGCGGAGCCGCGGGAAGAACTCCAGGACCTCCTCCACGCGCGCGGCGCCATCCCTGGCATGCCCGGCCAGCATGCCGAGCCGCAGGTTCTCGAGCACGGTGAGGTTGGGAAGGACCCGGCGCTCCTCCGGGACCCACCCGATCCCGCGCCGGACGATCTCGTGGGTGCCGAGGGGCGTGATGTCCTCGCCGTCCAGCCGCACCACGCCACGGCGCGGCCGCGCGATGCCCATGATCGAGAGCAGCGTCGTCGTCTTGCCGGCGCCGTTCCGGCCGATGAGCGTCACCACCTCGCCGCCGTGCACTGCTACCGAGACGCCCTGCAGGATATGCGCCTCTCCGTAGTAGGTGTGGATGTCCTCGACGGCGAGGAGGGTCATCGGGGCAGCGCGCCTCTGGCGCTCATCCGTCTTGCTTGACCGTGACTCACCTCGGGCGTCTTCCCGCCTTCGGCGCTCATCGGGTAGCGCCCAGGTAGGTCTGCCGGACCGCCTCGTTGCCGCGGATCTCGTCGGGCGTGCCCTCCGCCAGCACCGAGCCCTGATGGAGCACGGTGATGCGGCCGGAGATCCGCATCACCAGCTTCATCTTGTGCTCGACGAGGACCACGGTGCGGCCCATCGCCAGCTCGCGGATGAGCCGCATCGTCTCCTCCGTCTCCTCGGGGCTCATCCCCGCGGTGGGCTCGTCCAGCAGCAGGAGCGCCGGGTCGGACGCGAGCGCGATGCCGATCTCCAGGTGCCGCTTCTCGCCGTGGGAGAGATGGGCGGCTGGATGTCCCGCCTTTCCGGCGAGGCCGACCGATTCCAGGATCACGAGGGCCCGGTCGCGGCAGTCCGAGAGCGCGTCGGCGCGCGCCCAGAAGTTGAAGGATCGGCCGTAGCCCTGCACCGCGACGCGCACGTTCTCCAGCACGGAGAGGTGCGGGAAGATATTGGTGATCTGGTAGGACTTGGCGATGCCCAGGCGCGACACGCGGTGCTGGGGCAGCCCCGTGATGTCCGCGCCGTTGAACCACACCCGCCCCGAGGAGGGCGCCATTTCCCCCGACACCAGGCGGAAGAGCGTGGTCTTGCCGGCGCCGTTGGGCCCGATGATCGAGCGCAGCTCGCCCCGGCGGACGGTGACGTTCACGCGGTTGACCGCCGTCAGGCTGCCGAAGGATCGCGTGAGCTGCTCGGTCCGCAGGAGGATGTCGTCGCCCATGCCGCTCATGGGAACAACAGGATCAAGGTCAGAAGACCTCGTCGCGCTCGCCGAACTCGAACTGGTAGGTGGTCTCCTCCAGCTCGTCACGCGTCACGAGGCCCTTCGTCGCCAGGAGCTCCTCGAAGGTGGCGAGCCAGATCTCGTAGTACACGAACGGGCCGCCCCGGGCCGAGGCATCCGCGATCCGGGCGATGAGGGCCCGGCGGAATTCCTCCCAGTCGTACACTCCCTGCTCGTGGAGCGCGACGGCCATGCCGAACACGCGCCCCTGCCACGGCTCAGCGAAGACCAGCTCGCCGTTCTTCCGCGGCAGCGCCGTCGTCCCCTCCATGGCGGCGACCACCCGGTCCACGCTGATCGGCCGGCCGTCGGCAATCATTCCCGACGGCATTCCCGCGCACGCGGGGCTCTCGCGCGTGACGCGGCGCCGAGGACGGCGATCGTCAATCGGCTGACCGTCCGGGCTCGGTTGCCAGGCCGAGGCGGTGAAGTGATAGGGCCGGAGCGCGGGCGTCGGCGGCAGGCACGTGTCGGCCTCCAGCATCCGCTCCACGTGGTCGTAGATGGCGGACGCCAGCGCGTCGGAATTGATGGAGTGAAACCACTGCGCCTGGCCGTCGAAGAGCAGGAGCGCCACGTTGGCGAGCGCGCACGGGCCGAGGCACCCCCCGATGGTGAGGTGCACGAAGTTGCGCAGGCGCCGGCGCTCCCATTCCCGGTGGAAGGTCTCCGTGGGCACCGGAGCGAACCCATCCTCGGTCCGCCCGCAGCAGCAACCGCTCGCGCAGACGAAGAGATGGCCGCGCGGGCGCGCGACGTTGACGAGTCGGCCGTCGGGGCGGCGGACGAGGTTGCGGCACCGCTCGTACATCGGCGCCGGCCTCAGCGCGCGGCCGCCGGAGCCTGCACGTGGGCCACGCCGATCAGAGCGTCGCGGCCGATGAGCGGGAGCAGCTCGGCCTCGCCCAGGCGCTGGGTCCCTGCCGGGCGCTCGGGCAACACCATGTAGCGCATCTCTGCGCTCGAGTCCCAGACGCGGATCTCGCGCTCGGAAGGGATCTCGAGCCCGAACTCTCTCAAGACGGCACGAGGCTCGCTCACCGCGCGCGAGCGGTAGGCCGGCATCTTGTACCAGGTGGGCGGCAGGCCCAGCACCGGCCACGGGTAGCAGGAGCAGAGCGTGCAGACCACCAGGTTGTGCACGGCCGGGGTGTTCTCGACCACGACCAGCATCCCGTAGTCGAGTCCGAACTGAGCGAGCGCCGACTTCGAGTTCTCGAGCAGGAGGCGCCGGTAGGCGGCATCGGTCCACGCGCGCGCCACCGCCCGCGCGCCGACCATCGGTCCGGTGTCGGCCTCGTAGCGCTCGACAACGCGGTCCACCGCATCGGGAGCCAGGATGCCCTTCTCGAGGAGCAGCGATTCCAGGGCCCGCACCCGCGACACGACGTAGGGATCGACGTTGGGATGGTTCTTGCCCATGCGCTTACCTCCCGGACTCGAGATAGCTCTCCCAGAGATCGAGGTGGACCCACTGGTTCGGCTCAGCATCTAGGCCCCACAGCTCGCGCGCCTCGAAGCGCACGCTGTAGAGGGGCTGCGCCTGCTCGCCCAGACCGTGGGCATTCGTGTCGGGGAACACGTGCACGCCGTGCACGCGGTGGATCAGCCCGCGCCTGCCCCGCGCGTAGCGCGGCAGCCGCGTGTGACCGTGGGGATGGATACGCCGCGCGATCACGGAGTCTCCAGGAGCGAAACGCGGCCGCGCCCCCGTCTCCCGCACCACCTCCTGCACCCAGCCCAAATCGAACGGGACGCGCTCAGGCAGGGGGCCGGTGAGCGCTGCGGTGGCGGCCGCGTCGGGCCGCGCGCCGAAGAACGCCGTCCGCGCCTTCATTTCCGCCTCGGTCACGACGCTCTTTTCCGTGAACAGGCGCGCGATGCCGTCCAGCCACTTCTCGTAGTAGGCGGCCGAGAGATAGTGCGCGGGATTCATGCGCTCGATGGCGTGGCGGAACTCGTCGATGTTGTAGACGCCCCGGGACCCGCCGGCCCGCATCATCGCGAGCACCGCCGCCTCCCAGGGCGCGTGGAACACGGGCTCGTGCTCCTCCCGCTCCACGCGGCCGAAGCCTTGCATCCCGCCCAGATCGTGCACCCCGTCCATGGTCTCGCCTCCCGGGACATTCTAGCGCATCACGCCGGCGCGGATCATGCGCGACGGGGCGTCCCAGCCTCACCGCCGCCCTGGGCTCGCACGTTCCCCCTCCTCTCGTCAAAGACGGAAGTTGCCCTCGGCGGCGGGGCAGGATAAGCTCGCGCCGTGATCGCGCTCCGATGGGGCCAGGCGGCGCCGGGATTCTCGCTTCCCTCGACGCTCGGCCGGCCGGTCTCCCTCGACGAGTTCAAGGGCCGGGCGGACGTCGTCATCGCGTTCTACTGCTACGACTGGGGCGGGATCTGAACGCCCGAGCTCACCGGCCTGGGCCAGGTCGCCGGCAGGTTCCAGGATCGCGGCGCGGTCTTCCTGGCGATCAGCGGGGATAGCCCGTTCTGCCACGAGACGTTCGCCAAGGCCTCCAGTCTCCCGTTCCCGCTGCTGAGCGATGTCCACCGCGAGACCATGCGCGCCTACGGCGTGCTGGACCAGGAGCGCAACGTGGCCTACCGCTCTACCTTCGTGGTGGACCGGAACGGAGTGCTCCGCTGGGGGCAGTCGGGCGACCGGCAGATGGTGCGCGACGGCGCCGAGGTCCTGCGGGTCCTGGACGTGATCGAGCGGTTGCGACGGACGCCCTGAGGCCGGCACACTCCCGGGCCGTCAGACCGGCCGCCTCGCAGCCCGGACGTCTCTCGCGAGCGCGTCCGCAGCGGTGGCGCGCCCGTGGCTCGGCCTTCGCGCGGCCGGGGACGCGGTGCGACGCCTTGCGGGTCCGGATCGCGGCGATCCGTTCGGCCAGCGGCACCTCGAATCCCTCCGCCGGCTTCATCCCGTAGTCGATGAAGGGAAGGGCGCGGCGAATCGTTTCCTCGTCGACGCCCGTCTGGGCCCACTCAGTCTTCCGCCTCGGATCGCAACACGCCCCACGATGCGGAAGACTCGGCCGGGAAACGCGGTCTGGGAAGAATGGAGGCTCGCTGCTGAACCGACGATCGAACCGCACGAGTACCAGGGTGCAGCACGCGCGCCGCGATCGCCGGGAAATATTCGATCGGGTCCCTCACCGACCTTCCAGGCGTTGGGCCTCCCGCTCCCGGACCTCGTCGGCGAAGAGGGCGAGCGTCAGGGGACAGGGTGGCTCGTTGGCATCGACGTACTGGCAGTCCGCCTCACTGCACCGGATGAAGAGCTTGCCCTTCTCGCCGAATGCCGTTCGCCGGCGCAGCGCGATCGTGACGGTTTCGGAGACGACGTCGCAGCGGAACGACTTCGAAGGTGGACGATTCACCTGGCGTTCTCCTTTCCCAGCCTTCCCCGCACCGGGCGCGAGACCGAGAACGAATGGCCGACTGAGAGCGAGGACTCGGGAGGATGGCGGGAACGCTCATGCCCACCAGTCTCTTCCGCGAAGAGGAGTTCAGTATACAGGAAACCCGGATGGGAGCGTGCCGGAGATTCGCCGAACTCTCCGTTGCAGGCGCGGAAGCCGCCGTCGTCCGAGCACCGGCTTTACCGGCGCAACCTTCCGGACTGCTCGCCTCGGACGGCGGGGCCCCAGCCCCGCGCCGTCCTGCGGCTCGCACTACGTCCTGGGGGGAGGCGTCGGAAGTGGGGCGAAACCCCCTCCGAGTTTCCTAGCGCGCGCGGTCTCCGCCCCCTCCGAAGAGACGAGGCGGGGCGCTCCAGGCGTCCACCAGGTCGGCGTAGCCAGCCTCGCCGAGGAACCGTCTCACGTCGGACAGCGGCGTGACGAAGGTCTGGCCCGGAACGGGCACGTCGATGTACCAGGGCGGGTCGGCTCCCGACGGGCTCACCCGTGCGGTGCTGTAGCCCTCAATGACCCCGATGAGCCCGCCGGCCCGTGCCTCGTACACCCCGCCCCCGCTCGAGCCATAGCTCACCGAGGCGTCCACCATGAGGCGCGAGGCTGTGTCCCGGTCCGCGCCGTCGTCCATGTTGATCTGGCTCACGATCCCGCTCGCCAAGGTCAACTGACGGCCCCACGGGAATCCGACGACCCACACCGGCTCGCCCAGAAGGGGCGGCCGGCCCGCTGGCGCCGGCACGCAGCGATTTGCCTCGGCCCGGAGCAGTGCGAGGTCGACATCCCTCGTGTCGCGATGAGCAAGGACGGTGGCCCGCGTCTTCTTGGCGTCTCCGCGATGGCCGCCGAAAACGACGTAGACCTCCCTCTGGCCGACGATCCCGGACACGGTATGGCCGCTGGTCAGGACGAAGCAGTCCGCGCGTTGCTCCGTCCGCCGAGCGGCAAGCACGACGCCAGAACCTGTCCGGACACGCCGGCCCTCCTGTTGCTCGACGATGATCTGGACAGCCGAAGGCAGCAGGCGCTGCAGGACTTCTTCTCGGCTGGGCTTCGACAGCCCCGGGATGGCGCAGCCACTCATGAGGGCAGCAACCATGGCTGCGAGAGCGACCAAGCGCAGGCACTCGAGCACGGCTCCCATCTCTTGCTTCCAGATGATACCCCGTTCGAGAATCCAGGCCAACCACTCCGGGCACGGCGCGTGCGCGAGACGGCTTGCTCTCGAACGGTTCCTGAGAGGCGCCCGCCACAGGAACGATCGTCGCCCCAGGAATCGACGGCGATCTGCGCCCTGGAGAAGAGGGGTGATAGGGACACCGGCAAGACTCAGGAGGTAGTTACAGAACCACCGTCGCCCGGGCGGGGCATAACCCGCGCCGCGCGGGGTCCCCGTCGCGGCAAGTCTTACACGGCTGTTGGAAGATTCTACTCGTGCTGGGCGAACGCCCCCGCGCTAAGACAACGGTATTCCATCACCGACCGTCTGGCACGGAGGTTGCCTCCAACGGCAGCAGCGGCGGGCTCCCATGAAAGCACCAACGGTGGAGCAGCGGCGAACGCGTGAGGCACGAGGAAAGGAGGTATAGCCCATGAGGCGATTTCTCACACTGACGGTGGCCGTAGCCATGGCGGTTCTTGTGGTCGTCCCGCTCGCATGGGCGGGCGACATCCAGGGCAAGATCAAGAACGTGGACCCGACCGGGCGCATGGTGATGCTCGAGGATGGGACCCAGCTCATGATCCCAGCCACCCTGAACATCGAGCGCAAGGATCTCAGGCCCGGCGCGGACGTGAAGGCCAGCTACGAGGACAAGGGCAACCAGAAGGTTATCACCTCGATCGAGGTACGCGCGGGCGCAACGAAATAAGCGGCCCTCAACCCATCCCGCTCTCGCGGGTCATCGGGGCCCGGTGTCATCCGGGCCCCGATTCGCTCGGTTAAGAAATCAAAGCCTGACCCAGCGGACGACGCCGGTGATGCCGTCGACGGCGACCGTAGCTCCCTCGGGGATCCTCCGTGTCGCGCCCCGCGCTCCGAGCACCGCCGGAATGCCGCGCTCGCGTGCCAGCGCGGCCAGATGCGAGGTGCTGCCGCCCAGTTCGGCCACCACGCCGGACGCGCGGGACAGAACCGCGGCGAGAGCCGGGCCCCCGACCTGGGTGACCACGACGCTGCCCATCGTCACGCGCTCGAGGTCCCGCTCGTCCAGGACCACGCACGCCGGACCGGTGCCCCACCCGATCCCCGCCGGCTGACCGGTCAGCGCCGGATGGCGATTCCAGACGTCGTCCGTCGCGCCCCGCGGCTCGACGCGCAGCGGTCGCGCCTGCAGGATCCATGACCCCTGCCCGTCTTTCGCCCACTCGATCTCGACGGCGGAACCGAGTTCGGACTCCGCCGCGAGCACCAGGCGGCCGAGCGCCACGGCCTCGGCGTCGGCCAAGCACGGCGCCTCGACGCGCTCGCGCGGCACCCTGCGCCAGTGCGGGCCGCCAGCCGCCGTCGTCACTTGGTGCTCCTTGCGCCCCGGCGTAACATCCTCCACCGAGGCGTCGCGCCGAAGGAGGTAGCGGTCGGGAATAACTTCGCCCTGGGCGACAGCGGAGCCGAGTCCCCACGTGCCGGTCAGGACAATCTGGTCGTCAGGAGTCCGGCTGAACCCTCCGCCGGCAGCCTCGGCCTCCACCATACGCTGGATGAGCACCGGCATCGCCGACTCCGCCGGATCGGCCGCGTAGGCGCGCATGTAGCGGAGCGCGCGGGTGGACCAGAGCGACGCCCAGCACGCGCGCACCGCCGTGACCAGATCGGGCGGCTCGGCGATACCGAGAAACGTTTCGAACTGGCCGGCGAACGATGCCGGCGCCGTGTCCTCACAGAGCGCGGAGGAACGTACAGCGAGCTGGGCGCTCCCCCTGCTCGCGCTCGTCAAGTGCCGCCAGGCGGCGGCCAGCGTGGCCTCCACCGCGGGGTCGAGCGCCACACGAGTGAGACCAAGCCTGATCGAGAGCGCCAGCCGCCGCGCCTGGGACCCATCGGCCCCGGCGAGTTGTCGCGCGGCTTCGGCGACGCCGGCGAGCTCGAGCTGCCGCCGGTAGGCGCCCGCGGTGAGGCAGACGCCCTCGGGCACGGGCAGGCCTGCACGCTGAAGCCGAGCGAGGGTCGCCGCCTTGGGTCCGACTCGGTCGGCCGTGGCCGCGGCGGCGTCGGCCAACGCAGCCGCAACGTCAGGGAACAATGAGGGTCCTCAGCACGCGGGCGGGATCGCGCTCGTAGTCGGCGAACGCCGCTGCCGCCTGGTGGAGCGGGTAGGAGCCGGTGATGAAGCCGTCCAGGTCCACGGCGCCGTCAGCCACCAGCCGGATGGCGGGCGCGAAATCCGCGGGCACGAGCGCGCGCGAGCCCACGAGCGTCAGCTCCTTGTGGTATATCGGGAAGGTCGTGAACTCCGCCACCGGCTCGTGGCTGATCGCGTAGAGCAGGAGCGTGCCGCCGGGGCGCAGCATGTCCATGGCCGGACGCAGGAGGCGGGGATCGCCGGCGGTGTCGATCACCACGTCCGCTCCGCGTCCGGCCGTCAACGCCAGCACCTCAGCAACGACGTCGCGGCCCGACGGGTCGACCGTCGCGTCGGCTTGCATGCGCCGCGCCAGGTCACGCTTCCAGGCGCTACGCGAGACGGCAACGGCGGGACTGGCGCCCGAGAGCTTGGCGAGCCGTGTGTGGAGAAGCCCGGTGGCGCCCTGGCCCAGCACCACCACCGCGTCGCCGGGGTCGATGCCCACGCGCCTTTGAGCGTGGCGTACAGTCGCGAGCGTCTCGATGAGGGTGGCGGCCTCGAGGCTGATCTCGGCGGGCAGCGGATGGAGATAGCGCTCGGGCAGAAGCACGTGCTCGGCCAGCGAGCCGTCGAGCTCGCGGCCGAGGAGCCCGGCCCGACGGCAGAGGTTTTCATCGCCCCGCATGCAGCAGTCGCAGGCCCCGCAGGCGATGATCGGGTTGATCACGACCCGCGTACCGACGGCGACGCGGGAGTCGGGGCCCACCGTCTCGACGACGCCGGCGGCCTCGTGGCCCAGCACCACCGGGTAGCGTACGCCGGGGTGTCGACCGGTGTAGATCGCCAGGTCCGTGTGGCAGACGGCGGTGGCGGCGACGCGGACAACGGCCTGGCCGCGGCCGGCCACGGGCTTGGGGCGCGCGGCGACCTCGAAGCGGCGGGGGGCCGCCAGCACGGCCGCCTGTGTCACGTCGCCCACCGCTGCCCCGCTCAGATGACGACCGTGATCTCTTCGACCGGGAAGTTGGAGATGATCTCGGTGCGGTCCTCGTGGACGATCAGCATCTCCTCGATCCGCACGCCCCACTCGTACTTCTTCCCGTGCTGGGTCTCGAGGGCGAAGACCATGCCCGGCCTGATCTCGAGCGGGTGATCGAGCGACCAGATGCGCGAGATAACTGGCTGGTCGTACTGGGCGAGGCCGAGCCCATGGCCCCACAGGTTGGCGGCCGCCTGGTCCTCCTCCTCGTAGCCCCACGCCTCCTTGGCCGAGGGCCACTTGAGCGCGATGTCCCGCGTCGTCACGCCCGGCCGCACCGTGTTGATCGAGTCGTAGAGCCACTTGAGCGCGGTCGCGTAGTAGTCGTTCATCTCCTGAGTCGGCCGCTTGCCCACACAGTAGGTGCGGTAGTAGCACGACTTGTAGCCGTTCCACGTGAGCGCGGCCAGGTCCATGAAGACGATCTCGCCCGGCTTGATGATGCGGTCGGAGAAGTTGCGCCAGTTGGGCCAGGTATTGGGACCCGAGGAGACGATGACGTCCTCCACGTCCTCCATGCCGGGAATGGCATAGAGGAACTCCATGATGTGGGCGGTCACCTGGTTCTCGGTGCGGCCGGGCTTGAGGTACTGCATGGTCTCCCAGTGGGCGGCATCGCCGATGGCGCCGACGATGCGCAGGCACTCCTGCTCGTCCACGTTCTTGATCGCCCGGGCCTCCATCATGGGCGTCATGCCGTCGGCCCACTTGATCTTGGCCTCCTGGAAGGCCTGCAGCATGTTGATGTCGATGAAGTCCACGCCCAGCGTCTGGTCGGCCACGCCGTAACGCCGCATCTCCTTCACGATGGCGTCGGTGAACTTCTTGACCTGCTGCTTGGAGGCCGGCCCGGCGGCGCCCTTGATCCAGGCGTAGGACCAGCGGATGTTCTCCTCGGGGATCCACGGCGCATGGCGCTGGATCTGGAAGCCGATGTCGCCCTGCTCGAAGAGCACCGGCGCCCCGTCGCCGCAGAGGAGCGCGTAGCGGAGCCCGGGCTTGAGGCGGTTCCAGCCCGGCGTCAGGGTGCTCGTCACGTACCGGACATTCTCGTCGTACATCAGGACCATGGCGCCCAGGTTGTGCGCCTTCATCCGCTCCCGTGCCCGCTCCAGACGGTACCTCCGGAGGCGATCCCAGTTGATGCGCTGCTGCCAGTCGACGCCCACGGTGCCGAAGTTCGCCATGTCTCTCCTCCGATGGCGGGGTGCTGGATCAGACTGCGGGTTGCGAGGAGGTATATTCCGTCAGCCTCTCCGCCAGGTCAAGCGGGGGCCGTCCCTATCATTTCGGAGCCCCTCACCGGCCCCACGCTCTCCCAGACAAGGGGGGCGAGTGGACAAGAGCAACCAATCCGTATAGATTGCCCGATCGGGGCAAACGGAGCCGAGTCGTGCCGGTCTCGGGCCGCCCGCGGCCCGCACCGCCCTCGCGGAAGGCGCTCCAGACGGAGGACCACCATGACGAAACTCATGGAGACACCCGGGTGAGTCGCAAGATCAGCGTCGGCGTCATCGGAACGGGGTGGATCGGCGAGATCCGGGCCAGGACGTGCGCGGGCCATCCGCTGGTCGAGGGCCTGCATCTGGCCGAGATCGACGAGGCGAAGCTCGCGCGGGTGGCCAAGGAAACCCGCGCGCGCACGGCGACCTCCGACTACCGCGAGCTCCTGCACCGGAAGGACATCGACGCCATCATCGTCTCCACCACCCCGGAGACCACGCACTACCCCTTCACCCGCGACTGCCTCCTGGCCCGCAAGCACACGTTCCTCGAGAAGCCGATGGGACTCGAGCTGAAGGAGGCCGACGAGCTGATGACCCTGGCCCGCGAGGCCCACCTCAAGCTCACCATCGGCTACACGCAGCGCTTCAACCCCAAGTACGCCTACGTGAAGCAATGCGTGGAGGACGGCACCCTGGGGCGGCCAGTCACCGCGCTGGTGAGTCGCAACGTCTCGCGCTCGATCGGCAACAAGATCGGCGGGCGCATCCGCCTCTCCCCCGCCGTCATGGAGGCGACCCACGACATCGACTTCATCCTCTGGTGCCTGGAGGACACGAAGCCGGCGCGCGTGTACTCCGAAGTCGTCTACCGCGTCATGGAGCAGGCGCACGGTGTTCCCGACTGCCAGTGGATCGTGGTGACGATGGAGGACGGGACGGTCTTCACGATCGGCGCCGGCTGGGCCCTGCCGCCCGGATATCCGCACTTCTCGACGGCCACCATCGAGTTCGTGGCCACCGAGGGCGCGCTGCTCATCGACGACAGCCACCGCGACATCGTGCTCAACACGATGGCGAAGGGGATGGTCCTGCCGCTGTCCACCATGCCGGGGGAGCAAGTTCGCCACGTCTACCAGGGCCCCATGGAGGCCGAGACCGTTCACTTCATCGAGGCCGTGGCCCTCGGCCGGCCACTCCTGGTGACGCCCGAGCAGGCGCGCCAGGTCATGGAGGTGACGCTGGCCGCCGATCTCTCGGCCGAGCGCCACGCGCCCGTCACCCTTCCCCTGGATCGCCACCTGACGTAGGGCCGGCGAGAGAGGAGCGCCTCATGGGATCCGGTTGGTCGCCGACAACACTCATCGGCACCACGCTCGCTCAACCAGTCTGTATTGGCGCGGCGACCCCTTGCTGACGCTCGCGGCCGGGATTATGCTGCGGGCATCGTGAGCTCCGGCCTAGCCATTATCCTTGGGCTCCCCATCGGCGAATGGAGGGAGGTGCTGTCTTCTCCCGTTCGTGTCCACGGCACGTGCTCATCCTTCGCCACACGGATAGTTCAACGCATTCTTGGGAGGAGCGCCAAATGAGGGCTCATCAGGGAGTTTCACGCCGACACGTCTTGGGTATGGCGGTTGCCGTCGGCGGCCTCGCCATGTCCGGTGGGTTCAGTGTCGCGTTGGCCCAAGCGTTGAAACGGACCCCGGGGGAGATCTTGGGGCCGTTTTATCCCGTTCTCAAACGAGTGGACCACGGCGCGGATCTGACCATCATCGCTGGCAAGCCGGGACGGGCCGCGGGGCAGGTGATCCATGTGATGGGGCGGGTAGTGAACGTCCAAGGGCAGCCGGTCCAAGGGGCCAGGGTTGAGCTTTGGCAAGCCAACACCCATGGGCGCTACACTCACCCGAGTGACACGAATCCGGCGCCCCTGGATCCGAATTTCGAGGGCTTCGCCGTCCAGAACACCGATGCGGAGGGCCGCTACCGGTTCAAGACCATCAAGCCGGGGGCGTATCCGGCGACTCCCAACTGGATGCGGCCGCCCCATCTGCATTTCGACGTGACGGGCAAGATCAACCGCGTGGTCACGCAGATGTATTTCCCCGGAGAGCCGTTGAACGACAAGGATCTCCTGCTGCAGAACATCCGCTCGAACAGGGAAGGCCTGATCGCGAAGGTGCTGCCCCCGACATCGGAAGTCGAACCGGATTCGCTCATCGTCGTTTGGGAAATCGTGGTTGACAAGGGCTAACGTCACCGCCTCCGAGGACCTCGCGCGACCCGTGATCAGTGGGGGCCCGCCTGGGGGCCCTTGCCCCTAGAAATACGCCTGACCGGGGGCGACGGGTGGCTTCCACTCGCAGTCGCCGAGGAGCTCTCATGCCATTGTCCGTTGTCCTCCATCGCCTGACCGAGCGGATTGCCGCCTTCCGCCCGGGGGATGAGGTCCCGCCGGTTTGTGCAGAGCGATGGGATGAGCGCGGCAGGAGCGCACGGTCTCCCGAGGGTCCGAGAACGGCGTTATGGTCAGTGCCCCCCCCCGCGTCGCGGAACCGCGTCGAGACAGCGGTATGCCGCGCGCACCACGACACCGAAGAAGGAGGCGAACCCTCATGCGTTTCGTAGAGATCGCGCTCGTCGCCGCTGCGTTGCTCCCCTGGCCCGCGAGCCCGGCGTTGGCTCAGACGTTCGTGTTCGGCGCTCAGGGCGAGCCGGTCCAGCTCGACCCCGCCATCATCACCGACGGAATTTCCTCTCGCATCACCCGGCAGATCTTCGACGGGCTGGTGAAGTACAAGGGGGCGACGACGGAGATCGAACCCGCCTTGGCCGAGAAGTGGGACGTCTCGGCAGATGGCAAGGTCTGGACCTTCCACCTCGGGAAGAACGTGAAGTTCCACGACGGCCACCCGCTCGACGCCGCGGCGGTGGTCTGGAACTTCGAGCGCTGGTGGAAGTCCAACCACCCACAGCACGAGAACCAGGTGAAGGCCGGTCAGACGTTCGAGTACTGGGAGGCCCAGTTCGGCGGCTTCGACGACAAGTCCATGGTCTCGAAGGTTGAGGCGACCGACTCCCACACGATTCGGATCACGCTCAAGGCGCCGCAGGCGCCGTTCCTGGCGAACCTGGCCATGTTCGTCTTCGACATCGCCAGTCCCAAGGCGGTAGAGAAGTGGGGCACCGAGTTCGGGAAGCATCCGGTTGGCACCGGAGCGTTCAAGTTCGTCGAGTGGAAACCGAACCAGGAGGTCATCCTGGAAGCGAACCCCGACTCTTGGGGGGTCAAGCCAAAGGTGAAGCGGATCGTCGTTCGCAACATCAAGGACAACTCCCAGCGCCTGGCCGCCCTAAAGGCGGGCGAGATCCACGGGATGGAGGGGCTCAATCCCGAGGATGTGCAGGTTGTGCGGAGCGATCCGAACCTCCAGCTCCTTCTCCGACCGACGAACACCACCGGCTACATCGCGTTCAGCTACAAGGTGAAAGAGCTCCAGGACAAGCGGGTGCGCCAGGCCTTTGCTCAGGCCATCAACAAGAAGGCGATCGTGGACGCGCTGTACGGCGGGACCGGGCTCGTCGCGACCCAGCTCCAGCCGCCGGCGCTGTGGGGCTACAACAAGGAGCTGAAAGATTTCGAGTACAGCCCCGACAAGGCCCGGGACCTCCTCAAGCAGGCGGGATTCACGCAGGGGCTGTCCGAGATCACCTGGGAGGACGGCAAGAAGGAGCCGCTCGTGTTCTGGTACATGTCGCGCTCTCGACCCTATTTCCCCAACCCCAAGGAGATCGCGGAGGCGATGGCCGCCGACCTGGCGAAGGCCGGGATCAAAGCCCAGCTCCAGACCGCGGAGTGGGCCGTTTACCTGGACAAGCGGAAGAACGGCCAGCTCCCCCTCTACATGCTCGGCTGGACCGGTGACAACGGCGATCCCGATAACTTCCTGTGCTACTTCTTCTGCTCGCCCGGCGCAGCGCGCGAGGGATTCTACTCGAACAGGTCGCTCGCCGACCTGCTGCTCCGCGCCCAGACCCTGACGAATCAGGCCGACCGGGCGAAGCTCTACCGCCAGGCCGAGCAGATGCTGCACGACGACGCCGGACGGCTCTTTGTCGCCCACAACCGGCCGCCGCTTGCGTTCTCGAAGAAGGTCAGGGGCTACGTAGCGAACCCGACGGGGTCCGAGTACTTCGACACCGTCGAGGTCCGCTAGCCCGAACCCTCCCGGGAGGACGGGACGGTGTGGCGCTACGCCCTGCGGCGAGCTCTGACCGTCGTCCCCGTCCTCCTGGGGGTGTCCGTCCTCGTGTTCAGCTTCATCCATCTGATCCCCGGCGACCCTGCGGTCACCATGCTCGGTGAACGGGCGACGCCCGAAAAGGTCGCCGAGGTCCGGCACCTGCTCGGACTCGACCGGCCGATCCTCGAGCAGTACGTCCTGTACGTCGGGAAGGTCCTCCGGGGAGACCTCGGCATCTCCATCGTCCGCGGAGATCCGGTGCTCACGGACCTGCTGCGGCGGTTCCCGGCGACGGTCGAGCTGGCCACATCCGCCATCTTCCTGGCCATCTGCCTCGGCATCCCCATCGGGATCGGCTCCGCCGTGTGGCGAAACTCCCTCGTCGACAGCCTCTCCCGCGTGTTTGCGCTCACCGGGGTGTCGATGCCGATCTTCTGGCTCGGCCTGATGCTGGCCTGGTTCTTCGGCGTCCAGCTCCGCTGGCTGCCGACGGGCTTCCGCCTGGACACCGGCACCGCGTTCGAGCCGTGGACGAACTTCATCATCCTCGACGCGGCCCTCCAGGGGAACTGGCCGGTCGTCCGGGACGCCTTGAGACACTTGGTCCTGCCAGCCGCCGCGCTCGCGACGATCCCGCTGGCCGTCATCGCGCGGATGACGAGAGCGAGCATGCTGGAGGTTCTCTCCCAGGACTACATCAGGACGGCCGAAGCCAAAGGCCTGCCGCAGGAAGCCGTGATCCTGCGTCACGCTCTCGGAAACGCGCTCTTACCCGTGATGACAGTGGTCGGGCTCCAGGTCGGCCACCTCCTGGCCGGGGCGATCCTAACGGAGACGATCTTCTCGTGGCCCGGGATCGGTCTCTGGGTTTATGAGTCGATCGAGTCGCGCGACTACGCGATCGTGCAGGGCGCGAGCCTGTTCATCGCCGTCATCTTTGTCACGGTCAACCTGGTAACGGATCTGTTGTACGCGGCAGCAGATCCCCGGATCAAGTACGACTGATGGCGGTGGCCGCGAGGACTCTGACAGCGGCGGCGCCTGAGCGGCGAGGGAAGAGCCCGGCCCGAGCCGCGCTCAGCCGCCTCCTGGCCAGCCCGGTCGCGCGCGTCGGGCTGGCGATCGTCTCCACCGTCGTTCTGATCGCCCTCATCACGCCCGCTGTTCACTATTACGATGCCAAGACGGACTCGAACCTCGCGCTCAGGCTCACGCCTCCTTCGTGGCAGCACCCATTCGGCACCGACACGCTCGGCCGGGACATTCTGATCCGGGTGCTTCACGGTGCCCGGGTCTCCCTCGGGCTCGGCGTCAGCTCGGTGGCGCTCGCCGCGCTCGTGGGCATCGCGCTCGGCCTCGTCGCGGGCTACGTCGGCCGGCGGGTCGACCTCATCCTCATGTTCTGCATGGACATCCTTCTCGCCTTCCCCGCGACCCTGCTCGCCATCGCCATCGTGGCGATGATCGGCCCCGGCCTGCGTAACTCTCTCTTCGCGATCAGCCTGGTCTCGATCCCGGTCTACGCGCGCCTCGCCCGCAGCGCCGTGCTGGCGCTCCGCGAGCGGGAGTTCGTCGCCGCCGCGCGTAGCCTCGGCGTCAGCGACACGCGCCTGCTCCTCCGGCACATCCTTCCGAACAGCGTGCCGCCGCTCATCGTTCAGACCACGCTTGCCATCGCCTTCGCGATCCTGGAAGCCGCGGCGCTCGGCTTCCTGGGGCTCGGCGCCCAGCCCCCGACTCCGGAGTGGGGCGCAATGTTGGCCGATTCGTACAAGTACTTCACCAGCGGGGCGTGGTGGGCCTTCCTCTTCCCCGGCGTGGCGATCATGCTCTCGGTGCTGGGCTTCAACCTCCTCGGGGACGGCCTGCGCGACGCGGTCGATCCACGCCTTCGCACGAGCTAGTGTGGTATCCCAGACATCCGTCGCCTTTGTGTAGCCCACGCGCCGATGGTACAAGTTGCCCAGGAGTCTATGTCATGCCCGTCCGCTACGATGTCATCATCATCGGAGCCGGTCACAACGGCCTGGTCACCGCAGCCTATCTCGGCCGGGCGGGCCGCCGGCTGCTCGTCCTGGAACGGCGCGAGCACGTGGGCGGAGCTTGCGTCACGGAGGAGCTGTGGCCCGGCTTCAAGGTCTCGACCGCCGCCTACGTGACCAGCTTGCTGCGGCCCGAGATCATCCGGGACCTCGCCCTCGAGCGCCACGGCTTCGAGCTCCTGCCGCGGAGTCCCTCGTCCTTCACCCCCTTTCCCGATGGGCGTTCCTTGTTGATGGGGCCGGACCGCGAGATGACGCGGCGGGAGGTGGCGAAGTTCTCGAGCCGCGACGCGGACGCGCTCCCGCGCTACGAGGCGATGCTCGAGCGGGTCGCCGCGTTCATCGAGCCCACGCTGCTGATGACGCCGCCCAATCCGTGGTCGCTGTCCCCGCGCCACCTGCTCAGGCTGGCGTCGCTCGGCCTCCGTTTCGTGAAGCTGGGCAAGGACGGAGCCCACGCCATCGAGATCCTCACCGGCGCGGCCAGGCGGCTCCTCGACGGATGGTTCGAGTCCGAGCAGCTCAAGGTGACCCTCGCCACCGACGCCATCATCGGCGCCAAGGCCTCGCCCTCGATGCCCGGGACGGCCTACGTGCTCTTTCACCACGTCATGGGCGAGTGCAACGGCGTCCGGGGCGTCTGGGGCTATGTCCGTGGCGGGATGGGCGGGATCAGCAACGCCCTGGCCGCAGCCGCCCGCGAGCGCGGCGCCGAGATCCGGGTGAATGCGGAGGTGCGGAAGATCCTGGTGAAGGACGGCCGCGCCCGGGGCGTGGCGCTGGCCGACGGCACGGAGATCCAGTCCCCCGTCATCGTGTCCGGATGCGATCCCGACGTCACCTTCCTCAAGCTCATCGAACCGGGCGCTCTCCCCCGCGAATTCCTCGAGGCGGTCAGGCGGATCGACTACTCGAGCGCGAGCCTCAAGATCAACCTCGCGCTGAGCGAAGTACCGGACTTCCGGGCCCTGCCGGGCGCCCGCCCCGGTCCCCAGCATCGGGGGACAATCCACATTGCGCCCACGATGGATTACATCGAGCAGGCCTATGACGACGTGAAGTACGATCGCCCCGCCCGGAACCCCATCATCGAAGCCACCATCCCATCGGCGGTGGATCCCACGGTCGCGCCGAGGGGCCTCCACCTGATGTCGATGTTCACGCAGTACTTCCCGTACCGGCTGCGGGAGGGATCCCTGCAGGAGGCGAAGGAGGCCTACGCCGACCGGTGCTTCGAGATCATGAACGAGTACGCTCCGAACTTCCGGCGCTCGGTCATCGCGCGCCAGGTGCTGGCCCCGAAGGACATCGAGGATCGCTTCGGCCTCACCGGCGGCAACATCTTTCAGGGGGCGATGACGCTCGACCAGCTCTTCTTCCTTCGCCCCCTCCCGGGCTACGCGGACTACCGCACGCCCGTGAAGGGGCTCTACCTGTGCGGTGCGGCTACCCATCCGGGCGGCGGGATCATGGGCGCGTGTGGGTACAACGCGGCCCGCGAGATCCTACGCGACCTGTAAGAATATCCGAAGAGGGCTCCACGCCCCCCCGAGTTTCCTACCGCTTGAGCACCGAGAGCAGGTTGCTGTAGTCGTCGGTCCAGGTGACCGGCGCAGCGGTCAGAGGCTCCGCCTCCTTGAACGCCGGCGTCTCGAAGCGGTCGGCACGGCTGGAGAGCAGGACCCAGGTCGAATCGAAGAGTGGGTAGTCCTCGTCGTCCGTGGACACCAGCACGGCGTGCTTGCCCAGGGCATCGGCGGCGGCGCGGACCACCGGCTCCAGGTCGACGTACTTGTTCGAGATGTGCAGAGCCAGGATGCCCTCCGGCGCCAGCCGCCTGAAGTAGAGGTCGAAAGCCTCCCGGGTCAGCAGGTGGACAGGAATGGAGTCGCCCGAGAAAGCGTCGATCACGAGGACGTCGAAAGGGGGCCCGGCGCGGCGCTCGAGCGAGAGCCGACCGTCTCCCGGGACAATCTCGACCCTGGCCGGGGAGTCCCGGAGGAAGCTGAACTCGGTGGAGGCCAGCCTGACCACGAGCGGGTTGATCTCGTAGAAGACGTAGAGGTCTCCCGCGCGTCCATAGCAGGCCAGAGTCCCGGTTCCCAGCCCGATCACGCCGACCCGGACGGGGCCGGCCGGCTGGGCCGCTCGGATCGCCAGCCCCGCGCCAGAGCCGGGTCCGTAGTAGGTGGTCGGGTCACGCCGGTGCGCAGGCGCCAGGAGCTGGCCGCCGTGTTTGATGCTGCCGTTGAGGAGCAGCCGCAACGGTCCCGTGTCGTACGGCGCAGGCTCGTCCTTGACCACCAGCGTGCTGTAGAAGTTGCGGGTGGCGAGCCGGGCGCTCGCCAAGTCTTCCATCGAGGCATGCGCCATGTAGGCGGCGACGGCCACGGCCGCCGCGATGGGCCCGGCAACCAGCGGGTGGCGCCAGGACCAGCGACGTGAGCGGGCGAAGAGGCAGACCGCGAGGGCCGCGCATGCAGCCAGGCTGAGCGGCAGCTCGTGATAGCTGTCGAAGATGAGCGGCGCGAGGATCCCGGAGAAGACCCCGCCCAGGGCGCCCCCGAGCGCGATCATCAGATAGAACGACGAGAGATAGCGAGGGTGGGGCTTGAGGCGCGCCAGCTCCACGTGGCAGGCCAGGCAGATCGCGAAGAAGGGCGGCATCAGAAGACCGAGCCGTGTGGAGAGGGTCATCTTGCCGGCCGTGGTCACGACATAAGTGATCGGTGCGAGCGCCAAGACGGCCACGAAGGGCAAGAATAATCGGACCCGCCGCATCTCCAGACCGAATGGCAAGGCAAAGCTCAACAGGTAGAGGGCCAGGGGTACCACCCAGAGCAAGGGCACGGGCGCGATATTGTGAGAGAGCGTCGTGGTCACCGCCAGGAGGAGCGTGTTGGTGGCCGCGGCTAGCCCCAGCGCCGCGCCGAGCGCCAGCGACGAGGGGCGAGGGGGCGAGGGAGCCTCGGCGACGGGACCTCCGGCGCCGGAACCGTGGGCGCCTGGCGGCGCGGAGGCTCGCGCCGCTGGCTGGCGGCCGCGGGTCCATGCCAGGAATCCGAGGGCCGTCGCGAAGCAGCCATACGCTACCGACCAGGCGCCGAACTGGAGACGAAGTCCCAGGACGGGCTCGATCGCGAACGGGTAGCTCAGGAGGGCCAGGAGCGAGCCGGTGTTGGAGACGGCGTACAGGACGTATGGCGACGGGAGGCGCGCGGGACGCGCGGCGGAGTCGGTCTCCTGCGCGTACCAGCCCTGGAGCAGAGGCGCGCTGGCCGCGACGACAAAGTAAGGCAGGGCGACGGTGCGGAACAGGACACCCAGAATGCTCAGGACCGGCTCGTGCTGGCCGCTCGGCTTGAGCGTGTCGCTCGGGGTCACCGGCAAGGCGAACAGGCTCAGCGCGACCACGGCGAGGTGCACCATTCGCTGCCGGGAAGGCGAGAGCGCGCGCAGGACCCAGTGGGCGTAGGCGTAGGCTCCGAGGAGACCGAGCTGGAAGAACAACACGGCCACCGTCCAGAGGGTGGCCGAGCCGCCGAACCAGGGCAGGATGGCCCGGGCGATCATGGGCTGGATCTGGAAGAGCAGGAATGCCGAGAGGAAAGTGGTCAGCGGGTACAGCACGCGCGCATCTCAGGGCCGGACAGGATCACGCCGTTGCGAGGGCGGGTCCAGACAACGCGATCAAGCGGACGGCTTTCCGCCCGGCCTCGGCGCGTGCGACATCATGCCACCCTTGACTACTTGATGGCCTGGGGGTTGATCGGCGAGCCCACCGCCCGCGTGATGGGTAGCGGTGGCGCCACGAACATGAACTCGTAGACTCCATCGGCCGCGCAGTCGTCCGCCAGCGCCTCGAGGTTGAAGATCTCGCCGACCAGGAGTCCCATGTTGACCACCATGACAAGATGGAGCGGCTGGAACGACCCGGGAAGCTCGTTGGGCCTGACCTCGGCCCCCCACGTATCGGTGGCGATCCCGGCGATGCACTGGTCGTAGAGCCACGGGGCGGTGAGGAAGGAGAGCCCCGACGCGTCCCCGGCCGAGAAGGTCCCCCAGCTCCGTTCCCGGAGCCGCCGCCCCACATCCCCCGTCCTGACCAGGACAATGTCGCCGGCCTGCACCAGCACCTGCTGCTTGGCGGCGCAGCCCTCGAGGTCCTCGGTGTAAATCGCCACGCCCGGCCGCAGGGCGTCCACGCCCTTGTAGCGCGCGATGTCGAGGAGGATGCCGCGGGTGACGATCTTGTCCTTGTAGTGCTCGATGCCGTTCCGCGCGGCGCCGGTGGAGGAGACCAGGCTGGCGTCGCGGCCGCCGTACATCTTGCCGTTGTGGAAGATGTGGCCGAGCCCGTCCCACTGCGTTCCGCACTGCAGGAACATGGTGACCTGATCGTCGGCGAACCCCCAGCCGAAGGGCAGCGTCTCGAAGCCCGTCAGCGTCTGGCGGCCGGTCGCGTGGTCCGTCCCCGTGGCGACCATGCTGTGGATGGGGTTCACCCGGCCAAACGCCCCGCTCTGAGGGCCATTCGTGTCGAAGTTGAGGGCGCAGGAGATCACCTTGCCCCGCCGCACGAGGGTGGCGGCGCGCTTGATGACGTCCGGCGTGATGAAGTTGAGGGTCCCGATCTCGTCCTCGGGGCCCCAGCGCCCCCAGTTCCTGAACCGGGTGCAGTACTCCTCGAGCAACGCCGGCGTGACGGCGGGGCGGTTCGTCATCGGTCCCTCCCGTGGGGGTGTCGGACGCTCCCGGCCACTCGGCCCTCTTCCCCTCGGCGGGGGAGACGGGGCATAGCCTGACGGGGCCGTAGTCGCTACGCCTTGAGCCGCGGCAAGAGCCGGAGCGTGTTCTCGCGATCGATGGCCCGAAGATCGCTTGCGTTGAACCCGTAATCGATCAGCCCTTTGACGTGATCCTCGCTGTTGCGGAACGGGAAATCGGTCCCGAACAGCACCTGGGATACCGGGACGAGCTTCAGCAGCGACGCCAGCGCCATCGGATGGGCCGCCTGAGCGGTGTCGTAGTGAAACTTCCTCAGCTCGTACACGACCCCTTTCGGCACCCGCGATTCCAGCTCCTTGTTCGCCAAGGGCAGGCGGGTGAAGCGCTCGGTCAGGAACGGCATCGTGCCGCCGGCGTGGGAGAAGATGAACCGAATGTCCGGGAAGCGCGCGGCCGTGCCGCTGAACACGAGGCTCGCGATGGTCCGGGTCGTGTCGGTCCCGTACTCGATCACCGGTGGGGGTATATCCGGAACGAGGTTCCGGCAGCAGGTAGCGGCAGTCGGGTGGGTATACAGCAGCGCCTTGCGCCGGTTGAGCTCCTCCATCACCGGCGTGAAGGCGGGATCGCCGAGCCACTTGTCGCCGTAGCTCGTGAACAGGCCGACGCCGTCGGCCTTGAGCGTGTCCAGAGCGTACGCGATCTCGCGCAGGCTGCTCTCGACGTCTGGCATCGGCATCGCGGCGAACGCGCCGAAGCGGCCAGGGAAATCGACGACCAGCCGCGCCGCGTACTCGTTGCATTCCCGGGCGAGACGGCGCGCCGCGGCGCTGTCCCCGAACCACACGCCGGGAGTGGTGATCGACGTGATGGCCGTGGCCACGCCGGCCCTGTCCATGTCCTCGAGCGACCTGGCGGGCGTCCAGTTACGCGTCGGCGGCTGGAGGATCTGCTTGGGGGCCAGCTCGGCGATATAACGCGGCGGCGCGAGGTGGTGGTGGACGTCGATGCGGTGCGGCGTGCCGGGAACCGCGGCCGGCGCCTGCGCCTCCGACCGACGCCCGGGAATGAGCGCGCTCGCCCCGAGGGCGGCAACCCCGGCGAGAAACTTGCGTCTGGGCGAGGAGCCCGCGAATGCCGCAGTCCCTTGTCCGCCATCTGCGCTCGAACCGGCACCGGGTCCCTCGTTCCTTCCAGCAGCAGCGAGTCTCATGTCTTTTCCCCCTCTTCGCGTGTGGCTCACGTACGGGAAGTGTCTTCCCGCCGGTCCCGCCGTCACCCAGCCTGGAGGAGGGCGGCCCGGCCGACCAGAACGTTTTTCCGGAGCAGCTCGTGCGCCTCCTCGGCGCCCTCGAGCGGGAACGTGCGGCTCACGATCGCCCGGATCCGCCGCTGCCGGAGCAACTCGAGGGTCTGCTCGATCTCCGCCAGGGTGACGTAGCGCGCGCCGTGGATCTCCAGCATGTCGTAGAGCATGTGGCCAGGGTCCACCGTGAAGCTCGCATCCACGCCGAAGACGGCTTTCGGCCGGCTGCCGATGATGACGAGCCGCCCCGCCCGGGCCAGCGACCTGACGCAGCCCTCGAGCGTCTCCCGGGAGGCCACGAAGTCGATCGCCGCGTCCACGCCCCGGCCGTCGGTGAGCTTCCGGACCTGGGTCGCCAGGTCCCCCTCGCGGGCGTCGATGAGCGCGTCGGCGCCACACTCCTTCGCCTCTGCCAGCTTGGCGTCGGTGATGTCGGCGGCCAGCACCCAGCCGCCGCAGAGCTTGGCCATCTGCACGCCGTGGATGCCGACCCCGCCGCCGGCGCCGACGATCAGGACGGAATCGCCGGGACCGACGCGCGCCTCCTCGCGACACGCGTGGTACGGCGTACAGATGGCATCGGCGGCGATCGCGGCGTCGAGGTCGCTCACGCCCACGGGGATCGGCGTGACGTTCGCAGCGGGAATGGCCATGTACTCGGCGTAGCCGCCGTCGCAGGCCATTCCCACATAGCCGCGGAACGCGGTGCAGAGCGTCTCGCGTCCACTCCGGCAGAAGCGGCACATCCTGCACGTGAGGTAGAAGTGGCAGGTCACCCGGTCGCCGACCTTGACAGGGGCGACCTCGGAGCCGGCCTGGACGACCTGACCGGCGACCTCGTGCCCGGGGATGCGCGGGAAGGATGTCACGCGGCCGGGCACGGCGGTCATGATGACGACGGTGAGCCCGACACCGGTGGCCCGCACCCGCAGTAGCACGTCGCTAGGACCGATCTTGGGCACCGGGACGGTTTCGAGCCGGAGCGGCGCCCCCAGCTCCCGGAGCACCATGGCCTTCATCGTGTCACTGCTCAAGCTCGTTCTCCTGGGCTTCGCCCGTTCGTTGCTCGGAATGATCGGTCCTCCGTCCCGTTGACGCCTCAGGCTGCCTAACCTACCACGAGGCGCCCGCGTCGTGCCACGCGACCGAGGACACTCTGCCTCCCCGCCAAGCTGCATGGTTCCCCGACACCTTGCGGACGCGTGTGGGCGGGGACTAAGATGCCGGCATCGTGAACGCGGGATGGCCACAGACTCCTGCAAGGAGGGGCGACCATGGCACTTTCGACCGTTGATGACTTTCTGAACAGCAATAAACAATACGCGAGCAAGCAAGCCGTCCACACCGCCACCTATCCTGGACCGAAACCCATCCAGCCGGCAAAACGCGTCGCGGTGGTGGCATGTATGGACGCGCGCCTGGATGTGGAGGACCTCCTGGGGCTGCAGACGGGAGATGCGCATGTCATCCGCAATGCAGGCGGTGTCGTAACGGAGGACGTGATCCGGTGTTTGATCATCTCCCACCACTTGCTGAACACCAACGAGATCATCCTGATTCACCATACCCGGTGCGGTATGCTGGCGTTCACCGACGACCTGCTCAAGGCTGGCTTGGAGGGCGATGTGACGGCAGCGCAGCTCTTGAGCAAGGCGACGGGCAGAACGTTTGTGAGTTGCCAGACGTCCGCGGTAACACCTTCCGCGTTTCACGCATTCCGCGGCCAGATCGAGCCTCTAGATGCGCCGCGGGACAACAAGAACACCGAGCGGCTGGCTTGGGATGTACGGCGATCGATGTCTGCGATCATGCACCATCCCTGGATCCCGACAGGCGGGCCGGACGCAGTCACAGTCCGGGGCTTTGTCTACGATGTCGACACCGGGCGATTGGAAGAGGTGACATATCCTGGTCCCATGGGATCGTTCGCTTGATCGAACAGAACGGGGTCTCCGCCTGGAACTTGTACACGTGGCGATCCGCTGAGAACTCCTGCGACCCCTTCAGATCGAGAATCTCCATCCCTGCCTCCTTACGGCTGGGCGCGCGACCGCGCCTTGTGAACCCGGGGGTCCCGCCCTACCGCTTGGGCGGGACGATGGGCAGCAGGACGTGCGACGGCCGCCCGGGACCGCAGTGCAGCGTGACCTTCTTGCCGAAGATCTCCGGCGGCCTGTCGCGCGGGTCATTGTGCTGGAAGGGGCCGACGCCGGTGAAGACCGCGCCGAGCGTCCCCAGCCCCGCGGCGGGGCCGCCGGGGTACTCGTAGTCGCGCCCGAGGACCGTGAGTCCGATCCGGTAGGCCGCGGGCACCACGATGGAGGTCGGCCAGATCTCGACGTCCAGCTCGTACACCTTCCCGGGGGTGAGGGGCTGCTTCTCGTCGTGGGTGTGATACGGGCGGCAGGGCAGCGTCAGCTTCGGGTCGAGCTTGCGGTGGGAGGCCCGAAGCCAGCCTTGGGCGATGGGCGTGTGGGGGTCGAGAGCCCCCTGGAAGGTGATCTCCTTCATGTTCGGCGTGAACACGCGCACCACCGGGAACAGATCGGCATCCGTGCTCTCCGACGAAACGTAGAGCCTGGCCGCGATGGGGCCGGTGATCTCGGTCTCATCCGGGAGCGGCGGGGTGAGGAAGGTGACGCCGTCTCCCAGGCCGCCGTAGCTCACGCTGCCGTTCTTGGCGACCGGCGCAGGGACCAGGCTCTGGTCGGCGGCGTTCAGGTAGAGCTTGGTCCACCGTGTGCGCGCGAGCGGCCATTCGCTCTCGTGCCGCTCGATGAACGTCTCTCCCGGATGGCGCACCTGGAGCAGGACCTTCGGCTGCTGCTTCCACCCGGTGTCCTCGCCCTTGAGAAAGTGGCCGAAGAACTTCTTCTGGAGGCTCACGCCGTAGTCGGTGTAGAAGTGGGTCCAGTGCTCGATGCCGTGCACCTCGAGCCACTTCTGCTTCGACGCGGAGCGCACGAACCCCTCGAAGTTGCCGCGCGGGTGCAGGCCCTGCCCGCCCCAGTTGGCGGAGGAGAAGAGCGGCACCGTGACCTTCGACCAGTCGGGGATGCGGGAGCGCCAGTACGCGTCGCTGGCGAGCGGGTTCTTCCAGCAGTCCTCGTAGAAGTCGCTCCGGTTGGCGCCGAGCTCCTCCTCGGTCAGGGTCAGCGGCCCGGACACCCAGTCCCCGTTCATCCGGCTCCGGTAGCCCCGCGTCCCGCGGCCGTGCTGCACGCGGATGACCTGCGAGGGGAACCAGGCCCGCCCGAAGGTGCACAGGATGCCGCCGTGGTGGCTGAGATCACGGTAGTAGTCGGCCGCGCCCTCCCAGATGCAGATGGCGGCGAGATGCGGCGGCTGGAGCGCCGCCACCTGCCACTGGTTCATGGCGTAATAGGAGATGCCGTTCAAGCCGACCTTGCCGGTGCTCCACCGCTGCGCGGCCGCCCACTCGATGCAGCGGAAGAGGTCTTTCGCCTCGCGGGCCGACCAGATGTCGAGGAAACCGGGCGAGCGGCCGGCGCCGCGCGAGTCCACCCGGACGCAGATGTAGCCGTCCGGCACCCACTTCTCGGGATCCACCACCTCCCAGTTCTGGTACTTGTTGGTGGAGCCCGCCGGGACGTCGGGGTGTTGCTCGATCATCCGGCGCCACTGGTCGGTGTAGAGGTCCTCGAAGTGCAGCCACTTGCCGTAGGGACCGTAGGACATGATGACGGGGTGCCTGCCCGCCCGGGCCGGCCGATAGACGTCGGCGCGAAGGACGCAGCCGTCGTCCATCGTGATGGGAACGTCCGAGTCGACGCGCATCCCGTCGCGGACCTCGCTCTTGCCATCGCCCACGGAGGACACTTCCGTCCTCACTTTCTCCCACCGGGCGCGCTAGCCCACGACCCCCATGGCCGCATGGTTCCGCGCCCAGGTGTTCGTGGCGGGGTCGTACTCCTCCACGGCGGGAAGCGATCGGCGGGTGGGGAGCACGGCCGGCTCCGACGAGCCGGGATGGACGCTCGCGCCGCCGATCACGTATCCGTGCTCCGTACGAGAACTGCACGTCCGGTCTCGGCCGATTCGACGATCGCCTCCAGCACGGCGACATTGGCCGTCCCCTCTAGGCCGCCCACCTCCGGCCTCGCTCCCTCCCTCACGGAGCGGACGAACTCCGCCAGCTCCTCGACAACCGCGTCAACCTGCGTGAGGGACACCGCCGTCCGTTCCGGCTGGCCGCGGCGCGCGACGAAGAGGCGCGTGCCATCTGCCTCGCTCCAGGCCTGCGCCTCGGTGCCGTGCAGCGTGATGACCGCCGTCCGGTTCGCGTGCACCCACGAGGTGCCGAGGTATCCCAGACTGCCCGAGGCGAACTCGAAGAGGATGGAGGTGGCGTCGTCGATGTCCACTCCCGTGAGGGCCACGCGGCGCGAGAAGGCCATCACCCGGATGATGGGGCCCAGGAAATACTGGAACGTGTCCACGTGGTGAATGCCGAGGTTGGTCATGGCCCCGCCCGGGGTCTCCGCGCGGACGGTGCGCCAGACGCCCGGCCTGAGCGCGAAGCCGACGTCCGACGAAAAGTTGCCCTCGATCTGGGCGACGCGGCCCAGGACACCCTCGTCGAGGAGCCGCTTGAGGGCGCGGCTCGCCGCCTGCTTGCGGCGCTGGTGTCCGACGGCAAGGACGATCCCCGCCCGCCGGCAGGCCTCCGTCGCGCGCCGCCCGTCCGCGACCGTGAGGGCGAACGGCTTGTCCACGAACACGTGCTTGCCGGCCCGAGCGCCGGCCACGACCTGCTCGGCGTGAAGTGAGTGGGGCGTCGTGATGAGTACGCCCTCCACCTCGGGGTCGGCCAGGACCGCCTCGTAGCTCGGAAGGTCCCGGCAACCGTAGGTCTTGGCGAAGGCCGCCCGGTTGTCGGCGCTGCGGCTCGTGCAGGCGACGATGGCGAGACCTGTTCCCCGCCCCGCCGCGTCGGCGAGCGCGCGGCCCCAGCCCCCGACGCCCACCGCGGCTACTCGCACTGGTGTCATGCGGCCTCCTCCGAATTGGCTCGCCTCGGCCCGCGGGCCCCCAGCGCCTGTCGCGTCCCGCGGCTCGCCCTGCAGCGCCGGCAGGAACGGGAGACGGCGACGCGCTTGTTCGAGTTGAAAATGCAGCACTCGCGTCGTCGATGACTTCAGCGCACCGGCCGAGTGCGTGCGTCGCGCCGGCGAGGCGGCGCAGACAACATAACATGAAGACGGTGCTGGACCAGTGGCGTGCGCTTGCTTAGCACGATGGTCGCGGGCGGGGAAGGTCTCACCTACTGCGCCACGTCACGGACCGGCGGTGGCAACCTGGGAGGGCGTGCTCCCCTCCCCGCGGGGGCGCTACGCTTGACTGCCGGTTATCTCGGGTACGGGCCGCGAGGCGGCGGTGTCCGCCACCTCGAGCAGCACAGCCCCCACGTCGGCCGTGACCGTCACAGCGGCCAGCCCGTCGTGCTGGGTCGGCGTTGCGTTGACGATGGCCACGGGGACGCCGGCTTCGTGCGCCCACCTCAGCAGATCCGACACCGGCGCCACGGCGAGCGAGGTACCCAGGACCAGCCACAGATCGGAGCTGAGCAGTGCCCGGAGCGCCGCGTCCAGTCGGGCGGGGTCCACGGGCTCGCCGAAGAGCACGCCGCCCCCCTTGAGGAGGCCCTGGCAGCGCTCGCAGTAGAGCGCGCCGACATCGGTGGCGATCCGCTCGCTGAGCAAGGTACGGGGCACGGCGTGCCCGCAGTCCACGCACCGCGCCCAGTGGATGCTGCCGTGGATCTCGACCACACACTCGGCCGGAAGGCCCGCCGCCTGATGCAGGCCATCCACGTTCTGCGTCACCACGCCGGAGAGCCGGCCCTGCCGGTGGAGCGCGGCGAGGGCAAGGTGGGCCGACGCCGGCGCGGCGCGCCGGACCAGGCGGAAGAAGTGCTCCTCCTGACGCCAGTACTCCGCGCGCGCCTGTGGGGATGTGAGGAACTCGTCGAAGGTGATCCGTTGCCGGCCGTGGGCCAGCCCGAAGGCGCTGCGCACGTCGGGCAACCCCGCCTCGGTGCTCACACCGGCCCCGGTCAGCACGCCGATCCGCGCGGCGTGACGGACCAGGTCGAGCAGCTTCCGCCGGGACTGCCACGCGGCGCGGGCCTCCTCGGGCGTCTTGACGCTCTCCAGTGGCAGCGGCGCCGGGCAGCCTGGGAGCTGCCGCCGGAGCGCGTGAAGGCGCAGCGCAGTCAGCGACGTCAGCGTGACCAGGTTGAACGGACCCACGAGGAGCGGCAGCCATCCGGGAGCGGCGGGCGCGGCGCTCCACCAGAGCACGCCGGCCGCACCGGCGCCGAGCCCCGCCACGAGCAGCGAGACTCCGGTGAAGGGCAGGTAGACGGCGCCCAGGGCCATCGCCGTCGGGACGCTGTTGGCGATGAGGCCGGGGTCGATGCTCCCGGCGAGGAGCGCGCTCGTCCCGAGCCCGACGGTGCCGCCCAGCAGGGCCGAGAGCGCCAGCAGGGGCGAGTGCGCGGTCAGCCCCGCCAGCATCGCGCTCCACCCGAGCAGCTGCCAGCCGATAGCCAGCCGCGGGACCGCCGCCGCGTGAGGGAGCAACGGAGCGGCCAGCCAGACCAATGCCAGGGCGGGCAGCGCCAGGGTCGAGATCTGTTTCGGCATGAGAAGCCGGTAGGCGAGACGGGTCAGCGGAACCGACGCGGCACCCGCCGCGACAAGGCCTGCCCATGCCGCGCCGCCGGGCTCGAAAAGCACCCCCCAGTAGAGCCCCACGAGGACGCCGGGGTAGCCGTAGAGGCCGCTGCGCCACGGCCGCCCGGGGTAGCCGCGCGCCAAGGCGACCAAGGTGGCCGCCGCGCCGCTCACAGCGCCCATGAGCGCGGCGCGCGGGGCCACGAGGGACAAGCCCAGCAGGAACGCGAGGCCGCTCCGGGCCGAGGCGCAGAAAAAGACCTGGCCGTGCGCCGCCGCCCAGGCGCCGGCGGCGTCGTGGGCGCCGCGCGCGAGGGCCGGGAGCATCACGCCGTCCTGGAGGACCGGGCCCTCGGCAGGCGCAGCCTCGAGGGAAGCCGGTCGCGCCCGATGAAGTGCTCCACCGACTCGGCCTCACGGAGGAGCTCGGCGCGCCCCTGGGACACCAGCACCACGGCCGGCCGCGCGTGGATGAACTGCATGGACTGCGAATCGGTGTAGGCCCCGCAGTTCCTCACCACGAGCAGCGAGCCGCGGCTGAGCGGCGGCAGGCGCAGCCCCGCGGCCAGGCAGTCCACCTGCATGCAGAGCGGCCCGAAGAGCGTGATCTCCTCCACGGACAGGGGCGTGCTCGTGGTGGGCGCGATGTCGAGCAGCGAGTAGTAGGCGGTCGGCAGGAGATGCACGCCGGCGTCCATCACCGCCGCCTTGGCCCCGTTCGGCAGGCGCTTGACCGCGGCTACGGTCGTGAGCATGGAAACCGGGTGCTCCACGAGGGCGCGTCCCGGCTCCAGCACGAGCCTTGGACGACTCGCGAGCCGCCGGAGCGCCGCAGAGAGCGGCCTGGCGATGGCCTGGGCGAACGCCGGGAAGACGTCCTCGGGCGCCGTGCCGGGGTGCGCCCGCGCATAGCGGTGCCGGTTTGGGAAGCCACCGCCCAGGTCCAGCATTTCCCAGCGCACGCCGCAGCGGCGCTCGAGCCTGGCCATCAACGGCAGGACGAGGTCGAGCAGGTCCTTGAAGACCTCGGGCCGGGGCAGATCGGTTCCGAGGTGGACGTGCAGCCCGGCGAGCCTGAGCGATGAGGACCCGGCCACACGCCGGGCCGCTTCCTCCGCCAGCCCCGCCTCGAGGCTGAAGCCGAACTTCTCCCACGGTGTCTCGGTCACCGCGGCGGTCAGCCGCAGGCCTATGGCCGGCGGCCGCCCGACCTCGGGCGCCACGCGCTCGAGCGTGGCCAACTCATCGAAGCTGTCGACGTTGATCCACACCCCGGTCTTGACCGCGCGCCGCAGATCCTCCTCTGTCTTGTAAGGACCATTGAGAATCGTGCGCTCGCCGGGCACGCCGAGCTGCTCGGCCATGTCGTGCTCGAGTCCCGACACGACCTCCGCCCAGGCGCCCTCCTCGTGCAGGACGGCGCGGATGCCCGTGAGGTAGTTCGTCTTGTACGAGTACGCCACCTGGGTGTTGGGGTAGACCTCGCGGAAGGCCGCGCGGAAGGCGCGGAACTCCCCGCGCAACCGCGCCTCCGAGACGACGAAGAGCGGGGAGCCGAACTGGCGCGTGAGGGCACCTACATCGCAGCCCTCGAGGCTCTCCACGACATTCGTCGGGACCAGCGGCGCGCGGGTGTTCAGCGTCGCCCCGGAGTACTTGCTGATGGCGCCGAACGCGTGCCGTGTGAGCCGCATCGGCTCGTAGAGGCGCTTCTGCCCGCCTTGCATGGAGTCCTTACTCGACACGACCATTTACCCTCCCTTCCACCGCCAGGGCCGCCATTCGGTCCATCGAAGCGGTTACATCCCATGCCATCCGGACATAGAACGTCCGCGGCCGCGGCGTGAGCTTAGCCACGTGCTCGCCTCGAGCCAGCCTCACCGCCGCCCAGGGCAGGTTGGCTCCGGCCCCCGCCGAGAGATAGACCCAGGCGGGGAACCGCGGGTTCACCTCGATGAGGAACGGGCCACGGCGTGGGTGACAGATTACTTCCAGCTCGAAGGGCCCCACCCAGCCGAGCGCCTCGGCGAAGCGGTCGGCCAGGGCCAGCAAGCCGCGGTCCTTGGCCACGGAGCCGCCCCAGGTATTGCCGTTCAGGGTGCGGATCTCCTTTCGCACCGCCACGGCACCGACGACGCGATGGCGGCGATCCGCCACCGCGGCGATCCCGAACTCCTCCCCCTCGATGTACTCCTGCGCGATGAGCGGGAAGCCCCACGTGGCGGCGAGCCGGCGAGCGATGACCCGCGCCTCCTCGAGAGTCCTGACGACCCGCGCATCGGCGAGGGGCCCCTTGAGGACGAACATCCCGCCCAGGTTGGCGGCGACGTCGGGCAGGGCGTGCAGGCCGCCCACCGCCAGCGAGCGCGGCAGGCGGAAGCCGCACCCGGCCAGGGCCGGCAGTCGTGGCTTGGTTACCGAGGCGAGGACGTCGGGCGGCGGCAGGAGGACCGCCACACCCGCCGAGGCCAGACGCGGCAGGAGCCGCGCCACCAGCGGGATCTCGATGTCCAGCGTGGGCAGCAGGCAGTCCACCCCCGCGGCGCGACAGTGCTCGACCAGGGCGTCTGAATAGCCGCCTTCCTCTCGCGACGGGAATGGAAGCAGGCGCACCTCGTCCCAGACGCCGTCGACGTAGGCCCCCGTGGCCAGGACCTCGTGGGTGAGCCCGACCAGGCCCGGCGGCGGGGACGCGAGCCGTAGCGAGCGCGCGACGGTGAGGCCCGGCGACGGATTGTCCGAGGCGTTGAGGCCGGTGACGGCGACCCGCCCCGGAGACGCGACGCCCGGCTTCCGGTGACGTGGAGCCGACGGCGGGGCGGCCGGACGCAGCATTCCGGCGCGCACGCCCTTCTCGTCGAGCCCTTCCAGCGGATTGGTCGGGAAGACATGTTCCATGACCACGCGAGCGAACAGCCGCCCGGCCGTGGCGCGGACGGGCTCCCCGTGGCCCCCCAGGGCAAGGCGCACGAGCAGCGCGGGGAGGTTGGCCCCGGCCTCGCCGGCCAGCGCGATCCAGGAGGGGAACCGGGGGTTGATCTCGAAGCAATAGGCGCGGCCCTCCGGCGTCCGGATGAACTCGGCCTCCAGGGGGCCGTCCCATCGGAGTGCGCGGACGAGGCGGCGCGCCTCCTCCACGAGCCCGGGCTCCTCCACGGTGACGCCCGTCCAGGCGGTCCCCTTGTTGGTGACCGACAGCTTCTTCATGACGGCGGTGCCGAGCAGCTCTCCGCGCTGGGCCACTACCGCCACGTCATACTCCTCCCCGTGGACGAGCGGCTGCGCCAGCAGCGGGTAGCCCCAATTCGCGGCCAATTCGCCCGCCGCTACGCGGAGGTCCTCAGCCGAGTGGGCGACCGCCGAGTCCACCAGCGCGCCCTTGAGCACCTGTGGGTAGCGGAGTCGAGCCGAGGCGCGCTGGACGGCCTCGGCGGAGCCGAGCACCACCGTCTCGGGCACAGCGATCCCGGCTCGGCGGGCGAGCGCCGGCAGACGTGACTTCGCGCACGCCCTCAGCGCGGCTGGGGACGGCAGGCACGTGTGGACGCCCAGCCGGTGCAGCGCGCCGCGGAGACCGACGTAGTGCTCGAGCTCGCTGTCGAGCGTGGGGATTACCATGTCGAGCGGGTGCCGCCGGGCAATGGCCGACAGGCGGGCGGCGAGCGGCTTGATCCCGGCCCACGGTACGGGGACGAGGGCATGAGCATCGATCAGCTCGGGGGCGAAGGCGCCTGTGACGCGGCGGTCCGTGATGAGTGCCAGGATGCGCCACGAGGGATCGGCCTGACGGAGCGCGCGGATCACCGCCAGCCCCGGCTGCGGGTTGTCCGTGGCATACAGTCCTGTGACGCCGATCCACGTCTCACCCATTGGCCTTGGCCAGTCCTTCCTCGATGAGCTGGGCGATTAGGCGCGCGAGGTCCGCTCCGGCCGTCTCCGCATTCACGTCGAAGGTCGCGACAACCGCGGCGACGACGTCCCCTGCCGGCACACCCGCCTGCAGTCGGGCCGAGGCCAGCGCCGCCGCGCCATTCAGCGAGTAGACCCGCCCTGTGCGCTGGTCGAAGAGGAAACCGCGCTCGGGCCCGACCCTGAGGGTGACCGACTCAGCGAAGCGGACGGAAGCCGGCTGGCCGGTGCCGGCCATCACTTCACCGCCTTGCCGAGGGTTTCGAGGCCCTGCAGCGCGTCGGGATAGTTCCGCTCGGCCTGGAGGCTCTGGCGGAAGGCCCGCTCGGCGTCCGCCCGGTTGCCGAGCTTGAGCGCCGTCCACCCGAGGCCGCTCCACGGATCGGGCCAGTCGGGATGGCGCTGGGTGACGTCGCGGAACTGCCCGAGCGCACCCGCCAGATCGCCCGAGTAATAGAGGCTCCAGGCGAGCGTGGAGGCTGCGTCGCTCAGGATCGGGTAGAGCCGCTGCGCGCCCGGGATCTCGACCTGCTCCCGCACCGGCGGCAACGCCGGGCCCAGGGCCAGCGACCCGCGGAGCGGCGCGACGGCCTCGCGGGGGCGCTTGAGCGCATAGAGGGCGTAGCCAAGCCCGCGCTGCCCGTCCGCATCATCCGGGTACCGGCTCACGAGCGCTCGGAACTCGGCCTCCGCCTCGGCGAAGGCACGCTGCTGATAGAGGCTCCAGCCCAGCTCGCGCCAGAGGTCGAGCCACGCTGGGCGCTCGCTCACGAGCTTCCGGAGATCGGGCGTCGCCATGTATCGCGCCGACTTGGCCATGGCAGCGCGGAAGCCCGTCTTGGCCTCCTCTTGCCGGCCCTGGCGGTCGGCGATCCAGGCGAGGCCGGCCAGGGGATCGGCCCAGGTCGGCTCACTGCGGGTCAACTGGAGGAAGATCGGCCGGGCGCTCGCGTAATCGCCCTTGAAGTAGTAGCTCCAGCCGAGAGCGGAGCGGGTCAGATTGTCCCGATCGTCCTGGCGCAGCACGACCTGAAAGCGCTTGATGGCCTGCTCCCACTGCCCCCGGTGATAAGCGACGAACCCGAGCCCGCGTTGCCCGTCCACGTCGTCGGGGACGCGGGTGAGGGCTTCCTTGAAGCTGGCCTCGGCTCGCACCAGATCGCGCTTGCCCAAGTAGCTCCAGCCCAGGCCGCTGTGCGCGTTCGGGTATCCGGGCGAGAGCTTGAGCGACTCCGAGAAGGAGGCGAGCGCGCGATCGTAGTCGGTCGACTTGTACGCGATCCAGCCGAGCCCCTCGTGGGCGTAGAAGGCGTTGGGGTCTGTGGGTCCCAGGCGAAGGGAGCGCTCGAACTCGGCCCGCGCGCGGGGGAACTCGCCCTTCCTGTAGAGCGCCCACCCGAGTAGCGTCCGCGCGCGCGCCGAGTCGTCGCCGTCGCGGATCGTCTTCTCGAGGGCTACGATGGAACCGTCATAGTCCTGGCGCTCGAAGGCCTGGACGGCCCGATCGAATTGCGCGCGGGCGGAGATCGCGCCGCACCCGAGGGTGATGGCCAGCACCAGTGGGACGATCCAGAGCGGCGGCGTTCGCAGTCTCATGCCATTGGCCTCCAGGTGGAACCGTGCGCTGACATCTACAGTATCGGTTCTGCCGCGCCGCGGTCCGAGTCTGAACCACAGCAAGAGATGTGCCAACCCTTGGGTCTGCGCTCTGCCGGCGAGTAAACCTGGCGGTTCCGATGTCTGGCCAGCGGACTTCATCGCGGCTGGGGCTTGTCCGAGTCGGGCATGATGAAGCCGGCGCATGTCCGGAAGTCTTCCGGGACGCCAGGGTGGGGATTTGCCCAGCCAAATGGGGAATTGCCCAGGCCAGGCGGGACGACGGCGGACCGCGCGGACCGAGCCAACTTGCCCTAGAATCGGACGGGGGACTTCATGAGGTTCAGTTCGCTCTCGCTCAGCCGGACCTTCGCGCTCTTCAGCCTGGTCCTCATTGGGCTGATCACCGCGCTCCAGGTGCTGGTCCAGTGGACGCTGCTCCGCGAGGATCTTCTGGAATGGGAGCGGAGGGTCAGCGCCGACACCATCCGATCGGAAGCATACGCCGTGCTGCGAGCGGAGGACTTCGCCAACTGGCGCAGCCCCGAGAGCCAGGAGCGTTTCGAACGCGTCTTCCGCCGCGCCCTCTGGCAACTCGAGATCCTTCGCATCAAAGTGTACGACCGTGACATGCGGGTCATCTGGTCGGATGAGGCCCGGCTGCTCGGGGTCCGCTTCAGTGGCAACTCCCACCTTACCGAGGCCCTCGGCGGCCGGACGGTCGCCCACCTGGAGCGCGCACAGCGGGCCGAGAACCGCTACGAGCGGCAGTTCACCGAGAGCGTGGAGCTCTACGTCCCGCTCTCTTTCTCCCCCGGCGCCACACCGGGCACCGCCAGCGTCGCCGGCGTCGTCGAGGTCTACAAGAACCCGGCGCCGGCGCTCGCCAATCTCTCGCGCGACCGGTGGACCATCGTCGCGGCCTCGCTAGGGGGCGCCGTCCTGCTCTACGCGGTGCTGTTCGGCATCGTGCACCGCGCCTCGCGCCAGCTCGAGGCCCAGCGCCGAGACCTCGAGCACCAGGCAGCGGCCCTCGTCGCCGCCAACCAGGAGCTGCGGGCGGCGCAGGAGCAACTCCGGGCAGCCGAGCGCCTCGCCGCCATCGGCGAGGTGAGCGCGGCGGTAGCTCACGGCATCCGCAACCCCCTCGCCAACATCCGGGCGGCGGCCCAGGTGGCGCTCAATCGCGTGACCGACCGCGCGACAATCCAGAAGTACCTCGGCACCATCATGGCCGAGGTGGACCGGCTGGCCCGCTGGCTGCGGGCCCTGCTGGATTCGGTCCGCCCCTTCGAGCTCCGACCAGCGCCCATGGCGCTCAACACCGTGCTCGAGGAGTTGCTGGCACTGCTGGCCGAGCGTATCGCCCGGGGCGAGGTCAAGGAGGAGCGCCACCTGGCTCCGGACCTGCCGAGACTGATGGCGGACGAGGTCCAGCTCCAGCAGGCCTTCCTCGGCGTGCTGGAGAATGCCCTCGAGGCACTACCGGGGGGCGGCACGCTCGTGGTCCAGACCGAGCGCCTGACCAGGGAGGGAGAGCCGTGGGTGCGCGTGATAATCCGGGACACCGGCATGGGCATCCCGCAGGAGCGGCACGCGCGCATCTTCGAGCCCTTCTACACGACCAAGAGCCAGGGCACGGGGCTTGGCCTGGCCATCACCCGGCGCGTCGTGGAGGGACACGGCGGCACGGTCGAGATCGAGAGCGACCCGGGAATGGGAACGACCTTCCTGATCACCTTGCCCGTGAGCCCGCGGCCCCCGCAGGCGTCATGATTCCCTCGGTTCTGATCATTGAGGACGAGGGAATCCTTTCCGAGGCGATGCGCGACTACCTTACCGGGAAGGGCTACGAGCCCGCGGTGGCTGCATCGGGCGAGAGCGGGCTCAGGCTCTTGCGGGAGTCGGAGATGGACCTCGTTGTCCTCGACTACCAGCTCCCGGGCATGGACGGGCTCGAGACGCTCCGCCAGATCAAGCAGGCCGCGCCGCTGGCCGAGGTGGTGATGGTGACCGCCCACGGCACCGTGAAGGTGGCCGTGGAGGCGATGCGGGCGGGCGCCTTCGACTACCTCACGAAGCCGGTGGACCTCGAGGAGCTGACCGTGGTGCTCGAGAAGGCCTGGCACCACGCCCGGCTGCGGCGCGAGCTGCGCTACTGGCAGGGCGTCCGGCGCGAGGGCGATCCGCTGAGCCGGCTGATCGGGGAGTCGGAGGCCACGCGCCTGCTGCGCGAACAGGTCGTGCGGCTGGCCTCGGCCCATCGGGAGCAGGGGGGCGCGCCGCCCATCCTCATCATGGGCGAGACGGGAACGGGCAAGGGCCTGGTGGCGCGGGTCATCCACGACCTGAGCTCCCGGGCCGAGCGGCCGTTCGTGGAGCTCAACTGCGCCGCGATCCCGCCCGCGCTGCTTGAGTCGGAGATCTTCGGTTACGAGCGCGGCGCCTTCACCGACGCCCGCGGCGCCAAGCCTGGCCTCTTCGAGGCCGCCGACGGCGGCTCGTTCTTCCTCGACGAGATCGGGGCCATGTCGCCCGAGCTGCAGGTCAAGCTCCTCAAGGTCATCGAGGAGCAGTCGGTGCGGCGACTGGGAGGCCTCCGGTCAAAAGGAGTGGACGTGCGGATCCTCGCCGCGACCAATGCCGACCTGCACGGCGCCGTGAAGGCGGGCAGTTTTCGCGTCGACCTGCTTTACCGGCTCAACGTCCTGACCCTGACCCTGCCGCCGCTGCGGGAGCGACGCCAGGACATCGTCCCGCTGGCGCGATTCTATCTGGCGCAGGCCGCCGGGCAGTACGGGCGCCCGAAACGCCTCCACGCCGATGCCGAGGCGCGGCTGCTCGAGTACTCCTGGCCCGGCAACGTCCGCGAGCTGGCCAATGTGCTGGAGCGCGTGGTCCTGCTCTACGAGGGGGAGGAGGTCCGAGCCAACGACCTGGGCCTGGCCGGGGCGCCCGCCGGCGGCGCCGGGGTCAAGGTGGGCGGGCCGGAGATACGCGTGGACTTCTCGCGCGGCAGCGTGAGCCTGGCCCAGGTCGAGCGGATGCTGATCATCGAGGCGCTCCGGACGGCCGGCGGCAACCGACGCCGCGCCGCGGAGATGCTCGAGATCTCCTTCGAGACCTTGCGCTACCGCCTCGAGAAGCACGGCATCGATGCCGGGGGTGGCGGCAGCGTCGCGTCGGACGGCTAGGTCGCCCCACCCCGAAGGAACCGCTGCACTCCAAACCTGGCTCGCCGGCGGTGCACCGGCCGTCTGTGCGGCTCCGTGGATACCCGGCAGACCGGCGTGCGATTCCGCTTGACACTGGTTCGATATTTCCAGATACTTGGATACATGAAAACGATCACGCGGCTCCCGCTCGCCCGCCTCGAAGCCACTGAGACGCACGTGGAAGCGTTCAGGGCCCTCGCCCACCTGACCCGACTCCAGGTGTTCTTCTTCCTGGTGCGTGCCAAGGGGGAGGTCTCCGCCGGAGAGATCCAGGAGGCCGTGGGGGTGCCCGGACCCACGCTGTCCCACCACCTCGACCTGCTGCGCCGGGCCGGGCTGATCGAGAGCCGGAAAGAAGAGCGGTACATCTACTATTCCGTGCGGCGGGATGCGGTCACGGCGCTGGTGCGCCTGCTGACGGCCTGCTGCTAGTGTCCTGTCGCAGAAGCTTGTGGACAAGGCGCCGGGCGGGGCGGGGGGCCCCTCCGCGGAACACGCTGAGTCGCAACCCGCACCGGGCACTCGCAAGGAGCCACGAGAGCGACGCTATCGCCTCCGGCAACCCGCAGAAGCCACGGTTCCGCGGAGGGGCCCCCCGCCCGGCGCCCGCGAGTCAACAGATTTCTGGGACACTACACTAGAGGAGGGCCCTCATGAACGCGAAGGTTCATCTGCACATGCGCGTGTCGGACCTGATCAAGAGCCGGGAGTTCTACCAGAAGTTCTTCGGCGGCGCGCCGGTGAAGGAGAAGCCGGGCTACGCGAAGTTCCTCCCCGAATGGGCGCCTGTCAACCTGGCCCTGTCGAGCGGGCGGTCGGCGGGCGAAGGAGTCGTGGACCACGTCGGCGTCCAGGTGGACTCGCCGGCCACCGTGATGGCGCACCTGGCCCGCGTGAAGGCCGCGGGGCTCGCAGTCCGGGAGGAGATGGGCGTGAGCTGCTGCCATGCCAACCAGGACAAGTTCTGGGTCCAGGATCCGGACGGGGTCGAGTGGGAGGTCTACCACCTGAACTACGACCTCGAGGACGAAGTCCCGGTGGCCGGCCTCAAGGACCCACGACTGGCCAAGGGCAGTAGTTCCTGCTGCGCCCCTTAACGTCGCGTGACGTCGCGCGCACCGGACAGGACGAGGAGAACAGGCAATGGCGGACCAGGACATCAAGCAGATCGTGAAGGACAAGTACGGCAAGGCGGCGCTCAAGGTGGCCGCCGGCGGCAGCTCCTGCTGCGGCAGCGCCTCGTCGCGTGAGGCCGACGCAATCACCTCCAACCTATATACAGAGAGCGAGACGGCATGCCTCCCGTCGGAGGCCCTCGCCGTCTCCCTCGGCTGCGGCAACCCCACGGCGCTGGCCGAGCTCAAGCCCGGCGAGACGGTCCTCGACCTGGGCTCGGGCGGCGGCATCGACGTCCTGCTCTCGGCCAAGCGGGTGGGCGCGACAGGGAAAGCCTACGGGCTCGACATGACCGACGAGATGCTGGCCCTGGCGCGCGAGAGCCAGCGGAAGGCCGGTGTCGAGAACGCGGAGTTCCTCAAGGGCGAGATCGAGGCGATCCCGCTCCCGGACAACTCCGTGGACGTCATCATCTCCAACTGCGTGATCAACCTCTCGGCGGACAAGGACCGGGTCTTCGCCGAGGCGTTCCGGGTGCTTCGCCCGGGCGGACGTTTCGCGGTCTCGGACGTCATGGTCCGCGGCGAGGTGCCGCCTCAGATCCGCCGCAGCATCGAGCTCTGGATCGGCTGTGTCGCAGGCGCTCTGGAGGAAGAGCAGTACCACGCCAAGCTTGCGAAGGCGGGCTTCGAGGCCATCGGCCTCGAGCCCACGCGTATCTACCGTGCAAAGGACGCGCGCGAATTCCTGGCTGGAGCGGGACTCGACGCCGACGACATCGCCCCGCAGGTGGATGGCAAGTTCATGAGCGCCTTCGTCCGCGCCCGCAAGCCCATGGCCCGTTGACACCCCGATCCCCGATGGGCGCACAGCCCGGATTATTAGAGGCGCTCATCTGTGAGTTCCGCTAACAGGGTCAAACGCTTGAGCATCTTCGAGCGCTACCTGTCCGTCTGGGTCGCGCTCTGCATCGTCGCGGGGATTGCGCTCGGCCGGCTCAGTCCCGGCCTGGTGCGGGAGCTGAGCCGGCTCGAGGTGAGCCACGTCAACCTTCCGATCGCCGTGCTCATCTGGCTCATGATCTACCCCATGATGCTCCGCATCGACTTCACCGCGCTGCGGAGCGTCGGACGCGAGCCCAAGGGGATCCTCGTCGTCTTGTTCGTCAACTGGCTGGTCAAGCCCTTCAGCATGGCGTTCCTCGGCTGGCTCTTCTTCAAGCACGTCTTCGCGGGGATGATCGGGCCAGCGCTCGCGGACCAGTACCTCGCCGGGGCCATCATCCTGGCCGCCGCCCCCTGCACGGCCATGGTCTTCGTCTGGAGCTACCTGACCGACGGCGACCCGGCATACACGCTGGTCCAGGTGGCGCTAAACGATCTCATCATGCTCGTCGCCTTCGCTCCGATCGTCATCCTCCTGCTGGGCGTGTCGAACATCACCGTGCCCTACGACGTCCTGCTGTACTCGGTGCTGCTCTCCGTCGTGATCCCGCTGGCGGCGGGCGCCGGCTCCCGAGCCATCCTCCTCCGGACGCGAGGCCCGGAGTGGTTCGAAGGCGTTTTCCTCGCGCGGCTCAGGCCCGTCTCGGTCATCGCGCTCCTGGCGACGCTCGTCCTGATCTTCGCCTTCCAGGGCGAGGTGATCCTCGGCACGCTCCCGCACATCGTGCTGATCGCCGTCCCGCTCCTGATCCAGGTCTACTTCAACTCCAGCCTGGCCTACGGGCTCGCACGCTGGCTCGGCGTGCCCTACCGGGTGGCCGCGCCGGCGGCGCTGATCGGCGCCAGCAACTTCTTCGAGCTCGCCGTCGCCACGGCCATTTCGCTGTTCGGCCTCACCTCGGGCGCGACGCTGGCCACGGTGGTCGGGGTGCTCGTCGAGGTCCCCGTGATGCTCTCCGTTTGCTCATTCTGCAACCGCACGCGCGACTGGTTCCCTGATACTCTGAAAACGCCCATCATGGGCGAGGTGGTGCACCGATGATCAGGCTCGCCTGAAGCGCTGCCTGAATCCTCACAGGGCTAGAGCACTCCCTGAGGTTGAGGCAGATCGCCCCTGGCCAGCGTGGCGCCGATGGCGCTATGCTCAGGAGGGTTCGCCCTCCGGTAGCTACGTGGGGGACCGGAGCGGTCGTCGAACCCGGCGGAGCCGCCGACCTCGCTAGGCGTATCGAGACGAGTCATGGGTCGCGCGTAGAACGTCATCGACGCCGGTGCGCACGCGCTCCAGCCAGTGGACCTGTGGGACACGTCGCTGTTCGCGGATGCCGACTCAGGGTGCAGGCGTCAGCAAGTGGTTCTCGGCGGCTTCCGTTCGGCGGGGAGGTCCGGGGACGCGCGCTGAAGAGCCGCGGGAAGGAGGCGGAACATGGCCCACGAATTCAAGTATCTGTTCACGCCGATCCGGGTCGGTCCGGTCACGCTGAAGAACCGGATCTTCTCCACCGGCCACGCCGAGGCGCTGGCCGAGGACGGAAAGCCCAAGGCCCGGTTCCGGCGCTACCACGAGGCCAAGGCGCGCGGCGGCTGCGCGCTCACCATCGTCGGGGGCTCGACGAGCGTTCACCCGTCCTCGCCCGCCTTCGCGTGGAACCTCATCTCCAACCACGATGACTCGATCATTCCTGACTACCGGGAGCTGGCCGAGGCGGTCCACCGGCACGACTGTCTGGTCTTCAGCCAGCTCACGCATCTCGGACGGCGCGCCCAGTCCGACACCGAGGCCTGGCACGTCCTCCTGGCGCCGTCGCAAATTCCCGAGAAGGTGCACCGCGAGATTCCCCACGAGCTGGAGCCGGAAAAGATCGCCGAGCTGATCCGGGCCTTCGGGGACGCGACGCGCCGCTGCCGGGAGGGTGGGCTCGACGGCGTCGAGCTCTCCATGGCCCACAACCACCTCATCGACCAGTTCTGGTCCCCGCTCTTCAACCACCGAACCGACGAGTACGGGGGGAGCCTCGAGAACCGGATGCGGTTCTGCCTGGAGGTCCTCGCCGAGATCCGCCGGCAGGTGGGGCGTGATTTCGTGGTCGGCGCGCGGATCTCCGGCGACGAGTTCACCGACGGCGGCCTGACGGCCGAGGACATGGCCGAGATCGCCCGCCGGCTGGCCGCCTCGGGTCTCGTGGACTTCCTCTCGATCATCGGGGGCGGCGCTCATACCTTTCCGCTCCAGGCTGCCGCCGTGCCCAACATGAGCTTCCCCAACGCCGTGTACGTTCATCTGGCCGGAGCGATCAAGCAGGCGGTGCCGTCGATGCCGGTCCTCCATGCGACCCGGATCGTGGACCCGATCCATGCCGAGCAGATCCTCGCCGAAGGGTACGTCGACGTGGTCGGGATGACCCGGGCGATGATCGCTGACGCCGAGATGCCGCGCAAGGCGCGGGAAGGGCGCTTCGACGACATCCGCCAGTGCGTCGGCGCCAACGAGGGCTGCATCGACCGGATCTACCAGGGCAAGGCGGTCACGTGCATCCAGAACCCCGTCACGAGCCGCGAAGATGAGCTGGGTGAAGTTCGTCCCGCGGCCGCCAGAAAGAAGGTCGTGGTGGTGGGCGGCGGCGTGGCGGGGCTCGAGGCGGCGCGGATGGCGAGCCTGCGCGGCCATCGCGTGGTGCTCTTCGAGAAGGAGGGCGAGGTCGGGGGGCAGGTCCTCATCGCCGCGCGGGTCCCGGCGCGGGCCGACTACGCCGGCATCGTTCGGTTCCTCCGCGCCCAGGTGACGAAGCTCGGCGTGGATCTCCGTCTCGGCGTCGAGGCCACTGCGGAGCTGATCCTGGGCGAGAGCCCCGATGTCGTGCTCATCGCCACGGGCTCTCACCCGTACATCCCCGCGCTGCCGGGCGTGGACGGCAAGCACGTGATGACGGATCGCGACGTCCTCCTGGAGCGGGCCGCGGTGGGCGACCGGGTCGTCCTCGTGGACGACGTCCACACCCAGCAGGCGCTCTCCACCGCGGAATTCCTCCTCGACCGGGCCCGATACGTGGAGGTCATCTCCCGGCTCTTCTACCCCGGCCAGGACATCGGCATCACGTCCATCGTTCCCCTCTACACGCGACTCTTCACCAAGGGCGTGACGCTGACGCCGCACACCGAGCTGTGCGCCGTGGAGGGCTCGACGGTGATCGTCGCCAACGTGTACTCGGGCGCCGAGCGGCGGATCGAGGGCGTGGATACCGTCGTGCTGGCGATGGGAAGCCGCTCCACCGACCACCTCTACCGGGCCCTCAAGGGAAAGGTTCCCGAGATCCACGCCGTCGGCGACTGCGTGGCGCCGCGGGGAGTCCATCACGCCCTCCTCGAGGGGACCCGCGCCGCTCGGGCGATCTAAATAGCGGCCCATGATTCGGAGTGGTAACGAACGCCGCGGCGGCTGCGGGTGGCGTCGTGTGCGCCCCCGGGCGGCCGGGTGGAGTGGGACCCCCGAGTCCCGTCCGCAGCTCGAAGAGCTGCGTTCGGGCGAGTGGGTGACGGAGCCCGGCTGCCCGGGGGCGCACACGACGACAGGACCCGCAGCCGCTACGCCACGCGCGTGCAATGACTCCAAATCGTGGGGGCCTATTTAGCGTGTGCCCGATCATCCCCTTTCCCGCGCCGCGGGAGAGAGAGGGTTCGAGGCGCTGGTTCGACCCTCACCTCGGCCCTCTCCCTCGGAGGGAAAGGGAGAGGAGCCATTGAGCGCCTGGGTCGTCGCGGAACCCGCCGACAAGGGGATCCACCAGGCGTCACTCGAAACGCTCGGGGAAGCCAGATCCCTCATGCCCGGCGGCGCAGGGCCCGACGTCATGATCGTCGGTGGGTCGGTTGCCGAGGAGGCGCTGGCGCTCCTCGCCGCTCATGGTGCCGGTCGCGTCGTCTGCCTCGAGAACGTGGCCCTCGCTGACTCTGGCCCCGAGCATCACGCGCCCGCCCTGATCGCCGCCCTCGAGAGCGAGCGCCCGCGCGCCGTTCTCCTGGCTCACACCGTGTACGGCCGGGCGCTCGCTCCCCGTCTCGCCGTCGGCCTCGACGCCGGCTGCGCCCCCGACTCGGTTTCCGTTCGCGCGCGACCCGACGGCACGCTCGAGGTAACCCGTCCGGCGTTCGGCGGGCGACTCTACGGGACCGTGGCTTTCCTCCCTGGGTCGCCGGCGGTGATCACGCTTCGGCCCGGAAGTATCGGCCTCGACCGTCCCGTTCCCGGCCGGCGCGTTTCGATTGAGCGCCGCTCCGCGGCCGTCCCCGGTGCGGAGCCCCGGAGCCGACGCCGCCGCGTGATCCCGCCCGATCCGCGCCGGATCGATCTGAGGGAGGCCGAGCGCATCGTCGCCGGCGGGCGCGGTGTGGACGGCCCCCAGGGATTCGTGCTCCTCCAGGAGCTCGCCGACCTCCTGGGCGCGGCGGTCGGCGGGAGCCGGGTCGCCGTGGACCTGGGCTGGCTTCCGTGGGAGCGACAGATCGGCCAGAGCGGCCGGTGCGTCGCTCCCCGGCTCTACCTCGCCTGCGCGATTTCCGGCGCCAGCCAGCACCTGATGGGGATCCGCGAGGCCGGGACCATCATCGCCGTCAATCGCGATCGGAACGCGCCGATCTTCTCGGCGGCGCACCTCGGCGTGGTGAGCGACTGGCGCGCCGTCGTCGCGGCGCTCATCGAGCGCCTCCGGGCCCGCCAGCGGAGCTGAGCGTGGAGATCACGCGCGAGGTCTGGTGGAACGTTCCCGGGTGGCTCGCCCTCGCCCTCTACGCGGGCTCCGCCCTCGCTCTCGGATTCACGGTCTGGGTCGCCCTCCGCCATGCGACGCGATGGGTCCGTGGGCGGCCCCTCGCCGACGCGCGTCCGCTCGCCGCTCGCCGCGCCCTCGGGCGCGTCCTGGCCGAGGTCTTCGCTCACCGGCGCGTCTTTCAGGACCGCGCCGCCGGGTGGGCGCATCTCCTGATCTTCTACGGCTTCCTCGCCCTCTTCGTCGGCACCGTGATGGTGTTCGTCCACGACAAGCTGGTCGCATTCCTCTTCGGCGCGACCTACTTGATTTTTTCGCTCGCCCTCGACCTGGCCGGCGTCATGTTTCTCGTCGGGATCGGCTGGGCGTTTGCGCGGCGCTTCCACCTGAAGCTGCCCCGCCTCGAGCGAACCGCGGAAGGGTACGGGGTGCTGCTCCTTCTCGGGGCGATCGGAATCACGGGTTTTCTGGTGGAGGCGGCGCGGATCGCCGCGACCCGGCCGGGCTTCGAGATGTGGTCGCCCGTGGGCTGGACCATCGCCCAGGCGATCGTTGCGCTGGGAGTTCCAGGCGCGCCTCTCCATCGCGTCCTGTGGGGCCTCCACGCCTTCCTCTCGTGCGTCTTCCTCGCTGTCGTGATGGTCACCTTCCTCCGTCACATGGTCACGGCTCCCATCCAGATCTTCCTGAGGGAGCAACGCTCCGTCGGCGCGCTGGCGCCGGCTTCCGACGATGGCCGTCCCGGCTCGCTCGTCCCCGAGGCGCTCTCCCGCCCGCAACTCCTCGACGCGTCCGCGTGCGTGCGCTGTGGCCGCTGTACCGCGGTGTGTCCGGCCACCGCGGCGGGGAAGCCGCTGGACCCGAGGGCAGTGGTTCAGAAAACGCTCCGGGCTGCCCTCGAGGCACGACCGCTCGACACCCTCGTCACCGCCGAGGAGGCCTGGGCGTGCACCACCTGCGCGGCGTGTGTCCACGCCTGCCCCTTCCAGATCGAGGTGCTCGACAAGCTGGTGGACCTGAGACGGCTCTGGGTCGAGCAAGGCGCGATCGAGTCGAGCGCGGCGCGGGCGCTCGAGGCTATCGTCGAGCGGGGGAATGCGTGGGGCGCGCCTCCGAGTGAGCGGATGAGCTGGGCCGACGGGCTGGGGGTGCGCGTTCTCCAGCCCGGCGATGAGGTCGAGTTGCTCTACTGGGTAGGCTGTGCCGGCGCCTTCGACCCATCGGGCCGACGAGTCACGCGAAGCGTGGTGCAGCTCCTCTCGCGGGCGGGGCTCGAGTTCGCGGTTCTCGGTCCGGCTGAATCCTGCACCGGCGATCCGGCGCGGCGAATGGGAGAGGAAGGGCTCTTCCGCGAGGCCGCCCTGCGGGTCATCGAGACCCTGGGTCGAGTCCGCTTCCGGCGGATCCTGAGCCACTGCGCTCACTGCTTCCACGTCCTCCGGAACGAGTATCCCGCTCTCGGCGCGCGCCACGATGTGATCCACCATAGCCAGCTCCTGACCCACCTGGTGCGAAGCGGCCGCTTGAGCCCGGCGCGCGAAGTCGGGCGGAGCGCGACCTTCCACGATCCGTGCTACCTCGGCCGCCACAACGGCGAGTACCAGGCCGGGCGCGCGATCCTCGCGAGCTTCCCGGGTCTCATACCCGTGGAGATGCCGCGAAACCGCGATCGCTCCTTCTGCTGCGGGGCGGGCGGCGGGGGAAACTGGGTCGAGGTGCGACAGGGCGAGCGGATCGCGAGCCTCAGGATGGCGGAAGCACGCGCCACCGGCGCGTCAGTGGTCGCCACGGCGTGCCCGTTCTGCACGATCATGCTGGAGGGAGAGATCACGGGCCAGGGGATGGCAGTGCGTGACGTCGCCGAGCTCTTGCTGGACAGCCAGGCGCCATGACGGCGCTCGTCCTCCTCCACGAGGTGCTCGACGTCACGCTACCCCTCGAGCTGGTCGACGGCCAGGGAGTGCGCCTCAAGGGGGCCCCGGCGGTGAGGATCTTGAATCGGGCGGATCGCGCGGCGCTCGAATGGGCCTGTCGGCTCTGTCCGGGCGACGTGACGGCGCTGACTCTCGCCCCGCCGGAGACCGACACGATTCTCCACTTCGCCCGGGCCCGCGGCGCCCGACGTGCGGTACGCGTCTGGGCGCCAGGCGTGGAGCGCCTCGACGCGGCCGCAACGACTCGCCTCCTCGCCCGGGCGGTGGAGCGCCTCCAACCCGACCTCGTCTTCACCGGCGACCGGAGCCTCCCGGGCTGGACCGGCCTGGTGCCGGCAATGCTCGCCGCCCGCCTGGGCTGGCCCTGCCTCGAGCAAGCGGTCGGCCTGACGCTCGAGAGCGGCGTTGTCATCGCCAGGCGACGTCTCGAGCGGGGATGGCAGGAGGAGATCGAGGCTCCGCCCCCGACAGTGATCGCCGTGGAGGCAGGCTCCATCGAACCGCGCTACATCTCGGCGCGCGGGCGCCGCGAGGCCCGCGCTCACCCCGTGGAAGCGTGGGGACTCCAGCACCTCGGCGTTTCTCTCGTCGAGGCCTTGGCGTGGGTGCGCTCGGAGGTCGCGTCCCTGGACTGGCCGCGTCCGCGGCCGCGGAAGGTCGCGCTGCCGAGCGCAGGGCTTTCGGCCGCCGAGCGGATGCGCCAGCTCATGGGCGGAGGCGCCGCGCCGAAACAGGCGCCCGAGGGAAAGCTCGTGGAGGGCGACCCCGGCCAGATCGCCGACCGACTCGTCCAGTTCCTGGCAGAGCGCGGCTTTGTGTGAGCGAGCGGTCGGCCTCCTCGCTCTACTTCTCAAGCAGCCCGCGGCCAAGGCCGGCATCGACACGACTTTCGGCATCCGGTGCTGATGGCGCGTGACGCCCATCGACTTCTCAAGAACGAGGTCAACGCTGACGCCTATATCCTTCTCACAAAAGCCGCGCGGGACCGGCTCACGGCGGATCCGCTCGCCGCCCAGACCTTGATCGCGAGATACGCTCACTTTGGTGAGGTGACGTGCTTCGTCCTCCTTCTCGAGTCCGTCTTTCCTCGGTCTAGACGCGCGCTGGGTGATTTCACCGAGATGGCGAACGACGGTCGAGGAAATCTCCCCGTCGACGCGTCTTAGGGAGGCACCGTCGGATCACGAGAGTTAGGGACCCCAGTTCGAGCTGGTCGCGCGCCGGAAGATCTCGAAGGCCCTTCACCTCTTCCTCCAGCACTTCGGTTCTCCACTTGCAGCTCCTATGTCTACACGGCTTTGCCGGAGGCCGCGGCACCGGCGACCTCCTCCAATTTCCCCGTTCTTACATCGTAGATATATCCGTAGATCGGAATGGATTTCGGAATCAGCGGATGGTTGAGATGGACACAGCGAGACACACGCGCCAGGATGATGCGGTCCGGCGGCTATGGTGCCTGGGGCGGGCTCGCCGTGCCCCTACCGCGATCGGACAGCTCGGCCAGGAGCGCGCGGGCGCGCGGTCGCTCGCTCACCGTCCATCGCGGCAGATCGGTCGCCGCGGGCTCATCCACCACGCGAGAGAGCTCGCGCTCGGCGTCACGCCAGCGCCTGGCACCGAGGTAGAGACGCGCGAGCTCCAGGCGCCCGGCGGTCTGGTGCGGATCGGCCTCGAGCGCGCGCTTGAATAGCGCCTCGGCCTTGACGCGGTCGCCGCCCATAAAGGCGGGGAGCTCGGCGGCGAGGCCACCGGCCAGGATGAGGCCCTCCACGTTCGCAGGATTCAGCTTCAACACGCTGTCCGATTCTTCACGGATCGTGTTAACGAGGGCGAGCGCGCGCATCACACCCTTGACCTCGACGGCGCGGCCCAGGTTGATCGCCAGCCACAAGTGGGCCCGGTCGTTGCGCGGCGCCGCCGCCACCGCCCGCCGAGCGGCCTCGCTGCCGTGCTCGTAGGCGGCCGCGCGCTCACGCTCCGCGCGGGCGCGGAAGTCGCCGGTGAGAGACCACGCGCGCGCCAGCTCGATCAGCGTCTCCGGCGCCGCGTCGGCGGCCGCCGCGGTCTCGAGCATCGCGCGCGCCCGGTCGATCCGCGCCGGCTCCTCGTGCCAGGCCGCCAGCATCTCCCGGGCGGCGAGGACGGGATCTTCAGCGCCGACCCGCGCCGACGTCCCCAGGGCCAGCGCCGTCAGCAGCGCGAGCGGAAGCGCGGCACGGGACCACACCGGCGTGTATCAGAGTCCGGGATACGGGTTGCCGCAGCGGTCCTGGTGCACGATCTCGCTCGGTGCTCCGCGACCGACCGGACCGAACTGGCCCATGGTGTAGCCGATGGGAATGATCGCAATGCACGCCAGACGGCAGGCCCAGCGCGGCCTCAAGCGTCCTTCTCGTGGAGCAGATGTCGCGTCGTCAGCGTGGCGCCGAGCCCGAGGGCCTGGGCGCCCAGCAGGATGTTCTGCACCCCGGGATAGATGGGAGGATCTTCTTGATGAGCTCGTCCGGCACCGGGTCGGGCTTGAGGCGTTGTAGAGGCTCGGGCCGGGCATTCCCATGCAGGCCGCGAGGTCGCGTCCCGACGTCGCCTCGTAGCCACGGTGCCCGAAGCGCTCGATCGGTGCCTCCAAAGCCGGCACTTGGTCGAATCCCCCAGGGTCTCCGCATAAACTCCCCACTGCACTTTTCGGCGCGCTCGGCTCGAGGCTTCGTTGATATTATGTGTCGACCGTTACAAGATGTCCAGGAGCGCAAAGCGAACATGAGACGTGCTCACGCATCGTAGAAACACCGAAATAGATGTAGGAGGGCGCGGAGCAACTCTTGGATATTGTGTCGATCCTCCTATTGGTCGCGGCGATCATCGTCGGATTGTTCGTGGCATACAACCTGTTTCATTACGCCCTTTTTCTCCTCGTCACGCATCCAAAGGACGCAAGCAAGATCGGCCACCACTTGAATGAATTCGAGCAGCGCCAACTGGTCGAGTGGGCACCGCGGCGGGACGACTTTCTCAAGCATGACGACGAGAATCGCACATATGATGACGTGTTCGGCGCATATCGTGACGAGCGAGCGAATTACAGCGCATGCGTTTTTCCCCGTGCGGCATTCACCTACCCTTACGAAGCCGAATGCGTTCTTCTGAAGCCGAGGGACGGGATGCGGCTGTTGGAGCTCGGGTGCGGGTCGGGCGGGGCGGCCTACTACCTCGCCAGCCGGTGCAATATCGAAATCGTGTGCGTGACCAATTCCTCTGTGCAAGCGGACATCTGCCGGCGGAGATGTGCGAAGTTTGGCGGGCGCGTGCGCGTGATCGTCACGGACTTCGACAGTCTCGATCTCCCGAGCGAGAGTTTTGACGCCATCTATGCGCTCGAATCGATCGGCTACACCAAGGACTTGGACGCTTGGCTGGCGCGGTGCTGGCGAATGCTCAAGCCGGGAGGGCGCCTGATGATCCGCTCACCAGGGTCGCTGGATCATTGTCGCCGTGAGGAGGATTACCGGAGCGTCACCGCCTTCTTCGACAATTGGCGCTACAATTTTCTCGGCGCCAATCTTCTCGTCTACAAGACGCGCCGACTCGGCTTCAAGCCGATCCGTTATCGGCGACTGCCGTTCTGGGCCTGGGGCCTCAGCTGGAACTTCATTCAACACATGCTGTTCTGGAAGTACCGACTCAAGATGCGCACATTCGTGGAATTGGAATGGATCATTTGGCGCACATCGAAGGGGTTCGTCTTCGGCAACGCGTACAACATGGTGCTTGCCATCAAGCCCGCGGCCTGGATGACATAAGTGGTTTCCAGGGGAGGGGGCTACCGCTGGATCGGTACGGGGTACGACGGCGCGGATCCGGAAGCGCTCGCGTGGGGGGCGCGCGCGACCGGCCGCGGATGGCCGACCAGGGAAAAGCGGGCCAGCCGGGAGGCCGACCGGGCGACTGGAGTTGGCGCCCCACCGGCAGGGCCACCGCTGGCCGTGCGCATGAGGGTCCCGAGCTCCGACAAGAGCCATCCGCTCACGAGGCACGCCGCCAGGAAGATGACCAAGGCGGCGGTGAAGGCCAACAGGGCAGTGGAGAGATGTCCAAGGCCGTACCACGCGGTGGGCGCGGTGGCGCCGACGACGGTCAAGGCGAAGACGATGGCGATCGTTCTCATTCGGTCGCGCTCCTCCGGATAGTCTGCGGATGCCTCGCGCTCGAGGCGATCTGGAACACTTCTAGCATGCCGAGCCTCGTGCCGGGCGCCCGGCCAACCGGAAACCCAGAATTTCGCTCGTCCGCAACGGAGCTTGCACGACATGCAGGTGAAACTTTGGGCCGGATTGGCAGTGAAAGGGTGTAAGAATTCCTAGGTAGAATTTATCCAGACGCCCGGGAGGAAACTGATGAGCGTCGAGCGCCTCGACCGCGAGGCGGAGCGTCTCGCATCCGAGCCGACCGCGAAGGAAGCCGGACGAGGCCGGGACCTCACGTCGAGGATTCGCGACAACCGCCGCGTCCTGCTCCGCTGCTACCGCACGCTGGCCCGGGCCATCCGCGACCAAGGTACGGTCCCCGCGGCCGCGGAATGGTTTGTCGATAACTTTCACGTCGTCGACAGCGCCCTCCAGCTGGTCCGGAGCGACTTGCCCCGGGGGTTCTACCGACAGCTGCCCAAGCTCGCCAGCGGGGCCTTCGCCGGCTACCCCCGCGTGCTCGCGCTCATGCACGCGTTCGCGGCGCACACGGACAGCCGCTTCGACGCGTCCACCTTCCGGCAGTTCCTCGGCGCCTTCCAGCGGGTCCAGCCCCTGACGATCGGCGAGCTCTGGACCGTCTCGATCGTCCTGCGCCTGGTGCTGCTCGAGAACCTGCGTCGGCTCGCCGAAGGCATCGCCGTCCCGCTCCTTCAAGGCCGGCCCGGTCGGGATCCGGAGCTGGCGGCGGCGGACGTCACCGTGCGCAATGTCATCACCAGCCTCCGCGCGCTGTCGACGTTCGAGGGGGCCGCGTTCTTCGAGAGAGTCAGCCCAGTCGACGAGGCGCTTCGGGCCGGCAGCGACTTCGACACCATGGACTTCCCGAGCCGGGACCGCTACCGCCACGCGATCGAGGACCTGTCCCGGGGCTCGGGTCTCTCCGAGGTCGAGGTCGCCCGGCGGGCGCTCGAGCGCTCGGCCGGAGCAGCCCGCGAGGCAACGCGCCTCGGCATCCTGGCGGACCGGGTGCGGGATCCCGGCTACTACCTGATCTCCCAGGGGCGGCCGGTCTTTGAGAAGGAAATCGGCTACCGGGTGCCCTTCGGGCGGCGGCTGATACGCGCGTACGTGTCCACCGCGACGGCCAGCTACCTCGGCACCATCGGCATCGTCACCGCTTTCCTCCTGGCACTACCCCTTCTGTCCGCCACCGACTCGGGCATGGGCCTCGCGTGGCTCGTGCTCTTGGGCTTGGTGGCCGCCATTCCCGCTTCCGACCTTGCCATCGCCCTCGTCAATCGAGCCGTGATCGAGCTGCTCGGCCCCCGGCGGCTACCCCGCCTGGCCCTTCGCGACGGCGTGCCGCCGGGCCTCAGAACCATGGTGGTGGTGCCGACCCTGTTGACGAGAGAGGCCGAGATCGCCGAGCAGATCAGCGCGCTCGAGGTCCACTACCTCGCCAACCCGGCCGGTGATCTGCACTTCGCGCTCCTCTCCGACTGGACCGACGCGGCCACGGAGACGATGCCCGGCGATGACCAGCTGCTGGCCGCCGCGCGCGAGGGGATCCGGCGCCTGAACGCGCGACATCCGCTGACCGGCGGCGGCGAGCGCTTTCTCCTGCTGCATCGGCGGCGCCTGTGGAATGCCGCCGAGGGCGTGTGGATGGGCTGGGAGCGCAAGCGGGGAAAGCTCCACGAGCTGAACCGTCTGCTCCGCGGCGCCACCGACACGACGTTTCTCGGCTCCGGCGGGCGTCCGCCAGCGGTTCCCTCCGGCGTCAAGTACGTGATCACACTCGACGCCGACACCCGCCTGCCGAGGGACGCGGCCAGCCAGCTCGTCGGGACGCTGGCTCATCCCCTCAACCGGCCGACGTTCGATCCCCACGTCGGGCGCGTGGTCTACGGCTTCGCGATCCTGCAGCCCCGAGTGACACCCACACTTCCCCCGGAGCGAGAGGCGTCTCTCTTCCAGCGAACGTTCTCTGGTCCCGCCGGCCTCGATCCCTACGCGGCTGCCGTCTCCGACGTCTATCAGGACCTCTTCGGCGAAGGCTCGTACACGGGCAAGGGCATCTACGAAGTCGACGTGTTCGAGGCGGCCCTCGACGGTCGCACGCCGGAGAACGCGCTCCTGAGCCACGATCTCTTCGAGGGCCTCTTCGCGCGGACCGGACTCGTCAGCGACGTCGAGCTGTTTGAGCAGTTCCCGTCGTCGTACGAGGTCTCGGCCTCCCGGCAGCACCGCTGGGCGAGGGGCGACTGGCAGCTCCTGCCCTGGATCCTGAGCAAGCGCGCGCCGGGGGCCATCCCCACCCGGCTCCCGACGGTCGCGCGCTGGAAGATGGTGGACAACCTGCGCCGCACGCTCTCGGCTCCCGCCGCCTTCATCACGCTCGTCGCCGGCTGGACCATCCCCGGCAGCTCACCGGCGGTCTGGACGCAGCTCGTCCTGGTCGCCATGGCACTCCCCGTCCTCATCCCCGCTGCCACCGAGGCGGGCTGGCCGCGTCCGGGCGTCGGCAAGCGCGCCTACCTCCGCGGCCTCGGGCGGAATCTCGCGGGGGGGGCCGCGCAGCTCGCGCTCAACCTCGTCTTCCTCGCGCATCAAGCTTGGCTGATGGCCGACGCGATCGGCCGCACGCTGTTCCGTCTCACGGTCACTCGCCAGAAGATGCTCGAGTGGGTCACCGCCGCCCGCGCCAAGGCCGGCCTCGACCAGAGGCTCCGCAGCGTGTACAGCCGGATGAGCGGAGCGGTCGCGCTCGGAATCGGCGCCGGCGTCTTGGTCGCGCTCGCCGCGCCGCATCACTGGCTCTTCGCCGCCCCGTTCGTCCTCGTCTGGCTGCTGTCCCCGGCGGTGGCCCGCTGGGTGAGCAGGCCGCTCGCGACGGGACGGGTCACACCGCTCTCGCCGCCCGAGCTCCGCGCGCTCCGGTCCACGGCACGGCGCACGTGGCGCTTCTTCGAGACGGTGGTCGGCCAGGAGGACAACGCCCTGCCACCGGACAACCTCCAGGAAGACCCGGCGCCGGTCGTCGCGCACCGCACCTCGCCGACCAACATGGGCCTGTACCTCCTCTCGGCGCTCGCCGCGCGCGATCTCGGCTGGGTTGGCACCATCGACACCGTCGAACGGCTCGCGCGGACACTCGCGAGCATGAGGGGTCTCGAGCGCTTTCGCGGGCACTTCTTCAACTGGTACGACACGCGGGAGCGGCGGCCGCTGGAGCCGCGGTACGTGTCGACGGTCGACAGTGGAAACCTCGCCGGTCACCTCATCGTGCTCGAGCAGGCTTGCCGCGAGATGATCGACGCGCCGGTGTTCGTCGGGGAGGCCTTCCACGGAATCGAGGACGCGCTGCTGCTCGCCCGCGATGCCGCCTCCAACGCGGCCGACCGCCGAGCGCGCCCGACGGTGGCCGAAGCCCGCCTCGCCGAGGCGATCAGCTCGATGACGGCGGCGCTGGCGGAATCTCCCGTCGATCCTGTAGCCGCTGCCGAGCGCCTGCGTGAACTGGGGCGCATGGCTGACTCGCTGACCGACGCCGCGCGCAGCGTCGCCGGCGACCGCGGCGCCCGCGAGGACGCCGCCGTCCTCGTCTGGGCCGAGGCGACGGGCGCCACCATCGAGAGCCACCGGCGCGACATCGACATGCTCATGCCCTGGCTCGCCATCCCCGACGGCCTGCTCGCCGATCTCGCCCGCGACTTTCCCGCCGAGACGAGGGCGATCCGCGAGCTGACCCTGCCGCCGGGCCTGCCCCAGCTTCCCGGCTCGTGCGCGGCGGCGGTGGCCCAGCTCGAAGTCATCCGCTCGCGCGTCGAGCCAACCCACTCGAGCCTGGCAAAGGAGATCGACGGGCTGATCGACCGGCTGCGGGCCGCCTCTGCGGCGGCGCGCGCGCTCGCCGGCCGCCTGTCCGACCTGGCTCGCCTCTCGCGCCAGCTGTTCGACGCGATGCACTTCGACTTCCTGGTGGACCAGCATCGCCAGGTCTTCTCGATCGGGTATCGGGTCGCCGAAGGAAGCCTCGACCCGGCCGGATACGACCTGCTCGCCTCCGAGGCCCGGCTGGCGAGCTTCATCGCCATCGCCAAGGGCGACATCCCGGGCGCGCAATGGTTCCGGCTCGCCCGGCCCATGATCCCGGTCGGCTTTGGCGCGGCGCTCGTCTCGTGGTCGGGGTCGATGTTCGAGTACCTCATGCCGGCCCTGGTCATGGACTCTCCGCCCGGGAGCCTCCTCGACCAGACGGCGCGCCTGGTCGTCCGCCGCCAGATGAGCTACGCGGCGAGCCGGGGCGTGCCGTGGGGAATCTCCGAGTCGGCCTACAACGTGCGCGATCTCGACTTCACCTACCAGTACTCCAACTTCGGCGTGCCCGGCCTCGGGCTCGACAGACGCCTCGGCGAGAACCTCGTCATCGCCCCGTACGCGACGGGATTGGCGGCGATGGTCGACCCCGGTGCCGTCGCCCTCAACTTCGCGGCGCTCGCGCGCGCCGGCGCGAGAGGGCCGCTCGGGTTCTACGACGCGCTCGACTACACGGGGACGCGACTGGCCGAGGGGCAGACAGTCGCCGTGGTGCGCGCCTACATGGCCCATCACCAGGCGATGACCCTCCTCGCCCTCGCCAACGTCCTCGATGGCGACGCCATGCGAGCGAGGTTCCACCGGGAGCCGATCGTCCAGGCCACGGAACTGTTGCTGCAGGAGCGGCCGCCCGAGAGCGCGGTGGTGACGCGGCCCCGGGTCGACGAGGTCACCTCGCCCGCGCACGTGCGGGACGTCGCGCCGCCGGCCGTCCGCCGATTCCCCTCCCCCCACTCCGCGACGCCAGAGACCCATCTGCTCGGAAGCCGCCGTTACGCGGTCATGGTGACGGCGGCGGGATCCGGTTACAGCCAGTGGGGTGACCTCGCCGTCACGCGGTGGCGCGAGGACGCCACCCGCGACCACTGGGGCGCGTACGTCTTCCTGCGCGATGCGGTCAGCGGAGCCGTCTGGTCCGCCGCTTACCAGCCGACGGGCGTCGAAGCCCACTCCTACGAGGCCGCTTTCTTCGAGGATCGGGCCGAGTTCCGCCGGCGCGACGGCGACATCACCAGCGCCCTCGACATCGTGGTCTCTCCCGAGGACGATGCCGAGGTGCGGCGCGTCTCGCTGACGAACTCCGGGCCCGAGCCACGCGAGATCGAGGTGACCTCGTATTGCGAGCTGGCGCTGGCGCCCGCCGCGGCCGACGCGGCATATCCGGCGTTCTCCAAGCTCTTCGTCCACACCGAGGCGGTGCCCGAGCTGGACGCCGTGCTCGCGACGAGGCGTGCGCGCGCGCCCGGGGATCCCGTAGTGTGGGCAGCCCATGTCGCGGCCGTCGAGGGCGATGTGAGCGCGGGAGCGGAGTGGGAGACCGACCGGGCGTGCTTCATCGGCCGTGGCCGCGACATCCGCGCCCCCCTGGCGCTGACCGACGGCCGGCCTCTCTCCGGCGCGACCGGCCCTGTCCTCGATCCGATCGCGAGCCTCCGCCGCCGCGTCCGCCTGGCTCCGGGTAGCAGCGCGCGCGTCACCTTCGCCACGCTCGTCGCGCCCTCGCGGGAGCGGGCCCTCGGGCTCGCCGAGAAGTATCGCGACCCGGCGGCCTTCCACCGGGTGAGCGCGCTGGCCTGGGCGCAGGCCCAGGCCGAGCTCCATCACCTGGGCATCGAGCCCGACGAGGCGCACCTCTACCAGCGGCTCGCCGGCCGCATCTGCTACAGCGACTCGGGCTTGCGGGCGCCGTCCGAGGTCCTCGGGCGGAACGGCGCCACCCGGGCCCGGCTCTGGGCGCATCGGATCTCCGGCGACCTTCCCATCGCCCTGGTCGAGATCGACGATCCGGAAAGCACCGGGATCGTCCGCCAGCTCCTGCGCGCTCACGAGTACTGGCACCTGAAGGGGCTCGCGGTCGACCTCGTCATCCTGAACGCGCAGGCGACCTCCTATACGCAGGACCTCCAGGGCGCGCTGCAAGCGCTGGTCCAGGAACGTCCGCTCCGCGGCAACATCTTCGTCCTCCGCGCCGATCTACTCTCACCGGGAGAACGAGACTGCCTCCAGACGGCGGCGCGGGCAGTGCTGCGGAGCCGAGACGGCACCCTCGCCGACCAGGTCCTGCGCGCGGCGCGGCCGGACTCGCCGGCGCCGCCGGCGGCGCGACGGGTAGCGAGCCCGGAGCCGGCGCTGGACCCTCGGCTGCCGCGCCTCGAGCTCGACAACGGCCGCGGAGGCTTCGCCGGCGACGGCCGCGAGTACGTGACGGTACTCGGCGCCGGACAGTCGACGCCGCGCCCCTGGGTCAACGTCATCGCCAATCGTGAGCTCGGCTTCCAGGTCTCGGAATCGGGGGCCGGCTACACGTGGTGTGGAAACAGCCGGGAGAACCAGCTCACGCCCTGGTCCAACGACCCCGTCACCGATCCGTCCGGCGAGATCATCTACGTCCGCGACGCCGAGAGCGGCGCGCTCTGGGGGCCGACGGCGCTTCCCATCCGCGACGACACCGCCCTCTACGTCGCGCGCCACGGCCAGGGCTACAGCCGCTTCGAGCACGTCGCTCACGGCATCGCGCTCGACCTCGTGCAGTTCGTGCCGTGGCGCGACCCGGTGAAGATCTCACACCTCACGATCGAGAACCGATCCCACCGCGCGCGCCGCCTCTCCGTCACCGCCTACGTCGAGTGGGCGCTCGGCGCCTCGCGGAGCGCGGCGGCGCCGTTCATCGCGACCGAGCGCGACGAGGACACGGGGGCCATCCTGGCCCGCAATCCCTGGAGCATCGATTTCGGCGCCCGGGTCGCCTTCGCCGACCTAGGCGGGCGCCAGGAATCCTGGACGGGCGACCGAACGGAAGTGATCGGCCGCAACGGGAGCCCGCATCGTCCGCTCGCCCTCGATGGCGGCATCGGCCTGAGCGGGAGGGTCGGCGCCGGCCTCGATCCGTGCGCGGCGCTCCAGGCCACGCTCGAGCTGGCGGCTGGAGAGTCGGCCGAGGTCGTGGTCCTGCTCGGCCAGGCCGCCACCAGGGACGAGGCGCGCGCACTCATCCGACGCTATCGCGCGGCGGACCCGGGCGCGGTCCTCGACGAGGTGAAGGCGCGCTGGGACGAGATCCTGGGGGCGGTGGAGATCCGCACCCCCGACCGCGCGATGGACGTCCTCATGAACCGATGGCTCCTCTATCAGACGCTCGGGTGCCGCATCTGGGGCCGCTCCGCCTTTTATCAGTTGAGCGGGGCCTACGGCTTCCGCGATCAGCTCCAGGACGCGATGGCACTCGTCCTCGCCGCGCCGGAGGTCGCGCGCGAGCACCTCCTGCGCGCGGCGGGCCGGCAGTTCGTGGAGGGCGACGTCCAGCACTGGTGGCACCCACCGGCCGGGCGCGGCGTCCGCACCCGGGTCTCCGACGACGCGATATGGCTTCCCCACACGGTGGCGCACTACGTGGAGGCCACCGGCGACGCGTCCGTCCTCGAGGAGGTGATCCCGTTCCTCGAGGGCCCTCCCCTCGCGCCCGAGCAGTCCGACTCCTACTTCGAGCCAGCCGTCTCGCCGGAGCGAGGCACGCTGTTCGAGCACTGCGCGCGTGCCCTCGACCGCAGCTTGACGGTGGGAGAGCACGGGCTGCCCCTGATCGGCGGCGGAGACTGGAACGACGGGATGAACCGCGTCGGGCTCGAGGGGCGCGGCGAGAGCGTCTGGCTCGCGTGGTTCCTTCACGCGTCGCTCGCCCCGCTCGCGCGCTGGGCCGACGAGCGCGGCCTAGGCGAGCGGGCCGGGCGCTGGCGGGCGCACGGCGACGCGCTGCGCGACGCTCTCGAGCGACACGCCTGGGACGGAGACTGGTACCGGCGCGGGTACTTCGATGACGGGACACCCATCGGCTCGGCGAGGGACGCGGAGTGCCGGATCGATTCGATCGCGCAGTCGTGGGCGGTCCTGTCGGGCGCCGCCGAGCCCACCCGGGCGGCGCGGGCGATGGCCGCCATGGAGGAGCATCTCGTGCGGCCCGAGGCTGGGCTCATCCTGCTCTTCACGCCGCCGTTCGACCGGACCCCGCGCGATCCCGGGTACATCAAGGGTTATCCGCCCGGGGTGCGCGAGAACGGCGGCCACTACACCCACGCGGCGGTGTGGGCCGTCATGGCGATGGCCGCCCTCGGCAACGGCGACCGGGCGAGCGAGCTGTTCGCCCTGCTCAATCCCATCAACCGCTCTCGAACGCCGACCGAGATCGATCGTTACCAGGTCGAGCCCTACGTGCTCGCTGCCGACGTCTACGCGGAGCCGCCCCACGTCGGCCGCGGCGGCTGGACCTGGTACACCGGCTCAGCGGGCTGGATGTACCGCGCTGGCCTCGAATCGATCCTCGGAGTCAGAGTGCGAGGCGCGACTCTCCGCCTAGATCCGTGCATTCCGCGGCAGTGGCCACGGTACGAGGTGACCGTGCGCTACCGCAGGGCGCGGTACGTCATCCACGTCGAAAACCCGAATCGGGCGACGCGCGGCATCGCCACCGTGCAAGTCGACGGCGTGCCCGTTGCTCCGGGCACCGCCATCGCCCTCCTCGACGATGCGGAGACCCACCGAGTGCGAGTCATCCTGGGAGACCTGCCGGGGCAATCACGCCCTCACCCCGCCGGGGAGAGGGCCGGGTGAGGGGCGGCAACACGGGTGCGCGGTAGCACGGCCGACCCTCGCGCTGGCCTCTCCCCGGACGGGGAAGGGAGCACGTCGCCCGGAATGCCGCTTCGAGCGCCGGCTTCCCCGGCGCACATCCAGGGGGGCGGCGAGGGCCGCCCTGAACGCTGCCGCGGACCGCGGCGGCAGTCGCGGGTCGCGCTGCCGCCGTGCCCGAACGCGCTCAGGCGAGCGCGACTACCGGGGGTTTCGGATTCCCCTAGTCGTGCACGAGAGCGCCGTGCCCCGATCCGTCGTCGGGCGCGGAGGGCGCTTCCACGATGGAGGCGGGAGCGTTCCCACTGAGCTGCACCATGAGCCGGCGCTCGTGGAAGGGGCGCAGCGTCGCCCGATGGCCGATGCTGAACACCGTCGTCTCCGAGAGCCGCTCGCGCGCCAGCCGATAGAGGCGCGCCTCCGTCGCCTCGTCCAGCGCCGAGGTCGCCTCGTCGAGAAAGAGCCAGTCGGGCTTCTGGACCAGGGCCCGGGCGAAGGCGATGCGCTGCTGCTCGCCGGGAGAGAGCTGGAACGCCCAGTGGGCGGCCTCGTCGAGCCGCCCGGCGAGCTCGGGGAGTCCGACGGCCTCGAGCGCCTCGCGCAGCGTCCCGTCGTCCACACCGGCGGCGGGCATCGGATAGCTCACCACCTCCCGGAGCGTGCCGATCGGCAGGTACGGCCGCTGCGGGAGAAAGAGGACCCGGGCGTCCTTTGCCGCGCGGATCTCGCCACGTCCGAACGGCCAGATGCCGGCGATGGCACGGACGAGCGTGCTCTTGCCCGAGCCCGACGGACCACCGAGCAGCACGGTGTCCCCGCGCAAGAGCGCGAGGTTGATGTTCGCCATGAGCGGCTGACCATCGGGTAGATAGAGATCGACGCCCTCCACGGTCAGGTGCGTGGGGCGCCCCTCGGCGAGCCGGACACCGCCACCGTTCGTCGGCAGGCGCACGCGCTCGAGCGCGCGCTCGAAGCCGGCGAGCCGCTCGACCACGGCGCACCAGGCCGCGATCTCCTTGTATGACTGGACGAAGAAGCTGAGCGCATCCTGGACCTGCTGGAAGGCCTGGTTCGTCTGCATGAGGCCGCCGAGTCCCAGCTCGCCCCGGAAGTAGCGGGGCGCCGCGACGATGGACGGGACGATCCACGCCCCTAGCCCGTAGCCGGAGGTGAAGTAGGTCATTCGCTTCTGTCGACGCATGATGCCCCACCAGTTGCGGACCACGGCCTCGAACCGTTCGAGAAAGCCACGGAACTCGTCCGCCTCGCCGCGATACAGGGCCACCCCCTCGGTGTTCTCGCGAAAGCGGACGAGGCTGAAGCGAAAGTCCGCTTCGTACCGCTGCCGATCGAAGTTGAGCAGGACGAGCGGGCGGCCGAGCCAGTCGGTCACCCAGGTGCCGCCGATCGCGTACAGGACGGCCACCCAGACCATGTAGCCGGGCACGCTGATGGCAAACCCGCTCACCGGGACGGTGAGCGTTCCGGACAGGCCCCAGAGGATCGCTACGAAGGTTACCAGGGTGACGATCGCCCGCAGGCCTCCCGTGAACAGGCCCAGCGTGTGGGACGCGAGGAGGTGTACGTCTTCGGCGATGCGCTGGTCCGGATTGTCGGTCTCACGCGCCACGAGCTGCATCCGATAGTAGGCGCCATCGGCCAGCCAGGCGCGAAGGTAGCGGTCGGTCAGCCAGCGTCGCCAGCGGATCTCGAGCATCTGGTTGAGATAGACCTGGTACACGGCGAGGAAGATGAAGATGCAGATCAGCCACGTGACGCGGAACAGCTGGCGGCGAAAGGCCACGAGGTCCTTATCCTGGAGCGCGTTGTAGAAGGCGTTGTTCCACTGATTCAAGAGCACCGTGAGGTACACCATGCCGAGCGTGAGGAGCACGACGGCGAGCAGGAGCCCCCGAGCCGGCCACCGGTCCTCCGAGAACCAGTACGGGCCGATCATGGCCCACGCGCTGGGAAGGGTTTGGCGTAGCCTGATTCTGGTCGGATCCTCGGACGGGTTGGCAGGAGTGGGGTGGGAAGCGCCCGGGCCGAGACCGCCTCGGCCCTGGCGATCGCCACTGGCCGAATCCCGGGGCTCCTCGCCCCTATCCTGGTTCTTATCCACGAGCCGCCACCGGAGACTGCGTTTGTCGCGTCGCCGACCCGCGGGGATCGCTCTCGAAGCGACAGCGCTGCGTCAGAGGGATGCGACAGCGGGTTCGCCGGGGTGGCGAGCCGCCGGAGGCATTCGCTTGAAGCACGTGGTGACTATGATCCATAGTGAGATCTTACAGGATGATTATTCTACAGGACTCGTCAGGGATACCCGGCAAGGATGCGCCGGCCGTAGCGGCGGTGCCGGCGAGCACGGGCCCTGCCTAGCCGACGGAGAGCTCGACGATGCGTCACCTGCTGCGCGTGCTGCTCGGAAGCTTACGGCGCGGAGCCCCGCACATGCTGGGCTCGGGTCTTCCTCTCATAAGCCTCGCGTTGGGGGTGGTCGGTTGCGCAGGCCCCTCGCTGTTGCCGAAGGCGCAGGCGGTGGCAATCAGGGACCGGGACCGAGCTCTCGCGTCCAATGCCGACGCCATTCACGCCGCCATCGGGCAGTCCGGGAAAGGGGGCGCCCTGGCCTTCCTCGATGCCAGCGATGGCCGCCTGATCGTGCTGCCTGGCGACAGTCCGGCCGACGCCTGGGCGCGCTACACGGCGTCGCCTGAGAGCGGGACGGGCCGCGTGTCGGTGCCCGCGGTGGTCACGTTCGTGCATCGAGCGGACGTGCCCAAGGCTCCCGAGACCGTGACTCGGAGCGTCCTGCAAGAACACCAGACCCTGCGGACATCCGTGGCCGCTCTCTCGACCGAGCTCCGCGACGCGCACCGGCGCCTCGAGGAGCGATTGGGCATCGTCCAGCGCGAGCTCGCCGAGTCGATCGCGGCGACGAAGACGGACACGGACGCCTCGCTGGCGGCCGCGCGCGCGGACATTCAGACCGCATTGAGCTCGCTCGCCGAGGATCTGGCGGCGGTGCGCCAGTTCATGCTGCAGACGGCCCAGCTCGGCTGGCTCAATCACGAACTGAATGTCGAGAACGCGAGCGGCCTACGGAAGGTGGCGACGGCGAGCCAGGAGCTGTCCGCGAGCTCGGCAAGGCTGGAAGCGACCCTGCGTCAGCTCTCGGAGAGTCTCGCCGGCGAGCTCAAGGAGCTGGCGAATCGGCTCGACGCGATCCAGGGCAAGGTCGGTAGCCTCAAGTGAGGCTGGGATGCGTCACGGCGCCACCGGGACACGATGCGTCCGCACCCTCGTCGCCTGCCTTCTGCTCTCGCTGATCGCGGCACCGGCCGCGCTCACCGGCGAGTGGGAGAACGTGCGCGAGAGCTACGACGACAAGCTCCGGGCTCATGCCAAGCGGATCGCCGAGATCGAGGCAAGGGAGCGCGGGGTTCCGGCGGATCGGGAGAAGCGCGCGGACAAGATCACGAGGGATCGGATCACCGGAATCAGGGCTTCCCTGAAGGGTGGCGGCAAGGCCAAGAGCCTGGCGGACACCGCGGAGAAGGCGTCCGGTGACGCGCGCGCGTTGGTCGACGTGTACAGAGAACAGAGCGAGTATCTGGACACCGTCATGAGCGAGTGGGGAGTGGAAGGCGCGGAGCGGAAGAAGCTCCGAGAATCCCTCGCGGCCTTGCAGAAGGACGTCGAGCGCGCCAATGCGAACCTGGCCAGGACGACCGAGGTGGCCGAGGCGATGGGACTGCGCGTACGGCAGTCGGGCGTGCTCGAGAAGGTCGCCCGGATCGAGGCAGAAGGGAGAGAGGCTGCCGATCGCGTCAGAGCAAGATGGCAGCTCGAGCAAGCCGCGCGAGACCGGGCCCGCGAACAGAGAGAGCGCGAGGCCGCTGAGCGCGAGCGGGGCGTGCGGTGAGCGACGGGGCCGCCCAGGCCCCCGTCGACTAGAGATCGAGCTGGCCGCTGACGACCCGCGCATAGTAGCCCTGCTTGACGAGCAGGTCATCAGGGGCGCCCATCTCGGTCAGGCGGCCGTTGTCCACGACCAGGATCGTGTCGACCCGCCGGATGGTGGTGAGCCGGTGGGCAACCATCAACGTCGTGCGCCCGCGCATCAGCGCGAACAGGCTGGCCACGACCTGCGCCTCGCTCTCCACGTCGAGCGCGCTCGTCGGCTCGTCCATGAGCAGGATGGGCGCGTCCTTCAGGAACGCCCGGGCCAGGTTGATCCGCTGCTTCTCTCCGACGCTCAAGCGCGCGCCTCCGTCCCCGACGACCGTTCGATACTGCTGGGGCAGCTTTTCGATCAGCTCGTCGGCCCGGGCGGCGTGCGCGGCGGCCTCGATCTCCTCCATCGCCGCCTGGGGCTTGCCGTAGGAGATGTTCTCAGCCACGGTGGTGGGCAGGATAATCGGCTCCTGCAGAACCAGGGCGATCTGCGCCCGCAGGTCCTCCAGGCGGAGGTCGCGCAGGTCCACGCCCTCCAGCAGCACCGCGCCGCTCATGGGGTCGAAGAACCGCGGCAGCAGGTTCAACAGCGTCGTCTTGCCCGCGCCACTCGGGCCGATGATGGCGGCCGACGTCCCCGCCAGGAGCTTGAAGCTGACGTGGCGCAGCACCGGCCGCGAGCGCTCATACGCGAAGCACACGTCGTCGTAGGTGATGTTGCCGTACACCTGGAGCGCCCGGCCCGCCGACCCCGCCCGCGCGCCTCCGGCCACGGCGAACATGTCCTCGGCGGACGTGGGCAATCCGGCCGGCCCGTCGGCGTCGCGCCCCCGGCAGACTCGGCGCGCCTCCGGGCCGTCCTTCACCTCCTCGGGCGTGTCGAGGATCTCGAACACGCGCCGCGTGCTCGCGCTCGCGCTCGACAGCGTGGCGCCGACGTGCGAGAGCTGATGCAGCGGCTCGAAGAGCTGGGCGACGTAGGCGAGAAACACCAGGAGCTCTCCCACCGTCAGGTTCGCCGCCAGCACCTGGTGGGCGCCCACCCAGGTCACCCCGAGCGTGCACGCGCTCAGGATCACCGAGATCGAGCCCCAGTAGAAGACCTCGAGACCGTGCTGCGACATCTTGTGCTGTCGCGCCCTTTCGGTGTGCGCCGTGAAGCGCTGCTGCTCGTCGTGCTCGCGCGCATGGCTCTGCACCAGCGGCAGGGCGGCGATTCCCTGGTGAATGAGCGCGTAGACCTTGCTCTCCGCTTGCTGGGCGACCATGCCCCGCATCCGCATTGCCCGCCCAAAGACCTTGATTGACAGCAGCAGGATCGGCACCGCGAGCAGGGCCACCGCGGTGAGGCCCAGGTTCAGCCGGGCCATCGCGACCGCCATGAACAGGAGGGTGCCGGTGGCGCTGATCACGACCAGAAATCCCTGCTGGAACAGGATCTGAAAGGCGCACGTGTCGGTCCCGGCGCGGAAGATCATGTCGCCGGCCTCGGTGCCGTGGTGATAGCGCAGCGAGAGGCGCTGGAGCCAACCGAAGACGTCATCGCGGACCCGCCGCAGGCCGCGGAGCCCCACGCCGATCGAGAGGTACACGTGTCCGGCGCACGCGGCGGCGTGGACCACATGGAGCGCCAGCGACGCCGCGATGATAGCGGTGAGCTGGGCGGGCTGTCCCCAGGCCCGTACCTCATCGGGCAGCCAGGCGGGGTACGGCTTGCTCCCGAGGATGCTGTCGACCAGGAGCGCCAGGGGCCAGGGCTTGAGCAGGTTGAGGCCGATGCCGAGGAGCAAAAGACCCAAGGTGAGGGCTATCCGCCCCGCGTCAGGCCGGAAGTAACCCAGCGCACGCAGCGACTGGCGGAGACGCGCGACGGACGAGGTGAGGTCACTGTCCATATGGACAATCCACTCGGCGATCAAGCGTACTGCAAGTCACGTGCCGCGGGGTCCGGCAAAAACCGAACCGTTGGCGCCTTGAAACTTGCGGACTTCGGGAGGGTCGGATCAGCCGGGGCGGCGGTAGGACGTGGCCGCCGGTAATTCTTACACGGACGACCGCGTAGCAACGTGATGAACATCACAACACGAGCGACATCCGGAGGCGGTCGCCTCTCCCCAGGGCCGATGGCACAGGGCCCGGGAAGGATCAGTGCTCTCTACGGGTCCCGATGGTGGACGAGGACTCTGGCGATCCGTCCGTCGGTGTCGAACTCCATGACCTCGAGTTGGAGCCCACGCACGTTGCTCCGCAAATAGACAGCCACCGAGTTCATGCCAGCGAAGACATCGAGTAGCTCGAATTTCAGGTCTGGCACGGCGGCCAGCGCCTTCGCAAAATACGCGCGCAGCGCGTGCTTGCCTCGTACGGTTCCCTCCGGATCACCCAAGACTTTCGTCACTAGAAGTGACGTGAGCTCGACCGAATCCGCATAGTGGGAAAGAATCGTCTCGAGGTCGACCGTACCAGGCTCGTCGGCGCACTTCCACGCCGACCGCCAGCCTCTGCGCATTCATCAGGATGGTAGGATGGAACTTCCATGGCCAGCATGTCGGCCCGAGCGCTGACGGTAGGCGACATCATGACCCGCTCCGTTCTGACCGCCGCCGCGTCCGATACGGTCGCGGAGGCGGCGGCCCGGATGCACGCGCGCCGGGTCGGGTCCATCGTCGTGATGCGGGGCAAGGCGCCGGTCGGCATCCTCACCGAGCGCGATCTGGTCCGCTTTGCCGCCGGTGCCGCGGATGCCCGGACCGCCCTGGTCGGCGACTACATGACCGCGGATCCCGACACCGTGGAGGAAACCGACGAGGTCATCGAGGCCTTCCGTCGGCTTGCCGCGCACGGCTACCGCCACATCCCGGTCGTGGCCAGCGGGGAGCTGGTGGGCATCATCTCGATGCGCGATCTGGTCATGAAGCTCCGCCGGGGCCCCGCGGCGGCCGCCCATGGCGACGTCGGCCCGAGCGCCGCCATCGAAGCCCTGCCTGCCGTCGAGTCCGACATCACGAGCACGCTGCTCTCGCTCCTCGAGGTCGGGCGCGCCACGGTGCCAGCGGTGGTCGTGCCGGATGGTCCGGAGCTCTCGTATCGCAGCCTCCGTCACCACGTCGGCCGCGTCGCCGATGCGCTCGCATCCCTGGGTGTGGGGCGCGGCGACCGGGTCGCGATCGTCCTTGGCAACGGCCCAGAGGCCGTCGTAGCGATCCTGGGCGCCGCGGCGGCGGCGGCGGCCGCGCCCCTGAACCCCGCCTACACCGAGGACGAATTCCGCTTCTATCTCCAGGACGTCTCGGCGCGAGCCCTCATCGTGCCGCGCGGCGGGGGGGAGGCCGTTCGGCGCGCCTGGCCACCCGCGTCCCCACTCGTCGAGATCGCGATCGAGGCCGGGGGCAAGCTCCGGATCGAGACGTCTCCGCCCGTCTCGGCCCGCCGCACCGCGGAGAGCCCGGGCCCGGACGACGTCGCCCTGCTCTTGCACAGCAGCGGGACGACCGGTCGCCCCAAACGGGCCGCGCTCCGGCACCGGAACCTCGTGAGCTCGGCCCGCAACACGGTGGCGACCTACGGCCTGTGTTCGCTCGACACCGCCCTCTGCGTGATGCCACTGTTCCACATCCACGGGCTGGTCGGGTGCGTGCTGTCAACGTTCGCGTCCGGCGGGACGGCCGTCATGCCCGTGCGCTTCAATCCGGTGGGATTCCGGCGCATTCTGACCGCGCACCGGCCGACCTGGTACACCGCGGTGCCGACCATTCACCAGCTGATCCTGGCGCGAAATCGCGATCGCGACCACGCCGGGAGCACGCTGCGTTTCATCCGCTCGGCCAGTGCGAAGCTGTACGAGGCGACGCTGCTCGGCCTCGAGGAGGTCTTCGACGTTCCGTGTCTCGAGGCCTACGGCATGACCGAGGCCTCCCACCAGATCGCCTCGAACCCCCTGCCCCCGGCGCCGCGGGTTTCCGGTTCGGTCGGTCGCGGAGTGGGCGTGCGGGTCGGCGTGATGGACGAGCAAGGTCAGCTCTTGACGGTCGGCGCGAGCGGCGAGGTCGTGATCCAGGGTCCCAACGTCATCGACGGCTACGACGACAATCCCGAGGCCGACGCCCGCTCCTTCACCAACGGCTGGTTCCGGACCGGCGACCAGGGGTTCCTCGACTCGGCCGGTTACCTGACCCTGGTCGGACGCCTCAAGGAGATGATCAACCGCGCCGGCGAGAAGATCGCGCCGCACGAGATCGACGAGGTGCTGCTCAAGCACGCGGCCGTGGCCGAGGCGGTCAGCTTCGGAGTGCCCCATGCGACCTGGGGCGAGGTCGTCGAGGCGGCGGTGGTACTCAGAGCCGACGCCACCGAGGCCCAGCTCCTGCGCCACTGTCGCGACCACCTCGCCGACTTCAAGATCCCGACCAAGCTTCACCTGTTGGAGAGCGTCCCGAAAGGGTCCACCGGCAAAGTGCAGCGCACTCGGATGCCAGGCCTGCTGCGAGGGACACCGTGAAGTTCGTCATCGTCGGGGCCGGCGCCACCGGTGCCTTCCTCGGGGCGCGCTTGGCCCGGGCCGGCGTTGACGTCACGCTCGTTGCGCGGGGCGCCCACCTGGCGGCCATGCACGAACGAGGGGTCGAGGTGAGGGAGGAGGGGGGTAGCTTCGTCGCCCATCCGCCCTGCACGGACGACCTTTCCATCGTGGCCGGGGCCGACGCCGTGTTCCTGACCCTGAAGGCCCACAGCCTGCCGGAGATCGCGCCGCGGCTCGGGCCCTTGCTCGGCCCCAAGACCGCCATCGTCACCGCCCAGAACGGCATCCCCTGGTGGTACTTCGAGCGTCACGGCGGTCCGCTCGACGGCACTCGCCTCCGGACAGTCGACCCCGGCGGGGTTGTCACCACGCACCTCGACGCTCGCCGCGTCGTAGGCTGCGTCGTCTACCCGGCCACGAGCATCATCGCGCCCGGAGTCATCCAGCACGTCGAGGGAAACCGCTTCTCGCTGGGTGAGCTCGACGGGACGACTACCGAGCGATGCCGCGCGATCGCGGGGGCGCTGATCAAGGGCGGGTTCAAGGCGCCCGTCCGGCCCCGGATCCGCGATGAGATCTGGCTGAAGCTGCTCGGCAACGTCTGCTTCAACCCACTCAGCGCCCTCACGAGGGCGACCATGGTCCAGATCGCGACCGATCCCGAGTTGCGGCCGGTGGCGCAGGCGATCATGGAGGAGGCCGACAGCGTGGCCCGCGCGCTTGGTATCGAGCTCGCGATTGGGGTCGAGCAGCGGCTCGCCGGCGCCGAGAAGGTGGGGGCCCACAAGACGTCGATGCTGCAGGATGTCGAGAGCGGGCGCCCTCTGGAGGTCGACGCGCTGATCGGAGCCGTCGTGGAGATCGCCGCTCTCCTTGGCCTCTCGCTGCCTCACCTGCGCACCGTCTACGCGTGTGCCCGCTTGCTCGACCAAAGCCTCCGGAGGTGAGAGCGGGCGTATCTCCGCGCGGCTCGCCCACAGCCCTCGTCGTGCTCGCGCGTAGACCAACAGCACCCGAGCGTGAGGCTCTTGACGCATTCCTCCGGGCAGGCGCAGTATCGGTCCCGGTGTGGACCCGGTCGTGTCCGCCTGTGCGGGGAGGCTGAAGGGAGCTGGGGGACTTGCCCCGGCGCCGCCAGACGGGTGATCATACCGCCCGCGGCGGCGATCCCGCGCCGGCGCGGCCGCTCAACGCCTATGCCTTGTGTGGTGCCCCAGAAATCCGTTGACTCGCGGCGCCGGGCGGGGCGGGGGCCCCTCCGCGGAACCGTGGCTTCTGCGCGTTGCCGGAGGCCGTAGCCTCACTCTCGTGGCTCCTTACGAGTGCCCGGTGCGGGCTGCGACTCAGCGTGTTCCGCGAAGGGGCCCCCCGCTCCGCCCGGCGGGCCGGCATCGCGGAATGACTCCGCCAAGGAGGGCTTCACGCCCAAAGTGCTGGACCGCACGGTCATCGCCATACCGCTCTTCGGCATACTGGACAAGCAAGGAGACGACACGCCCGTCGACGTCATCATCGACCTGAACCTGAGCTACCCGGGCGGCCGCAAGGGGGCCCGGGAGCGAGTCGAGACGCTGATCGACAGCCTGCTCACGGAGTCCGGCACCGCGCCCGGGCAGGGCGTGAATCGGGGCAAGAGCAACCAGAGCGAGCAGTACCTGTTCGCGCGACTCTCCGGGCGTGTGATCCGAAAGCTCGTCAGGCTGGACCAGGGAGCCGCCGGCTCGACCGGGGGAGCTGAAGCGGACGAGGCGTCGCGCGCCCTCTACCGGATCTGGCCGGACTTCGAGGTCGGGCGGTTCATCAACGCCTCCATCAGCACCGTGAAGGCCGACGCCGCCCGCAACGCATTCGGGGCCCTCGGCCGGGACATCGTGTGGGCGGTGATGGACTCGGGGATCGACAGGGCGCACCCTCACTTCCTGGAGCACAAGAACCTCGAGCTGAAGGCGCCGGTCAAGCACCGCGATTTCACCTCGCTCCGCAAGGAAGAAGAGCTGGAGGCTGAGGCGCTCGTCGACGAGAACGGTCACGGCACGCATGTCGCGGGCATCATCGCCGGCGGCATCGACAATGCCACCCGGCCAGCCAGGGGCTTCGAGAAACTGGAGATCGTCGCCGCCCAGCGGAAGCGGGACGAAAACAACCAGATCGTCTCCGAGCCGGTCGAGGGCCTCACCGCCATTTCCGGGATGGCGCCCCAGTGCCGGCTCCTCAGCCTCAAGGTGCTGGACGAGAAGGGCAAGGGCCAGGCGAGCAGTCTCATCGCGGCCATCGAGTACATCCAGCGTCTCAACGACTACGGGCGGACCGTGCGGGTGCACGGCGTCAACATGAGCGTGGGCTACGACTTCAAGCCGGAGTGGTTCGCCTGCGGCCAGAGCCCCCTTTGCGTGAAGGTGGACCGCCTGGTCAAGTCCGGCGTGGTCGTGGTGGTCGCGGCCGGGAACACGGGGTACGGGTTCCAGCAGTCCGCGGCGCTCGGCGTGATCGCCGCCGGCATGACTCTGACCATCAACGATCCGGGGAACGCGGAGCTCGCGATCACCGTGGGCTCGACTCACCGGGACATGCCGCACATCTACGGGGTCTCCTACTTCTCGTCCAAGGGGCCCACGGGGGACGGGCGGATGAAGCCGGACCTGATCGCGCCGGGCGAGAAGATCATCTCGTGCAAGAGCGGCGGCCGGCCGCCCGGCGAGGCGGGGGCGCAGTCCGGGGCGAAGACCGCCGAGTACAAGGAGGACAGCGGCACCAGCATGGCCGCGCCCCATGTCTCCGGCGTGATCGCCGCCTTCCTCTCGATCCGGCGCGAGTTCATCGGCCGCCCGGAGGTCGTCAAGGACATCTTCCTCCGGACCGGGACCGATCTGAAGCGAGTCCCGGCCTTCCAGGGGCAGGGGCTCGTGGACCTGATGCGGGCGATCCAGTCCGTCTGAGAGGAGGGCGACGAGATGGGCGACATTGCCGGCTTCCCGTATCTCGTCGTGCCGCGTCCCAAGGACACGACGGACGACGCCTCCGACCAGCTCTTCGCGCTGCCGGGCGACGAGCTGCTCGACATGCTGAGCGCTCCGATGCTCACCTTGACGCCACCGTCGGAGGAGAGCGGCGGCGCGGCCGGTGGCGTCGCGACGGCGGCCGCGGGCGCCCAGGGGCAGACGGCCGGTCTGCTCGATCTCGGGAGCGGCATCAAGGCGGGGGCGCGCCGGTTCCTCAACTTCACCACCTACTACCAGATGAAGGAGCGGGCCGGGCAGGTGGGTGCGGGCGGCTTGAACTCGGTGCTGCGCCACCTCCGCACGCACGGGCCCGCGGTCAGGCTCCACCTGATCGGGCACAGCTTCGGCGGCCGGCTGGTCGCCGCCGCCGCGGACGGTCCGGGGGACGCACCCGCGGTCAGGATCGACAGCCTGACGCTCCTGCAGGCCGCCTTCTCCCACAACGGCTTCGCGCCGCGGTTCGACGGCACACATGACGGCTTCTTCCGGAAGATCGTCGCGGAGCGGAAGGTCGCGGGCCCGATCGTGGTCACGTACACCGTCAACGACAAGGCGGTGGGCCTCGCCTACCCGCTGTCCTCTCGGCTGGCCCGGCAGCAATCGTCGGCCCTCGGCGACGCGAACGACCCGTACGGGGGGATCGGACGGAACGGCGCCGTCAAGACGCCGGAGGCCCGGGGCGGCGAGCTGCTGGCGGCAGGCGGCCCGTACGCCTTCGCGCCGGGGGCCATCTACAACCTCCGGGCCGATGCGTACATCACGGAGCACAACGACGTGGCCAGGCCCGAGACGTCGTACGCGATGCTCTCGGCGGTCGCCGCCACCTGATGCGCGACCGCGCGGAGGCGCTGGGGCGGAGCGCAGCGCCTCGACGCCGGATGCGCGGCCCCGATTGCGTACGCGCCGGGGCCGATGCGGACCTGCGTCATCCGGCGCGTGTCCTGTTCGTCCCGGCGCTCATCGGAGCCTCGATCCTGTCTTCGTCTTGTGGGGCAGGTTATGCCACCACGTCGAGCGACAGGCCAGCCGTTTCATCCCTTCTGCGGGCTGACGCTGTGGGAAGGGGGGGAAATGATGGCGGGCCCTGAAGGGGACAATCGCTCCTGGTTCCCAAGCATGCGGAAGAGCAGCCAGAGCACCGCGAGCATGTCGATCGCTCCGCCCGCGCCCCACATGATGATGCCCCCCCACGTCTGATCGTCCTGGGCGCTGACCCCCTGCACGCGGGGAACCAAGGCGTAGGAGGAGTAGAGCACCCAGGGGGCGAGCGTCAGGAGAAGGCCCAGCACAGCCTCGTGGAAGGCCGCGAGGAGCAGGTAGACGATCCGAACGGCGTGGTGAACCGGTCCCCGGAGATGCGGTGCGGGAGAGATCAAGGGCCACCAGAAGAGCAGCCCGGCGCCGAAGAACATCAGATGCTCGGCATCATGAAGGAGGCGGTCGCTCAGGGCCGCGCCGTAGGCGACGGGCAGATGCCAGAGCCAGAGCGTGAGCGCGTAGGTGAGCCACGTCAGTGGCATCCGGGTCACGGCCCGCCAGGCAGCTCTTAGCGGCGCGCCTGGGGCCAGCAGGCGCCCCGCGCGGAGGCGCGCGGGGCCAGGCAGACTCCAGAGAATCTCCGGCAGCGGGTCGGCCAGCAGCAGCGCCGGCGCCGCGATCTTGATCAGGAGCAGGTGCTGGATCATGTGGACGAAAAAGAGATCGTCCGCCAGCCGGGCGAGGGGGGAGAGGAGCGCCAGACCCACGGCGGCTATCCCTGTGAAATAGGCGCAGAGCCGCCAGGTCGCGGCCAGCGGCCGGGCGTGACGCCTGAGCCGCCACCAGCCGAGGCCGAAGAGTGCCAGGAGGACTGACAGCGGCAGAAGAATCTCAGGCCGCCAGCCCCATGAAGCGGCCTCGGGCGGCCCCGGGGGGTGCCCGAGCCCCGGGATCCCCGGCGAGACGCCTGCCCAGCCTCCGGGATCGTGAGGCATCGGAGCGGCCCCGCTCATTTCCTGAAGGTCAGGATCGCGACCCAGACGAAGAAGATGATGGTCCCGACGAGAAAGAGCCCGAAGGCGAGCTTCTCGATGCCGGCCATGGCGGCCTCTCCGCTAGCGGATCAGGGGCACGAGCCCGCCGAGAACGTTGTAGAGCGCGTCGCTCAGGAGGAACAACAGGTTCAGCAGCGCCAGGGCCCGGAGCAGGCGGACGGCCATCATCGCGCGAGTCCTGGGCCGAGACCGCCCCAGTGCATGAAGAGATAGTAGATGCCCCAGACGGCGAGGATGGCGTAGACCGCGAGCAGCCACTTGTTCACGATGCCGTGGTAGGTCCGGATCTCTCCCTGCGCGTACTCCTCGATCGGCCCGTGCCGCCGCTCTCGCTCGGCCAGCTCCGAGTCCGGCTTCGGCTCGGAGCCCGGCGCCCCTTCGGCTCTACCCATCATGATCGATCCCCTCGATGTCCAGGACCTGGTACTTGACCCGCTCCACGTTGCTCAGGAGCCCCGAGGCCACCGCCCATGCAAAGAGGCAGAGGGCGCCGAGCCCCATCAGGAGCGACACGACGAACTGGCCGAGGATCAGGTAGATGAGTTCCTGCACGGCTACCGGCCCTCCCCGTTGAGGCCCCGGAAGAAGCGGGCCAGCTCCTTGGGCTTCCCCGCGACCGCCGAGGTGTCCTGGGGATCCAGGGCCAGCTGGGAGCTGTCGAATACGTGGTCACCGCCATCATTCAGCCTCGCCCGGGTCGTCGGATCGAGCGCGAGCTTCTGGCCGGTGAGCGGGTCGTTGAAGGCCGAGAAGGACAGCACGTAGTAGCTGATGGCCCACCGCTCGTCTTCTTTCATCGAATCGACGAACGACGGCATTGGCGTTCCATCCAGGCCGGTGGTCATGGTCCGGAAGATATCTCGGACGTCCCCGCCTCCCTTGAACTGACCTTTGGTGAGATCGGTGGGCTGGATCCTGAAGCCCAGATCATCCTTCAGCTCGTCGGCCGACGGTCCGTCTGCCTTCCCGCCATTGCCGTGACACTGCCAGCACTTGGCCTGGACGTAGAGCTCCTTCCCCCTGGCGAGCAGCTCGGGGGTGGCCTTGGGCGGCTCCCCGATCTGGATCGGCGGCTCCGGCTTCTCCTCCTTCCACCGGGACGAGAACGTCTTGAGGTAGGCGATCGCCGCGATCCGGTCCTTCTCGGACAGCTCGTGCCAGGTGGGCATGGCCGTCCAGCGGACTCCTCGCGTCAGAGTGCGATACAGGTCGCCGTCGGTCGGAAGCGAGCCCGACGGGGTCGACCGGAACTTGAAGGCGCCCAGGGTGAAGTTGCGCGGCCGCGGGTTGAGGAACGTGGCGCCGGGTCCGTTCCCATCGCCCTTGACACCGTGGCAGCCGACGCACCGGCGCTCGTAGACGGCCCGCCCGTGCGCCACCTGGTCGTCCGTCTGCGGGATCGACATGACGCTGGCGGAGAGGCTCTGCGGCTCGAACGTCTCCCGCCAGGCGCCGCGGTTGGTGCCGAGCTTCTGAATGTAGGCGACGAGCGCGCGCATCTCCTCGGTCGGGACCACGACGGTGATGACGCGACCCTTCCACGTCTCGGCCTTGTTGTAGGGCTCCGGAAGGGCCTTCAGCTCCAGCGCCGGCGTCCCGTCGGTCCGCTCCGCGAAGGCCAGGCCCTCGGAGCTGGGATAGAGCGGGATCAGCACACCCGCCTTGAAACTGAAGAGCGCTCTGAGATCAGCCGATTCGGCGAGGGCAGGAGCGCCGTCCTTGTCCATGACCGGTACCCTCGCCGCGCGGAACAGCCAGCGGAATGCCGGCATGATCGAGTCCGGTACCACCATCTCAGGCTCCCAGTGGTGCGCATAGTGCCAGTGGTCAGCGTACTTGAGCCCGACGCGCGTGAGATCGGGCCCGATGCGCCGCGTCGAGAGCAGATGCGGCCGGTCGTGCCCGTATTCGCCGACCTGGGACACGGGCCCCCAGCGCTGATCCTCGCCCGTCACTGGCCGCACGTACTGGCTGTGACAGTACCAGCAGCCCTCGCGCTGATAGACCTGGCGGCCGAGCTGCTCCAGGGGCGTGTAAGGCGACGATTCGTACCAGACCCACTTGATCTGGCCGAGCTCGTTGCGGAGCGCCCGGGTGGCTCGCGTCTCCCGGGACTGCGGGATCCAGATCGGCAGGACGCCCTGGACGAAGATGGCCAGGGAGATGCAGAAGAAGCCGGCCCCCAGCACGTACGTCTTCATCTCAGGCCCGCGCAGCGCTCTCGCCGCGTTCCCCGGGCGCCACGCGGGACAGCGGACGCTCGGCGCCGGCGCCCGCGGGGCTCATGGCGGTCCGCATGAAGTTGTACACCAGGAGCGACATCCCCACGTCCATGGAGATGCCGGCCAGGGTGCGGACGAGCCAGAACGGCCTCATGGTCACGACGGTATCCACCCACTCCGCGTGCGCCATCAGCATGTACCCCTGCTGGAGCCCCTGGGCCGACAGCACGAGCCCCATGGTCGAGATGCCGAGGGTGATCAGCCAGAAGCTCCAATTGCCGAGGCGAAAGCTCCACAGCTCGCGGCCGCAGAGCCGAGGCCACACATAGGTGGCACTCCCCAAGGCCCAGACGACGAAGGTCCCGAACACGGTCAGGTGGGAGTGCGAGATGACGAAGTCGGTGAAGTGCGTGGGCTGCTGGATGGAGCGCAGCGCCTCCGTCGAGCCCTGGAAGCAGCCGGCGAGGTACATGATCGAGCCCATGATCAGGAACTTGGCCGGGAGGTTGCGGGAGAACCCGCCCCATTGCCCGATCATGGTGCCGAAGAAGTTCTGGAGCACGGTCCAGACGGGGATGATCAGCATCATGGACGAGATGATCGCGATGGTCTCGGCCCAGTCGGCGATGGGGCTGTAGAGGTAGTGGTGGATGCCGACGAACGGATAGAAGAACGCCAGCGACCAGAACCCGATCAGGGAGAGCTTGTGGCTGTAGATCGGCGCGCGGATGGACGCGGGCAGGAAGTAGTAGATGAGCACGTACCCGGCCGGCGTGATCCACAGCCCGACGACGTAGTGGATGAAGAGGCCGTGCAAGGCCGCGTTGTTGATGCCGGGCACCGTGTTGTACGGGCCGATGATGAGGAGAAGGAGGTTGATGTCAGTCCACACGAAGGCGCCGATCAGGTACCAGAGGCTCACGTAGACTTCCCGCTGGGTCCGGCGGGCGATGGTCATGAGAAGCTGGACGGTGACCGCCAGCACCAGGACCATCAAGATGACGACGTTCCAGAGTGCCAGCTCTCCGGCCTCCCATCCCCGATTGGTGCCGAACACGGTGAGTCCGATGAACGCTGCGGCGAGGTTCAGGTTCCAGATCCACACGAGGGCGTGCCCCCACCGCTCCTTCCAGACGCGCACGCCGGCGAGCCGCGGGGTCACGTAGTAGCAGAGGCCGATGAAGAGCGTCGAGAAGGCACCCCAGATGACCCCGTTGACGTGGACCGGGCGCAATCGCCCGAACGTCAACCCGGCCCGGTTCCCGAGGAACTCGGGGTAGTTGAACTTGGTCGAGACCAGGACGCCGACCGTGGGGGCGAACATGAGCCAGAAGAAGCCCCAGAGCAGCCACTTCCGGATGAGGTCCCCGTCGATCAGCTCGTCGTTCCGAGCTACCGCATCCTGGGCCATGGAGGCCTCCCCGGCGTGCTGGGAAGACTGACCATCCTGGATCAGCCGAACCGGATGGGTTGCACGGCCTCGACCCGCTGGCCCCGGCTGTCCGTGAGCAGCGCGCGCAGGAGCCCTTCCCGCCGGGTCCGGAGCGGGAAGCTGATGAACGCATCGTCGCTGAGGGCGGCGGTGCCTTCGAAGCGGCTCACCCGGTCCTCGCCGTAGAACAGCTCGATCTCCCTGAGATAGAACGGCTCGGATTGCTGAACGAACTTCCCCTCGCGGATGGCCAGGCCGGTCCGGTTCGGGTGGCGGGTGACGAGTTGCACGAGCACGATCTCGTCCGGTCGGATTCGACCGCGCTTGACCAGCTGGGGGATCCGGATGGCAGGCGGCTGGATGGCGTCGTTGCTGGCGCGGCTCGGAGGGGGCGAGGGGTCACCGCATCCACCTCCGCCCGCGGGGATATTGATGGAGCGCGTGCTGGCCCAGCGGCCGTGCACGCTGCACTCGGCGGTCACCAAGACCTCAGAGATCCCGTGGTCCATCCGCGCCTGGAAGGACACGTACACCCGCCCGTTGGCGGGTGAGAAGTGGAACGCACCCTTGGACGGGACCGGGTCCCGGTCGTTGGTCACCTGGACGCTCGTGATGTAGTGGCCGGGCTCCATGGGGTGGGCCATCTCCACCACGATGGGCACCTTGGCGCCATTGCTGGCGACGACCGGGAGCCGCAGCACCGGAAGGTGGAGGCGCTCGAAGGGCGAGAGGAGGTCCGGATCGTCGGCGCTCAGGCGCCGCGCCGGGGCGGCGCCCCAAGCCAGGCCGCTGGCCCCGCCGCCCCACAGCCCCACGGTCGCCGCGACGACGCCCAGGAAGCGGCGCCGGGACAACTCCAGCGACCGTGAGGGCCCAGGGGTGCTCATCACCGAGGGCGACGACTCAATGGATCCCCGTAGCGAGTTTGGAGCCCCGGTTGGACCAGTAGACGTAGGCCTCGAGCGCCTTCATGGCGTCACTGTCAGGATCGATCTTGACGCCCTCGTTCGGCTTCTCGATGCACCAGTTGATCATGTCCCGGAGCGTCGAGAACTTGTTGATCTGCTCCTGGAACTTCGGGAACTCGTGGGGATGCGTGTCTGACGCGAACGGATGGCACATGGCGCAGGCCATCCCCGTCTTGGACAGCGTCACGTTCATCTTCTTCTCGGTGTCCCCGTCCCCATGAAACAGGAGATCCCCGACCTTCACCTGCTCCATGAAGACCTCCTGGAACGCGTTGAGCTGTTCGGGGGTGTGCTTCTCCTTGTGGGCCAGGGCCGTCGGCGGAGCCAGCGTGCGCCCGGTTCCGAGGACGACGAAGAGCAGCCCCGCGATCGAAGCCCCCAGCGCGATCAGAACACGCCGCTTCACGTTCATGACCATCCCTCCGACGGGCGGGCCGCCCGCGTGGACGCGGTTAGTAGGGGTAGAGGCGGTCGGCGATGCGCGGGCTCAGAATTTGATTGACGTTGTCGCCCGTCCCCGAGTCGACCGCCGCATCGGCGATGATCGCCTTCCGCCCCCACATGACGTACTCGTTCTCGATCTTCGCGGCAGCGGTCGCCGTGAGGCGGGACCAGCCCACCCCATCGAAGTGGTCGCCGGGATCCGCCCGGATCATCGGCTTGGTGAGCGGGGGCACGCCCTCCGGCGCATACGGCCACGGCCACGAGGTAGCCAGCATGCCGATCGAGCGCATCTTCCCGACCTCGTTGTAGAGCACCTGGTGGGTGTGGCCGTGGATGTTGGTCACGTTGCTGAACGGATTCAGGATCTCGTTGACCTCCCGCCAATCCCGCGTCCAAAAGTTCCACGGGGGGTAGTACTCGTAGAGCGGCGTGTGCGTGAAGACCACCACGGGCTGGTTCTTCGGCCAGCCCGACAGCGTCTGGTTGAGCCAGCGCCGCTGGGGCTCGCCCACGCCGGCCCAGGGGCCGGCGACGCTGCCGTCCAGCGTGGCCATGTGGCCCATCCGCTCCTTGGGCGTCATCTTCTTGGCGCTCCAGTAATCGGGAGTCTGCCCGACCGTGTTGAGGCCGATGAAGCGCACGCCCTTGTGATCGAAGGTCCACGGGCTCTTGCCGAACATCCCCTCCCACTTGGCGCCCATGTCCAGGTACCAGTCGTGCTCGCCGGGGATGAAGACCTTCTTGATCGTGAGCTCTTTCAGGATGTCGGCGCCCAGGTCCAGCTCCACCGGGTCGCCCAGCTGGGCCAAGTCCCCGCCGAAGATCAGGAAGTCGGCCGGCGGACTCATGGCCTTGATCTCCCGCACCGCCCGGACCGTCTTCTCGACGAATCGGGTGTTCACGTTCTTGGGGTAGAGGTGGGTGTCCGAGAGCCAGGCGAACTTGAACGCGGCCGGCTGGCCGAAGGCCAGGTCGACGGTATTGATGATGGGGAACCATCCCACGGATGCGGCGCCGGCGGCGGTGCCGGCCAGGATGGCCTTGTTGATGAAGGTCCGGCGGGTGATCTCCAGCGCGCGGTCGGGCCGCTGCCCTCGGTTGATCTCCATGTCGATCTGCCGTGGATCCAGATCGGATTCCCTTGGCTCCATCCCTGGTTCCTCCCTGTTAGTCGTCAGCAGGCCGGCGACTCACTCGCGCTACTTCTTGAGGTCGATCGTGACGCTCACTGCCTCCTTTGGCTTGACGGTGACGGGCAGCTCCACCTCTCCGGAGTGCTCCTGCCAGGTCACCAGCGTGTACTGTCCGGGCGGGACATCCTTGATCGTGAACGTGCCATCCTTGGCGGTCACCGCGTAGTAGGGGTTGTCCGCCACGTAGATCCATCCGAGCATCCAGCCGTGGGCGTCGCACTCCACCCGGACCAGGCCGGACTTCTTCAGTGGCTTCTTGATCCGCTGATCCTTGTTGGGCAGGGCGACGTTGAAGGCGGTCAGCTTGCCGTAGAACCCATGGGTGTTGTGCAAAACGGGATCGGAGTTCACGATCTCGATATCGCCGGCCGGGATGATCTGCACGTGCGGGTGAAAGTCGCACTTCTCGTTGTCGATCGCGGGGGTCTTAGAGGATTTCTCCCAGCCCTTGCCCTTCTCCACCGCCTTGAGGTACACGAATGCTTCCTGAACCCCCTTGTCCGGGGCGAGCACGATCTGGGGCACCTCACGGATGCCGCTGCCGCAGACCTCCTTGTCCTTGGTCGGGATCACCTTGCGCGGCGCGGGCGGCGTGCCGGTGAACACGACCTTCCCCTGGATCGCCCCTCCGTTCGTCACTGCCACCGCTTCGTAGCCCGAGGCTTGGTGCGGTGGCAGCAGAGGGCCCGCCACGAGAAGGGCGGCAGCCAGAACGGTGAGACGTGGCATTGACCGGTACCTCCTTTCCCCGCCGACCCGCCGCCTGGTCGAGCCGGTTCACAGCTTGTCGTGCACTCGGGAGCCGGCAGGAAGGTCGAGCTTCTCCTCCCGCGAGTGGCAAACCAAGCACGATCGACCGCCGATCTCCGATACGAGCGAGTAGGCCGCCCCGTGGGAGGCCCAGACGATGACGTCGTATCCCTGTCGGGTAACCATCTTGAACTTTGGAGACTCGTTGAGCCCGAGGGACTGGTACTTCTCGAGCGGAATGATGAAGAGGGAGACGTCCTTGCCCTCGACCTGGTAGTGGAGGGCCGCGACCTCGAGATCCCGGAGATTGGACACGCGCCCGCCCAGAAGGGTCAGATCTTCTCCTGTGAGCTCGGGCAGGCTCACGTTGAAGTTCAGCCGTCCCTTGAACCACTGCTCCGCGGCCTTCGGGGCGACGCGCTGGATGTCGTGCGGGAGGATACCCCGCGCCAGCTTCTGATGCTGCTCCACCGACGCGTCAGCGAGGCGCATCAGCGAGGCATTCCCCCGGTTCCACGGCCGCTCGCCGCCGGAGCCGAAGAGCGCACCGAGGCCAGCCCCGACCAGGCCTCCGACGACGAAGAGGGCCAGCCCGGCCACGAGGCCCCCGCGGAGAAAGGGCAGGGAGCGGCGGGCCATCGGTTCGGCGGGGAGGCCGGCAAGGAGGCTCGCCACGCCATCGCGCACTCGCTGCGGGGCCGGGTCGGGCCGAAGGGGCACGACATACCGCTCCCGGAAGGTCCGCTCGAGCTCCACCAGCCGCCGACAATCGACACAGGCCGCCAGATGGCTCTCCAGGCTCTCGCACTGTTCCTCGGGAAGTTCCCCGTCGATGTATTCGAAAAGCTTCGAGCGAGCGGCCTTACAGACCATAGGCGCTCCTCGACTTGAGCTCCTCCGCGGACGGCTCCTGCAGGAACGACCGGACCAGGTTGCGGCCGCGGGACAGACGGGACATGACGGTTCCGATGGGCCTGTCGAGGATTCCTGCGATTTCCTGGTAGGAGAGCCCCTCGATCTCCCGGAGCTCCACGACCTCCCGGAGGACGGTGGGGAGCCGTCGGATCGCCTCCCTGACCGCCTCGATGGTGAGGCGGCGTAGAAGGATCTCCTCGGGATTCAACGGAACCGGGTAGAGCACCACTTCCTTTGCGGGATCCTTGAGCGCACCCTCATCATCCGGCCACTCCTCCTCCACGGGTCGGACGCGCCGCCGCCGAGCCCGGTCTATGTAGGCGTTCTTGATGATCTTGAAGACCCACACTTTGAAGCTCAGGTCGGCCTTGAACGAGTCGAACCCCCGGAAGGCCCGCAGAAGAGACTCCTGGAGCAGGTCGTCGGCCTCCGACTCGTTCCTGGCGAGGACGCGCGCGTAGCTGTGCATCGAATCCAGATATCTCAGGGCAAGTTCCTGGAACCCCGCCTTCGGGTCCACCGGATTATCCAGCCGCCGCCCCGGAATGGATCGCCACCGACCCCCTTACCCCCCTATACGCAGCAGCAACTCGTTTATTCCACGACCATGCCTTCTGCAACGGCCCCCGAGGCCTCGGCCAAACCAGAGCTGCCGAGATCAAGTACAATGTTCTCCGATGATAGGAAAGTCCCTGGTGCTTTCCCTGCTCGTCTACGTGTCCCTCGACTTCGCGGCCCCGCTCATGCCCGGCGCGATCTACTTCGAGGACGGCACCCTCACAGTCGTCCCTGGGGACCGGTGCCGAGCCGATCAGTCATCCCTCTCCATCCGTCCCGCCCCGGCGACCCGACCGCCGGAGCCGATTCCGACGCTCCTGATGACCTCGGCGCCCGTGGCGCCTCTCGCCCCTCGAACCCAGCGCCGGACGGTCCCAGCCAGGCGCCCGCCGAGTCCTTCCGAGACGTCCGCCTCCTCGACAGAAGACCACTAAGCGAGCCGTCTCCCTTCGAGGCACTCTCCGCGGCTGCCGCCGCGGAACCCTGCTCGTCTCTCACCCGAGGGGGGTCCACCATGAGGGTCCGGAAAGGCTACGAAAGCATGGTGGTGGCGCTGATCATGTTCGCGGTCGCGATGCTCCTGATCGCCGCGCACAAGCTCCTCTTCTAAGGGCAACGAGCGCCGGTCCCATGCACATCGCGGACCTCTTGCTCTCCTTGGGCCTCATCTGGCTCGCCGCAAAGCTGGCGGGCGAAGGGATGGAACGCCTCGGCCAGACGGCTGTCCTCGGCGAGCTTCTCGTCGGGGTCGTCATCGGTCCACACGCCCTCCGGCTCGTGAACGAGTCCCAGATCCTCCATGCCCTCGCCGAGATGGGCGTGATCCTCCTGCTGTTCGAGATCGGGCTCGAGTCCGATCGTCGGAGCTGGTCCGCGTCGGGGCTCAGTCCACCCTGGTGGCACTGGTGGGGGTCGTCTGCCCCTTCGGGCTCGAAGGGGGTTCTGGCCACAGCGCTGCTGACCGTGGTTGCGGTGATCGGGAAGCTCGCCTCCGGGCTCGCGGTCTACCAGAAGGCGGTCCGCGCCTGGCCCGTCGCGGTGGGCATGGTGCCGCGGGGGGAGGTCGGGTTGATCTTCGCGGGCATCGGGCTTTCGACCGGGGTGCTCGACTCAAGCCTCTACGCGGCCGTTGTGGCCATGGTGATGCTGTCCACGTTCATCGCGCCCCCATGGCTCAAGGCGCTCTACCGGACTCCGGGCGGCCCGTGACGAGGCCCGAGGCCGTCTGGCTCGCCCCGGCGGCGCCCGCCCGACCGCCTTAACTGATTCCAGATTGGAATCGTGGTACAGCTCTCCGTATGCGAAAGAACCGCGCCAGATCCTGGAAGAACTTGGCCTCGCCGAAGGCGTGCGGATCGAATAGGCGGCTGCCATCGTCTCGGATTTACACAGCCTCGTCGTCATCGCCGCCTCGAAGTGTGGGCGCTGCTGGCCGGCCCGGGGTTGCTCGATCAGCTCCCGGGAGGGCTCGCACGCGCTGGTGCTCGGCGCGCCGCTTCAGGTTCGCGAACTGACGCGTCTGCATGATCCAGTGCGCGGGCTCCCAAAAGAGAAGGTCCGCGATCGCCTGCAGGAGCCACGGTCGGGCGGACGCGTAGCCGCTGATCACGAGCCGGGTGCGTCCCTCGGGCCACTCCTTCAGCTGGAAGCCCCACAGGGCGTCCCCTATGAGCCTCCGCCGACTGACACGCGAACTTGGGTGCGTTCGCCGCCTTCCCAGTCCCAACGGTGAGGCTGCGCAGTCTCTCGGTCATCATCGCCCCGGCATACGCCCTCGGGCGAGCCCGCTGTCGAGTCAGAGCTTCGAGAGATGCCCGGACTGGATCAGGTCCACCAGCACGTTCCACTGGTCCTTCTTCAGAACGGCGAGGTTGTCGGCCTCACCGATTCGCACCTCGTCGCCGATAATCTCGACTTCCGGGCACGCGGCGCAGTGAGGGCACAGAGACATCTTGGTGCTTTTCATCTTGCTCACCTCCTCTCGTGAGTTTCAGCTGCTCGATATGAGAGCAGACAGCCGCAGGGCGTCGGCGTTGGGAGCGCGCGAATCTCAGCAGACCGCGAAGACCTTGGCGAACGTCGTGGAGGTCCGCCAGCGTCCGCTCAATCTCGTTCAGCTTCTCGTGAACCATATCAAGAACATGCGGACATGGGCAGCGACCAGACCGCTTGATCGAAACGATCTCTTTGATCTCGTCGAGGTGGAAGCCGAGCCGCCGCGCCCGAGTCACGAAGGCGAGAATCTCCAACGTGTCATTGCCGTAGACGCGATATCCGGTCACTGTGCGACGCGGTGCCGGGAGAATGCCTGCGGCCTCGTAGAGCCGAAGCGCCTTGCGGCTCAGGCCGCTGCGTGCGGCGACCTCGCCGATGAACAGGCCGTCTCGTCCCATGACCCGAGGATAGCCCTTGCCCTTAAGGGCAATGTCAAGAGGAATTTCATGGCGTGGAAGGCCACTCAACTCCACACGGAGAAAACGCACAAATGGACATGAAGACGAAACGGAAGCGCCACAACTTGACGTTATCGTCGGAGGCTCTGGCGCAGGCGGAACAGGCAATCCAGCAAGCCGGACTGATGAGACGTACGCTGGGCAATTCCGCTTCTCCAACTCGATCGCCAACCTCCTCGGGAGAGCACCTGTACCGCTGTATAGATGAAGTCATCGCCGAAGCGCAACTTCCCGAGGCATGGCCATCAACCTCCGAGAGCGCCCTGGGTGTTCACGTACAGCGAATAGAGCGACGTGCTGCCGGCCATGAAGAGCCGGTTGCGGTAGGTGCCGCCGAAGCAGAGGTTCGCACAGCGCTCGGGCAGGTTGATGCGGCCGATGTGCTTGCCATCCGAGTTGAAGATCGACACGCCGTCGAGCCCCTCCTGCCCCATGCCCCAGCCGCACCAGAGATTCCCGTCCACATCGCAGCGGAACCCATCCGGCGTACCGGGGCCGGCGTCGATGAGCTTGCGCTTGTTGGTGATCCGGGCGCCGCCCTCGACGACGTCATAGACCACGATGGCGCGGGGCGTGATGCCGGCCTCGACCACGTAGAGCTTGGACTCGTCGGGCGAGAAGGCCAGCCCGTTCGGCCGATTGATGTCGCCCGTGGCCACCGTGATCTGCCCGCTCTTGCCGTCCACGCGGTACACGTTGGTCGGGAGCTCGGGCTTCGCGACGTATCCCTCGTAATAACCGAGGATGCCGAAGGGCGGGTCGGTGAACCAGATCGAGCCGTCGGACTTGCATACGATGTCGTTCGGCGAATTGAGCGGCTTGCCCTCGTAGCGGTCGGCGACGGTCGTGATGGTCCCGTCGTACTCCGTACGCGACACGCGCCGGGTGCCGTGCTCGCAGGTGAGCAGCCGCCCCTGCCGGTCGCGCGTATTGCCGTTGGCGAAGTTGGACGGCTTGCGGAACACGCCCGCCGCGCCGGTCTCTTCGTCCCATCGCATGATGCGGTTGTTCGGGATGTCGCTCCAGAGCAGATAGCGCCCGTCGCCGAACCACACCGGCCCTTCGCACCAGCGGAACCCGGTCGCGAGCTGCTCGATCTTCGCGAGGTTGAGCCGGTAGCGCGCGAAGCTCTGGTCCACGATCTGGATCGACGGGTCCGGGTAGCGCTGACTCGGCTGCCATTGCGCGAATGCGCGCGACGCCACCGCCAGCGCCGTGGCCGCGGACCCTCCTGCGAGGAACGCCCTCCTGTTCGACCCCATAGCTGCCTCCTCTCTGGTGGTGGATGCTGCTTCACGGTCCCCCCCCGATCGGGGACTATGCCCCAACCGCCGCCCCGGCGCAACAGCGCGTCGCGCGAATGTTCGATGCAGCTATTCACGTGACAGAGATTCCCTGTGGTGGGGAGAAGATCAACGAGGGAAGTGGCTCGGGTGCACGATTTCGCCGTCGTACGTCGGCGAGCCAGAATGCAACGGGTCGCGGAGCGCTTCATGCGCACGCTCAAGGAGCAGTGTATCTACTTGCACCAGTTCCGCAGCCTGGAGGAGGCGCACCAGGTCATTGGGCAGTTCATCGCGCGCTACAACACCGAGCAGCTCACCGCAAACACCGCGTCGACCGCGACCCCCGCGGCTCGGGCGGTCAGGGTGAGGTCTTCCCGGCCGACGCCAGCCTGGACACTCGATAGTGCCCAGGCTCGCCTTCCCCTCCGAACGGGCCCTCACAGGGTCCGGGCCGGGGTTCGCGGGGGGCGGCCGGACCTGGCGCGACGCCCGCCGCCCCAGCCGAAGTCGCGTTAATCGTTTCTATGCGCCGCGTGCGCCCGGCGCTGGGCGGCAGGTAGGTCCCGATTCACGAAAGGCGAAGCAGCTCGCGCGGGTTCAGCTCGGCGATCCGGTGGATCTCGTCCGCGCTGAGGCCGGCGCGCCGCAGGCTGCCCATCGGATCGCGATCCGCCGGTGGGAACCCCTCGTCACAGCGGATCACGAGTCGATCGACCTGGACGCGGCCAGCGACGTAGCGGAGCGCCGGGGCCTCGTGGAGGATGGTGTCGTACTGGAAAGTAGGCGTATAGCGGCGAGGCCGCGACGATCCCGGTCCGCGCGCGGTCACTCCGCTCGTGCATGCCAACTCGAAGTTGGTCCAGGTGCGGCGCCGTCGGCGCCGCCTCCGGGAGCTCGCTGCTACTGCGTGGGCACCGGCTCCCACCAGTGCGTGAAGGTGGGCTCCGCGCTGGTGCGCAGCGATCGAAGGTAGGCGCTCAAGTTCTGGATGTCCTGATCCGTCAGGTGAGGGTACGACGGCATCCCCTCCTCGGCCCCTTCCCGGACCACCTCGCCCACGTCGCCAGCGTCGGGTTTGTCGTCCCTGAAGTTGGGGCCCATACCGCCGCCACCGCGGCCGCCGTGACAGCCGTAGCAGTTCTCCCGAAGATAGATGCGCCGCCCTTCCTCGATGGGGCCCAACGTCGTTTGGGCCAGCGCCACCTGCTGCGCCGTCCCCGCGGCAGTCAGCAGCAGCGCAGGGCACGCGGCCGATCCGAGAAGTTTCAGCATTCCTCGCATGTCCAGTCCTCCTTTTCCTCTCACCCCACTACTGCGTAGATCGCTGCCCTACGGCCGAGACCCGAGTGGCGCCACGCCGACGAGCGGAATACCATATGCCTCCAGGATCCTCTGGATGTCGCCTCGTCTGCGATCCAGAACGCCCTCCAGCTGCTCCTTCAGCGCGTCCTCGCCCCGCCTCACCCCCATCGACATGTCGTAGACGAACCGGAGAAAGGGCAGGTCGGTGCTTGACGAGACCGGCACCACCTCCAACTCGGCCCGCTCTCGCTTGGCGAAATAGCCGGCAAAGGGCCCCCACACGATGGCTACGTCGATCTCGCCCGCAGCCACGGCGTCGATGATCTTCCCCGGCGGGCTTTCCTCCGTGTTCAGTATCGTGAAGCCGATGACGTTGCGCGCGATTCCGCGGCGCGCGAGGGCGTGCGCGGGCGGCGAGTTGGCGCCGTCCTCGCCGAACGCGTGGAGACCGACCTTGAGCCGGCGCAGCACCGGGTCGTCGAACGAGCGCAGTTCCAGCTTCTTGCTCTTCGCGTACACGAACACGTATGTAGACCGGTAGTACGGCTTTGTGGAGAGCACCATCTCGTAACCGCTCGGGACCCCCATGACCAGGTCGCACTTCCCCGCCTTTAGCGTCTGGCGGATAAATCCGCGCCGCTGCGACGCCCAGGTGTACCGCAACGAGGCGGCCAGCTCGTTGGCGATGAGCTCTGCGATATTATTCTCGAATCCCTCCAGTCGTTCGTTGGAGAACGGGAGGTTGTCAGGGTCCGCACACACGCGCAGCTCCCGCTCTTGAGCCGCCGCTTCCCCGGCGGACAACAGGGCCGCGAGGGCGAGCGCGAGCCGGAACGTCCGCAGCGAGCCGTCCGCCGTGCGAGTCATGTCGCCTCCGGTAGCCGGCCCGATCCGGCCGGCTACCGATGTGCGATTGCCGTCGCTCATGCTGATCTCCCCGAGCCGCGGGCGCCTAGGGAAGCTTGAACACGTGCACGGCACCGCCCGCGGGCGTGAACTGGGGAAGATCCTTGGTGGCGGCTGTGATTCCGAATGCCGCGTAAGGATCGTCCGTTGCGAGGCGGCCCGGAACAATGGCGCCGACATAGCCGCCGACTCCCGAGTAGATGGCGACGCGCTGCTTGCCGTCGGG
>WNGA01000416.1_pt1 | contig 114895 bp, 92 predicted proteins | sample 5400061 | NCBI WGS metagenome assembly WNGA01 (sample SAMN13153366, study PRJNA577476) | soil metagenome | isolation source: 100 cm soil or saprolite under grassland replicate 2 | place: USA:California | collected 2016-06-15 | reverse complement strand
GTCCTCGTGCCCCATCCCCTGCGTCGGCTCGTCGAGGAGGAGCACCTCCGGCTCGAGCGCGAGCGTCGTCGCGATCTCGAGCGCGCGCTTGCGGCCGTACGGCAGCTCGACCGTCACGGTGTCGCGGTGCGCCTCGAGCCCGACCTCCGCGAGCAGCTCCGCCGCGCGGTCGTCGAGCGCGTCGAGGCTCTTCTCCGAGCGCCAGAAGTGGAACGAGGTGCCGAGCTTGCGCTGCAGCGCGACGCGGACGTTCTCGAGCGCGGTGAGCGCGGGGAAGACGGCCGAGACCTGGAACGACCGGATCATCCCGCGCCGCGCGACGTCGGCCGGGCGCGCGCGGGTGATGTCCTCGCCCCGCAGGCGGATCTCGCCGCGCGTGACGGGGAGGAAGCGGGTGAGGAGGTTGAAGACGGTGGTCTTGCCGGCGCCGTTCGGGCCGATGAGCGCGTGGATCGAGCCGCGCGCCACGCGGAGAGACACGCCGTTCACCGCCACGAACTCGTTGAACTGCTTCACGAGGTCGCGGGTCTCGAGGATCCACTCCCCGTTCATTCCACCTCCGGCCGCCGGAAGGAATGAACAATACCCACGCGAAACGGTGCGCGTCCGCGCTCCCGCGCGCGGTACCCCCTCGGGACTCCGGGGTGCGCCGCACCCGGTCCCGGTCCCGAGAACGGACCCGCCCGCTCGATTCCTGAGCGTCCACGCAGGTTTCGGCGTGCTAGCCTCGCAGGAAGTGGCCCGGAAGCAGCGGCCCGACGTGGAACCCCGCCAGCGCGAGATCGCCCCTCGGTCCGTTCTCGTCACCCGCGGTGACGAGAATCGCGCTGAGCGAGTGACAGCTCGGCCGGTATGCGGTGTTTCCCTGGGTGGGAGGGTGCGTGAGCGTCGACGTGGCCGCGCAGTACCGGAGCTGCTCCGGAACGCCCGGCGGGTTGGCGCGCCGCTACATGAACCCGAGCTGCAGCTTCGCCGCCTCGCTCATGCGCGAGGGGTCCCAGGGCGGATCGAAGACGAGCTCCACCTCGGCGTCCTTCACGCCCGGGACGCCGAGCACGCGGCGGCGGACGTCGTCCACGATGACCGGACCGATCCCGCAGCCCGGCGCCGTGAGGGTCATGATCACCTTCACGCGGTGCCCGCCCTCGACCGGCTCGGCGCCGACGAGGTAGACGAGCCCGAGCTCGACGATGTTGGACGGGATCTCCGGGTCGTAGACCTCGCGGAGGGCGTCCCAGATCTTCTCCTCCTCGAAGGGGCCCTCCGCCTTCGCGGCGCGCTCCGTCTCGAACTTCCGGGCCTCCTCGACGAAGTCCGGCCCGAGCGCGTCCGCGTCCTTGCCGTCGATGCGGACGAGCCCGCCGGTCGCCGTCACGGCGGTGAAGGCGCCGCCGAGCCGCTGCTGCATGATGATCGGGGTCCCCGCCGGCAGCGTCGCGTGGAAGCCGCTCGGCACCTGCATGACCTCGACGTCCCTGAGGGTGCTCACCGCCTGCCGCGCCATGGCTTCACTCCGTGGAAACGGGCGCTCCCTGGCCCGCGAGGGCGGCGCGCAGCGCGTGCCAGGCGAGGCTCGCGCACTTCACGCGCGTCGGGTAGTCGTGGACGCCGCTGAACACGGCGAGCTTGCCGAGCGCCTCCTCGTCGCCGGGGGCGGGCCCCTCGGTGACGAGCCGGTGGAACCGGTCGAACAGCGCGTCGATCTCCGCGGGCGTCTTCCCCTTCACGGCGCCGGTCATGACCGACGCGGACGCCTTCGAGATCGCGCACCCCGAGCCCTCGAAGCGCGCCTCGCGGAGCGCCCCGCCCTCGAGCTTCGCGAAGACCGTGATCCGGTCGCCGCAGAGCGGGTTCAGCCCCTCGGCGCGGTGGGTCGCCCCCTCGAGCGGCCCGAAGTTGCGGGGCCGCTTGCCGTGGTCGAGGACCACCTCCTGGTAGAGATCGGTCAGCTCGGACATCAGGCGAACACCTCCCGCGCCGCGTGCAGCGCGCGGACGAGCGCGTCCACGTCCTCGCGCGTGCTGTAGAGGGCGACCGACGCCCGCACCGTCGCCGCGACGCCGAGCCGCTGCATGAGCGGCTGCGCGCAGTGGTGCCCGGCGCGCACCGCGACGCCGTGCCGGTCGACGACCGTGCCGACGTCGTGCGGGTGGACGTCCCCGAGCAGGAACGACACCGCCCCGGAGCGCCGGCGCGGGGTCCCGACGATCCGGAGGTCCGGCACCTCGCGGAGCCGCTCGACCGCGTGCTGGAGCAGCTCCTGCTCGTGCGCCGCGATCGCCTCCAGCCCCGCCGACTCGAGGTACGCGACGGCGGCGCCGAGCCCGATCGCCTCGGCGATCGCCGGGGTGCCGGCCTCGAACTTGTACGGCAGGGCGTTGTAGACGGTCTTCTCGAACGACACCGACAGGATCATGTCGCCGCCGCCCTGCCACGGCGGCATCTCCTCGAGCAGCTCGCGCCGCCCCCACAGGACGCCGACGCCGGTCGGGCCGTACATCTTGTGGCCGCTGAAGGCGTAGAAGTCCGCGCCCGACGCGGCGACGTCGACGCCGAGGTGCGAGATCCCCTGCGCGCCGTCGACGAGCACCGGGACGCCCTTCGCCTTCGCGCGCCGGACGATCTCGTCGAGCGGGTTCACCGTGCCGAGGGCGTTCGACACCTGCGTCACCGCGAGCAGGCGGGTGCGCGGCCCGAGGAGCGCCTCGAGCGCGTCGAGATCGAGGTCGCCGCGCGCGTCGATCGGGACGACCCGCAGCCGCGCCCGCTTCTCGTCGCAGAGCATCTGCCAGGGGACGATGTTCGAGTGGTGCTCGAGGTCGGTGACGAGCACCTCGTCCCCTTCCGAGACGCGCCGGCGCCCGAACGTCTGGGCGACGAGGTTCACCGCCTCGGTCGTCCCGCGCACGAAGATCACCTCGCGCGGGTCGGGCGCGCCGATGAAGCGGGCCACCGCGAGCCGGGCGTGCTCGTATGCCTTCGTCGCGCGCTCGGAGAGCAGGTGGACGCCGCGGTGGATGTTCGCGTTCTGCTCCGCGTAGTAGCGGTCCATCGCCTCGAGCACGGCGCGCGGCTTCTGCGTCGTCGCCGCGTTGTCGAGGTAGACGAGCGGCTTGCCGTGCACCTGCTGGCGCAGGATCGGGAAGTCCAAGCGCGCGCGCGCCGGGTCGAACCGCTGGCCCCGCTCCGCCGCGCCGATCCTGCGCTGCGCCACGCTCCCCTCGCGCTCCGTCTTCACCGCGGTCATGCCGCCTCCAGGATCCGGGCGCCCGCCGGCAGGCGGGCCGCGACGAGGTTCTTCGCGCGGGCCCGCAGCGCAGGCGCGGCGACGAGCCCGACCATCTCGCTCGCGAACGCCCAGATGAGGAGCGAGCGCGCCTCGGCGTCCGGGATCCCGCGCGAGCGCAGGTAGAAGAGCGCCGCCTCGTCGAGCTGCCCGACCGTCCCGCCGTGCCCGCACTTCACGTCGTCCGCGAAGATCTCGAGCTGCGGCTTCGCGTCGACGATCGCGTCGTCGGAGAGGAGCAGGTTCGAGGAGAGCTGGTAGGCGACGGTCTTCTGCGCGCCCGGGAGCACCCGGATCCGCCCGGAGAAGACGCCGCGGGCGGTGCCGTCGAGGATCCCCTTGTAGCTCTCGGTGGTCGTGCAGCCCGGCACCGCGTGCTCGACCCACGAGAAGTGGTCGGCGACCCGGGCGCCGTCCGCCATGTAGAGCCCGTTCGCCGCGACGCGGCCGCCCTCGCCGCGCAGCCGCGCCCAGATCTCCGAGCGCGAGAGGCGCGCGCCGAGCGTGAACGCGTGGGCGGCGAGGCTCGCCTGCGCCCCCTCCTCCGCGTGGACGGCGCCGACGTGGAAGGCCTCCATCGCCTCGGACTGGACGCGCACGTGCTCGACCGACGCGCCGTCCGCGAGCACGAGCTCGGTGACCGCGTTGGTGAGCGACGCGCCGCGGCCGACGAACACCTCCTCGACGGTCCCGCGTGCGCCCTCCTCGGCGACGACGAGCGTGCGTGGGTGGACCGCGACCGGTCCGGCCGCGGCGTCGGTGATGAAGACGAGCGCGAGGGGCGCGTCGATGTCGGTCGAGCGCGGCAGGAGGACGAAGCCGCCGTCCTCGAAGAGGGCCGCGTTCGCCGCGACGAAGGCGTGGTCCTCGGGGAGGATCGCGCCCTGCGGGAGCGCGCCGCGGGTGGAGAGCGCGCGGTCGAGCCGCCCGTTCACGAACACGAGCCGCGGCCCCTCCGGCGCGGCCGAGCGGGCGAGGAGCGTCGCGGCCGCCGCCGGGTCGCCCCGGGGCGCGCGCGCGAACGGTACGGCCCCGAGCGCGGCGAGGCTCGTGAAGCGCCAGTCCTCGTGGCGCGTGGTGGGCAGCCCGAGCGCCTCGAAGCGCCCGAGCGCGGCGCGGCGCGCGTCGCCGAGCCAGGCGGGCTCGCGCGCGACGGGCGCGAAGGACGCGACGAGGCTCGTCTCGGCGGCGTTCAAGAGCGCGCTCCCGCGGCGGCGGGCTCCGGCGCGGCGCCGGCGACCCACGCGTAGCCGGTCCGCTCGAGCTCGTCCGCGAGCCCCGGCCCGCCGGAGCGGACGATCCGGCCGCCCGCCATGACGTGCACGTGATCCGGCTCGACGTACTCGAGGAGCCGCTTGTAGTGGGTGACGACGAGGATGGCGCGGTCCGGGCGGCGGAGCGCGTTCACGCCGCGCGCGACGACCTGGAGCGCGTCGATGTCGAGGCCGGAATCGATCTCGTCCAGGATCGCGAGTCGCGGCTCGAGGACCGCCATCTGGAAGACCTCGTTCCGCTTCTTCTCGCCCCCGGAGAAGCCCTGGTTCACCGAGCGCGTGCCGAACGCCGGGTCGAGGTCGACGAGCTTCATCTTCTCCTTCGCGAGCGAGAGGAAGTCGATCGCGTCGAGCTCCTCCTCGCCGCGGGAGCGGCGGAGCGCGTTGAGCGCGGTGCGCAGGAAGTAGAGGTTCCCGACGCCGGGGATCTCGACCGGGTACTGGAAGCCGAGGAAGACGCCGGCGGCGGCCCGCGCCTCGGGCGGGAGCGCGAGGAGGTCGTCGCCGGCGTACGTCACCCGGCCGCCGGTCACCTCGTACGCCTCGCGCCCGGCGAGGACGCCCGCGAGCGTCGACTTCCCGGAGCCGTTCGGCCCCATGATCGCGTGCACCTCGCCCGGACGGATGTCGAGGTCCACGCCGCGCAGGATCTCGGCGCCTCCCTCCGCCGCGATCCTCGCGCGGAGCCCCTCCACGCGCAGGAGCGCGTTCTCCCTGGACCCGTTCGCCTTCATCCGACGCTCCCCTCGAGCGACATGCCGAGCAGCTTCTGAGCTTCCACCGCGAACTCCATCGGCAGCTCCTTCAGGACCTGCTTCGCGAACCCGTTCACGATCATCGAGACCGCGTCCTCCTCCGAGATGCCGCGCTGGCGGCAGTAGAAGAGCTGGTCCTCGCCGATCTTCGAGGTGGTCGCCTCGTGCTCGACCTTCGCGGAGGGGTTGCGCACCTCGATGTACGGGAACGTGTGGGCGCCGCAGCGATCGCCGATGAGGAGCGAGTCGCACTGCGAGTAGTTCCGCGCGCCGTGCGCCCCCTTCATCATCTTCACGAGGCCGCGGTAGGTGTTCTGCCCGCGCCCGGCGCTGATCCCCTTCGAGATGATGGTCGAGCGGGTGTTCCGCCCGATGTGGATCATCTTCGTGCCGGTGTCGGCCTGCTGGCGGTGGTTCGTGAGCGCGACCGAGTAGAACTCGCCCACCGAGTCGTCGCCCTGCAGGATGCAGGACGGGTACTTCCAGGTGATGGCGGAGCCGGTCTCGACCTGCGTCCAGCTGATCTTCGCGCGGCTCATCGCCTTCCCGCGCTTCGTGACGAAGTTGTAGATGCCGCCCCGCCCCTCGGCGTCGCCCGGGTACCAGTTCTGGACCGTCGAGTACTTGATCTGCGCGCCGTCGAGGGCGACGAGCTCGACCACCGCGGCGTGGAGCTGGTTCTCGTCGCGCATCGGCGCCGTGCAGCCCTCGAGGTAGGAGACGGACGCGCCCTCGTCCGCGACGATGAGCGTCCGCTCGAACTGGCCCGTGTCCTTCGCGTTGATCCGGAAGTAGGTCGAGAGCTCCATCGGGCAGCGGACGCCCTTCGGGATGTACACGAACGAGCCGTCGGAGAAGACCGCGCTGTTCAGCGTCGCGAAGTAGTTGTCGGTGTACGGAACGACCGAGCCCAGGTACCTCTCGACGAGGGCGGGGTGCTCGCGGACCGCCTCGGAGAACGAGCAGAAGACGATGCCGAGGTCGCCGAGCTTCTTCTTGTAGGTCGTCGCGACCGAGACCGAGTCGAAGACCGCGTCCACCGCGACGCCCGCGAGCCGCATCTGCTCCTCGAGCGGGATCCCGAGCTTCTGGAAGGCGTTGCGGAGCTCCGGATCCACCTCCTCGATCGAGCCGAGCTGCGCCTTCTGCTTGGGCGCCGAGTAGTAGACGATCTCCTGGTAGTCGATCCTGGGATAGTGGACGTTCGGCCAGGTCGGCTCCTGCATGGTGAGCCAGTGCCGGTAGGCCTTGAGCCGCCACTCGAGCATGAAGGCCGGCTCGCCCTTCTTCTGCGAGATGAGGCGGACGATCTCCTCGGACAGGCCCTTCGGGACCCGGTCCTCCTCGATCTCGGTGACGAAGCCGTAGCGGTACTTCTGGTCCGCGAGCTCCTTGAACTGCTCCGCCGTGCTCATGGTGCGCGCGCTCCGATGTGAACGGGCGCCGGCTCGGTCTCACCGGCGCGGAATGGGGCGATGGCGGAGAGGGCGAGGCCGCGCAGCGCGCTCTCGATCGCGCTCGAGACCGGATCCCAGCTCGCCCTCGCGATACAGGTGTCCTCGATCCCGCAGTCGAACTTGCCGGGCTTCGCGCACTCGGTGAGCGCGATGGGTCCCTCGAGCGCCTCGACGATCTCGGCCACCGAGATCTGGTCGGCGGGGCGGGCGAGGCCGTAGCCGCCGTTCCGGCCGCGGTGGGAGATGACGAGCCCGGCCTTGGAGAGCTCCTTCGCGAGCTTCGAGACCGTGGGCACGGGCACGCGCGAGCGGCTCGCGAGCTCCTGCGCGGTGAGCGTGCCCGTCGCGCGCGCGAGGTGCGCGAGGAGCAGGATCGCGTAGTCGGTCAGCTTCGACATCCGGATCATCCGTCGCCTCCGAGGGCCGCCCCCCGTCCGCCGCGGCCCCCATGAGCGATGAGAGCCAAGGTGGACTGAAAAGGTCCAGATACTTCGTGTTCTAACCCCTGGCGGGCGGATTTCATGTCGATCGGCGCGGGTGCGCCTCGACCCGCTCGGGGCGAGTCGCCGCCCAGCAGCCGGTCGGTCAGGCGCCGGCGCGGTGGAGGGGGGCGTCGAGCGTGCGGCCGCCCACCTCGACATAGAGATGATCGGCGACGATCGTGATGGAGGCCTTGATGCGCCGCTCCTCCCTCGCTCCCAGCTCGGCGAGGAGCCCCGGGTCGGCAGCCGCGAGGTCGGCGGCGGCGGCGCGAGAGAAGCGCTGCTCCCGAGCCTCGGCGAGGAAGGCCTCGAGCCTGCGGGGCGACTCGAAGAGCACCGCCACGTCGGCGCCGGCGTTCCGGTTCACGTCCCGCTCGATCCGCTGCGGCTCGGGCTTGCCGACGCGGATGATCACCGCGGCGCGGCCGTCCGGGAGCACGGCAGAGAGATCGGGCGCGTCCGGCTCGCAGAGCCCCGGTCCGAAGGCGAGCCCTTCCCGCCACTTCCACGCGAACGCGAGGATCCGCAGCCACAGCCGCTCCATCGTCTCCGACGGGTGGCGTGCGACCTTCACCGACACGTCGCCGTCCACGCCGACATCCGCCTGCGAGAACCGGAGATCGAGGTGGTGGAGCGTGGACGAGAGGGCCATGGCGGGGGAGTGATGCCCGAGAACGAGCGCGGGCGCCAGGGGCCATCCCCTGATCCAGCGGCTTTCGTCGCGCCCCGCCGCCCGTCTAGACTCCGAGCCGACCCGCCGGGGCTTCCCCGGCGCCTCGGTTCTCCGGAGGAACGATGCGCCTCTCCCCTCTCGCCGTCGCCGCGCTCGTCGCGCTCGCGCCGTTCGGGGGGCGCGCGGAGGACGCCGCGCCGGCGCCTGCGATGGCCCCCGCGGACATGGGCGAAGTCGGGGAGATGTCGCGCGAGCAGGCCGCCGCGCAGGCCGCGGCGGTGGACGCCGACGCGAAGGGCGCCGCGGCCGCGGGGCTCCCGCTCCCCGACGCGACCGCGAGGGAGGGGGTGCAGGCAAGGGCGGTGCTCGCGGGGAAGACCCGTCCGCCCCACCCGACGCTCGGCGTCGCGATCGGCGGCGGCTTCCCGGACCTCGCGACGGCGAGCCTCCTCTTCCGCCCGATCGCCAACGTCCGCTTCTTCGCAGGGCCGTCGTGGGGCTACATCGGCTGGGGTGTCCAGGGCGGCGTCGTCCTCGCCCCCTGGGACGGCTGGATCGTGCCCACGCTCTCGCTCGAGGGCGGCCGGCTCTTCCGCTCCGACCTGTCGTTCCTTGCGAAGGACAAGGGCGGCGTGCCGGAGGGGATCGAGCCGCTGCTCGCGAAGATCGACTACCAGTACGCCGCGCTCGACCTCGGGCTCGAGCTCGGCAGCTCGCGAGGCTTCGCCTTCTCGATCCGGCTCGGCCTTTCCTACGTCTCGATCAAGGCGAATGGCACCGCGACGTACACGAGCGACGACGGGTCGAAGGTCACCTTCACCGATCCGGCGTTCCACGGGACGCTGCCCTCCGTGAAGGTCGGCTTCCAGTACTGGCTGTGAACGCGAGGATGACGACCATGCGCCACGCCCACGCCGCCGTTCTGCTCGCCGCCGCCGTGCTCGCGGGGTGCGGACAGCCGCTCCTCTCGGCGCAGCTCGAGATCCCCGAGATCCGGATCACTCAGCCCGCCCAGCGGTTCCCCGCCGCCGCCCCCGACCCGAGCTACCTCTGCGAGATCGTGGCCGCGAACTGCGTGAAGACGGACGTCTCGTACGACCTCGGCGCCGAGGTGCCCGTGTTCGGCGAGGAGGGGATCACCTTCGACCTGCGGCTCACCGACGTCGCGCTCCACCTCGTCGCGGACCCGGACCCCCTCTCGACCGCGACGACGCCCGCGAACCTCGCCGGGGTCGAGTCGGTGAAGGTCATGACCCGGCCGCCCGGCTCGACCGCCGCCTGGACGATCGTCGCCGCGTACTCGAAGACGCCGGGCGCGAGCCCCACCGCGATCGCCGTCTCGGGCGAGTCGAACATCGACCTCGGCCCGTACCTGAGCGGCGGGAAGCTCGACGCACGGGTCGAGGTGACCTACGACCTCGCGAACCCCACGCCCGACTTCTTCGCCGACATCGAGGCCGGGTTCTCGCTCGTCGTGACGCTCGACTACGACGCGTACCTCTAGGCGCGCCGCGGACGCGCCCGGCGCCGCCGCGGCGCCGCGGCCCCCGCGCGCGCGCCGCGCGAGGGCGGCCCGATCGACAGCTCCTCCCCCGTGCAGCGGTCGCACGCGTCTTCGCACGCGGCGATCCGCTCGCCGAAGTGGCCGACGAGCGCGGCGTGCCGGCAGCCCTCCGCCTCCACGAGCCGGAAGACCATGCGCGCCTGCCGCTTCTGCGCGGCGGCGACCTGGCCGTCCGCGTCCTGCGCGAGCCGCTCCCAGGCGAGGACGTCCACCCACGAGTAGAAGAGGAGGCAGGTGGACGGGTTCCCGTCGCGCCCCGCGCGCCCGATCTCCTGGTACCAGGCCTCGACCGAGCGCGGCAGGTCGCGGTGCACCACGAAGCGGATGTCCGGCTTGTCGATCCCCATCCCGAACGCGACCGTCGCGGCCACGACGTCGATCGCTCCCGCCTGGAAGGCGTCCTGCACGCGCGTGCGCGTCTCCGCGTCGAGCCCGGCGTGGTACGCGGCGGCGCGCACCCCATTGCGGCGCAGCTCGTCGGCGGTCTCCTCGACCGAGCGGCGCGAGAGCGCGTAGACGATCCCGCTCTCGCCGCGGCGCGACCGAACGAAGCGGACGATCGCGTCGCGCGTGCGCAGCCCCTCGCCCTTCTTCACCGCGTGGATGCGCAGGTTGCGGCGGAAGAACGAGCCGCGGACGAGGAGCGGGTCCTTCATCCCGAGCTGGCCGGCGATGTCCCGGATCACCTCGGGCGTCGCCGTCGCGGTGAGCGCCAGGACCGGTGCGCCGAACCGGGTGCGCAGCCCGGAGAGGTTCCGATAGGCGGGGCGGAAGTCGTGCCCCCACTGGCTGATGCAGTGGGCCTCGTCGATGGCGATGAGCGAGAGCGGCACGCCCTGGAGTGCCTCGCCGACGCCCGCCTCGAGCCCCTCGGGCGCCGCGTAGAGCACCTCGAGGTCGCCGCGGCGGAGCGCGCGGATCCGCTCGCGCCGCTCCTCCGCCGCGAGCGTCGAGTTGAGGAACGCCGCGCGGAGCCCCACCTTCTCCATCGCGTCCACCTGATCCTTCATGAGCGCGATGAGCGGCGAGACGACGAGCGTCGTCCCGCCGAGGATGCGCGCCGGGACCTGGTAGGTGAGCGACTTGCCCGCGCCGGTCGGCATGACGCCGATGCAGTCGCGTCCCTCGAGCACCGCCGTCACGATCTCGCGCTGGCCAGGGCGGAACCCTGCGTGGCCGAAGACGTCGCGGAGCACTGCGTCGGGCTCCGCGCCTGCGGCGCGCGGCGCGTTCGCGAGCGTCCGCGCCACCGCGCGGAGCGCCTCGACCACCGCGGGCGTGAAGAGCGCCGGATCCTCGCGCCAGCGGGTGCGGAGCGCTTCGAGCCGAACGCCGAGGGCGCGCCGGCGCGGCGCGTCGGCGGCGTCGTCTCCCGCGAGCGAGGCCTCGAGCGCCTCGACCTCCTCCTCGACGGCGGCGCGCGCGGCGGGCGTTCGGTCCTGGGTCGGCACGGGGCCGGGAGTCTACCGGAGCAGTCCGTCGGGAGACATCCCGGGCGACCGCCATTGCCCGCTCACCCGGCGGCGGGCGGCTCGCGGGGGAGATGGACGACGAAGGTGGTGCCCTGCTCGGCGGTGGAGACGACGTCGACGGTCCCCCCGTGCGCCCGGACGATGTGATCCACGATGTAGAGGCCGAGCCCGACGCCCCGGACGCCGCCGACGCCGCCCGTGCGCCGCGCCTGGCGGAGCGGCTCGAAGATGTGCGGGAGGAGCGCCGGGTCGATCGGGTCGCCCTCGTTCGTCACCTCGATCCGCGCCCAGTCGTCGCGGCAGTCGGTCCGGACGATGACGGGGCGGTCGGGCGCCCCGTACTTGAAGGCGTTCGAGAGCAGGTTCTGCACGACCTGATCGAGGCGGGCGGGGTCCCATCTGCCGAAGCCGTCCCCGGTCTGCTCGAGCCGCAGCTCGCGGTCCGGGTGGCTCGCCCGCACCTCCTCGACGGCCGCGCGGACGGCGGCGTGCAGGTCCATCGGCTCCGGCGCGATCGCCATCCCGCCGGGCCGGCGCGCGCGGGTGAAGTCGAGCAGATCGCGGATGAGCGCGAGCGCGCGGCCGCCCGCGGACTTGATCCGCGCCGCCGTCCCGAGCGTCCGCGCGTCGAGCTCCGCGCTGCGGCGCAGCAGCGCCTCCGTCGCCATCCCGATGGCATTGAGCGGGTTGCGCAGATCGTGACTCACGATGCCGATGAGCTGCTGCTCGAGCTCCGCGCGGTTCCGCTCCTCGGTGACGTCGCGCCCGACGGCGGCGAACACGTCGGCCCCCTCCTCCCCCGAGGCGTTGAAGCTCATCCAGCGCGCCTGCCCGTCCTTGCGGATCAAGCGGAAGGTGAAGCGGACGATCGGCACGCCCGAGAGCGTCCGCTCGGCCTCGGCGCGCGCCTGCTCGCGGTCCGCGGGGTGCACGAGCTCGAGGTACGGGCGCGCGAGCAGCTCCGCCTCGGAGTACCCGGTCACCGCGCTGAACGCGGGGTTCACGCGACGGAAGTAGCCGTCGCGCCCGGCGACCGTGAGGAGGTCGGGAGAGATCGCGAAGAACCGCTCGAGCTCACGCTCGCGCGCGTGCAGGCGCTTCTCCGCCTCGCGCGCCCGCGCCTCGGAGCGCTTGCGCTCCGTGACGTCGCGAAAGAAGACCGCGACGCCGTCCTCGCCCGCGGGATACGCCGTGACCTCCGTCCAGATCCGGAGCGGCTTGAACATCTCCTCGAAGCGGACGGGGACGCGCTCCTCCATGCAGCGGGTGAGCTCGCTCAAGTAGGCGGACGAGGGCTCGCGCGTCTCCGGCCAGACGTCCCACAGGACGCGCCCGAGCGTGTCCGCGCGTGGCTTTCGGGTCGCGAGCTCCTGGCTCGTGTTCACGACGACGATGCGCCAGTCGTGATCGAGGAGCAGGAACGGATCGCCGTGCTCGAGCGCGTCGAGGGCGCGCAGCCGCTCGCGCTCCGCCTCGCGCGCCCGCGCCTCGGCGGCGCGCTCGGCGGTGCGGGCGATCACCTCGTCCATCGCGCCGTGGAACGCGCGCTCGGCGTCCGTCTCCGCAGCGCCGGGCCACGCGGCCACGGCCGACCGCCAGCGCTCGAGCACGGTCGCGCGAAGGACAGACAGCTCGCGCAGCAGGGTGCGCCGGTCGGACGCCTCGAGCCAGTCGAGGGGGTGGAGGAACGGGAACTCGCCGGGTGCTCCGGGCTCACCCTCCTCTACCATCCGCACGGCCTCGGCGAGCCGCTCGAGGAGCGCGGGGGCCTCGCCGTGGAGCAGCGGCTCCGGGCCAGGAGACTCGCCCGGCGCGGAGCGGACCGACCGCTCCCACGCCGCGAGGACCTCTTCCCTTCGCTCCAAGAGGAAATCGCAGAGGCGTGGAAACGCGCCCTCCGTCCCAGTCGCCTCCATGCGCGAGAATCTGCTTACCAGCGACCGACGGTGCAGGCGGCGACCCCGGGAGGCGTCCCGGCGCGGGTTCCATCGCACGAGGCGGGTCGAGGCGACGCCAAATGAAACGGGCGCGGCCCGCGAGGACCACGCCCGTCGGATGCAAGGAGCGGAGCGCTACTTCGAGAGCTTCGCGTCCTCGACGATGACCGGGTACGAGTAGCCGGCGCCGAAGTCCTTGTCGACGCGGACCGTGCCCTTCACGACGACCACGTCTCCCACCGAGGCCTTCTCGGCGGTGGTGATGGTGAGGTCATTGTCCTTGCCGCCCGCGCCGGAGCCGTCGCGGATGTGGAGCCAGTTCCGGCCCATGATCCCCTCGTTGTACTTCACGACCTTGCCGCGGATCGTGACCGGCTTCTCCTTCAGGGCGGAGCGCTGGGCGTACACCTCGGAGACGGTGCGGGCGTCGCCGCCCGCAGCCTTCGGGACCTTCACGGTGCCGGCGTCGTCCGGGCCGGCGGCGGCGGCGGCGTGCTGCGCCGCCATGTTGCCGGACGACGGCTGCTCGCCACCGGCGGAGGCGGGCTGGACCGGGTTGCCACCCTCGGCGCCGGCGAGCGTGCCGAAGTAGACGAGCTCGAACTTGCGCTTCAGCGTCTTCGACTCGAAGTCGGCCATCGGCATCGCGCCGCCGACGACTACATCGGACCCCTTCTCCTTGTCGGTCTTGGGGACCGCGACCCAGGTCTCGCCCTGGTCGGTCTTGAGCTTCAGGTAGCTATACGGCTCGGCATCGAGCCGCTCGAGCACCTTCCCCTTGATCGAGGCCGACGGAGCCTCCGGCCCCTGCGCGCCAGCGACCTGCTGCGGGGCGGCCTCCTTCTTCTTGCATCCCGCGACGGCCAGCGTGACCAGCAGGACGACGGAAAGACGACGCATGTGTCGAGACCTCCGAATGTGATGAATCCCCCGTTGCTTCGAGGGGGCCGTACCTTAACCCGAACCGGGTCGATTTCGATAGCCGAACAGCGGGCCGCAGCGCCCTGTTCCCGGTGGCGCGCCGGGCGCTCGCCCGCCGCGTCGCGGCGTGCGACACATCGCCGCATGCGCGGCCGATCGGCGCGCCGGAAGGTGGGCCCCTTCTTCGCGCGATCACGCGATCCGCTCGTGGAAGCGGCGGGTCGCCGCGAGGAGGATCACGCTGCCGAGGAGCGCGAGCGCGAGCAGCTGGGGCCAGAGCTCCGCGAACCCGGCGGCGCGCAGGAGGGTCGTCCGCATCACCTCCGCGTAGTAACGGACCGGGTTCAGCAAGGTGACGACCTGCAGCCAGGTCGGCATGGCGCGGATCGGCGTCACGACCCCCGAGAGCAGGATCGCGGGCAGGACGAACAGGAACCCGCCCAGGAACGACTGCTGCTGACTCGTCGAGAGCGTGGAGATGAGGAGCCCCACGCCGAGCGTCGTCATGAGGTAGAGGAGCGTCCCGACGAGCACGACCGGCAAGGTCCCGCCGAGCGGGACGCCCAAGAGCCACGTGCCCGCGGCCATGAGCAGCGCGACGTCGACGAGGCCGATGACGACGAACGGCGCCATCTTGCCGATGAGGAGCAGCACCGGCCGGATGGGCGTCACGAGCACCTGCTCGAGGGTCCCCATCTCCCGCTCGCGGGAGAGCCCCATCGCCGTGACGATGGTCGTGACGATGAGGAGCAGCATCGCCGCGATGCCCGGGACCATGAACGGCGGGGTGTCGAGCCCGGGGTTGAACGCGATCTTCGGGACGACCTGGATCTGCGAGGGCGGGCGCAGTCCGCGCGCGACGAGGCGCTCGCGCGCGAGCGCCTCGCCTACCTCGCCGAAGTAGCGCGAGGCGGCGCCGGCGGCCACGGTCGCGCGGTTCGGATCCGTCCCGTCGAGCAGCACCTGTACCTCCGCCGCCCGCCCTGCCGCGAGGTCCGCGCCGAGCCCGGAGGGGAGGATCAGCGCCGCCGCGGCGCGGCCGTCGTCGATCTCGCGCTCGGCCTCCGCGGGCGAGCGCACGACGCCAGCGCGAGCGAGCGTGCCGTCGGCGAGGAGGCGGCGCGCGTGGAGCCGGCTCTCGGCGGTGCCGTCCTGGTCCACGACGACGGTGGGCACCCGGTCGACGTCGAAGTCCACCGCGAACCCGAAGACGACCGTCTGGATGAGCGGCGCCACGACGAGCATGAACATGATCCGGCGGTCGCGGACGGTCTGGCGGACCTCCTTGCGGAAGATCGCGGCGAGCTGGACGCGCGCGGACGGGGAGTTCACGCGAGCCTCCGCTCGAAGCGGGCGGTCGCGAGCGCGAGGACCACGAGCGCGAACGCGACCTGGGCGACGAGATCCGGCCAGAGCACGTGGAGCCCGTTCCCCTTGAGGAGGATCCCGCGGAGCGCGTGCACGAGGTAGCGGGCGGGGACGACGCGCGAGAGGAGCTGCAGCGGGAGCGGCATGTTCTCGAGCGGGAAGATCATCCCGGAGAGGAGCATCGACGGCAGGAGGGCCGAGAGCGCGCCCGCCTGGGTCGCGACGAGCTGGTTCTTCGCGAGGACGGAGATGAGGAGCCCCTGCCCGAGCATGCCGACGAGGAAGAAGAGGCCGATGAGGAAGACGAGCGGCGTCGAGCCGCGGATCGGCAGGTCGAACGCGACGGCGCCGAACGCGAGCACGAGCTCCAGCTCGATCATGCCGAGCACGAGATACGGGAGGAGCTTGCCGAGCACGATCTCGAGCCGGCCCACCGGAGACGCGAAGAGCTGCTCCATCGACCCGCGCTCCCACTCGCCGGAGATGGTGAGCGCGGTGAGCAGGACGGCGCTGATGGCGAGGAGGTAGACGGCGAGGCCCGGCACCATGAAGAGCGCCGAGCGCCCCGCGGGGTTGTAATCGGTCCAGACCTTCACCTGGATCGGCGGCGCCTGCGCCGCGAGGGCGGGCCCGGCGAGCCGGCGCGTCTCGGCGCGGACGAGCGCGTCCACCTTCGCGAGCACCTGGTTCGCGACCACCGCGTCGGCGCCGTCCACGAGGAGCTGCACCTGCGTGCGGAGGCCCCGCGCGACGTCGGCGCCGTAGCCCCTCGGCACGTGCAGCACCGCGACGGCCTTACCCTCGCGGAAGAGCCGGGGGGCGTCTTCCGGCGCGACGCGCGCCACCGCCTCGAGCTCGCGCGCGGCGGTGACCGCGTCGACGAGCGCGCGCGACGCCTCGGTGCCGTCGCGGTCCGCGACGCCGAGCGGGATCCGCTCGAGATCGAAGGAGACGCCGTACCCGAAGAGGAAGAGCATCAGCACCGGCATCCCGAGCGCGAGGTAGAGCGTGCGGGGGTCGCGGCGGATGTGGAGCGTCTCCTTCCCCGCCATCGCCCCGATGCGGACGAGGGATCTCGCGAGCCGGCCCTTCCTGGAACCCATCATGGCGCCGCCTCCCCGCTCCGCGCGCCGCGCTCGACGACGGCGAGGAACACGTCCTCGAGTGTCGGCTCCGCTGGCTCGACGCGGACGTCGCGCGCGCCGAGCTCGCGCAGGGCGCGCTCGACCTCGGCCGAGCCGAGCCGGTCCGGGTCCACGCGCAGGTGGAGCGCGGCGCCGAACGGCGCCACCGCGCGAACGCCCTCGCGCGCGCCGAGCGGCGCCGCGGCGGCGGCGAGCCCCTCGCCGCGCGCGACGAGCACGCGGTCCGGCACCCAGGTGCGCTTCAGCGCCGCGGGCGTGTCGAGCGCGACGAGGCGGCCGTCCACCATGAGACCGATCCGTCGGCAGTACTCGGCCTCGTCGAGGTAGTGGGTCGTGACGAAGACGGTGGTGCCCGCCGCCGCGAGATCGCGGATGATCCGCCAGAACGTCCGTCGCGCGAACGGGTCCACGCCCGCGGTGGGCTCGTCGAGGAAGACGAGCCCGGGCCGGTGCAGGACGGCGCAGGCGAGCGCGAGCCGCTGCCGGATCCCGCCGGGGAGCTCGCCCGTCGTCGCGTCGCCGAGCTCGCGTAGGCCGGTGAGCTCGAGCACCTCGGCGGCGCGGTCGCGGAGCGCCTTGCCCGAGAGGCCGTACGCGCCGCCGAAGAAGAGGAGGTTCTCCCCCACCGGCAGGTCGAGGTAGAGCGAGAACTTCTGCGACATGTAGCCGATCGCGCCCTTCACCGCGCGCGGGTCGCGGGCGACGTCGTGCCCCGCCACGGTCGCCTCGCCGCTCGTCGGCGCGAGGAGGCCGGTGAGCATCCGGATGGTGGTCGACTTCCCGGCGCCGTTCGCGCCGAGGTACCCGAAGATCTCGCCGCGCTCGACCTCGAACGTCACCGCGTCCACCGCGGTGAACCCGCCGAAGCGGCGCGTGAGCCCGCGGGCGATGATGGCGGGGGTCACCCGGCCTCCTCGACACGGGAGAGGAAGACCTCCTCGAAGCTCGCGTGACCGCGCATGAGCGCGCCAGGCTCCCCCTCGAGGACGAGCCGGCCGCGGTGGACGAGGCCGACGCGGTGGCAGCGCTCCGCCTCGTCCATGTACGGCGTCGTGACGAGCACGGCCATCCCGCCGTGGACGAACTCGTGGAGGAGCCCCCACAGCTCGCGCCGGGAGACCGGGTCCACCCCGTTCGTCGGCTCGTCGAGGAGCAGCACCTCCGGCTCGTGGAGCAAGGCGCACGCGAGCGCGAGCTTCTTGTACATGCCGCCCGAGAGCGCCTCGGCGCGCCGGTCCACGAACGGCGCGAGGCGCGTGATGGCGAGCAGTCGCTCCGCGCGCTCGCGGTAGACCGCGCGCGGCAGCACGTAGAGCCGCGAGAAGAACTGGAGGTTCTCGGCGACCGAGAGGTCGCGGTAGAGGCTGTACTGCTGCGGCATGAGGCCCACCCGCTCGCGGACGGCGGCGCTCCCGGCCGGCTCCCCGAGGACCCGCGCCTCTCCGCCGTCGAGCCCGACGAGCCCCGCGAGGGCGCGGAGCGCGGTCGTCTTCCCCGCGCCGTCCGGGCCGACGAGGCCGTACAGCTCGCCGCGGCCGACCTCGAAGGAGAGACCGTCGAGCGCGGTCACCGCCCCGAAGCGGCGGACGAGGCCGGACGCGGCGAGGGCTGGGCCGCCCTTCGACTCCGCGCCGCCTCCGCCCTTCGACCCCGACCGGTCGTCCTGAGCGTAGCCTCCCCGCAGGGGAGGCGAAGTCGAAGGACGCTCAGGGTGAGCGGGAGCGCGAAGCTCGCGGTGGCCTGAACTCGGCACCACTCACCTCCCTGCCCCGGGGAGCGTCACCTGCACCGGCATCCCGGCGCGGAGCTTCCCGTCGCGGTTCACGACCGTCACCTCGACCGGGTAGACGAGCCGGTCGCGGTCGGAGCGGGTCTGGATGTTGCGCGGCGTGAACTCGGCCTCGAGGGCGACCGTGCGGACGGCCCCCTCGAACGACTCGTTCGGCCAGGCGTCGGCGACGACGATCGCCTTGGCGCCCGGCTTCACGGCGCTCACCTCCGCGTTCGGCAGGTAGAAGGTCGCCTTCACCTCCGAGAGGTCCACGAGCCGCGCGAGGACCGCGCCCGCCGAGACGAGCTCGCCCGCCTCGTGCGGCAGGGTCGAGACCTCCGCGTCGCGTGGCGCGCGCACCTCGCACTCGCCGACGAGGATCGCGACGCGCGCGACGGACGCCTCCGCCGCCTTCACCTGCGCGAGCGCCGCCTCGGCCTGCGCGGTGGCCGCGCGCACGCCCACCTCGGCCGCGCGGACCTGCTCGGCGCTCGCGTTCGCCTGCGCCTTCGCGGCGGAGGTCTGGTGCGCGAGGCCCGTCGCGCTCGCGCGGGTCTGGTCGATGCTCGACTCCGCCACGTCGGCGGTGAGCCCGGCGAGCCGCTTCGCCTGCCGGTCCGCCGCGTCGCGCTGCGCCTCGAGCGCCGCGGCCTGCGCGCGGGCCGCCTCTCCCGAGGCGCCCGCGGCGATCCGCGACCGCTGCGACGCCTGGATCTGCGCGCCCGCCGCGACCGCCTGCGCCCGCGCCGCGGCGAGCCGCGCCTCCGCCTCGGCGAGCTGCGCCTGCGGATCGGCGCAGTCGAGCCGGACGAGGAGATCGCCCTTCCTCACGCGCGCGCCTTCACGAACGGGGACCTCGAGGAGGCGCGCGCCGACGCGCGAGGAGAGGTCGACTGTGGTGCCCTCGATCTCGCCCGAGCCGCCGGACGGCGCAGCGAGCGCCTGGGCCTGGCGCCACAGCCGCAGCGAGATGAGCCCGGCGAGGACGAGGACCAGGACTCCGAGGATGACGAGGACACGGCGCATCGGGGACGCTCCCTGCCCCGCGGCGCGCGGGGTCGACCCGACACAGGCGCAAGCGGCGTGCCCGCCGGCCGGCGGCGCAGCGGCGCGTCCCGCCTGCCTTTTCGCGCCCGGCGGACCCGCCACCTGTAAGGAGATCCGACGGACCGTTCGGGCTTCCTGACGGCGCGGCGCGCGCGCGGTGAGGTGCGCGAGGCCGAAGTGCCCGTGATCGCGGCGTCCGCCGCCGGGCACCGGCCTTGCTCTCGCGAAGGGCTGGGCGCGGGTGTCGCCCGGAGGAGAGAGATGCTGAGCATCGGTGCGGCGGCGGTGATCCTGGCGACGGCGGTGGGGCAGGCGACCCCAACCCCGACCCCCATGCCCGCTCACCCTGAGCGTCCTTCGACTTCGCCTCCCCTGCGGGGAGGCTACGCTCAGGATGAACGGTCTGGGTCGAAGGGCGCAGGCGGCGCGGAGTCGAACGGGACCGCGGACGTCCCCGAGCTCACCCTGGACGCCGCCCTCGCGGAGCTCGAGCGGCAGAACCTCACGCTCACCCAGGCGCGGAGCCGCGCCGAGGAGGCGGGCGCCGGGGTCGATCAGGCCAGAGCCGCGCTCCTTCCCTCGCTGTCCGCCAGCGCGAGCTACACGCGGAACAGCGACGACGCGCGCGTCGCCATCGGCGACCTCCTGTCGCTGCTGCCGCTTCCGCCGGGAACCCCCCTCCCGAAGCCGATCACGATCCAGCCGCTCGAGCAGCTCGCGGTCGGCGGCGCGCTGCGCGTCCCGCTCGTCGTCCCGTCCGCCTGGTTCGACGTGCGCGCCGCCCGGAGCGCCGCGCGCGCGGCCGACGCCCAGGCCGACGCCGTGCGCCTGCAGCTCCGGGCCGGGTTCGCGCAGGCGGCCCACGGCGCGCGGGCGGCGGAGGAGGTCGTGGTCGCCTCCGAGCGCGCCCTAGAGATCGCCGCCGAGCACGCGCGCAGCGCCGACCGGCGGGTCAAAGCCGGCGTCGCCGCGCCGCTCGACGCGCTGCGCGGCCGCACCGAGCAGGTGCGGCGCGAGAGCGACCTCGCCCGCGCCCGCGCGGAGCTCGGCCGCGCCCGGCTCGCGCTCGCGATCCTGCTCGGCCGCGAGGGGCCGGTCCGGATCGCGCTCCCCGACGCCCCGGCCGCGCAGCCGCCGGGCGACGCGCCGCTCGTGGCCGAGGCGGTCGGACGCCGCCCGGAGCTGCGCGCGCAGGCGGCGCAGGTCGCCGCGTCCGAGGAGCAGGTGCGCGCGACCTGGGCCCGCCTCGCGCCGCAGCTCTCCGCGACCGGCAGCGCCTTCGCGTCCGACGTCCCGTACCCGACCGGCGAGAAGGAGGGCTGGCGCGCGACGCTGGACCTCACCTGGCCGATCTTCGACGGCGGGCTCCGCGAGTCCCGCCGCCGTCAGGCGCGCGCGCAGCTCGCCTCGGCGCGTGCGGGCGCGGAGGCGCAGCGGCTCGCGGTCGTGCAGGAGGTGACGGACGGCGCGCGCGACCTCGCCGTCGCGCGGGAGCGCCTGCGGCTCGCACAGACGCAGCGCGGCCTCGCCGCCGATGCGGCGGAGTCGGCGCGGCGGAGCTTCGAGGCGGGGGTCGCGTCGAGCCTCGACGTCATCGACGCGAACGACCGGCTGTACCAGGCCGACGTCGGCCTCGCCGACGGTCGCGCGCGGCTCGCGCAGGCGGCGATCGGGCTCGAGCGCGCCCTCGGGCGCTAGCGGCAGAGAGGGGAAACGCCATGCGCGCGCGACGACTCGGGCGTATGTTCGGCGGCGAGGCGCCGCCCGTGCCCCCGCCCCCCGGCCACCGCGAGATCCAGCAGGAGGAGCTGTCGCGCCTGTTCGGCCGCATGGCGGGCGCGCGGCTCGTCGGGCTGCCGCCGTTCCTCGCCGTCGCGCTCTGGATCGCCTGGGTCGAGCCGGCGGCGTGGCGGCGGGTCCTCCTCACGTGCACCGTCGCGGCGCTCCTCGTCTTCTTCGTCGCCGAGTGGGTGAGGTGGCGGCGGCGCGGCTTCACGCCGGGCGCGGTGCCGCGGAACCTCACGTTCGCGATCACCGGCGTCACGCTCATCGCGTTCGGCACCGGCGGGCTCGGCTCCCCGTTCCTCTACGTCTCGGCGGTGCTCGGCGTCATCTCGGGCGTGTTCGTGCCGTGGCCGGTGAACGGGCTCCTCGCCCTGTTCCAGATCGCGGCCGCGTGGCTCTTCGCGGCGATCGGCGCCAGCGCCACGCTCCCCGCCTTCAACCTCGCGGCGTTCGGCGGCGGGCCGACCCTCCCCGTGCCCACCGCGTGGCTCGTCACCCACGCGACGGTGCTCACCTTCGTCTACGCGTTCGCGGCGGGGGCGGGGCGCGCCGTGCGCTGGTCGTTCGACCGGATGGTGCAGCGGACCGCGGCGGCGCAGCACGAGTCCTTGCGCGCGCACTCGGAGCGCGCAGAGGAGCTGACCGCGCTCTCGGGCGAGATCGCGCACGAGCTCAAGAACCCGCTCGCGAGCGTGAAGGGGCTCGCGGGGCTCCTCGCGCAGCACCTCCCGGGCGGGAAGGGGGCGGAGCGGCTCGCCGTGCTCCGCCGCGAGGTCGACCGGATGCAGTCGGTCCTCGAGGAGTTCCTGAACTTCTCGCGCCCGCTCGTGCCGCTCGCGCTCGGGGACACCGATCTCGGCGCGCTCTGCCTCGAGGTCGCCGCGCTCCACGAGGGCATGGCGCGCGAGCGGTCGATCGAGATCGCGGTGCGCGCGGCGGAGGTCCGCGTGCGCTGCGACCCGCGGAAGGCGAAGCAGGTGCTCATCAACCTCCTCCAGAACGCGCTCGATGCATCACCGGCGGGCGCGGCGGTGGAGATCGAGGCCGAGCGCACCGCGGCGGGCGGCGCGCGCGTCCGGATCCTCGACCGCGGCCGCGGGGTCGAACCGGCCGTCGCGGGCGCCGTCTTCGCGCCGGGGGTCACGACCAAGTCGGAGGGGTCGGGGCTCGGCCTCACCATCGCGCGGGCGCTCGCGCGCCAGCACGGTGGCGAGGTCTCGCTCGCGCCGCGCGCCGGCGGCGGGACCGAGGCCGAGATGATCCTGCCGGGTCGGGGGGCCGAGGGCCGCTCCCGCCCCGCGACGGTCGAGCCGCCCGGCGCGGGCGGGAGGAGCGCGTGAGCGCCGCGACGCGCGTCCTCGTCGTCGACGACGACGCCGGCGTCCGGTACACGCTCCGCGAGATCCTGGAGTCGGAGGGGCTCTCCGTGGACGAGGCCGCCGACGGCGCCGAGGCGCTCGCGCGCTTCGAGGCGCACCCGGCGCCGCTCGTCGTCACCGATCTGCGCATGCCGGGCATGGACGGGATGGAGCTCCTGCGCCGGCTCGCCGCGCGCACCCCGGCGCCGCACGTCGTCGTCATCACCGCGCACGGGTCGGAGCGCCACGCCGTCGAGGCGATGAAGGCCGGTGCCCACGACTACTTCAAGAAGCCGTTCGAGACGGAGGAGCTCGTCGCGGTCGTCCGCCGCGCGCTCGAGGCGGTGCGCCTCGCGCACGAGAACGAACGGCTCGCCGGCGAGCTCGCGCTCGCGCGCACCATGGTCTTCACCTCCGAGGCCATGCGGCAACTCGCGGTCCTCGTCGCGCGCGTCGCGCCGCGCGACGTGACGGTGCTCCTCGCCGGCGAGAGCGGCACCGGCAAGGAGCGGGTCGCCGAGGCGATCGTCCTCGGATCCCGACGCGCGGAGCGCGCCTTCGTCCGGTTCAACTGCGCGGCGCTCACGGCGGAGCTCGCGGAAGCCGAGCTCTTCGGCCACGCGCGCGGGGCGTTCACCGGCGCGATCCGCGCCCGCCCGGGCCTCTTCGGCGAGGCGGACGGCGGCACGATCCTCCTCGACGAGGTCGGCGAGCTCGCGGCCGGGACGCAGGCGAAGCTGCTCCGGGTCCTCCAGGAGGGCGAGGTCCGCGCCGTGGGCGAGGAGCGGGTGCGGAAGGTGGACGTGCGCGTCCTCGCCGCGACGCACCGCGACCTCGAGGAGGAGGTCCGCGCCGGGCGGTTCCGCGAGGACCTCTTCTACCGGCTGAACGTCGTCCATCTGCGCGTCCCGCCGCTCCGCGAGCGCCCCGAGGACGTGCCCGTCCTCGCGCGCCACTTCCTCGCGCGGTTCGCGGAACGGTTCGGCCTGCCTTCGCTGCACGCGCCGGACGCCCTCCTCCACCGGCTCGCGGGGCACGCGTGGCCGGGCAACGTCCGCGAGCTCGAGAACGCGATCGAGCGGCTCGTCGCGCTCTCGCCGCCGGAGGGGCTCGACCTCGCGCTCCTCGCGGACCGCGGGGGCGCCGCGCCCGCGGGGGAGCGCGCGCCGCTCCCGCTGAAGGACCGCGTGCAGGCGTACGAGCGAGGGCTCGTCGTAGAGGCGCTGCGCGCCGCGCGCGGGAACCGGAGCGAGGCCGCGCGGCGGCTCGGCGTCTCGCGCGTGACCCTGCACGACAAGCTGAAGCGATACGGGCTCGGCGACGAGGAGTGAGGTCGGGGTCGGAGCCGAGACGCGTCCGGGTCGTGGCCGCCGCGGCGCGCCGCACCATTCTTCGCGGTGATGACCGCGCTCGCGCTCGTCCTCCACCTCGCGGTCGCCTCACCCGGGCTGTCGGCGCCGCTCCAGCGGCCGCTCGATCCGGGGCCGTTCCAGGGAAGCGAGCTCGCCGCGTCCTCGCTGGGGGTGCTGCTCGGCGACGCGCTCGTGCTCGGCTCCGCCTATTACACGCTGCAGCTCTTCGCGAACGGCACCTTTCAGCCGACGGCGGCGAACTTCCGGACGGCGGCCTACTCCTTCGGCATGGCCGCCATCGTCGTCCCGCCCCTCACCGCCGTGCTCCTCGCGCGGTGGGCACGCGCCGAGCCGGCGTCGGGGGCGGCGTGGAAGGCGCTCCTGCTCGCGACGGTGGGACAGATGGCGGCGCTCGCGGCGGGGTACGTCGCGTCGCCCCGGTTTTGGGTGGTGATCCCCGCACAGATGATCGCGGTGGGGGTCGGCACGACGCTCGGGCTCCACTGGGGACCGCGCCCGAAGATGAGGTCCGCGCCCGCCGCGGCGCCGGACGTCCGGCGCGAGCCCGGCGATCCGGCTCCGGATGGCTCCGCCGCGTGGGCGCCGGCGCTGTGTCCGGACCCGGCGCTCGCGAGCGCCGCCGCGGGGTGACGTCCGCGGGCGGCGGCGCGGCCGCGGATCAGAGCCCGAACGCGCCGCGGAACCCGAGCTCGATCCAGGCGTGCGGCGCCTTCTCGGCAATGGGCGTGCCGTCCTGCTCGAGGAACTGCGCGAAGGTCGCCGCGAGGTAGGGGCCGAGCGTCGTTCCGCGGCGCAGCGTCACCTCGCGCCCGAGCTGCAGGTTCAGGAGCTCGAGCGCGTCGAGGCGCGTCCGGCGCGCCCCGATCGCGAACCGCGATCCTTCCCAGCCGAGCCCCGCGCCCGCCCAGGTGGAGACGCGCTCCCCCGGCGAGAAGCGGTACAGGACCTCGAGGCCGGCGCGCATCATGTCGCCCGAGCAGGACGCGTCGCGCGGGCACGCCGCGACGAACGCCCGCGCGTACGAGAGCTGGAATCCGACGGTCGTCGCGTCGCCGCGGGCGCCGAGCTCGATCGAGAGCGGGACCGCGCCGGAGAGGAGGTCGCCGATCGCGACGCCCGCGCGCGCGCTGCCGAACGGCAGCGCGACCCCGGCGCGGACGGCGAGGACGCCGCGGACCTCGTCACTCGAGCCGGGCGGCCCGACGTCGCGCGCGGCGGCGAGGGTGGTCATGGCGCAGCAGAGCGCGGCGGCGAGCGGTTTCACGTCGTTGCTCATCAGTCTCAGTACGGAACCCGGTCGGGCTTCGCCGCCCACGCCTCGAACACGCCCCGCCCCTCCTCCTCGAGGAGCCGGTCCGCCGGGACGCTCCGCTCGCCCGGCGCGCGCGCGACGTCCTCGTGGAGCCGTGCGTCGTCGAACCCCGCCGCCGCGGCATCGTGGCGGGTCGCCGCGTAGACCACGCGGGCGAGGCGCGCCCAGCCGATCGCGCCCGCGCACATCGGGCACGGCTCGCACGAGGCGTACAGCTCACAGCCGTCGAGCCGGAATGACCCGAGCCGGCGGCACGCCTCGCGGATCGCGACCACCTCGGCGTGCGCGGTGGGGTCGGAGTCGAGCACGACGCGGTTCGTGCCCGCGGCGACGACCGCGCCGTCACGCACGACCAGCGCGGCGAACGGGCCGCCGCCCGCCGCGACGCTCTCGCGCGCGAGCCGGAGGGCCTCGCGCATCAGCTCGGGGTCCGTCACGGCTCGAGGAGCGCCAGGTGCGCGTCGTCCTGATCCGCGAGCTGCCGGAAGAAGTCGCGCAACCCCGGGTGCCCGTCCTGCGAGAGGAAGTGGGCGTGCGCCTTCGCCATGTCGAGCTCGAGCACGGCGAGCCGGCGCTTGATCCCGGCGAGGTCCTGGGCCCACGCCCCCGCGAGCACCTCCGCGAGCGCCGCCTCGGCGGCGGCGCAGCAGCCCTCGAGCTCCGCCGCGCCCGCCACCCGGCCGATGAGCTTCGAGTCGGCGCGGTACGCCCCCGCGAGGAGCCGGACCCGACTCGCGTGCTGGAGCTCCTCGGCCTCGAGCTTCGCGAACATCGCCCGCGTCGGCTCGTCGTCGCAGAACTGGTTCGCGAGCGCGCCGTAGATTGCGCCCGCGAGCGCCTCGATCCGCTCGGCGCTCTTGAACAGATCGAAGGTGCTCCCCACGGGGGCGAACCTAGCGCGGGGCTCGCCGCCCCTCAAGGCGCATGGCCACGGGACAAGCGAGCGCCCTCCCCCTCACCCGACGCTGGCGGGGCCGGACCGCAGGCGGGGGCTTATGTTCCGCGCGCTCACCCGAGGCCGCCATGGCGAACGGAACGTTCCACGTCCCCGCCCCGCGCAACGAGCCGCCGCTCTCGTACGCGCCGGGCACCCCCGAGCGCGGGGTCCTGAAGACCCGCCTCGCCGAGCTCGCGTCGCGCGAGATCGAGATCCCGCTCGTCATCGGCGGCCGCGAGGTCCGGACGGGGCGGGTCGCCGAGCTGCGCGTCCCGCACCGGCACGCGCAGCGGCTCGCGCGCTGGCACCAGGCCGGCCCCGCGGAGGTCCAGGCGGCGATAGAGGCCGCGCTCGAGGCGCGGCGCACCTGGGGCGCGATGGAGCCGCACGACCGCGCGGCGGTGCTCCTGCGCGCGGCGGACCTCCTCGCCGGTCCCTGGCGGCAGGTCCTGAACGCCGCGACCATGCTCGGGCAGTCGAAGACCGCGCCTCAGGCGGAGATCGACGCGGCCTGCGAGACCATCGACTTCTGGCGCTGGAACCCATGGTTCATGGAGCGGCTCCTCGCGGATCAGCCGGTGTCTTCGCCGGGGCAGTGGAACAGGGTCGAGTGCCGGCCGCTCGAGGGGTTCGTCCTCGCCGTCACGCCCTTCAACTTCACCGCGATCGCCGCAAACCTGCCGACCGCGCCGGCCCTCCTCGGGAACACCGTCGTCTGGAAGCCAGCCTCGTCGGCGGTCTACTCGGGCTACCACCTCGTGAAGCTGCTCGAGGCGGCCGGGCTTCCACCAGGGGTCGTGAACTTCGTCCCCGGCCCGGGGCGCGCCGTCGGCGATCCCGCGCTCGCGAGCCCCGACCTCGCTGGCCTGCACTTCACCGGCTCGACCGAGGTGTTCCACGGGATGTGGCGGACGGTCGCCGAGCACCTCGACCGCTACAGGTCCTACCCTCGGCTCGTCGGCGAGACCGGCGGCAAGGACTTCGTCTTCGTCCACCCGTCGGCGGACGTGGACGCCGCCGCGGCCGCGCTCGTCCGCGGCGCGTTCGAGTACCAGGGCCAGAAGTGCTCCGCCGCGTCGCGCGCCTACGTGCCCGAGGGGCTCTGGCCGCAGCTGCGCGAGCGGCTCCTCGGGATGACGGCGGAGCTGAAGGTCGGCGAGGTGGAGGACTTCACGAACTTCATGGGCGCGCTCATCGACCGCGAAGCGTTCGAGCGGGTGCGCCGCTACGTGGGGATCGCTCGGGCCTCCTCGCAGGCGAAGATCCTCTGCGGCGGGCGCTGCGACGACGCGCGCGGCTTCTTCGTCGAGCCGACCATCGTCGAGACAGTGAACCCGCGCTTCCAGCTCATGGAGGAGGAGATCTTCGGGCCGGTGCTCACCGTCTACGTGTACGCGGACATCCGCCTCGACGAGGCGGTCGAGCTCTGCCTCACGACCTCGCCCTACGGCCTCACCGGCGCCATCTTCGCGCGCGACCGCGAGGCGATGGCGGACCTCACGCGGCGCTTCCGGGACGCCGCGGGGAACTTCTACGTGAACGACAAGCCGACCGGCGCCGTCGTCGGGCAGCAGCCGTTCGGCGGCGCGCGCGCGTCGGGGACGAACGACAAGGCGGGGTCGATGGCGAACCTGCTCCGCTGGACCTCGCTCCGGTCGATCAAGGAGACGTTCGATCCGCCGACGCGCTTCGAGTACCCGTCGATGCGCGAGCGATGACGGCCTTTCCCTTGGTTGCGGGACGGCGGTTCGCGTAGAGTCTCCCGCGCCGGATGAACCGGCCGTCCTAGAGGGAGGACTCCACCAATGAAGATCTCGCTCCGCGCCGCCGCGGCTGTCGCCGCGCTCGCGCTTTCCGCCCCCGCGTTGGCCCAGCAGCAGACTGCCCAGGGCGCACACCCGCGCGTCGGCCTCGGCGTCTCGATGAACTCTAGCCTGCTCGGCCCCGTCGTGACGCTGGGTGCCGCGGACTTTGCGCCTCCGTCCAACCTCTACGTCCCGATCTACCTCTCGCCGAGCTTCCGACTCGAGCCGCAGATCGGCTGGCTCTCCGTGCACGATGACGGGAGCGACACGACCGACTCGGCCTTCGCGCTCGGGGTCGGGGCGCTGTTCGTGAAGCCGGTCGCGGCGGCGACCAACCTGTACGGCGGCGCGCGGCTCGTCTCGACGTGGCTGAAGGACGAGCAGCGCGCGGGGACGTTCGTGGAACGGCTCACGCGGCGCAACACCACGCTCGCGGGCGTGTTCGGAGGCGAGTGGCTCCCGAGCGCGTGGTTCTCGATCGGGATCGAGGCGCAGCTCGAGTTCACCGCCATTGGCGATCCCAAGCTCAGGACGGCCGCCGGGACGGCGACCGGCCAGGGCGGGTCCGCTAAAGCCACCGAGGGGCTGTTGTTCATGCGCGTCTATTTCATTTAGCCCCGCAGCGTGGCCCGGCCGGCGCGTCCGGCCGGGCCGCTCCGCAGCACCCGACGCTCACGCCCGCGCGGGCGCGGCGGGGAGCGTCACCCGGAAGACCGTCCCGCCATCCGGGGTGCTCGCGGCCGAGATGGTCCCGCCGTGCGCCTCTGCGATCCGCTTCGTGAGCGCGAGGCCGAGCCCGGTCCCGCCCGTCCCGCGCGCCCGGCTCCGATCGGTCCGGAAGAACGGCGTGAAGAGGCGCGGCAGGTCCTCCGGCGCGATCCCGATGCCGCGGTCCCGCACCTCGAGCGCCACCCCTCCCGCCTCCGCGCGCAGCACGAGCCTCAGCGGCGAAGCTGGCTCCGAGTACTTCGCGGCGTTGTCGAGCAGGTTCGCGACGAGCCGCCGGAGCAGCGCCGCGTCGCCGCGGACCACCGGGAGCGCCTCGCCTACGTCGACCTCGAGACTTCTCCCCTCGTGCGATGCCCGGAACCGCTCCGCCGCGTCGCGAGCGAGCGCGGCGAGGTCGAGCGGCGCCACCTCGAGCCGCAGCCCCGCGGCCCCGCCCGCGTCCAGCCTCGCGGCGGCGAGCACGTCCGCGACGAGGCCGTCGAGCTCGCCGAGATCCTGTCCGATCTCGCCGAGGTAGCGGCGCGCGCGCTCGGCGTCGCCCTCCGCGGCGAGCTCGAGCGCGACGCGGATCCGGGCGAGCGGCGTGCGGAGCTCGTGCGAGACGTTCGCGAGCAGCTCGCGCTCGCCGCGGACGAGCGCTTCGAGGCGCGCCGCCATGTCGTCGAACGCGCGCCCGAGCGCTCCGAGCTGACCGCGCGCGCGCACGTTGGCGCGCGCCGAGAGGTCACCCTCGCCGAGCGCGCGGGCGGCGGCGGTGAGCCGCTCGACCGGCGCCGCGATCGACCGAGCGAGCGGGAACGACGCGAAGGCGAGCGCGACGAGCACCACGCCGATGAACAGGAGTCCCCGGGCCGGATCGCGCTCGCGGGGGCTGTGGGTGAGGACGACGTACCCGCCCACCGAGGGGAGCGGCACCACCCAGCCGAGGCCGCGGCCGCGCAGCCGGATCGGCCCGTCGCGCGCGGGAGCGCCGTCGCCGAAAGGGGGCGCGAGCGGCGGCTCGACGTTCGTCGCGATCGGCCGCCCGCCGGCGGCGTACACCGTTGCCTCGACGCCGAACGTGTCGCGGACGCGGCGGAGCTCCTCCTCGAGCCGCGCCGGCGTGCCGGCGAGCTCGGCGATCCGGACGGCCGCGTACGACGCGACGCGCGCGGGCTGCTGGGAGAGCGGACCGCGGTGGAGCGCCCAGCCGACGCCCGCGACCGCAAGCCCGACGGCGACGAGCAGGAGCACGCCATGCAGGTAGATCCGCCAGAAGAGGGGCCCGTGCCCGTGCCCGTGGCGGCCTGACCTCATCGTCACTCCGGGTCCCCGGCGAGGAGGTAGCCGGCCCCGCGGACGGTCTTGATGAGCTTCGGCCGGCGCGGGTCGTCCCCGAGCTTCTGGCGGAGCCGCGAGACGTGGACGTCGATCGAGCGGTCGAAGGCGTCGTCGGGGCTCCCCTTCGCGAGCTCCATGAGCTGCTCGCGCCCGAGGACGCGACCGGCGCGGCGCGCGAGCGCGTGGAGGAGCGCGAACTCGTACCCGGTGAGCGCCACCTCGCGCCCGTCGAGCGTCACCCGCCGCGCCGCGGGGTCGACGAACAGGCCGCCGACCTTCACGACGTCGCGCGCGGGGCCCGCCTTCCCCTTGGCGCGCCGGACGACCGCGCGGATCCGCGCGAGCAGCTCGCGCGGCGAGAACGGCTTCGCGAGGTAGTCGTCGGCCCCGAGCTCGAGCCCCATCACGCGATCCGCCTCCTCGCCGCGCGCGGTGAGCACGATGACCGGCACGTCCGAGCGGGATCGGACCTCGCGGCAGACCTCGAGGCCGTCCTTCCCGGGCAGCATGAGGTCGAGCAGCACGGCGTCATACCGGCCGGACAGCGCCTCGTCCTGCCCGCGCCGGCCGTCCGAGACGTGCACGACCGCGACCCCGTGGCCCTCGAGGTACTCGCGGGTCAGGGAGGCCAGGCGAAGATCGTCCTCCACCAAGAGCACGAGGAGCGGGGTCTGTTGGGTCACTTCGGTCATGATAGTGCGCGCGCGGCTGGGCGCGCGGTCCAGGTACGAGAAACCGGTCACGGTCACGGTCACGGAAACGGTCACGGGGAAAACCGGAAAGGAACACGGGATCCGGAAACGGCTGGCCGGTTCCCGTTTCCCGTTTCCGGAAGTTCCCGTGACCGTGAACGTGACCGTGACCGTGACCGGTCTTTGGGTCATCTACGGGGACGACCGAACGTCCAACGGTCACGCAGCCCCTTTCAGCGGTGCCAGCGCTCCGCCTTCTTCGCGACCTTCTCCCTCTGTGCCGGGGTCAAAATTCCATGCACCTCGACTCCGGCGTCGACCGCCTCGTGTGCCATCCCTCGGAGCGCCTCGATCCGCTCGTCCACGAGCGCATGGAGCTTCTTCGCGTCCGGGGCGTCCGCCTTCCACTCCCCGAGCAGCGCCGCGTGGACCTCCTCGTGCCCCGCCCGCGCCTTCTGGGCGTCGGCGAGGAGCCGGTCCTTCACGGCATCGATCCGGGTCCGCTGATCGGGGGTCGCGTCGAGATCGTCGAGCACGTCGTTCACCCGGTCGGTCACGAGGGCCGCCAGCTGGGCGGGGTCACGGGGGTGCCCGTGTCCGCCGCACCCGCCGTGGAACCCGGTGAGCGCGACGAACCCGAGGGCGATCGCGGCGGCGACGCCGGCGGCTGCGAGGATCTTCTTCATGGCTCTCCTCCTCCGGCGTTGCGCCGGGTCGGGGATCCGCCCGGAGGGGCGGCCGCGACGGTGGGAGCATGCGGCCGGGCGGTGTCGCGCCCTTGTTCGCCGCTTGAAGAAACGTTAACTCCTTTCCCCCGCCGTGAGCCTCCTCGCCGCCAACGAGCTTTCGCTCGCCTTCGGACCCAAGGTCGTCCTCGACCGGGCGAGCTTCACCATCGGCCCGCGCGACCGGATCGGCCTCGTGGGCGCGAACGGAACCGGCAAGTCCTCGCTCATGAGGATCCTCGCGGGGACCGCTCACCCCGACCAGGGCGAGCTCGTGTTCCGGCGCGGCGCGCGCGCCGGCTACCTGCCGCAGGACGTCGCCGAGCTGCCGGACCTCCCGCTCGTCGAGGCGGTCCTCTCGACGGTGCCGGGCCGGACCGCGCTCGAGGGCCGTCTCGCACAGGCCGAGGCGGCGCTCGCAGCGGCGCGCGAGGCCCCCGAGCAGCTCGAGCTCTCGCAGGCGCTCGCGGAGCTCCACGAGGAGCTCGACCACTTCGAGGAGCACTATGGCCGCCACCGCGCCGAGCGGATCCTCGGCGGGCTCGGCTTCTCGCAGGACGACCTCTCGCGCCCGGCCCGCCACTTCTCCGGCGGCTGGAAGATGCGGGCCGCGCTCGCCGGGCTCCTCCTTCAGGACCCCGAGCTGCTCCTCCTCGACGAGCCGACGAACCACCTCGACGTCCCGACGCTCGAGTGGTTCGAGGCGTTCCTCCGTGGGACGCGCAAGGCGCTGCTCCTCGTCTCGCACGACCGCGAGTTCCTGAACCGTCAGATCGACCGGGTCGTCGCGCTCGAGCCCGAGGGCCTGCGGACCTACACGGGCGATTTCGACGATTACAAGCGGCAGCGCGCCGAGGAGGAGGTGCGGCTCGAGTCGCAGGCGAAGCGCCAGGCGGCGAAGCGCGCGCAGCTCGAGACCTTCATCGAGCGCTTCGGCGCGAAGAACACCAAGGCCGCGCAGGCGAAGTCGAAGGAGAAGCAGCTCGAGCGGATGGAGGAGGTGCGGCTCCTCGAGCACCGGGCGACGCTCCGCTTCCGCTTCGCGGAGGCGCCGCGCTCGGGCCGCGAGGTGCTCCGGCTCGAGGGGCTGTCGAAGACGTTCGGCGCGAAGACGGTTTACCGGCGCCTCGACGCCGCGGTGCAGCGCGGCGAGCGGGTCGCCGTCATCGGCCCGAACGGCGCGGGCAAGTCCACGCTCCTCAAGCTCGTCGCGGGCGAGCTCCGCGCGGACGCCGGCGCGGCGAAGCTCGGCCACGGCGTCCTCGCCGGCTACTACGCCCAGCATCACTTCGAGCGGGCGGAGCACGAGGACGGCGGACCCGTCCGCACCTTCGGCTCTCTCGACCCCGAGCGCACCGTGCTCGACACGCTCTGGGATCTCGTCCCCGACCAGGGGGAGGCGTACGTCCGCGGCGTCGCGGGCTCGTTCCTGTTCTCGGGCGACGACGTCGAGAAGAAGGTCGGAGTGCTCTCCGGCGGCGAGCGGGCGCGCGTCGCGCTCGCGAAGCTCCTGCTCGTCCCCGCGAACCTGCTCCTCCTCGACGAGCCGACGAACCACCTCGACCTCGACTCCTCCGAGGCGCTCATCGAGGCGCTGAAGGGCTATGGCGGGACGCTCCTCTTCGTCTCGCACAACCGGTCCTTCGTGAACCAGCTCGCGACGGTGATCTGGGAGGTGAAGGACGGCGGCGTCCTGCCGTTCCCCGGGAACCTCGAGGATTGGTGGTACCACCAGCGCCGGCTCGCGGAGGAGGCGGCCGTCTCGGGTGCGAGCGGCGATGGTGCCTCCCGCGCGGGAGCGACCGCGCAGGCGCCCGCGAGCGAGCGGGATCGGCGCCGCGCCGAGGCGGAGGCCCGGAACGCGCGCTCCCGCCTCGAGAAGCCGCTCCGGGACGAGATCGCCCGGCTCGAGGCGCGCATCGAGGAGCTCGAGCGGGAGGAGCGGGAGGCGACCGCCGCGCTCTCGGACCCCGCGCTCTACGCGGACTTCGCGCGCGCGAAGCCGGTCATCGACCGGCAGCGGCTCGCGAAGGACGAGCTCTCCGCGCGCTACGCGGAGTGGGAGTCCGCTCAGGAGCGGCTCGCGGCGCTCGGCGGCGACGGGGGCTGAGCGGCGATCGCCGCGTCGAGCACGCGCCGCACCGCGCCGCCGAGGTCACCGGGCGTGAATGGCTTCTGGACGACCGCCGCCCCGAGGGGCAGCGGGTCGCCCGGCCCGAGCGCGTCCCCGGCGAACCCGGTCATGAACACCGTCGGGAGCGCCGGGCGTACCCCCGCGAGCTTCGCGTGGAGCTCGCGCCCGCCCACCCGCGGCATGCAGAGGTCCGTGACGAGCGCGTGGATCTCGGGCCCGCGCGCCGCGAGGAGGAGCGCCTCGTCGGCGTCCCGGGCGGCGAGGACCCGATAGCCGAGCCCGGTGAGGACCGAGGTGGCCGCGCGGCGCACCGCGGGCTCGTCCTCCGCGAGGAGCACCGTCTCGGTGCCGCGGGGTACCGACGAGGTCGCGGCGGGCACCGGCGTCGCGATCGGCGCCTGCGCCGTCGCGGGGAGGACGACGCGGAAGGTCGAGCCGCGCCCAGGCGCGCTCTCCACCTCGATCGCGCCGCCGAGCTGCCGGACCGTGCCATGCGCGCTCGCGAGGCCGAGGCCGTTGCCGGCCGGCTTCGTCGTGAAGAACGGCTCGAACAACCGCGCGCGGGTGGCCTCGTCGATGCCGGCGCCGGTGTCCGAGACGAAGATCGAGACGTGCCGGCCGGGCGCGAGCCCGAGCCGCCTCGCGCGCTCGCCATCCACCTCGTCGAGCGCGGTCGCGACCCGGAGCACGCCTCCGGACGGCATCGCGTCGCGCGCGTTCGCGGCGAGGTTCAGGAGCGCCGCGCCGAGGTGCGCCCGGTCGGCCCGGATCGCCGGCAGGTCGCGGGCGAGCTCGGTGCGGAGCTCCACCTCGCCGCCGACGAGCAGGCGGATCATCGGGACGACGCCCTCCACGGCCTCGGTCGGGTCGATGGGCTCGAGCGTGAACATCTGCTTGCGGCCGAACGCGAGGAGCTGCTGGGTCAGCTCGCGCGCGCGCAGCGCCGCGTCGCGGATGTCCTCGAGATCGACGCGCAGCTCGCCTGCGGGGACGCGCTCGAGCGCGAGCGCCGCGTTCCCGAGGATGGGAGAGAGGAGGTTGTTGAGGTCGTGCGCGACGCCGCCCGCGAGCCGGCCGATCGCCTCGAGGCGCCGGGCGTGGGCGAGCTCCTGCTCGAGCGCCTCGCGCGCCTCTCGCTCACGCTCCCGCTCTCGAACCCGGCGCGACGCGCGCGCCGACGCCATCGCGATGCCGAAGACCCCGAGCACCCAGACGACGGAGTGCCCGAGCCCGACCCGCTCGATCTGCGCGTCCGCGACCGCGAAGTACTCGGGCATCGGCACCACGATCGAGATCCCACCGCGCAGATCGCCCGCCTTCAGCCCCTGCCCGAAATGACAGGAGAGGCAGCGCTCCTCGGCGGTGAGCCGCCCCATGTAGCGGAGGAGCGGCGCGTCCGGCTCGACCTCCTCGACTACCTCGACCACCTCGACCGCGCCCGCCTCGATCTTCGCGAGCGCGCCGGCCTCCCACGCGTCAGGCGCGTTCTCTGGCCGGAGCGGGTGGGCGCTCGTGATCCGGCCGATCGCACCACCGCGGCTGCGCTCCTGCTCGAGCACCTGCCGCGTCATGTAGGCCGGGTTCACGAGAGTGAGCGCGCGCCCGCTCGGGGTCGTGATCTCGCGCTCGATGGTGTGCAGGTACGCGTTCGGCGGTGTGTCAGCGCTCAGCGGGACGTACACGCCGCCGCGCTGCGCCGCCCAGCGCCGGTAGGCGAGGTCCTTCTGGAAGGAAGCGCGCGCCTGCGCGACGGCCAGCGCCACGACGCCGCGGTGCGCGAGGCTCGAGTAGGACGCGAACGAGACGACCGCGACCGCCGTCCAGGTGACGGCGGCCGCTCCCGCATAGAAGCGGATTGCGCGGAGGTGGGACGGTCCACCCAAGGTGCGACGGATCGTGTCACACCGAGAGTTGAGCCCAATTGTCTCAGCGCAATCCGGCTCGTCCCGTGATCGCGGTTCCCGCCCAGCCCGCAGGCGGGTCGGGCGCTACCTGGCCGCCGCGAGCGCCCTCTCGTAGTCGGGCTCCTGCCCGATCTCGGGGACGAGCTGCCGGTAGACCACCTTGTCGCTCTCGTCGAGCACCACGACGGCGCGGGCGGCGATGCCGGCGAGCGGGCCGTCCTGCAGCAGCACGCCATAATCGTTCGCGAAAGACCGGTCCCGCATGAGCGAGAGCGGGACGACGTTCTCGAGCCCCTCGGTCGTGCAGAACCGCTTGGCCGCGAACGGGAGGTCGGCGGAGACGACGAGCACGACCGTGTTCGGGAGCTTCCCCGCGGACTCGTTGAACTTCCGGGTCGACGTCGCGCACGTCGGCGTGTCGAGGCTCGGGACGATGTTCAGGATCTTCTTCTTGCCTTTGAAGTCGGCGAGGGAAACGTCCTTGAGATCGCCGTCCGTGAGCTTGAAGTCGGGCGCCTTCGCGCCAACCGCCGGAAGATCGCCGTTCGTGTGGATGGGGGTTCCCTTGAGCGTCACCTGGGCCATGTCTCTCCCTCCCGCGAAGGTGCGGATCGATGTTCTGTTGAGTGGGTTGGAAGCGCCCGGCCAGTGTAGCGACGCGACCGTCCCGATGCTCGCTTCGGGTGCGCCCCGACCCGCCCGGGACCGAAGGGTGGGCGGTCGCGGCTCAGGCCGCGCGGATCCCGGCGAGGAGCGGCGACGGCGTCCCCGGCGCGGCGATCCAGAGCTGGTGCGCGGCGCGGGTGACCGCGACGTGGAGCCGGCGGCGGGCGTCCTCGCCGTCGGGGTAGGCGCGCGCCGACGCGTCCGGGACGATCACGTAGTCGAACTCGAGCCCCTTCACGCTCGCGACGTCGGTGAGGTCCACGCCCGGACGGAAGGTGAACCCTCCGTCGAGCGAGAGCCGCACCTCGGGCAGGTCCGAGAGGAGCCGGTGGAGCGAGCGCGCCACCTCCGGCGCGTGCGCGACGACCGCCACCGACGCGCGCGGCTCGCGCTCGACGAGGTCCCGGATCGCGCCGGCGAGGAACAGGTGAGCGTGCGCCTCGGTCGGGAAGTCGAAGCGCGAGACCGGCGCGCCCTCCTTGCCGGCGCGCGGCGGCGCGGCGGGCGCGATCGGTCCGAGGATCGCGTGCGCCGCCTCGGCGATCGGACGCGGGCAGCGGTAGGTCGTCTCGAGGCGGACGGTCCCCGCCCGCTCGACCCCGAGCGCGAGGAGCGCCTCCTTCCAGCCCGCGTAGGAGGAGAAGGTCTGCTGGCTCTCATCCCCTGCGACGGTGACGCTGCGGCCGGAGAGCTGCCGCCCGAGCACGAACAGCTCGAAGAGCGACACGTCCTCCGCCTCGTCCACGACGAGGTGGGCCGTCTTCTTCCCCGTGCCGCCGCCGGCGCGGGCCGCGAGGAAGAGCAGGATCGGCAGGTCCTCGACGTCGAGCGTGCCGGAGAGCGCCTGCGGCGTGCCCTCGTCGATGGGCCTCCCGTCGAGCGCCTCGCGCCGGTCCGGATCGATCGCGGAGAGGTCCTCGGACGGCGGCGCGAGCTGCAGCCGCGTGTGGCGGAGCGTCTCGTCGATCGCGGTCGTGGGGAGGCCCCCGGCCGCCGCCGAGACGACCGCCTCGAGGAAGGCGCGGTCGACGAGGAGGTCTCCGAGCTCGCGCCGGAGCGGGCCGAACGCGGGACGGGCGACGGCGAGGCGCGGGCGTCTCCGGAGCGCCTCGTAGAGCGCGGGGTGGCGCTTCAGCCGGGCGACGAGCGGCGGCGTCTCCTCGCTGAGCCGCGGCGGCGGGACGCCGAACGCGCTCTGGAATGCGCCGCGGGCCCACGCGTCGAGCGTCCGGACCTGCGCCTTGTCGAGCCCGAGCGGCTCGAGGAGCCGCGCCGCGAGCCGCGCGAGCCCGGTCTCGGGGACCACCACCTGCAGCCGCGAGGGCGGGAAGCGGCGCGGGTCCTCGAAGGCGATCCGCGCGAGGCGGTGCAGCGCGACCGTGGTCTTGCCGCTCCCGGCGCTGCCGAGGACGAGCAGCGGCGTCTCGGCGGGGGCGGCGACGGCGGCGTACTGGTCGGGATCGAGGAGCGCCGTCACCTCCGGCGCCGCCGCGCGCTCGCGCCCTCCGGCGCCGGTGCCGAGCGCGCCCGCCCGCGCCGCGGTGCCCTCGCCGCCGCCGAGCGCCGCGCCGGCCCCGCGCGCCGCCCGCCAGACGCCGCCCGGCCCGCGCGCGAGCGCCACGCCGTCGGCGGCGACCCGGGCGAGCCCGCCGCGATCCACGACGACGACTCGGCGAACCGCCACGATGCCGCGCGAGACGCGCCCCGGGAACGGCTCCTCGAACTCCTCGCCCTCGCGGTAGCGGTAGAAGAGCGACGCGACCGGGGCCCAGCGCCAGTCCACGACGCGCACGCCCGCCTCGCGGTCGACGAACGTGTGCCGGCCGAGGAAGTAGTCGCGCTCCTCGCCGTCCTCGCGGACGCGCAGGTGGGCGAAGTACGGCGCCGAGGGATCGGGGAGGTCTCCCGGGCGGACGCGCTCCATCACGGCGCGCACGACGCCCATCTCCTGGAAGACGGTGGGGAGGTCCTTCGCGGTGGACTCGAGCGCCTCGTCGCGGAGCTCGCGCAGCCGCGCGACGAGGTCGCCCTCCGCCCGCCCGCCGCGCCGCGCGGCGAGCGACGCCCGGACGCGCGCGAGGAGCGCCTCCTCCTCAGCCACGATCGCGCGCTCGTCGGGCGTGAGCGCCGCGAGCGCTTCCGGGGCGGACGCCGCCTCTGTGGGGTTCCGGGTCAAGCCGCCTTTCTTAAGCTCGGCCGCCCGCGGCCGCACGGCCGGCGCGCAGGGGCGAGGCGCGGCATCGTAGCGCGACGGCGCGTGGAGGCGCCGTCCGGCGGGCCGGGCCGCCGTTCCGGCGAGCGCGCGGCGCGCCGCGGGGATAATCTCCGGGCGTGGATCGCCCCGACCCCCGCGTCGCCATCCGCGAGGTCCTCCGGCACGGCGCCGCGTCGCTCGACGCCGTCGCGGTGGAGGAGCCGCTCGAGATCCGCGTGGACGGCGAGGCCGTCGCGACGACGATGCGCACGCCGGGCGCCGACGCCGACCTCGCGCTCGGCTTCCTCTTCGCCGAGGGGATCCTCGCGGGGGCCTCCGACGTGTCGTCGATCTCGCACTGCGGCCGGCCCGGCGAAGAGGGGTTCGGCAACGTCATCGACGTCCGGTCAGCGGCGGGGATCCGGCTCGATCCGGAGCGGCTGCTCGACGGTCACCGCGTGGCGCCGATCTCGTCCGCCTGCGGCGTCTGCGGTCGCCGCGCCATCGAGGGGCTCACCGAGCGGATCCGGCCGGTCGACGGCAGCCACCGGGTCGCGCCCGCGCTCCTCGTGTTCGCCGTCGACGCGATCTCGCGCTCGCAGCCTGCGTTCGCCCGAACGGGCGGGCTCCACGCGGCGGTGCTCGTCGCGGACGGCGGCGCGATTCTCGCCGCGGCGGAGGACGTCGGGCGGCACAACGCCGTCGACAAGGTCATCGGGGCGCTCGTCCGAGCCGGCCGGCTCGGGGCCGGCGCGCCGCCCACCGGCGCGCCCGCCGTGCTCGCGGTGAGCGGACGGACGGGCTTCGAGATCGTGCAGAAGGCGGCCGCCGCCGGCATCCCCGCCGTCGCCTCGATCTCGGCGCCCACCTCGCTCGCGGTGGACCTCGCCGCGGCCGCCGGGATCACGCTCGCCGGGTTCGTCCGCGCCGGGACCATGAACGTCTACGCGCACGCCGAGCGGCTCGACCCCGTCCCCGCGCCCGTCTTCCCCTAGCGCGGCGGCCGCGGCGGCAGCACGCCCGTCCGTTGCGACGGCGCGCGGACGTACGCAACCTTACCCACAGGGAATTGCGCCATGGCGAAGCTTCCGGTGCTCTCCGACTGGCCCGTCCTGCGGCAGATCCGGGCGGGCGACGCGGGGGGGCTCGGCGCGACCGCCGCGAGCGGGCGCACGCGAGCCCTGATGCCGCGCACCGCGTCATCGGACCGCGTCGCGCGCTCCGTGTGCCCGTACTGCGCCGTCGGCTGCGGCCAGCTCGTGCACGTGAAGGACGAGCGGATCACCGACATCGAGGGCGATCCGGACTCGCCCGTCTCCCAGGGCTGCCTCTGCCCGAAGGGCGCGGCGACGTTCCAGCTCGTGACCGGCTCCCACCGCACCGAGGAGGTCCTCTACCGCCGGCCCGGCGGGGCGGCGTGGGAGCCGATCCCGCTCGAGCAGGCGATGGAGATGGTCGCGGAGCGCGTGAAGCGGACGCGCGACGAGACGTGGGAGGAGCGGGGCGCGCCCGACGCGCACCACCCGCAGGGCCCGCGGCTCCGCCGGACCATGGGCATCGCGCACCTCGGCGGCGCGACGCTCGACAACGAGGAGAACTACCTCCTGAAGAAGCTCTACACGGCGCTCGGGATCCTTCAGGTCGAGAACCAGGCGCGGATATGACACTCGTCCACGGTCCCCGGTCTGGGGATCTCGTTCGGGCGAGGCGGCGCGACGGACTTCCCGGGTGATCTGCAGAACTCGGACTGGGTGGTCGTGCAGGGCTCCAACATGGCGGAGTGCCACCCGGTCGCGTTCCGCTGGGTGATGGAGGCGAAGAACCGCGGCGCCACGATCATCCACGTGGACCCCCGGTTCACGCGGACGAGCGCGGCGTCGGACCTGCACGTCCCCATCCGCCCGGGCTCGGACATCGTGTTCCTCGGCGGGATCATCCGGTACGTCATCGAGAACGAGCGGTACTTCAGGGACTACGTCGTCCACTACACGAACGCGCCGACGATCGTGGACGAGGGGTTCAAGGACGCGGAGGACCTGGACGGCGTCTTCAGCGGCCTCGACCCGCAGACCGGCAAGTACGACTGGCAGACCTGGTCGTACGAGGGCGTGCCGGGGATCATCCCGGCGACCGGCCACAAGCACCTCGCGGCCGAGCCGAGCGCGGGCGGCGGCGAGGGCGAGGGCTCGGTCGAGAAGATGCTCTCGCGCCACCAGGATCCGACGCTGCAGCACCCGCGCTGCGTCTTCCAGCTCCTGAAGCGGCACTTCGCGCGCTACACGCCGGAGATGGTCGAGCAGGCCTGCGGGGTGCCGCGGGCGCTCTTCCTCCAGGTCGCGGAGACCCTCGCGAAGAACTCCGGGCGCGAGCGGACGGGCGCCTTCTGCTACGCGGTCGGGTGGACACAGCACACGGTCGGCGTCCAGTACATCCGGACCGCCGCGATCCTGCAGCTGCTCCTCGGCAACATGGGGCGGCCGGGCGGCGGGATCATCGCGCTGCGCGGCCACACCTCCATCCAGGGATCGACCGACATCCCGACGCTCTTCAACCTGCTCCCGGGCTACCTGCCGATGCCGAACGCGATCCTGCCGGACCGCGGCCTCGCGCAGTACGTCCGGAACAACGTCTCCCCGACCGGCTGGTGGAGCGAGTTCCCGAAGTACATCGTCTCGCTCCTCAAGGCCTACTTCGGCGACGCGGCGACGCGGGAGAACGACTGGCTCTTCGACCTCCTCCCGAGGCTCACCGGCGACCACTCACACATGGCGACGGTCGCGGAGATGGCGGACGGCAAGGTGAGGGGCTACTTCGTCGTCGGCGAGAACCCGACGGTCGGCTCGATGAACGGCGCCCTCCACCGCAAGGCGCTCCGCAAGCTCGAGTGGCTCGTCGTCCGCGACTTCCAGCCCACCGAGACGGCCGAGTTCTGGCGCGTCGGCCCCGAGTACGACCGCGGCGAGGTCCGCACGGAGGACGTCCAGACGGAGGTCTTCTTCTTCCCGGCCGCGGCGCACACCGAGAAGGACGGCTCCTTCACGAACACCGCCCGGATGCTCCAGTGGCACCACCAGGCGATCGAGCCGCGGGGGGACTGCCGCAGCGATCTCTGGTTCGCCTACCACCTCGGCAAGCGCATGAAGGCGCTGTACGCGGGCTCCACCGCGGAGCGCGATCGCGCGATCCAGGCGATGGCGTGGGGGTACGGCGAGCACGGCCGGGTCGCGGAGCCCTCCGCCGAGGCCGTGCTCGCCGAGGTGAGCGGCTACACGGTGCCGGCGGGCGAGCCGGTCCCCGGGTTCGCGGCGCTGAAGGACGACGGCTCGACCGCGTGCGGCTGCTGGATCTACTCCGGCTGCTTCAAGGACGGCGTGAACCAGGCCGCGCGCCGCAAGCCGCAGGGCGAGCAGACCTGGGTCGCGCCGGAGTGGGGCTGGGCGTGGCCGGCGAACCGCCGCCTCCTCTACAACCGCGCCTCGGCCGATCCCGAGGGCCGCCCGTGGTCGGAGCGGAAGAAGTACGTCTGGTGGGACGAGGCGCAGAAGAAGTGGACCGGGTACGACGTCCCGGACTTCATCGTCGACCGGCCGCCGTCCTACCGGCCGGGGAAGGACGCGCGCGGGACCGCCACGATCGGCGGCATCGACCCGTTCATCATGCAGGCGGATGGCAAGGGCTGGCTGTTCGCGCCGTCGGGCCTCCTCGACGGGCCGTTCCCGACGCACTACGAGCCGGAGGAGTCGAGCTCGGCGAACCCGCTCTACGGGCAGCAGTGCAACCCGACGCGGCTCGAGTGGCACCGGCCGGACAACCCGATGCACCGCGCCTACGACGACCCGCGCTTCCCCCACGTGCTCACGACGTACCGGCTGACCGAGCACCACACCGCGGGCGGGATGAGCCGATGGCTCTCGTGGCTCGCCGAGCTGCAGCCAGAGATGTTCTGCGAGGTGTCGCCCGAGCTCGCGCGCGAGGTGGGGCTCCGCAACGGGGGCTGGGCGACGATCCGGACGGCGCGCGGCGAGATCGAGAGCCGCGTCCTCGTCACGCGGCGGATGACGCCACTCCAGATCCGGGGGCGGACGGTCCACGTCATCGGGCTGCCGTACCACTGGAGCTATCTCGGGCGGGTGCGCGGCGATCCCGTGAACGAGCTCATCGCGTTCGTCGCGGACCCGAACGTCCAGATCCAGGAGTCGAAGGCGCTCACCGGCGCGATCGTTCCGGGGCGCGCGTCCTTCGGCCGGCGCTCCGCGACCGACGGCGCAACGCTCCGGGAGCCGGAGCCCCCCGACATCCCGCGCGACCATCCGGACCTGGCCGCGCGCCGCAGCGCCGGCCCGCCGACGCACAGGCCGAGGTGAACCGTGGACCGCAACGCACCGAGCGATCACGTGTTGTCGAGCGCGCAGGCGCAGGCGCTCGAGCAGCGAGGACCCGGCGCTGGCGCGGGCGCCTCCTACGGCTTCTTCACCGACACGACGCTCTGCATCGGCTGCAAGGCCTGCGAGGTCGCGTGCAAGCAGTGGAACCAGCTCCCCGACGACGGCTTCGCCTTCACCGGGATGAGCTACGACAACACCGGGCACCTCGGCGCCTCGACCTGGCGGCACGTGGCGTTCATCGAGCGCGAGGCGCCGCTGCCCGGGCAGGGGAGCCCGCGCGACGGCGCCGCCGCGACGACGCGCCCGTTCGCCGAGCTCTTCCCCGCGGGCCAGCCGGGGCCGACCTCGCTCCTCAGGGACATCGCGCCCTCGCACATCGAGACGCCGGTGCCGCTCGGCAAGACCGAGCAGGCGCTCGGGAAGTTCTCCTGGCTCATGATGAGCGACGTCTGCAAGCACTGCGAGCGCGCGGGCTGCCTCGAGGCGTGCCCGACGGGCGCCATCATCCGCACGGAGCTCGGCTCGGTGTACGTGCAGCCGGACGTCTGCAACGGCTGCGGCTACTGCGTCTCCGCCTGCCCGTTCGGCGTCGTGGAGCGGCGCCAGGACGACGGGCGCGCCTGGAAGTGCACCCTCTGCTACGACCGGCAGAAGGGGGGGATGATCCCCGCCTGCGCGAAGGCCTGCCCGACGGCGTCGATCCAGTTCGGCGAGCTCTCGGACCTGCGCGCGCGGGCGGCGAGGCGGGTCGAGCAGCTGCGCGCGCGCGGCGTGGAGCAGGCCTACCTCTACGGCGCGGACGCGGCGAGCCAGCCCGGCACCGAGGGGCTCCACGCGTTCTTCCTGCTCTGCGACGAGCCCGAGACCTACAACCTGCCGCCCGATCCGGTGGTGCCGACCGCGAAGATCGTCCGGAGCTGGTGGGCGATGGCCGCCGGCGTCCTGTCGCTCGCGGCGCTCGCGTTCGGGTCGGCGCTCTCGGCGAGGCGCGTATGAGGAACGGCACGGCGGATCCCACCTTCGACGCGGAGCGGCGCCACGACGGCCGCAACGTGGCCCCCGACCTCGGCGCGCTCTCAGGCGAGGGCGCGATGCAGCGCGTCCGCGCGCCGGCGGAGGAAGATCTGAAGGCCCCCGAGGTGCGCGAGGAGGAGGAGGAGGGAGGGCGCAGCTACTACGGCCTGCCGGTCCTGAAGGAGCCGGTCTGGAAGTGGATGATCCCCGCCTACTTCTTCGCGGGAGGGCTCGCCGGCGCCTGCGCCGTGCTCGGCGCCGCCGCGCAGGCCGCCGGCGGCCAGGGCACCGAGGGACTCGTCCGGCGCTGCCGCGTCGTCGCAACCGCGGGCGCCGCCGCGAGCGCGGCGCTCCTCATCGCCGACCTCGGCCGCCCCGCGCGCTTCCTCTACATGCTGCGCGTGTTCCGGCCGACCTCGCCGATGAACATGGGGACCTGGATCCTCTCCGGCTTCGGCGGGCTCGCGGGCGTCTCGGCGCTGCCGTCGGTCCTCCCCAGGGCGCCGCAGTCGCTCGCGCGCACCGCCGATCTCGCCGGCTACGGCGCCGGGCTGCTCGGTCTGCCGCTCGTCGGCTACACCGGCGTCCTCGTCGCGAACACGGCGGTGCCGGTCTGGCAGGGGACGCGGAACACCCTGCCTATCCTGTTCGCCTTCTCGGGCGCGGTGTCGGCGGGCGCGCTCTTCCAGCTCTGGCCGCCGGGAGATCGGTACCCGCGGCGGAGCCGCGCTCTGATCTCGGGGCCTGGGGGGCGGCGCGCCGGCGCGGAGGTGGCGCGCCGCTTCGGCCGGCTCGCCAAGGCGGCGGAGCTCGCGATCTCGTTCGCGCTCGACCAGGAGGCGGCGAGCCATGCCCCACGGGTGGCGCGGCCGCTCCACCGGGGCGCCTCGGGCGCCATGCTCCAGGCTGCCCGCGGCCTCGTCGCGGCGTCGCTCGCGCTCGATCTCCTCTGGCCGGACCGCCGCCGGGGCCGCCCGGCGGGCGCGCGCGGCGCGATCGCGGGGGCGCTCGCCCTCGCCGGGACGCTCCTCCTCCGGTTCGGCGTCGTCGCAGCGGGCCGGGCCTCCGCCCTTGACCCCCACGCAACCTTCGAGATGCAGCGCCGCGGGCGCGGCGGGGCGGAGGAGGTTAGAAAGCAGGGGGTCGCGAGGATGCCGTCGCTGCCGGGGGTGGACGCGACCGGGAAGGAGTCTTTCCATGCAGGTCCCGGCCTGTAGCGTCCGGGAGCCCTCCCTCGCCGACGCGCAGGGGCGCGCGATCTCGTACCTCCGCGTCGCCCTCACCGATCGCTGCAACTTCCGCTGCACCTACTGCTCTCCTTCGGAGAACGAGCCGCCGGACGGGCTGCTCACGCGCGCGGAGCTCTCGCGGCTCTTCCGGCTGTTCGCCTCGGTCGGCGTCCGGCGGATCCGGCTCACCGGCGGCGAGCCGACGCTCCGCAAGGACGTCGTCGAGATCGTCGCCGACGCCGCCGCGACCCCCGGGATCGAGGACGTCGCGCTCACGACGAACGGCCACCGGCTCGACGAGCTCGTCGGGCCGCTGCGCGACGCCGGACTCGGCTCGCTCAACGTGTCGCTCGATACGCTCGTCCCGGAGAAGCTCCCGGGCGTCTCGGGGCGTGGCGCGCGGCTCGACCGGATCCTCGCCGGGATCGACGCCGCAGCCGGGCGGTTCCGCTCGCTCAAGCTCAACACCGTGGTGATGCGCCGGGTGAACGAGGACGAGCTCCCGGCGCTCGTGCGCCACGCCTGGGACCGCGGCGCCCTCCCCCGCTTCATCGAGCAGATGCCGTTCGCGGGCGGCGAGGTGGTGCCGCTCGCCGAGGTGCGCGCCCGGCTCGCCGAGGCCGGCTTCGTGCTGCGGCCCGACCCGTGGCGCGGCTGGGGACCCGCGCGCCACGTGCGCGCGACCGAGCCTGGCGGGCGCGAGGGGCTCGTCGGTCTCATCGGGGCGATGACCGAGAACTTCTGCGAAGATTGCAACCGCGCCCGGATCGCCGCCGACGGCGGCTTCCAGGCGTGTCTGGGCGGCGCGGAGCGCGTCTCGCTCCGCGATCTCATGCGGGACGGCGCTCCTGACGGCGTGCTCGCCCGGGCGGTGCGTGGCGCGCTCCTCCGCAAGGCGCCGCGGCACCGGATGGACGATGCGGGGGGCGGGCTGGTCCTGCTGCCGATGCGGGGCATTGGCGGCTGACGCCGGCCGGAGGGGGAGGACATGCGGACGAATCGATGGGCGATCGCGGTCGCGGGCACGGTGGCGATGATCTGCCTCGGGACCGTCTATTCCTGGAGCCTCTTCACGCAGCCGCTCATCGCGGCATTCGGGTGGTCCAACACCACGACCACCTGGGCGTTCGCGCTCGCGATCTTCTTCCTCGGCGTCGGCGCGGTCATCGGCGGCCGCTGGCAGGATCGGCGCGGTCCCCGGCCGGTCGCGGTGACGGGCGTCGTCCTCTGGGGCCTCGCGAACATCCTCGCCGGCGTGGGCACGGCGCGGTTCGGCGCGCCGTGGATCTACATCACCTACGGCCTCCTCGGCGGGCTCGGCCTCGGGCTCGGGTACGTGACGCCGGTCGCCGCGGTGACGAAGTGGTTCCCGGACAAGCGCGGGCTCGGCACCGGCATGGTGGTGATGGGGTTCGGCCTCGGCGCCTTCCTCTACAACAACATCCTGAAGTCGGTGCCTGCGTTCGCGGCGGTCGCGGCGGAGGGTGGGAAGGTGATCGCGGCGCGCGCGGCGGGGAACCCGGGCGCGATGCTCTCGCAGGGCGCGCTCGGCACGCTCATGTCCACGTTCGTCTGGTCGGGCGTCGTCTTCGCGGTCCTGGGCGGCATCTGCGCCTCGTTCCTCCGGAACCCGACCGCCGCCGGCTCGCCCGCGACGGCGGCTCCGCCCGAGGCGAAGGCCGCCGCCCCCGTGTCGCCCTCGCAGCGGACCGCGCCCGCCGGGGCACGCGGCGCTCCGATGGATTACCCGCCCTCGCTCGCCCTGCGCACGCCGCAGTTCTGGGCGCTCTGGGCGATGCTCTTCCTCAACGTGACGGCGGGCATCCTCTTCATCTCGAACGCCGTGCCGATCATGCGCGAGCTGACCGGCGCGCCGCCTGCGACCGCGCTCGCGGTGTACGGCTTCATCGCCCTCTTCAACGGCCTCGGCCGGTTCTTCTGGGGCGCGGTGTCCGACCGGATCGGCCGCAACATGGCGTACGTCCTCATCTACGGGACGCAGGTCGTCATCTTCTTCATCGTCGGCGGCGTGCACATGCTCTGGCTCGTCGCGGCGCTCTTCGCGGTGGTCCTCCTCGACTACGGCGGCGGCTTCGGGACGATGCCGTCGTTCACCGCCGACTACTTCGGAACGAAGTACATGGGCGTGAACTACGGGTGGATCCTGATGGCGTGGGGCGTCGGCGGGATCGTCGGGCCGATCTTCGTCGCGGCGGTGAAGGACCGGACCGGCAGCTTCTCCGGCGCGCTCCCAATCATCGCGATCATGCTCCTCGCGGCGGCGATCCTGCCGCTCGTGACGCGCAAGCCGGGCGAGAAGCACGAGGGACCGTTCTACCGGGGCCTCCTCCGCCGGGCCCGGGTCGGCGCGTAGCGGAGAGCGGCCCGCCGCCGGGGTTTCCCCGCGCGCGCGGGCCGCGGCCGGCCCGCATGGACCCTCGCCTGAGCCTCGTGACCCTGGGCGTCGCGGACCTCACCCGCGCGCTCGCCTTCTACCGCGACGGGCTCGGCTGGACGCCCTCGCCTGCGTCGGCCGCCGACGTCGTCTTCTTCCAGGCGGGCGGCGTCGTGCTCGCGCTCTACCCGCGCGCGCTCCTCGCCGACGACGCGCGCGCCGTGGACGCCGCGCCGGGGTTCGGCGGGATCACGCTCGCCCACAACGTCCGCAGGCGCGAGGACGTGGACCGGACGCTCGCGGAGGCGGTCCGCGCCGGCGCGACGCTCCAGAAGCCGGCCGAGGACACGGAGTGGGGCGGACGGTCGGGCTACTTCGCGGATCCGGACGGGCACCCGTGGGAGGTGGCCTGGAACCCCGGATTCCCGCTCGGGGAGGACGGGATCGTGCGGGTGCCGTGAGGCCCGTCCGCCCTCACGCGGCGGCGGACGACCTCGAGGCGCGCGCACCGGTGGTGGGGACGACCACCGTGAAGACGCTCCCCTTCCCCAGCTCGCTCTCCACCTCGATGCGCCAGCCGTGCGCGTCGACGAGCTTGCGCGTGATGAAGAGCCCGAGCCCGAGCCCCTCCGCCTGCGCGGCGCTCTTCGTCCGGTAATAGCGCTCGAAGAGCCGCGACAGCTCGTCCGGAGCGATCCCGGGGCCGCGATCGGCGACCGAGAGCCGCAGGGCCGACGGCGTGGGCTCCAGCGTCACCCGCACCTCGCTGTCCGCGACGGAGTACTTGAGCGCGTTCGAGACGAGGTTCACGAGGATCTGATCGAGCCGGGCGGGATCCGCGAGCACCGCCGGCACGGCGTCGCGCACGTCGAGCCGCACGCGCTCGAGCGCGAGGGCGCCCGCCATGCGGTCTCTCCAGCCGGCGAGGAACGCGGAGAGGTCCATCGGCTCGAGGTGCAGCGCGACGTGGCCGGCCTCGAGCCGCGCGGCGTCCACGAGATCGCCGATGAGCCGGGTCATCCGGCCGGCGCTCGCGAGGATCGCCTCGGTCCGGCGCCGCACCTCGGCGTCGCCATGGCGCCTCAGGATCTGGGCGTGACCGACGAGCACGTGGAGCGGCGTCCGCAGGTCGTGCGAGACCGTCTGCATCAGCGTCTCTCGCTCCTCCTGGAGGTCCCGGACGTGCGTCACGTCCCGGGCGATCCCCTCCACGGCGACCACTCGCCCCTCGGCGTCGCGCACGAGCGTGCTCCGCTGCTCGAGCCAGATCGGGGTCCCGTCCTTCCGGATGCAGCGCAGGACGAGCGGCGCCGACGCGTCGTCGGCACCCGCGAACACGCGGGCGAGGCGCTCGCGGTCGTCGGGGTGGACGTACTCCATGCCGAGCGCCGCGTTCGCGTAGTGCTCCTCTGGCGTGTACCCGACGATGCGCGTCGCGGCGGGGCTCACGTACTCGAACGCGGGTTCGGGGAGCAGCCGGTACCGGTACACGAGGTCCTGCGCGTTCTCGGCGAGGAGCCTGAAGCGCTCCTCGCTCCCGGCGAGACGGCGGTTCACGGCCTCGAGCTCGGCGCGCCGGGCGGCGAGCCCGGACGCCATCGACTGCAGGGCGCGCGCGACGCGCCGCACCTCCGTCGGCCCCCCCACCCGCAGGATGGGCTCGCCGCCGCGCGCGAGCCGCTGCGCCTCTCCCTCGAGCGCGCTCAGCGGTCCCGAGATCCGGCGCGCGACGAGGAGCGCGGTGACGAGGGCCGCGACGGTCGCGGCGAGCAGCACCGCGGTCTGCAAGATCGCGGCCCGGCGAACGGGAGCGATCGCCTCGTTGAATGGGCGGCTCGCGTGCGCCGCCCAGCCGAGCAAGTAGATCGGCACGATGGCGCCGATCCGGCGCTCGCCCGTGAGCGGCGAGCGGAAGACTCCCAGGGCCTCCTGCCCCGCGAGCGCCCGCTGGACCCACCGGTGCTCGCCCATTCGCCGCCGAGCCGACCAGTCGAGCGCCATGGGCGGCGAGATCGCGACGAGCGTCCCCGCCGAGTCGCAGATCGACGTCGCCCCCGCCCCGGAGCGCTCGCCGAGGATCCTCCCGAACGCGGCGGCGTCGACCGCCGCGGTCACGACCCCCGCGAGCTCGCCGGAGCGACGCCGGAGCCCGCGCGCAACGATGAACATCGGCCGCCCGTCGACGAGGGACCGCACGACCTGGCTGACTCGCCACTCCGCACCGGCGGAGATCTCGTGGAAGTAGTCGCGCGCGTAGAGCGACTTCCCGACGAGCTGCGGCTCGCTCGAGGCCACCACGTTGGCACTCGCGTCGAGCCAGCTCATGTCGCGGACGCCGGGGAGCTCGCGGCTCATCATCGCGAGGTCTCGCTGGATCTCCGCGGGCGGGTGCTCGTAAAGCGCGAACGAGGCGGCGGCCGCGTACTCCGCGTGCACGAGGTCCAGGACGAACGCCTCCGCCGTCATCGCGAGCGAGCGGGCGAGCTCGGCCGAGGCACCCACCTCGACGTCGCGCTGCTCGCGGTATTCGCGCACCAGCTCGTACGCGCCGAACAGGACGAGCGGGACGAGCGCGAGCCCGATCAGCGCGAACAGCGATCCCTGGATGGTCCGCGGGCGGACGGGCAAGCGGCGCATGGCCCGCATCGAGGATGGCCTAACCTCGCCTTGGCGCGCGCGCCGCCGCGTTCCGTGGACACTGCGAGCGAGGGAGCTCGCGCGGGACCCGCGGCCGCCGCGGCGTTCGCGCCCTTGCGCGCGCCTACTCGTTCGGCTTCGCGTCAGCTACCCCGCGCCGGGGGACGAAACGCGCGTCTCGCTCGATCCGCCCGAGTGCGCGGAGCGCCGTCTCGACGCGCGCCACGTCCTTGCCCGCGGTCCACGGGCGGAGCGACGAGGACGCGCCGGGGCATCGGAGCGCGGAGAGGGCCCACGCGACCGAGGCGTCCTCGCGCGACTGGAAGAGGACGTCCGTCTCCCTCGCCGCGCGCATCGCCGCGAGCTCGGCCTCGACCGCCTTCGCGGGAGCGCATGCGCGGACGACACCACCCCATTCACCAGGGGTCCTTGATCGAGGTCGCATGTACGGTGCGACGTGAAGTCGCGGAATGGGGGCGGGAGCGCAGTGACCCGTTACTCCGTCGTAACCGTGTCACTCCGTGCGCACGACATCGCCTCGTCCGGTCGATGTTGAGATCGGTCAAGCCCCCTCTCGCTCACGCGTAGCCGTCGAGCGCGCCGCGGGCTAGACTCGAGCGCTCGTCGGACCGAGGAGAAGCCCATGGTGGCCACCAGCGCCAGCAGACGCAGCTCGGGGATCACGGTGGTCGGAGACCTGCCTTGGGGCAGCCACTTCTGCCAGTTCTACAAGACGAAGAAGGACATGACCGACATCGTCGTGCCCTACTTTCGTGCCGGACTGGAGAACAACGAGCTCTGCATCTGGGTCACGTCGGACTTCCTCACCACGGACGATGCCCTCGAGGCCCTGAAGCGCGATGTGCCCGGCGCCTCGGACTATCTCGCGAGGAAGCAGATCGAGGTGTTCCCGCACACGGACTGGTACCTCAAGGGCGGGAGCTTCGACCTCAAGCGCACCCTCGACATGTGGATGGCGAAGCACGATGAGGCACTCTCGCGAGGCTTCGCCGGGCTGCGGGTGAGCGGCACGCCGTACTGGATCGACAACAAGAAGGACTGGTACGACTTCGCCACGTACGAGGCGGAGATCAACAAGGTTATCGGCGGCACGAAGCTCCTGGTGCTTTGCACCTACTCGCTCCAGAAGTGCGGCGTCGCGGAGATTCTCGACGTCGTCAAGAACCATGAGTTCGCAGTGGCGATGAACCAGGGCACGTGGCAGGTCGTCAGCATGCCCGCGTCCTGCTTTGCCACCTAAGCTCCCCACGCGCGAGCGAGCCGCGCCGCGAACCGAACGGCGAGGCGAGGCGGTCAGGAGAGATGCGCACGCCAATCGATCAGCGCCCCTCGGGCATCCGGTCCATCGGCGAGTTGCCCTGGGGCAGCCATTTCTGCGTGTTCCACGCTTCGCAGCGGGAGCTGCTCGACGTGCTGGTCCCGTTCATCAGGGCGGGATTGGAGTGCAACGAGCTCTGCTCGTGGGAGGTCCACGCGCCGCTCACGGTAGCCGAGCTGACGAGCGCGCTCACCGCGGCAGTGCCTGACTTCGCGAAGTACGCGGCTCTCGGTCAGGTCGAGATCGTGTCGCCCGAAGAGCCCGCGCCGCGTTCGCAGGGACACGAGGCGCTCGAGGGTCAGCTCGACCGGGCGATCCTGGCCGGTTTCGACGGCCTCAGGCTCGTGCGTCACGGCGGGGGGAGCACGAAGGCGCGAGGCCCCGGCGCGGCCGTCGAGAGCATCGGCAGGCTCAACGTCATCGCGGCCTTCCCTTACGCGCGCGCGGAGCTCGGTGTCGTCGACCTGATGGAACGCGTGCAGGATCACCGCTTCGCGCTGGTCTGCAACTCCGGCCGATGGGAGGTCCTCAAAGGCTCCGAGGCGCGCACGACGCACGACGCGCTCAAGCGCAGCGAAGAGAAGTTGCAGTCGCTGTTCAGGAACATGTCGGAGGGGTTCGCCTACCACCGAATCGTCCTGGACGCTCGAGGGAGGCCCTGCGACTACGTCTTCCTGGAGGTGAGCCCGGCGTTCGAGCGCCTCACGGGACTCGTCGCGCAGGAGGTCCTCGGAAGGAGGGTCACGCAAGTCCTCCCGGGCATCGAGACGGACCCGATCGACTGGATCGGACAGTACGGGCGGGTCGCGCTCACGGGCGAGCCCGTTCATTTCGAGAGCCACGCGGCAGCGCTCGACAGGTGGTACGCGGTCTCCGCCTTCAGCTCGCAGACGGGCTATTTTGCGGTCATCTTCGCGGACGTCACCGACCGCAAGCGGGCAGAGGCACAGCGTCGAGCCGCCGAGGAGCGCCTTCTCGTCACGCTGCGAAGCATCGGCGACGCCGTCATCTCCACCGACACGGCGGGCGGAGCGATCATGCTCAACCGCATCGCGGAGGAGCTGACCGGCTTCACCCAGGCGGAGGCGTCTGGCAAGCCGCTGCGCGAGATCTTCAACATCATCCACGAGGAGACCGGGGAGCCGGCGGAAGATCCCGTCCGCAAGGTCATCGAGAGCGGTGTGGTGGTCGGCCTCGCGAACGATACCGCCCTCGTCCGGCGAGACGGCCGGCGGATCTCCATCGCGGACAGCGCAGCTCCGGTGCGCAGCGAGAGCGGCGAGCTGGTCGGCGTCGTGCTCGTCTTCCGGGACGTGACCGACGAGAGACGGGCCGAGCGCGCGCTGCGCGCGAGCGAGGCGCGCTTCAGCGAGGCGAACGAGCGCCTCCAGGAAGCGGACCGTCGCAAGGACGAGTTCCTCGCGGTGCTTTCCCATGAGCTGCGCAATCCGCTCGCGCCGATCGAGAACAGCCTCTACATCCTCGATCGCGCGTCGCCCGGTGGCGACCAGGCTCGCCGTTCGCTCGAGGTGATCCGCCGCCAGGCGACCCACCTTTCGCGGCTCGTCGACGACCTCCTCGACGTGACGCGCATCGCGCGCGGGAAGATCCGGCTGCAGCGCCAGCGGGTGGACTTCGTCGACGTCGTGCGCAGGACGGTCGAGGACTACCGGACGTCGTTTTCAGCGAGCGGCGTGCACCTCGATGCGGGTTTGCCCGACGCCGCGCTCTGGGCCGACGCCGACTCCACCCGACTCGCCCAGGTGGTCGGAAACCTGCTGGGCAACGCCTTGAAGTTCACGCCGCCCGACGGAACGGTCGAGCTGAGGCTGCGCGAGGAGCAGGGCACGGCCATCCTGCGCGTGCGCGACAGCGGCGTGGGCATCGCCCCCGAGGTCATCGGGCGCCTGTTCCAACCCTTCTCCCAGGCCGAGCAGACACTCGACCGGAGCCGTGGCGGGCTCGGGCTGGGCCTCGCCCTGGTGAGGGGACTGGCGGAGCTCCACGGCGGCTCGGCCGCCGCATCGAGCGAGGGCCTCGGACGCGGCTCCGAGTTCACGGTCAGACTGCCGCTCGAGCCTGCCCCACGGCCGGCAGCACCCGCTCCGAGGTCGCGCCCGGTCTCGCGGTGCCGGGTGCTCGTGATCGAGGACAACGAGGACGCGGCGGACAGCCTCAAGGAGCTGCTGGAGCTCTGGGGCCACGAGGTCCAGGTCGCCTACGATGGTCCCGCGGGGATTGCCGCGGCGCGCGACTTCCACCCCGAGGTCGTGCTCTGTGACGTCGGGCTTCCGGGAATGAGCGGGTACGCGGTCGCGCGAGCTTTTGGCGCCGACGCGGCGCTCAGGACGGCGTACCTCGTCGCGCTGACCGGCTACGCCTTGCCTGACGACATCCAGCGGGCTACCGAGTCCGGTTTTCAGCTACACCTCGCGAAGCCACCCAGCATCCACGCGCTGGAGGAGCTGTTCGCGTCACGCGAATCGCCTGCCGCTCACGCTGATCGTCCGTACGCGGGATGACTCCGGGCAGATCCGCGTCACGGCCCCTTCTGCCACACCCGCACCCAGTCCACCTGCATGCCGGTCGTGCTCGTCGCGCGCGGCCCGTAGCCGCCGGGCGGAACGTTCCCGGCCCAGCCCCCGTCGTCCACCTCGCAGGTGAGCTGGAGCTCCTCGCTCCGGCGCGACACCGCCTCGTCGAGCGTCCAGAGCGCGATGCCGTCCAGGTAGAACGTGTACCCGGCGTCCGTCCAGAGGACGCCGTACGTGTGCCACTCGCCCTGCAGCGCCGCGCCGTCCGGGAGCCCCATCACCTTCTGCCTGTTCTGGCGGTCCGGCCCGTAGCCGTCCCAGTTGAGGTTGAGCGCCACCATGTCCTTCAGCGCCGTCCACCCGCCCTGGTCGGTGGCGCGGTGCTCGACGACGTCGATCTCGACCCCGGCGCGGCCCGGGTCACCCTTCGGATCGCCGTTCGTGGGCGACTGGAGCCAGAACGCGCACCACTCGCCCGGCGCGTCGGAGAAGCGGATGCGCGCCTCGAAGTAGCCGTAGGTCGCGGCGAGCTTCCCCTGCGTCGAGAGGAACGCGGTGTGGTGGCCGGCCGCGTCGGTGTACGTCGTCATCGTGAGGCTCCCCCCCTTCACCGCGACCGCGTCGGGCGTCATCTCCGAGTCGCGGCGGGGGCCCGCGAACGCGCTCCAGCGCGATGCGTCGAGCGCGGTCCCGGAGAACTCATCCGACCAGAGGAGCCGGTAGCCCTCGGGCGGGAGCGGCGTCTGCTCGGACGGCGCGGCCTGCCCCGGCTGCTCCGGCGGCATGAGCCCGCACGCCGCCGCGAGCAGCGCGGCGAACGCCAGCCCGCGCGGGCGAAGGCGGAACCCGAGCTGCCGTCCGCTCGACGTCCTCGTGCGCACTAGAACCTCCAGTTCATGCCGACCGACAGGATCCCGTTCCGCGCCTCCGAGTTCGGCCCCCAGTCGTGGTAGGTGACGAAGATCCCGCCCGGTCTCCAGTCGGCCCAGCCGAAGCCCCACACGTACCGCAGCGCCGGCGTGCCCGGCGGCCCTGGGAAGACGCCCGGCAGCGTCCGTCCGATCCCGCCCATCACGAACAGCCTCCCGAACAGGGTGAGCGTGACGCGCGCGTCGGCGTACGGTCCGCCGGAGAACGGCACGGTCGCCGAGACGTACGTCCCGGCGCACAGCCACTCCGAGCAGAGCCGCGGGAGCTTGTAGCCGGCGTTCGCCTCGGCGCGCCGCACCGCCGGCGCGTTCTCGGGGGTCAGCGGCCCCCAGTTGTGGACGCTGAAGGAGAAGGTCCGGTCGTGCCAGTCGTCGTAGCCGAGTCCCCAGAGCAGCCGCACGCGGTTGCCGCCCGGGGTGATGAACGGCGCGAGCGGCGTCGACTCGGCGCCGAGCCGCAGGAACATCGCCCGCCACGGATAGGCGGTGACGATCCCGCCCGCGCCGGGCCCCTCCGCCCCGCGGTAGTCGAAGAGGAGCGCGCCGCCGAGACGCGGGCCGCCGCGCGCCCCGCGCGGTCGCGGCACGATGAGCGCGCTAGCCGCGCCCTGGACCGCGGGATCGCCCGCTCCCGCGCCGGCGCCCGGATCGATCGACCTCGACGCGGGGCACACCCGCGCGCGCGGCCCGAGCTCGCCGAGCCGGGCGCGCCAGGCGCGGACGGCCTCGCTGTCGCCTGCGGCGAGGAGCGGACCGCGCGCCTCGAACAGGACCGCCTCGAGCACGACCGCGTTCGTGTTGGCGCTGAGCGAGCGGTTCGTCTCTCCGCGCTCGTAGACGCCGGCGAACCAGCCGCGCTCCGGATCGCGGGCGGAGGCGATCGCGTCGCGCAGCACGCCCGCGTACGGATCTTCCGGGTGGAGCACCGCGAGCGCGAAGGCGGCCTTCGTGGAGAGCCCGCGCAGCGCCGCGGCATCCGCCCCGTCGGGCGCGAGCGCGCGCCAGGGGGCGCCGTCGGCCCACACCGCGCCGTACGCGAACCAGGGGGGTCGGTCGACGTGGTCCTCGGAGAGCGCGGTCACGACGCCGGTCTCCTCGAAGCGGCGCTTCTGCACGTCGAACACGCGGTCCGCGAGCGGCGCCGCCGCGGGATCGAGCCCGAGCTCGAGCGCGTCGAGCGCCCACGGCTCGGTCGTCACCGCGTCGAGCGCGCCGAAGCGCCGGAAGTCGCGCGCGTCGCGCGGCACGGGCACGCCGAGCACGCTCGCCTTCGCCGCGAACCGGTCGTAGCGGCGCGCCAGCGACACGTCGAGCCCGAGCAGCCCGAACCCCTTCGCGGCGTACTGCTCGTACCCGAGCCGCCCCTCCTGCAGGTCGCGCAGCCGCCCTGCGCCGTCGCCGTGGACCCCACGCAGCTCGCCGCCGCGCACGGCGCAGCCCGTCGCCCAGCGCGCCAGCGCCCGCAGGATCGGCTCCCGGAGCGCGGGGTGCCCGTCCCCCAGGAAGGCGAGCGCGGTGACGAGCCGGCCGAGGTCGACCGCCGAGAAGCCGATCCCCTTCGGCGCAGCACGGTTCGCGTAGTCGGTCATCGCCGCCGTGCGGGTGTCGTACGCCTTGTTCGGCAGCGCGCCGTCGAAGAGGGGCATCGTGGCGAGCGTCTCGAGGAGCGGCCGCATCCTCGTCTCGAGCTCCTCGTCGTCGACGATCCCGAGCGCCGACGCCGCCGCCGTCGCGAGGACCGCCGATCCGAGGTCCCACGCGGTCGTGCTCGGGTAGCCGTCGACCGAGCGGACGAGGCCGGTGACCGGGTCCGTGTTGTTCTCGAAGTAGCGCCAGGCGGTCCGCGCGGCGTCGAGGTCCGGCCCCGGCGGACCCGGCGGACCCGCCGCGAGGAGCGCAGCGACCACGAGAGCCGTCACCTTCGCGCCTCCACCGGCGCCGGGGCGGCGCGCTCGAGCAGCGGCCCGCGAACCCGGTACGCGAGCGCCTCGAGCACGACCGCGTTCGTGCCGAGCGAGAGCGCGCGGTTCGGCTCGCTCGTCGCGTCGTAGCGCCCCGCCTCGACGCCCTCGCCCGGCGCGATCCGCTGCTCGGCCGCCGCGAGCAGCGCGTCGGGGTAGGTTCCCTCGAAGAGCACGCCCCAGGCGACCGCCGCCTTCGTCGAGAAGGTGAACGCGCCGGGGGCTGGGGCGCCGTCCGGCGCGACCGCCACCCAGCGCTCGTCGCCGTTCAGGATCGCGGAGTACGAGAACCACGGCGCCCGGTCGAGCGCGTCCTCCGAAGCCGCGGTGAGACGGCCGGTCGCCCCGAAGCGGCGCGCCTGCGCGGCGAGCACCGCGCGCGCGACCGAGAGCGTCACCGCGTCGAAGCCGTCCTCGAGCCCCGTGAGGATCCACGGCTCCGAGACGAGCGCCGCCTGCACGCCGCCGTGATCGCGCGGCGGCCGGTCGTCGTGCGGCACCGGCCGGCCCTCGACCGGCGTGAAGGCGACGTGGGCGCGGAGGTCCTGGAGCGGCGCCACCGGCACCCCCCAGCTCGCGAGGACGCGCGCAGCGAGCTGCTCGTAGCCGAACCGCCCCTCCTGAGCTTTCCGCAGCGCGCCGTCCGGACCGCGCGCCGCGCCGCGGAGCACGCCGCCCTCCTCGAGCGTGCGCAGGCTCCACCGCGCGGTCGCGCGCCGCACGAGCGGCGCGAGCTCGGGGTGGCGCCAGGGGAGGATCGAGAGCGGGACGAGCACGCGCGCGACGTCGAGGGCGGACCAGCCGACGCCCTCCGGGGCCGGGCGCCCGTCGTACGTCACCATCTCGAGGGTCCTCACGTCGTAGGCCTTGTTCGGGAGGACGCCGTCGCACAGCGGGAGGGCGGCGAGGCTCGCGAGCGCGCGGGAGAGCCGGCGCGAGGCGTCGGCGTCGGCGACGAGGCCGAGGTCCTCCGCGGCGAGCACGGCCATGAGCTGCGCGCCGATCTCCCACAGCGTCGTCACGGGGTGGCCCTTCACGGCTGCGACGAGCCCGGTGCCGGGGTCGGCGTTCCGCTCGAGGTACTCCCACGCCGCCCGCGCGAGCGCGCGCTCTCCCGGGCCGAGCGGCCCGCCGACGGGGCGGAGCGGCAGCACGGCGGCCGGCGGCGCCGCCGCCTCGAACGAGGTCGCCTTCGGCGCGGTCACGTGCCGGTCCACCTCCCAGGCGACCGCGAACGCGCCGGCGAGCCCGACGAGGAACGCGACGTGCGATCGACCGGCGAGGAGGCCGCGCAGGAACGTCATGGCTCCGCCTCCAGGGTGGTCCGGGGCACGAGCGACGCGACCGCGACCGGCGCGAGGCACCAGGCGTTCCGCAGCACCCAGAAGACGTTCGCCGCGTACGCGCTCGCCGCGCCGGGGGCGGCGAGGTCGAGCCGCCAGGCGCCCCAGGCGACGCCCGCCGTCATCGCGGCGAGCAGGACGAGCTGCGGCGCCGCGAGCGCCGGCGCACGGCGCGCGGCTCGCACCTTGGGCGTCACCTCGAACCGGAGCGGCCGGCGCAGCAGGACGTGACCGAGGGCGCGCAGGTGCAGCCAGAAGGACGCCACGTAGTACTGCTCCGCCCGGGCGGTCGGCACGCCCCAGGTGCCGGCCCACATCGCGAGCCGGCTCACGGCGAGGAACGGCCCGACGTGCGCCCAGAACGCGCCGTCGAACGCCCTCACCGGCGGCGTGCCGGTGAAGAAGAAGACGAGCGGGGCGACGAGGAGCGGCACCGTCCAGAGCGGAGCGAGGTAGCCGTAGACGGTCGTCGCGTACATGAGGCGCTGCCAGCCGGAGAGGCCGCGGAGCCGGAGCGGATTCTCGCGGAGCGCGATGTCGAGCGTGCCCGTCGCGTACTTGAACCGCTGGATCGTCCAGGCGACGACGTCCTGCGGCGAGAGCATCCGGGTGAGCGGGCGCGGGTGGTAGACGGACCGCCAGCCGCGTCCGGCGTCGGCGTGGAGGACGAGGCTCGTGTAGAGATCCTCCGAGACGTGCAGCTCGAAGGGCGCGAGGTCGATCCGGCGCGCCGCCTCCGCGGTGAGCACCGCCCTTAGCTCGGCGCGGAGGGACGGGTCCGCCACCTCGGCCGCGACGGGCGCGACGGCGGCCTCGACGCGCCGGCCGAGCCGGCGGAGCGCCGCCTCCATCACCGCCTCGCGCCGGTGGACGCTGCCCGCGCCGCAGCAGAACGCGGCGTTGCACCAGTTCCGGCCGCGCTGCACCACGTCGAAGAACGCGCGCGCGTCGCTGCCGAGCGGGTCCGCCCCGACCGCCACCGGCCCGACGGCGCGCTCGATCATGCGTCCGGCCGCGCGCCCGAGCCGGCCGAGCCGGACGCGCCGAGCGAGCCATTCCGGGAGCGACGTCCCCGGATCGAGGTCGTCGAAGGTCTGCGGCGTCTGCACCCAGGCGACGCGGGGATCCCGGAAGTAGCCGAGCGTCTCGTCGAGCAGCGCGGGCAGCGGACGCGTATCCGCGTCGCAGATGACGAAGAGGTCGCCGTCCGTCCGCTCGAGCGCGTGCTGGAGGTTCCCCGCCTTGTAGCCGCGGTTCGTCGGGCGCGTCAGGTACTCGACGCCCTCCTCGAGCGCCATCTCCCGCATCGCCGCGCGGCGGCCGTCATCGAGGACGAGCACGCGGATCGAGATCGGGTGCGGGTACGAGAGGCGGCGCGCGGCCCGGACCGAGCGCCGGACGAGCGCCACCGGCTCGTTGAAGGTCGTGACGAGCACGTCCACCCGGAGCGCGCGGTCCACCGCGAGGGGCGCGGCGAGGATGTCGTTCACGGTGCGCGGCGGGGGGCGCGCGGGCACGTCCGAGATCCGCCAGATGGACAGGAAGAAGAGGATCGCGCCGATCCAGGCGAGCGTCTCCGCGGCCGCGACCGTGATCGACCAGCCGAGCGCGGCCGGGTTGAGCGACTCGGTCCAGCGCCACGCGAGGTACCAGCCCCCGAGCGCGACCGCCGCCACCGCGAGCGACTGGAACACGAACGCGCGCACGGCCCCGGGCGCGGGCGCGGCCGCGTCCGGCATGGCGCGATCCGACGCCGGCGTCGAGGCACTGCCCGTGACCGCGCGCGACGTCATGGTCAGACGAGGAGCGGGTGGCCGGCTTCCTCGAGCGGCCGCAGGACCTGGTCGAGCCCGGTGCGCGCGAGCACGGCGCGCACGGGCGGGGTGACGCGCGCGAGCCACAGCTCGCCGCCCGGCCGCATCGCCTTCATGACCGAGACGAGCGCCGCGAGTCCGGACGCGTCGATCGCCGCGACGTGGACGAGGTCCACGACGAGCGCGCCGCGCTCGCGCGCGGGTCCGACGAGCGCCTCGCGCAATTCGAGCGCGATCGCGGCGTCGAGGCGCGCGGCGAGCGGCGTCACGATGAGCGCGAACTCGCTCTCCTCGAAACTGACCTCCAGCATGACGTGGCGCCGGTTCGCCCCCCCTCAGAAGGTACGGACGGGTGCCCATCCGGCAAGCGCGGGGGCGGCGCCCGGGGGTCGGGCCGACGGGCGGGCGACGCCAGCGCGGCGCTCGGGGACCCGGCGCCCGCTCGCGGCGGGCTGCGCGAGGCGACCGATTGCGAGCGTCCGGCGCGCCTCCCTGCGGCGCGAGGCGTGACCGCAGGAGGCGACGCGCGATCACGTCGCTGGCGACCGCTCGCCGGGAGCGGCTGATTCGGAGAGGTGTTGCAGGCCCCGCAACTGTTCCGGAGCCCCGATCGCCGTACGGTGAACTGGGCTCTGCGTAGGGTCCCGCTTCCAACGCACGAGTCGGTGGTTCAGCTCGCGCAGGAGCTGCCCCGAGGGAGCTCCACGAAGAACGTCGCCCCCATCCCCGGCTGGCTCTCGGCCCATATCCTTCCGCCGTGCGCCTCGACGATCTGCCGGGTGATATAGAGCCCGAGGCCGAGTCCGCCGAAGTTCCGGCTGGGCGCCGCGCGCTCGAATCGCTCGAAGATCCTGGCCAGGTCGTGGTTGGCGATGCCGATGCCGCGATCCTCCACCACCAGCCGGGCCTTGTCCCTCTCCGCGCACGCCTTCACGCTGATGGGCCCGTTCGCGCCGTACTTGAGCGCGTTCGTCAGCAGGTTCGCGACGACCTGCTCGAGCCGGAGCCGGTCCCACGCTCCCACGACCGGGCCTTCGCACTTCACGGAAAGGGTGCAGCCGGTGGTTTGAGCCTGTTCGCTGAACCGATCGGCGACGTCCCTGAGTAGCGCGGCGAGATCCACCTCCTCTGCTCGAAGCGTGAATCGGCCCGAGGTGATGCGGGAGACGTCGAGGAGCTCGCCGACGAGGAGGCCGAGCCGCTGAAGCTGGCGGTTCACCACGTGGAGCATGGCGGAGAGCTGGGTCGCGAGGCGCGGCCCCTCGGACCCTCGCGCGAGGAGCGTCGACATCTGCTGCGCGCGCATCGTCATGGAGGTGAGGGGCGTCTTCAGCTCGTGCGAAGCGACGGAGAGGAACTCGTCCCTCGCGCGGATGGACTCCTGGGACTTGCGGTACAGCTCGGCGTTGTCGATCGCGAAGGCGGCCCGGCATCCCAGCTCCTCGGCCAGCGCCAGGTCGGCCGGATCGTGTCTGCGGCTGGGTCCTGCCGAGGTGAGCGACAGCACGCCCAGGAAGCGCCCGCGAGTGCAGAGCGGCACGTCGATCGACGGCTTCCTTTCCAGCTCCCGCAACGGCTCCCATCGGCTCCCCGCGGGGACCGCTCGCCCCAGGAAGCCCGGCGTCCCCGTCGAACATTCCGGGTGGCCGCTGCTCATCACCCTGCCGAACCGGCCCGATGCGCTCGCGTCCGGCGGATGGGCAGAGAGGAACTCGCGCACGCTGCTCGCACGGGCAGGAGAGGTGTCGGCCACCGCTGCCGGCCGCAGGGTGCCGTCTCCCTCGATCGTGAACACGACGCACACGTCTGCCAGCGTGGGGACGGCGAGCTCGGCCGCGCGCTGGAGCGTGGTCTCATAGTCGAGCGAGGTCCCCAGCTCCCGGCTGGCCCGGACGAGGAACAGCTGCGACTGCTCCGCCCGCTTGCGGTCCGTGATGTCCGTCGAGATCCCGCACACCGCGTAAGCCCTTCCTGCTTCGGCGTACAGGGGGGCCTTGATCGAGATGTACGTGTGCAGGCCGTCGTCCTGCGGCGCCAGCTCCTCCGATTCCAGCGCCCTCCCGGCCTCCAGCACCCGCAGATCGAAAGCGCGGAACGCGTCGGCGCGATCCTTCGGGAACAGGTCGTAGTCCGTCTTGCCGACGATCACGTCGCGCGCGACGTGGAAGAGCTCCTCGAACCTCCGGTTGATCAGCATGTACCGGCCCGCGGCATCCTTGACGTAGATGATCGCGGTCGAGTTGTCGATGACGTCCTGTAGGAGTCGATGGCTGGCGCGCTGGGCTTCCTCGGCACGCTCGCGCTCGGCCTCGACTCGCTTTCGTTCAGTGATGTCGAAGACCGTGCCGATGAATCGAACGGCGCGGCCCGATTCGTCGAAGAAGGCGCGTCCCGCGGCACTGACCCACCGCTCGAGTCCGTCCTGTGCGCCACGGGTGCGGTGCTCGATCTTGAAGCGCCCGCCGGTCTCCGCCGCCAGCGCGAGCTGAACGGCCTGGTGCGTCCGCTCTCGATCGTCGGGGTGAAGCCCGGCCAGGAACGCCCGATAATCGACCTTGGCGTCGGGGGGCAGTCCGAACAGTTCCTTGCATCGGTCCGACCACTTCATCTCTTGGGTCAGCGGATCGTAGTCCCAGGTGCCGAGGCTGGCCGCCTCCAGTGCCAGACGCTCGACACGCTGGTGCTCCTGGAGCAGCTGCGCTTCTTGGAAACCAATCACCGCCTGGTTGATCGCGACCCTGAAGAGCAGCGCCTCGGTCTCGGTGGGAAAGCCCTGGTCGTGAGAGCAGACGGCGACGACGCCGCTGTCTTCGTGGAGCCCGAACCGCCCCACGAGCAGCCGCATCTTGCCGCCCTCGAGCGGGTCCTCGATCGTGATCGGCGTGTTCCAGGTTTCCGTCTTCAGCCAACGCTCCATCGCCGCACCCAGCTCGGGTGCCCGCTGGGCGATCTCAGGGCGCCCGCTCGCGGACGCGGTTTCGATCGCAGCCTCCCCGGGGCGCGTCACCCGCGCATAGGCGAGGTCTACACGCAGCATGCTCAAGAGCACTTCCAGGAGCGTCTTGATGACCCCGGCCGGCATCTGTCCCGTCCCGATCGCGGGCTGGGCGAGCAGGCTGATGAGATCGCGATTGAGCGATCGAAGTCGTTGGACTTCGGACCAGGCGTCGTCTCGTGACTCTGCGATCGTGTCTGCTGCGGCTGGCCTCAGCTCGGGCATGGAATCACGGGACGCGCCGGGTTCTCAGCTCGCGCAGGAACTCATCGGGTGGGACGAAGAACGGATTCTCGTGCAGGACACTCCCGATGACGGTCATCGGGTGTGTTCGAATGATGTCCAGGATGACCCGGCCGCCAAACTTGGCGGTGTCGTAAGTTCAGATCACCGGATCCTTGTACCGGGGTAGCAGGTAGTTGAGCCGCGCCTCGTACTCGACGAGATCGTCGACGCCCGGCCGATCCTCGAGCGCCCATTCCATGTGCGCCGCCAGGCGCGTGAGGCGGAAGCCCTTCCTTGGGCCTTCGTCGAGGATCTCCTGGATGAGAGCGAGCATCCGGTCCTGGTCGAAGTGCCCTTCCCGAAGGTAGGCGTCCTGCCAGTTGCGCAGCTCGAGGGCGCCTCGCTCCTCCTCCGCCTCCACGTCGATTCCGGCTGACCGCAACCGGCGGAGGTGGTCGTCGCGCAGCATCGGATCGACGATGTGAAAAGCTCGGTCGCCTCGCTCGAAGCCGTCCTTGATGAACGGGAGCATCACCTTGTACTCCTCGTCCGAGGTGCGGAAGAACGCGCAGACGTGCCGGGATCGGACGAGGTGAGCGCCTGCGAACCGGATGGGTGCTTCGCTGTTGGGCATGAAAACCTCGCTCCATGCGTATTTCGAGCGCCACCAGCGTTCGTCAACCGGAGCCGCTCGGAAAACGGCAGCGGCGTCGCGGGGGTGCCCTTGACTGGAGGGCCTTTCGGCAGGCGAAGGGACTCCGCTCTTCGGCAGCGCTTTCGCGTGGAAGCTCTCGTACTCGCTCCCCCACCTCGCGAGCAGCCGGGCCTCGTCGGACCGCGATAGCCATCCGGCCGCTGCCGCCGCACGCAGGGGCGCGCGTCGCCGATCTGCGCCTCGCACTCGCGGACTTCAAGAAGGATCCCGGCGTTGGAGGATCGGGGTCTGAGTAGCAACGGAACAGGAAACCGGGTTAACGACGCCGCGGAAGGGCCCCGTGTGGTCCTCAGCCGCCTACGAACAGCGTCTCGCTCGCGCGAACCTGGCCGCGCCCGGGCTCGGTGATGAGCCGGCGCGAGCGGAGCCGCGCTCGCCCCCGCCTACTGGCAGAAGACCCTCGAGCAGCAGGACACTCGGCAGCGGCTGCCAACGTCTACCGCCAGGTCGCCGTCGGGGAGATCGACGAGCATTCCGCCAAGAAGTAGCAGCGGCCGGCGCGCCGGTCAGCCACGCGACTCGTCGAACGGATACCTCACCTCTGCGGTCGCGTAGCGCCGCTCGACCAGGGTCCCTGGAGCGAGATCACCGCTCGGTGCGCTGCGCTGCCTTGCCGGGGTAGAATCACCCACGAGAACATTCACACGACCTGGGCGGTACGACGTGACGCTCTGCCACGACCCCGAGGAAGCGGTTCGCCTCGAGCTCGGCTCACCATGCACCCGGGAAACGCTCCATCGCCGTCATCCCCTCGCCGTGTGGCATGGGTCATCGTCGTAGCCGCCACCACCGCGGCCGTCGTCGCGTATGTTCCGTCGCTCTCGGGCGAGTTCCAGTTTGACGATCACGATTTCGTCGAAGCGGGCGAGGCGGCGAAGGATCCCGGGGCCATGGTCCGCGCGCTCCTGGCCGGTGTCCGGCCCGGCCCCCGGCCTCTCACGGATCTGAGCCTGGCGCTCGACCACGCGGTCGGCGGGCTGGATCCGACGCACTATCACGCGACGAACCTGCTCCTCCACCTCGCCACAACGGTGCTGGTGTTCCTCTTTGCGCGGGCGACCTTCCGGCGCACGGGGATCGAGCAGCCGGAGATCCTGGGTGCGATCGTCGCGGCGCTTCACGCGCTTCACCCGATCCAGACGCAGGCCGTCAGCTACGTCTCGCAACGCTCGGAGGTGCTGGCATCATTGCTGTACCTCGCGGTCGTCCTCCTCCTCGCGCGCGCCGAGGAGCATCCCAGCCGTTTCTCCGGGAGGCTCGCGTGGGCAGGGGCGTGCGCCGCGTTTGTGCTAGGGCTCGGTGCGAAGCCCGTGATCGTCACCGCGCCCGCCGCTTGGTTGCTCTGGAGCCACGCGTTCGATCCCTCACGACGCAAGCTCGTGAAGCGGGTGCTCGCGGCCGCTCCGCTGTTGGGTCTCGGCGCGCTCGGCGCGTTCGTGATGCTTCGCGCCACGAAGGGAGACCTGAATGCTGGTTTCCAGATTCCGGGGCTGCCGCCCTGGCGCTACGCCCTCACGCAGCTCAGCGTCATTCCCAGGTACGTCCAGCTCCTCGCCTGGCCAGCCGGCCAGTCGGTCGATCATGACCACGCGCTGGCGACGTGGCCGCCAGCGGCAGAAACCGTTGTCGGCGGTGTGCTGCTGATTGCCGCGATCACCGGGGCCGTCGCGGTCCTGCGCCGAACGCCCGGCGAGACGTCCCCGGTCACGCGCGTCGCCGGATTCGGGGTGCTCTGGTTCCTCCTCCTGCTTGCGCCGTCGTCGAGCGTCATTCCCCTGCGAGACGCTATGGTCGAGCACCGCCTGTATCTTGCATCGTTCGGCCTGTTCGCGGCGGCGCTCGCGCTCGGCGCTCACGTCTCCTTACGCGTCGGAGCGCGCGGAATCCACTCGGCCGCGATCGTGCTTCTCGCCATTGGTGCGCTCGGCTGGGCCACCGCACGCAGAAACGAGGTGTGGCGGACGCAGCTCGCCCTCTGGTCCGATGTGGTCGCGAAGGCGCCAGGGCTTGCGCGGGGACACCTGAACCTGGGTTTCGCGCTCGACCGAGCCGGCGATCTGCGGGGAGCGGTGGAGGAGTACCGGCGAGCAGTGAGCCTCGTCGACGCGTCGACGCCGCACGACCTGGAGGTCTACCAGGACCTCGCCGGGGCGCTCAGGGACCTCGGACGCTGCGGCGAAGCCCGGGCAGTCCTCGATGCCGCCATCCCCATGGCGCCGATGGATCCGGAGCTCCAGACAGATCTCGCGGTGTGCCTCGCCGAGGCGGGCGACACCGACGCCGCGCTGGCGGCAGCGCGACGCGCGACCACGTACGCCCGAGGGGATCCCGCGACGCACAACGTGCTTGCATACGTGCTGCTGCTCCGGAACGACCCGACCGCCGCGCTCGAGGAGCTGATGGTTGCGCTGCGTCTCGCGCCGGGGTACCCGCCCGCGGTGCTCAACACCGCGACGGCGCGGGAGCAGCTGGGGGATGGGATGGGAGCGTGCGCTGCGTTGCGCGAGTACCTACAACTCGCAGCGGGAAGGGCAGCCCAAGCGAATGCGCGGGAGCGCTTCGTCCGGCTCGGATGCCGATAGCACCCAGCAGTGAGAACGGCAGTTCGCGATTCGGACCCTGACCGCGCCGAATCGCGAACTGCCGTTTTCGGTTACCACCCGTGATTCGGTGGCTGAATGGTGATCGCGAGATGCGCCAGGCCGGTCACGGCGAGTACCGAAGGATGTTCCCGCCGTTCTGCGTCACCGCCCAGACCTCGCCCGAACCGCTGCCCCAGACTCGCGTGATCCCGGAGGGCGTACCGCTCAACGGATTCGCGACGCTAGACCAACCGCTTCCGTCCCAATGCTGAATCGATCCCCCCGCGGCCCAGACATCCACCGGCCCCGTGCCCCACAGCCCAACGAAGCTGTCGAACAGCCAGATGCTCGTCCAGGACGTTCCGTCCCAGTGCACGATGGTCGTGTAGCCCGCAGCCCACACGTCGCTCGGGCCGCTCCCCCAAACTCTGTAGAGGTTGTTCGGGCCCGTCCACACGCGGGCCCACGCGGTACCGTCCCAGTGCAGGATGCCGCCGTCGTCGCCCACGGCCCACACGTCGTCCGGCCCGGTGCCCCATACACCGGACAACCGCGCCGAGCTCCCTCCGCACGAAATGCTTCTCCAGGCGCTTCCATCCCAATGCTGAATGGTGCCGTATTCGCCCACTGCCCAAACGTCGCTCGAGCTGTTTCCCCACACGTCCATGAGGCTGTAGCCGCAGACGCCAGGGAACTCGGACCAAGCGGTGCCGTCCCAGTGCATGCTGACACCGGCGCCGCCAACGGCCCAGACGTCACTCGATGCACTTCCCCACACGCCCATGAGGCCACGCCAATCGCCGCCTGCACGGCTCATCCAGGCGGTGCCATCCCAGTGCAAGATCGTGCCGTACTCGCCAACGGCCCAGACGTCATTGGATGCACCCCCCCACAAGCCCCAAAGGTCGAGCGATGTCCCGCTCGAAAGCCCACACATCCCCCGGGCCGCCAGCCCAGACCGAGACGAGTGCGTTTGCGGCGCCATTCGCGATCGCGTTCGGTGGTCCAATCACAGAGGTCGTCCAGGTGCTCCCGTCCCACTGCAGGATGGTGCCGTTGTCGCCGACGGCCCACGCATTGCCTTGGTCGAGGCCGCCGATACCGCGAAGATTCAGCATCGTTCCGCTCGAGGTGACAGTCCACAGCTTGCCGTTCCAGTGCGTAATCGTGCCCTGGTCCCCAACCGCCCAGGCGTCAGTCGGAGAGCTGCCCCAAACGCTCGTCACATTGTCGACGTGATTCGCGCCATCGAGGCGTGCTACTCGGGCGCGGAGGAGGACGCGTCCTGGCTCCGCGAGATCCTCGACGCACTCGCGCCGCTCGATCAGGGGATCGGCATGTTCCTCGGCCTGCATGCCTCCGCGATCGCGACGCACCTCGCGTCCGCCCGACGGAAGCTCGGGCTCGCCTCGCGGACCGAGCTCGTCCGCGAGCTCGCCTCGCTCGTACGCTCCGGCGAAGACCGCGCACCTCACGCGCCGCATCCGGGCGCCTGAGAGTCAGGCTGGCCAAACGAATGGCCGTTTGACCATGGCGTTCTCGGCCCCTCACGCTTCATCTCGAGCGGGCAGGAGGTACTCGCGATGCGTACTGAATGGGACGTCGGCACGTTGGAGAAGCAGGTTGGAGCGGGCTCGAGCGAACTGGGAGCGAAGGTGGGGGCCGTTGCGATGCTGGCGGCCATCGCAGCCGCGTTGCTCTTCTTGCTCGGGAGCGCCTGGTTCGCGAGCGGAGCGGGCGCCGATTACCCGGAGCCCTACGCGACCTTGACGGACTGAGGACCGCCGGGCTGGTCGCATCGGCGCTGCTCGCGACCGCGAGCGGCGGCGTGGCAGGCGAGTGCGCGCGAAGGTGAGCAGGTCCGCTTTCGACCAAATGCGCCCCCGGACAGGAAACGCCCGGCCTCCTCGCGGTGACCGGGCGTCTTCGGTGTCTCGTCGCGTCCGTCGCAGAGGTTACGGCGGCAGCACGGTGTCGCCGTACACGAGGTAGCGGTCCACGGACTGAGCCGCCTGCCGCCCTTCGCGGATCGCCCACACGACGAGCGACTGGCCGCGCGACATGTCGCCCGCGGCGAAGACGCCGGGGACGCTCGTCATCTTGTTCTCGTCGGTCCAGACGTTGCCGCGATCATCGAGCTTCACGCCGAGCTGCTGGAGCATCGGCTTCTCGGGGCCGACGAAGCCGAGCGCGAGGAACACGAGGTCCGCCGGGATGGTCCGCCCGCTGCCGGGGACCTCCTTCGGGCCGAAGCGGCCGTCCGGCCCCTTCGTCCACTCGATCGTCACGACCTCGAGCGCCTTCACGTTGCCCTTGCCGTCGTCGACGAACCGGTTCGTCAGGACCTGGAAGTCGCGCGGGTCCTTGCCCCAGAGCGCCTTCGCCTCGTCCTGGCCGTAGTCGCTCTTGAACGTCTTCGGCCACTGCGGCCACGGGTTGTCGGCGGCGCGCTCGTCTGGCGGACGCGCGAGGATCTCGAGCTGCACGACGCCGCTCGCGCCGTGGCGGATGGAGGTGCCGACGCAGTCGGTCCCGGTGTCGCCGCCGCCGATGACGACGACGTGCTTCCCCTTCGCCGAGATGAACTTCCCGTCCGCGTGCTTCGAGTCGAGGAGCGACTTCGTGTTCGCGGTGAGGAAGTCCATCGCGAGGTGGATGCCCTGCAGGTTCCGCCCCTCGACGGGGAGGTCGCGCGCCTGGGTGGCGCCGCCGCAGAGGACGATCGAGTCGTACTCCTTCGCGACCCGATCGGCGGGGATGTGCCGGCCGATCTCGGTGTCCGTGACGAAGCGGACGCCCTCGTCGGCGAGCTGCTTCGCGCGGCGCTCGACGAGCGACTTGTCGAGCTTCATGTTCGGGATGCCGTACATGAGGAGGCCGCCGACGCGGTCGGCCCGCTCGAACACGGTGACGAGGTGCCCGGCGCGGTTGAGCTGCTGCGCGCAGGCGAGCCCGGCCGGCCCCGAGCCGATCACCGCGACGCGCTTGCCGGTCCGGACCGGCGGCGGCTGCGGCTTCACGAGCCCGGCGGCGAACGCGCGATCGACGATCTCGCACTCGATGAGCTTGATCGTGACCGGCGGCTCGTTGATGCCGAGCGTGCAGCTCCCCTCGCAAGGCGCGGGGCACACCCGCCCGGTGAACTCGGGGAAGTTGTTCGTCTTCGCGAGCCGGATGTACGCCTCCTCCCACTGGCCGCTGTAGACGAGGTCGTTCCACTCCGGGATGAGGTTGTTCACCGGGCAGCCCGACGCCATGCCGGCGATGAGCTTGCCCGTGTGGCAGAACGGGACCCCGCAGTCCATGCAGCGGGCGCCCTGCTTGCGGAGCGCGTCCTCGCCGTACGACGGGTGCGCCTCGCTCCAGTCCTTGATCCGCTCGAGCGGCGCGCGCTCGTGCTTCGGCTCGCGTGCGTACTCCATGAATCCGGTCGGCTTGCCCATGTGCTAGTTCCCGCCCACCCGCGACTCGTCGCGCGCGTTCTGGTCGAAGGCCGCCATCTCCGCATCCTCCGGCGACAGCCCGGTGGCGCGCATCCTGCGCTGCGACTCGACGACGCGCCGGAAGTCGTGCGGCAGGACGCGGACGAACTTCGGGAGGTGCTCCGTCCAGCGCTCGAGGATCCGCTTCGCGTACGCGCTCTGCGTCCACTGCACGTGGCGCTCGATCATCGCCCGGACCGCCTGCGCCTCCGCGGGGTCCTCGACGAGCGAGAGGACGGTGAGCCCCACCATCTCCTTGTTGCAGCGCGGGATGAACTCGCCGTCCGCGTCGAGCACATAGGCGACGCCGCCCGACATGCCGGCGGCGAAGTTCCGGCCGGTCGGGCCGAGCACCACCACCCGCCCGCCGGTCATGTACTCGCAGCCGTGATCGCCGACCCCCTCCACCACCGCGTGGAGGCCGGAGTTCCGGACCGCGAACCGCTCGCCCGCGAAGCCGCGGATGTACGCCTCGCCGGCCGTCGCGCCGTAGAAGGCGACGTTGCCGATGATGGTGTTCTCCTCGGCGACGAAGGTCGCCTCGCGCGGCGGGAACACCACGATCTTGCCGCCGGAGAGCCCCTTGCCGATGTAGTCGTTCGAGTCGCCCTCGAGGAGGAGCGTCATCCCCTTCGGCACGAACGCGCCGAACGACTGGCCCGCCGAGCCCTTGAAGTGGAACTTGATCGTGTCCTCCGGCAGCCCGACCGCGCCGTAGCGGCGGGTGATCTCGGAGCCGGTCATCGTGCCGACGACGCGCATCGTGTTGCGGATCGGCAGCGACACCTGGACCGGCTTGCACTCCTCGATCGCCGGCTTCGCGAGCTCGAGCAGGGTCGTCGCGTCGAGCGTCCGCTCGATCCCGTGGTCCTGCGGGATCTGGCAGGTCCGCCCGTAGTGCTTCGGCACCGTCGGCTTGAAGAGGATCCGGGAGAAGTCGAGGTTGCGCGCCTTCCAGTGGTCCACGGCGCGGCGCATCTCGATCCGCTCCGAGCGGCCGACCATCTCGTCGATGGTGCGGTAGCCGAGCTCGGCCATGTACTCGCGGACCTCCTGCGCGATGAAGCGCATGAAGTTCACGACGTGGGCCGGGTCGCCGGTGAACTTGGCGCGGAGCTTCGGGTCCTGCGTCGCGACGCCCACCGGGCAGGTGTTGAGGTGGCAGGCGCGCATCATGATGCAGCCGAGCACGACGAGCGGGGCGGTCGCGAAGCCGAACTCTTCCGCCCCGAGCAGCGCGCCAACGATGACGTCGCGGCCGGTCTTGAGCTGCCCGTCCACCTCGACGGTGATGCGCGACCGCAGGTCGTTCATCACGAGGACCTGGTGCGCCTCGGCGAGGCCGAGCTCCCAGGGGATGCCCGCGTGCTTGATCGAGGTGAGCGGCGAGGCGCCCGTGCCGCCGTCGTGGCCGGAGATGAGCACCACGTCCGCGTGCGCCTTCGCGACCCCGGCGGCGATGGTCCCCACCCCGACCTCGGCGACGAGCTTCACCGAGACCCGCGCGCGATGGTTCGCGTTCTTGAGATCGTGGATGAGCTGCGCGAGGTCCTCGATCGAGTAGATGTCGTGGTGCGGCGGGGGGCTGATGAGCCCGACGCCGGGCGTCGCGTGGCGCGTCTTCGCGATCCATGGGTACACCTTCGAGCCGGGCAGCTGCCCGCCCTCGCCCGGCTTCGCCCCCTGCGCCATCTTGATCTGCAGCTCGCGGGCGTTCACGAGGTACTCGCTCGTCACCCCGAAGCGGCCCGAGGCGACCTGCTTGATCGCCGAGTTCTTCGAGTCGCCGTTCTCCTCTTTCAGGTAGCGCGCCGGGTCCTCGCCGCCCTCGCCGGTGTTCGACTTGCCGCCGATCCGGTTCATGGCGACGGCGAGCGACTCGTGCGCCTCCTTCGAGATGGAGCCGTAGCTCATCGCGCCGGTCTTGAAGCGGCGCACGATCGACTCGACCGGCTCGACCTCGTCGATCGAGACGGGCCTCATCCCCGGGATGAGGTCCATGAGGCCGCGCAGCGTGCAGAGGTTCTTCGACTGCTTGTCGACGAGCGCCGTGTACTCCTTGAAGAGCTCGTAGCTGCCGGTGCGGCAGGCGTACTGGAGCTTGTGGATCGTCTCCGGGTTGAAGAGGTGGTACTCGCCGGTCGAGCGGTACTTGTACTGCCCGCCCGCGGGCAGGCTCGTGTGGACGATCGGGCGCTTCGGCGGGAAGCCGCGCTCGTTCCGGAGCCGCGCCTCCTTCGCGACGACGTCGATGCCGACGCCGCCGACGCGGGTGGCGGTCCAGGTGAAGTACTCGTCGATGAAGTCCTGGTTCAGCCCGATCGCCTCGAACACCTGGGCGCCGTGGTAGCTCTGGACCGTCGAGATCCCCATCTTGGAGATCACCTTCACGATCCCCTTGTTCACCGCCTTCACGTACTTCTTCTCGGCGTCCTCCGCGGAGCCGGGGATGAGCCCCAGGTTCACCTGGTCGTGGATCGTCTCGAAGGTGAGGTACGGGTTCACCGCCGACGCGCCGTAGCCGACGAGCAGCGCGAAGTGGTGCACCTCCCGCGGCTCGCCCGACTCGAGGACGAGGCCGATGCGCGTCCGCGTCCCCTCGCGGATCAGGTGGTGGTGCACCGCCGCGACGGCGAGGAGCGACGGGATGGGCGCGTCGTCCGCGTCGTGCCCGCGGTCGGAGAGGATGATGACGTTGTAACCCTCCGCGATGCACTCGGAGGCCTTGAAGCGAAGGTCCTCGAGGGCTTTGCGCAGCGCGGCCCCGCCACCGCTCGCCCGGAACAGGATCGGCAGGGTGATCGCCTCGAGACCGCGGGACGCCTGACCGCCGTCGCAGCCGCGGATCTTCTCGAGCTCCTCGTTGCGGAGCACCGGCGTCGGCAGCGAGAGCTGGCGGCAGGACTCGGGGGCGGGCTCGAGGAGGTTCCCCTCCGGCCCGACCGCCGTCTCGATCGCCATGATGATCTCTTCGCGGATCGCGTCGACCGGCGGGTTCGTCACCTGCGCGAAGAGCTGCTTGAAGTAGGCGAAGAGCGGCTGCGGCTTCTCCGAGAGGACGGCGAGCGGGGTGTCGGTGCCCATCGACCCGAGCGGCTCGGTGCCGTCGGTCGCCATGGGCGTGATGAGGAGCTTCACGTCCTCCTCGGTGTAGCCGAAGACCTCCTGGCGCCGGAGCACGGTCTCGTGATCGGGCTCGTGGACGAGGGGCGGCTTGCCGAGGTGGCGCAGCGGCACCGAGTAGCGCTCGAGCCACTCGCGGTACGGGTGCTGCTTCGCGATCCGCTCCTTCAGGTCGTCGTCCGAGACGATCCGGCCCTCCGACGTGTCGACGAGGAACATCCGACCCGGCTGCAGCCGGCCCTTGTGCTGCACCTGCTCGGGCGGGATGTCGAGGACGCCGACCTCCGAGGCCATGACGACGAGCCCGTCCTTCGTCACGTAGTAGCGCGAGGGCCGGAGGCCGTTGCGGTCGAGCACCGCGCCGACGCGGATACCGTCGGTGAACGCGATCGAGGCCGGCCCGTCCCAGGGCTCCATGATGCAGGAGTGGAACTCGTAGAACGCCTTCTTCGCGGCGCTCATCGACTCGTGCCGGTTCCACGGCTCTGGCACCATCATCATCATCGCGTGCGGCAGCTCGCGGCCGGCGAGGGTGAGCAGCTCGAGGACGTTGTCGAACATCCCCGAGTCGGAGCCCTCGTTGTCGACGACGGTGAGGATCTTCTGGAGGTCGTCTCCGAAGAGCGACGACCTCATCATCGACTGGCGCGCGTGCATCCAGTTCACGTTGCCGCGCAGCGTGTTGATCTCGCCGTTGTGCGAGATGTAGCGGTACGGGTGGGCGCGCGACCACGACGGGAACGTGTTCGTCGAGAAGCGCGAGTGCACCATCCCGATCGCCGAGACGATCTGGGGGCTCGAGAGGTCGAGGTAGAAGGCGCGCAGCTGAGGCGCGTTCAGCATCCCCTTGTAGACGACGGTCTTGTACGAGAGCGACGGCACGTAGAAGTGCGTGCGCCCCGGGATCGCCGAGCGCGAGACCTTCTTCTCGACGAGGCGGCGGATGACGTAGAGCTTCCGCTCGAAGCTCATCGCGTCGGGGCAGTTCGTGCCGCGGCCGACGAAGATCTGGCGGATCACCGGCTGCGAAGCCTTCGCCGTCGGGCCGAGGGTCGAGTTCTCGGTCGGGACGTCGCGCCAGCCGAGGAGCGTCTGCCCCTCCTCCCGCACGACGTCCTCGAAGATCTTGACGCAGGCCGCCCGACCCGCGTCGTGCGTCGGCAGGAACACCATGCCCACCGCCCAGTGGCCGGGCTTCTGCGGCAGCGTGAACCCGACCTTCTCGGCCTCGGCGCGCAGGAACGCGTGCGGAGTCTGCAAGAGGATGCCCGCGCCGTCGCCGGTGTTCTTCTCGGCGCCGACCGCGCCGCGATGCTCGAGGTTCACGAGCACCGTCAGCGCCTTCGCGACGATGTCGTGGGAGGCGCGGCCCTTCACGTCGGCGACGAAGCCGAAACCGCACGCGTCGTGCTCGTGCTGGGGGTCGTACAGCCCCTGCCTCTCCGGATAGCCAGTCTCGATCATCGGATGTGTCGTCCTTCGCTGCCTGCACCGCTCCCCGGGCGTCGCCGGGAGGTCTCGCGCGAGAGGTCGGGAGAAAGGCCTTCCGCTGCGCCGCCAGGCCGGCGACCGCCGGGCCCTCGCGCCCCGCGCCCGGGTGCCTGTGGGCGCGTGCACCACTCATCGAACATGGAAGGGTCAGTTTCCACGAACGAACCCAGCGAGGTCAAGGCCCGAACACTGCGCGCCTTTTGAGCTCCGCGCCTGCTCGGCCGCCAGCTCTCGCGACCCACCGATCGCCTCCCCTCCCCGGCAAGCGCCGGAACCGCCTCCTAGCGGGCGGGACCCCCGCGCGCATGCTCGTCATCGAGCCGGGTGGCAGGTCTCGCGACGCGAGGCGTCGCGCCCGTGACGCGGATCACGCTCCGCAACCCGCCGCGGCCCCGCGGGTTCGAGGAGGCGAGGGGCGAGACACCTCCCCGGCCCCCGAGGAGAAGGACACATGACGATCACGACGAGCACGGCGCGCATCGCCGCGGGCGCCCTCGCCTTCGCGCTCTCGGCCTGCGGCGCGAGTGACAAGACGGACCCATACCTCGACGCCATCCCGGACGCCGCGGCGCTCACGATCGACGCGCAGGCCGCCGCGCCGGCCGCCGCCGCGATCGACCCGGCGCCGGTCTCGAGCCTCCAGAACGACCTCGCGGTCGTCCACGAGAAGGCCGAGGCGATGAACGCGGCGCTCCGCGACGTCTTCGCGCGGCTCGAGGAGCTCACCGCGACGGGAGGCCGCGAGATGCCGAACGGCGTGAAGATGTGGGGCCCGGCGATCCGCTGCGTGCAGAAGGACGGCGCGGGCGCGTGTGTCGCGAATGGCGAGGCGAGCCTGCGCCTCATCGTGAGGCGGTACACGGACCACGCCGCGGATTTCGCCGTGCAGGCGCGCGACGCAGCGTCCGTCGACGAGGGCGACTTCAAGGCCGTCCTCGCGGGTTACCTCATCCGTGGCGAGGTGGCGCGGCGCGGCGCCGGGAAGCTCTGGGTGAACTTCCAGAACCTGAAGGGCGCCGCCCCGGGCTTCCTCGGTCAGGGCTACCTCGCGGCAGGCTTCGCTGCCGGCCCGGTCGCGAAGGCGGTGACCTACCGGATGTTGACCTTCACGCGCGACCCGGCGCTCCACGCCCCGGTCACCGCCGCGTTCGCCGCCTGGAAGAACGCCGCCGGCCTCGTGCGCGCGCGGGTCGCCGACTTCGCCGACCTCGACAAGTCCGGGGCGGCGCTCGAGCTCGGCTTCTGGCGCGCGGTCTGGGCGCCCCTCGCGGGCGGCCGCGCCTTCACGGTCGTCACGGACTGGAACGACCGCGGGACGCCGACGGGCGACGTGCCGGCCGGCAAGTACTGGTTCGCGCGCGCCTGCTACGCCCCCGGCCAGACGGCGCCCGAGTACAAGGAGTGGTTCCTGTGCGACAGGCTCGCGAGCGGGCTGCCGAACCCGCCGGTCGCGTGCGTCGTCGCGAACGCCGGCGCCGGCGCGAAGGAGCCCGGCGTCGGCAGCGACGCGATCACCACCTGGCAGGAGACGAGCTGCTTCTGGGATCCGGCGCAGCACGGCGGCTCGCCCGAGCCGGAAGGGCTGCGTCCGCCGGGCATGGCGCCGCTCGACCACGCGGACGACGATCGCGACGAGGACGGCGAGGCGAACGTGGGCCTCATGCCGGAGCCCTGCCCGACGACGGTGTCGACCGTGAGCCCCGACACCCGGCCGCCCGGGATGATGTAGCAGCGGCGCTTCAGCCGTGAGAGAACGGACCCGGCGTGCGCCCCTCCTCGGGAAGGGCGCCGCCGGGCCGCTCGTTGTAGAGGGCGCTGCGCCGGAGGATTCTCCCCGCGCGCAGCGTTTGCGCGATCCAGGGCAACATCGCTTTTCCTGCGGGGTTCAGCAACGCTGGCGGGGGCGAGTTGTCCCAGATCACGCGGATTTACCCGCGCCGATGGGGGCATGGAGTTTGCTCCCCGCCCCGCGGAACGGAGGTCACACTCGTGAATTCGACTGCTTCGCCCGCCGCCGAGGCCCTGCCCGCGCCGGCCGTCCCGTCGGTCGCCGAGCGCGAGGTTCGCCTCACCAGCTACCTCGTGGTGGGCGCGCTCCTTGCCGGGATGATCCTGCAGGTCTGGGTCCCCCCGGGAGGCCTGACGCTCGTCGCGGCCGCGTTCCTCGCGAGCCTCGTCGTCCTCACGCTCGGCTTCGTCGCGAAGGGTCGCCTGCGCGACACCATCGCCGGCTTCCGCTTCATCGCGACCCTGCTCTTCGTGCTCGCGCTGATGGCGATGCTCGGCACGCTCATCCTGCAGATGAAGCCCGCGACCTTCTACCTCACGCGCTACGGCGTCGTCGGCCGGCTCATCGTGGCGCTGCGCCTCGACGACATCTTCCACGGCGTGCCGTTCGCGCTGCTCATGGCGCTCTTCGGCGCGTCCGTGATGGCCTCGGCGACGCGGCGCTTCCCCGTGAAGCTGCGGAACGCAGGCTTCTTCATCACCCACGTCGGGCTCATGACCTCGCTCGCGGGCGCCGCGGCCTCCGCGACGCTCGCGCTCCGCGGCCGCATCGACCTGCACGCGGGCGGCGAGATCGCCTCGCAGGTGCGCCTCGGGAAGGCGAACCAGCCGACCGGCGAGCTCGCCGCGCTTGGCTTCGACCTGCGGCTCGACCGGTTCGAGGCGCCCTCGTACGAGTCCGAGTTCCGCGTCGGCTACTACGAGCAGACCGAGATCACCGACGAGCGCGGGACGCGCCCGCACTGGAAGCTCAAGGCGAGCTTCGATCCCGACCTCTCGAAGCACCGGCTCCCGGGCGGCGACTCGTTCCAGCTGAAGGGCATCTACCCCGACTTCCGCCCGGTCCCGAACCCCACGACGCAGCAGGTGGGCTACGGCACCGCGTCGCAGCAGTGGCGGAACCCGGCGATCGCGATCGAGGTCCACGGCGAGGGCGTGGCGAAGGAGCAGCTCATGATGGCGTCGCGGCGGGCCGCGGCGTACCTCACCCCCACCCGCGCGCTCCTCTTCGAGAAGCGGGCCGAGGAGAAGCGGGCGTACATCTCGCACGTCACGGCGCTCGGGGGCGGCGAGGCGATCCAGCGCGTCGTCTCGGTGAACGAGCCGTTCACGCACAACGGCTGGACGCTCTACCAGGTGAACTACAACCCCGAGGACCCGACCTACTCCGGGCTCGAGGCGGTCTACGACCCGGGCGTCTTCTGGGTCTTCACCGGCTTCGCGCTCATCTGTCTCGGGGTCTTCTTCATGTTCTACGTCGAGCCGCGCCTCAAGAAGTCGGCGAAGGCCCCCGCCGCCGCCGCGGCCTGATCGAGGAGAGAACCGAACATGCTCCAGTACGTCCTCGCCGAGCACCCGTTCTTCGTCGCGACCGGCGCGCTCTACGCCGCCTCGGTCGCGTTCTACGCCGCCGCCTGGAGCTCCACGAAGCAGCTCGTCGGCCGCGCCGCGACCGCGTTCATGGTGGCGGCGCTCGCCCTGAACGTCGCGCTCATCGGGCAGCGCTGGGTCGAGGCGGGGCGCGCGCCGTTCAAGTCGCTCTTCGAGTCGCTCGTCTTCTTCGCGCTCTGCATCGCGCTCGTCTACGTCTTCTTCGAGTTCATCTACCGCACGCGCGTCTTCGGCGTGCCGGCGATGCTCCTGTCGTTCGGCTGCCTCGTCTACGCGCTCGCGAAGTGGGACGCGGAGATCGTGAAGCTGCCGCCGGCGCTGCAGTCGCCGTGGTTCGTCCCGCACGTGATGGTCTACTTCGTCGGCTACGCGGCGGTGACGATCGCCTTCGTGCTCGCGGCGATCCAGCTCCTCGCGCCGCGCCTAAAGGCCGTCCAGCGGCTGCTCACCATGAAGGCCGGCACGATCATGACCGGCAAGCCGCTCGACGTGGAGTCGATGTCCTACGAGCTCGTCCGCTTCGGGTTCGCGCTCCTCACGATCGGGCTCCTCGTCGGCTCGGTCTGGGCGAAGAGCGCCTGGGGCGACTTCTGGGTGTGGGATCCGAAGGAGAACTGGTCGCTCGTCACCTGGCTCATCTACGGCGGCTACCTGCACCTGCGGCGGGTCCGCGGCTGGCGCGGCGAGAAGGGCGCGTGGCTCCTCATCATCGGCTTCGCGGTCGTGATGTTCACGTATCTCGGCATGCACCTCCTCCCGACCGCGGAGGAGAGCGCGCACGTGTACTCGGGGGAGTAGCGGTCCCTAGTACTACTCGGTCACTTCTGCGAGCCCCGCCCCTACTTCTGGAGCTCCGGGAGCTCGTCCGCGTGCCGTCCTGAGCTGCCGCTGCGGTACTCCTTCAAGCGGTACTGGATCTTCCGGATGGAGACGCCGAGCACCTCGGCCGCGCGCGCGGTCGACCCGCCGCACTGGTCGAGCGTGCGGAGGATCGCCTCGCGCTCGATCTCGAAGAGCGTCGCGCCGGGGATGAGGGCGGAGGCGGTGCTCTCCTCCGGCCGCGCGCCGTGCAGCACCGGCGCGAGGTCCTCGGCGGTGATCTCGTGGCCGCGCGCCGACCCCACCGCGCGCTCCACGACGTTCGCGAGCTCGCGCACGTTGCCCGGCCAGTCGTAGGCGAAGAGCGCGGAGAGCGTGCCGGGTGTCACGCCCGTGATCTCCTTCTCCGCGACGCGCGCGAACACGTCGATGAAGTGCGAGACGAGCGCCGGGACGTCGCCCTTCCGCGCGCGGAGCGGCGGGAGCGAGACGGAGACGACGTTGAGCCGGTAGTAGAGGTCGTCGCGGAAGCGCCCGGCACGGACCTCCTCGGCGAGGTCGCGCATCGAGCCCGCAACGACGCGGACGTCGACGTGCACGGTCTCGCGCCCGCCGAGCCGCTCGAAGTCGCCCTGCTGCAGGACGCGAAGGACCTTCACCTGCACGGACGGCGGCATCCGCCCGACCTCGTGCAGGTAGAGCGTCCCGCCGTTCGCGAGCTCGAAGCGGCCGATCCGGCGCTCCTCCGCCTCGGCGAACGCGCCGCGCTCGTGGCCGAACAGCTCGGCCTCGAGCAGCGGCTCGGAGACGGCCGCGCAGTTCACCCGCACGAACGGACGGTCGCGCCGCGGCGACGCCTCGTGCAGCGCCTGCGCGACGTGGGCCTTCCCGGTCCCCGCCTCGCCGTGAAGGAGTACCGTCGCCTTGGTCGGCGCGACGCGCCTCACGACCTCGACGAGGGCGAGCAGCTCGGGCGCGGCGCCGACGATCGCGAGCCGCTTCCGGAGCGACTCCCGGAGCGCGAGGCGGTCCTTGCGGAGCAGCCTCTTGTCGAGCGCCTTCTCGAGCACCACGAGGACCTGGCCGGGATCGAGCGGCCGGACGACGAAGCTCTCCGCGCCCGCGCGCAGGGCGCCGACGGCGCTCTCGAGCCGGTCGGGGGCCGCCGCGACGACGATGGCCGCGTCCGACCTGAGCTCCCGCAGCCGCGCGACCATCGCGGTCGGCTCCACGTCGGGGAGCGCGGAGTCGACGAGCACCGCCGCGGGCTGGAAGCTCGGGACGAGCGCGAGCGCGCCCTCGCCGGAGGACGCCTCGACGGCGTCGAACCCGCTCTCGCACAACGCGGCACGCAGCGCCGCGCCGTCACGCGGGTTCGGATCGACGATCAGGATGCGTTCGCGCTTCATCTCCGGACGGGGCCGTTAGCAAGCGCCGTACCCGGGTTTCACGCATCGCGGCGTGCACGAATTGCGTGAGCTGCGGGTGCGCCGCGGGCCGGGCGCCCGCTGATTAGCGGCCAACCCGGCCCCTCGCCATGCCTTTTCGCCGCAGGCGGCCGAAAGAGCGCTCGGAGGCCAAACGCGTTGACTGCGCGTCGCATGAACTGCGGATCGTCCGCCTTCGCGGGGGTGCGCCTGGCTGCTCGGAGACGTGGCGCATCCCTTCGCGCACACGCCTGCGCAACCCTCGAGCTTGCGCGCCCACCCCGCCGAGCGTACGACCGCCGCATGGAACGGACCTGGCTCGATGGCCGGATCGCGCTCGTGCAGGGGGACATCACGCGGCTCGCGGTCGACGCCGTCGTGAACGCCGCGAACGCGTCGCTGCTCGGCGGCGGCGGCGTGGACGGCGCGATCCACCGCGCCGCCGGCCCGGAGCTCCTCGCCGAGTGCCGCGGCCTCGGCGGCGCTCGCACCGGCGAGGCGAAGATGACGCGGGGCTACCGCCTCCCGGCGCGGCACGTGATCCACGCGGTCGGGCCGGTCTGGCACGAGGGCGCCGCCGGGGAGGACGACGCGCTCGCGCGCTGCTACCGGGCCGCGCTGCGGCTCGCCGCCGACGCCGGCCTGCGCTCGATCGCGTTCCCCGCCATCTCGACCGGCGTCTACGCGTTCCCCGTGGAGCGGGCGACGCGGATCGCCGTCGGGGAGGTGCGGCGCGGGCTCGCGGCGGCGCCCGGGCTCGAGCGGGTGGTGTTCTGCTGCTTCTCCGCCGAGGACCGCGCGCTCTACGAGCGGATCCTCGACGCGCCGTAGCGACGGCGCAGGAGCGCCGCCGCGGCAAGGGCGAGCGCGGCGAGCCCTCCCGCGCGCGCGAGGAGGAGCCGCGCCGGCGCGCGCGGCCGGCGGCGGCGCGCCCACCGCTCGGCGTCCCGCGGGGGCGAGGGCTCCATCCCGAGCCGCATCGCCTCGGCGAGGTGGAGCGCGCGCCGGCCCGTCCCCTGAGCGATCTGCGTGCGGCACGAGAAGCCGTCGGCGAGTAGGAGCGCGTCCGCCGGTGCGCGGTGGATCGCCGGGAAGAGCCCGAGCTCGCCCGTGCGCTGGGACACCTCGTAGCGTGCCCCCGCCTCGAAGCCGAACGACCCCGCCATCCCGCAGCAGCCGGTCTCCGGGTCCTTCGCGTCGAGACCGAGGCGGCGCAGGACCCGCTTCTCGGCCTCGTCGCCGAGCACCGCGTGCTGGTGGCAGTGGATCTGGACGAGCGCCTCGCGGGGAAGGCGGCCGAGCGGGAAGCCCGCGTCCTCGTCCACCACCTCGGCGAGGACCTTCGCGCTCCGGGCGAGCGCCTCGGCCCGGGGATCATCCGCGAGCAGGTTCGGCAGCTCGTCGCGGAGGACGGCGGCGCAGCTCGGCTCGAGGAAGACGACCGGAGTCCCGGCGGCGATCGCCGGCGAGAGGACGTCGAGGTCCCGCTCGAGGAGGCGCCGCGCGAGCCCGAGCATCCCGTGATCATAGAGCGGGCGGCCGCAGCAGATCCGGCGAGAGGGGAGCTCGATCGCGTACCCTGCCCGCTCGAGCGCCTCCACGGCCGCGATCCCGACCTCCGGGTGGAAGAAGTCGGTGAACGTGTCCGGGAAGAGCAGGAGCCGCTTGCCGCCGGCGGTCTGCGGCGCGGGCGCGCGCGCGCCGAACCAGCGGCGGAAGGTGATGGGCGCGAAGCGCGGGATCCGGCGGCGCGGCGCGATACCGGCGGCGGCCTTCAGCACGGCCGAGACGCCGGGCGTCGCGGCGGCGAGGTTCACGAGCCCGGGGGCGAGGGCCGCGGCGCGCGCCCACCACATGACGAGCCCCATCGCGTAGGCCGCCCGGGGGCGGAGGCGGCCCGCGTAGTAGTGGGAGAGGAACTCGGCCTTGTAGGTGGCCATGTCCACGTTCATGGGGCAGTCGCTCTTGCAGCCCTTGCACGCGAGGCAGAGGTCGAGCGCCTCCTTCACCTCCTGCGAGCGCCAGCCGTCACGCAGCGGGTCGCCCGTCATCATCTCGAACAGGAGCCGGGCGCGCCCGCGGGTCGAGTGCATCTCCTCCCGCGTCGCCCGGTAGCTCGGGCACATGACGCCGCCGTGCTCGCGGCGGCACGCCCCCACCCCCACGCAGCGCGCCGCGACGCGGCCGAACGAGCCGCCGTCGTCCGCGTACCGGAAGGCGGTCCGCGGCCGCACCTCGACGTAGCCCTCGCCGAGCCGGAGGTTCTCGTCGAGGCGGTACGGGTCCACCTTCTTGCCCGGGTTCATCTTCCAGTCCGGGTCCCAGATCCGCTTGTACTCGCGGAACGCCTCGACGAGCTCCTCCCCGAACATCTTGTGGAGCAGCTCCGCCCGCGACTGCCCGTCCCCGTGCTCGCCGGAGAGCGAGCCGCCGAACGACACGACGAGGTCCGCGGCTTGCTCGATGAACTCGCGGTAGCGCTCGACGCCGCGGCGCGTGGCGAGATCGAAGGTGATGCGGGTGTGGACGCAGCCCTGCCCGAAGTGGCCGTAGAGCGCCCCGCGGTAGCCGAACGCGTCGTAGAGCCCCTTCAGCGATCTCAGGTAGCCGCCGAGCCGCTCCGGCGCGACCGCGGAGTCCTCCCACCCCTCCCACGTGTCGGGCTCGCCCGGGACGCGCGCGGTGGCCCCGAGCGCGGACTCGCGCACCTTCCAGACGATCGCCTCCTCCCGCGCGTCGCCGAACAGCTTCATGTGCGGGGCGCCCGGGCGGCGCGAGAGCGCCTTCATGCAGCGCCTCGCGCTCGCCTCGGCCTCGCGGCGATCGGCGCCGCCGAACTCGACGAGGAGCCACCCGCGCCCGTCGGGCAGGAGCTTCAGCCGCTCCGGATGGAGCCGCTTCTTCTTCATGTCCTCGACGAGCCGCTCGTCGATCCCCTCGAGGCCGATCGGGCCGAACGCGCGGAGCTCCGGGACCTCGTCGGCGGCGGCGAAGACGTCGGGGTAGCCGAGGACGAGCAGGGCGCGGCCGGGCGGGCTCGGCACGAGCCGGACCTCCGCCTGCAGGATCGTGACGAGCGTCCCCTCGCTGCCGACGAGCGCCCGCGCGACGTCGAAGCCCTTCTCCGGGAGGAGCTCGTCGAGGTTGTAGCCGGAGACGCGGCGCGGGATCTTCGGATAGCGGGCACGGACGAGCTCGCCGTACCGGTCGCGCAGCTCGGCGAGCCGGCGGTAGATGTCGCCGCGGCGGCCTCCGCCCTGCACGATCTCCTCGCGCTCCCCCTCCGGCGTCGGGCCGACCCACAGCCGCGTCCCGTCATAGGTGAGGACCTCGAGGCGCCGCACGTTCTCGGCGGTGCGACCCGCCATCATCGAGTGCACGCCGCAGGAGTCGTTACCGATCATCCCGCCGAGCGTGCAGTGGGTGTGTGTCGCGGGATCGGGGCCGAAGGTGAGGTGGTGGCGCTCGGCCGCGTCGCGCAGGGTGTCGAGGACGCAGCCGGGCTCGACGCGCGCGGTGCGCGCCGCGGGGTCGAGGGCGAGGACGTGGTGCAGGTACTTCGAGAAGTCGAGGACCACCGCGACGTTGCAGCACTGGCCGGCGAGGCTCGTGCCGCCGCCGCGGGAGAGGATCGGGGCGCCGTGGGTACGGCAGAGGGCGAGCGTCGCGGCGACGTCGCCCACCGAGCGCGGCACGACCACGCCGATCGGCACCTGCCGGTAGTTCGAGCCGTCGGTCGCGTACAGCGCGCGCGAGCCGTCGTCGAACCGGACCTCGCCCTCGATCGACGCGCGCAGGTCTGCCTCGAGCGCCCGCGTCGCCGCGGCCGAGAACGGGCGCTGCTCGCCCCACGGCTCGGCCTCGCGCCGGAGCCGCTCCACCGGATCCGACGACGGCCCGATGCCCGGGATGACGACGCGCCCGTTCTCCACGTGATCCATGGTCGCCCCCGGACCTCGGCCCGACTCGCCCCGCCAGGACCTCACCCGACCGCGTACCGCTCCGCGTCCTCCTGCCGGAGCTCGATCCCGAGCCCGGGGCGCGAGAGATCCGGCGCGAGGAGCCCGTCCTGCGGCCGCGGCGCCCCGTCGAGGAGCAGCCGCTCGAGCCGGACGTGGTCGTGGAACCACTCGAGGTGGATGCCGGTCGGGGCCGCGCACATGAGCGCCGCGTGGAGCGACGGGGCGCAGTGCGACGAGAGCGGCGCGGCGAACGCTGCCGCCACCGCCGCCGCGCAGAGAAAGCCCGTTGGACCGCCGCAACGGGTCGCGTCCGCCTGGAGCACGTCGACCGCGCCGGCCTCGAGCATCCGCCTGAAGTAGCCGGCGTCGTGGCCGTACTCGCCCGCCGCGACGTCCATCCCGGGCGGCGCACGGTCGCGGACGACCCGCAGGCCCGCGAGGTCGTCGGACGGGACCGGCTCCTCGAGCCAGGTGACGCCCTGATCCGCGAGCCGCGCCGCCGTGGCGAGCGCCTGCTTGCGCCCGAACGCGCCGTTCGCGTCGACGAAGAGCCCCGCGCCGCCGATCGCCTCCCGCGCCGCGCGCACGCGCGCGTCGTCGGCGCGCGCGTCGCGCCCGATCTTCATCTTCACCGCCGCCATGCCCTCCGCGGCCCACGCCCCGAGCTGCTCCGCGACCTGCCGCGGCCCGAGCGTGCAGAAGCCGCCGCTCCCGTAGACCGGGATTGCCGGCCGGACGCGGCCGAGCAGGACCGCGAGCGGCAGCTCGAGCAGGCGTCCCTTCAGGTCCCACAGCGCGGCGTCCACCGCGGAGAGCGCCATCCCCGCCACCCCCGGCCGCCCGACGTTGCGGACCGCACGCGCCATCGCGAGGTGCGCCGCCGGCGGATCGAGCGCGTCCGCGCCGCGCACCGCCTCCTGGAGGACTCCCGTCGCGATCCGGGCGGCCGCCGCGTCGGCGTAGGTGTAGCCGAAGCCGCGCTGCCCGGCGCCCTCGACCCAGACGCCGACGAGCGTGGTCGAGTCCCAGTCGAGCGTGCCGTCCGACTCGGGCCCCTCCGTCGGGACGCGGTACGCGCCCGCCGCGATCCGCTCGATCGTTGCCGCGGGGCGCGCCACGCTCACCTCCGGTGGGGCAAGTAGCTCTCGATCGCGTCGCGCCAGGAGCGCACGATCATCGCGCCGCGATCCGGATCGCCCTTCAGGATCGAGGAGACGTAGTGGCGCGCCTGCTCGAACGTGATGTGGGGCGGGAGCGGCGGGACGCTCGGATCGGTCCGCGCCTGGATGAGGCAGGGGCGCGCCTCCCGGAAGGCGCGGTCCCAGGCCGGACCGATCTCCTCCGGGCGCTCGATCTTGATCGCCGCGAGGCCGAGCGAGGCGGCGAACGCCGCGTAATCGACCGCCGGGAGGTCCTGCGACGCCTCGAGCTTCGGATCGCCCTCCATCGCCCGCTGCTCCCACGTCACCTGGTTGAGGTCGCGGTTGTCGAGGACGAGCACGACGAGGCGCGGGTCCTTCCATTCCTTCCAGTACTTCGAGATGGTGATGAGCTCCGCCATGCCGTTCATCTGCATGGCGCCGTCGCCGGCCAGCGCGACGACCACCCGGTCCGGGAAGGCGAACTTCGCCGCGACCGAGTACGGCACCGCCGGCCCCATGGTGGCGAGGTTCCCGGAGAGCGAGGCCATCATGCCCTCGCGGAGCTTGACATCGCGGGCGTACCAGTTCGCCGACGAGCCGGAGTCCGCGGTGAGGATCGCCCGGTCCGGCAGGCGCGACGACAGCTCCCAGAACACCCGCTGCGGGTTCACCGGATCGGCCGGGTTCATCGCGCGCGCCTCGAGCACCTTCCACCAGCGCCGGACGTCGCTCTCGATCTTCTCGCGCCAGGTCGTGTCGTCCTTGCGCCGGAGCAGCGGCCGGAGCGCCCGCAGGGTCTCGGCCGCGTCGCCGACCAGCGCCACCTCCATCGGATAGCGGATGGAGAGGAGCCGCCCGTCGAGATCGATCTGGACGCCGCGGGCCTGCCCCTCCTTCGGGAGGAACTCGGGGTAAGGGAAGCTCGATCCGACGACGAGGAGCGTGTCGCACTCGTTCATGAGCGTCCACGACGGCTTCGTGCCGAGGAGCCCGATCGATCCCGTCACCCACGGCCGATCGTCCGGGAGGACCGCCTTTCCGAGGAGCGCCTTCGCGACCCCCGCGCCGAGCACCTCCGCCACCTCGGTGACCTCCCTCGCGGCGCCGAGCGCGCCCGCCCCGACGAGCATCGCCACGCGCCGCCCGGCGTTCAGCACGTCCGCGGCGCGGCGCAGGTCCAGCTCTGCGGGGACGACCCGCGGCGCCGACCAGCCGACCCCGCTGTGGATCGTGGCGTGGGCGTGGGGCGGCGTCTCGAGCTCGAGCTCCTGCACGTCGTTGGGGACGACGAGCGTGGTGACGGTCCGCTCGGCGAGGGCGATCCGGACGGCCCGGTCCACGAGGTGGCGGGCCTGCGCCGGCACCATCAGCGTCTGGACGTACTCCCGGGAGACGTCCTTGAAGAGGTTCGGGAGGTCCACCTCCTGCTGATAGTCGCCGCCCATCGCCGCCCGGGCGGTCTGCCCCACGATCGCGACCACCGGCTGGTGGTCCATCCGCGCGTCGTAGAGGCCGTTCAGCAGGTGGATCGCGCCCGGGCCCGAGGTCGCCATGCAGACGCCGACCTCGCCCGTGAACTTCGCGTGCGCGCAGGCCATGAACGCGGCCATCTCCTCGTGCCGCACCTGAACGAAATCGAGCTCCTCGACCGCGTGGAAGCCCGCGAAGATGCCGTTGATGCCGTCGCCCGGGTACCCGTAGACGCGGCGGACACCCCACTGCACGAGGCGCCTCAGAATGAACTCCCCGACCTTCACGTCCCCTCCCCCGGCCACGGCGGCGCACGCGCTACGAGGCCTTCAGCGCGCTGGCGGTCTCGGGGGCAACTTGTGAACGGCGGCGCACCGCTGCGAGGCGCGCTGGTCGGGTCAGCGGCGCTCGCCGAGCGAGCGCGACGGCGGCTCGTCCGCGCCCCCGGCCGGCAGCGCGCCCTCGGAGCCCGGCGGATTCGCGAGCGGGAACCGGGTCGCGTTGTCGAGGAGCGTCAGCCCGACGAGCAGGGCGACGAACACGAGCGACGTGACGAATACCAGCCGGTTGGGGCCCGACTGGTCCCACAGGTGCATGAAGAAGAGCGCGACGAGCGTCCCCTTCGCCGCCGCGATGGTGAGCGCGACGACGACCCCCCAGCCGCCGGGGATGTGTAGCCGCGAGAGGCCGAAGGTGAGGAACGTCAGCGCGACGAGCGCGATCCAGACCGCCGCGTACCGGCCCACGTGCGAGTGGCCGTGCGCGCCGGAGGTGGCGTCCGCGTTCGAGGCGTTCGGGTCGGCCATGGGGCTCGGGCTCCTCGGGTCAGATGAGGTAGATGAGCGGGAAGACGAAGATCCAGATGAGATCCACGAGGTGCCAGTAGAGCCCCGCGAGCTCGACCGGCACGTGGTAGCCGGCGCTGAAGGCGCCGCGCCCCGCGCGCACGCCGATGACGGAGAGCACGGTCATCCCGATGAGGACGTGGATTCCGTGCAGGCCGGTGATGAGGAAGTACAGCGAGAAGAAGAGGGACGCGCCGGGCCCCCGCACCTCCGCGTACGTGTAGTAGCGGCCGGGGAGCTGCCCCTCCTGGAAGTGGTGGCTGTACTCGACCGCCTTGAAGCCGAGGAAGACGAGGGCAAGCAGCACCGAGAGGCCGAAGAAGATCATCGTCCCGCGGCCGTCTCCCTTCGTCGCGCGGTGGAGCCCCATCGCCACCGTGAACGAGCTCGTCACGAGCACGAGGGTGTTCACGACCCCGATCCAGGTCTCGATGTGCCGGCTCGCCTCGGCGAACGCGTCGGCGAAGAGGAAGCGGTACACGCCGTACGCCGCGAAGAGCGCGGTGAAGAGGAGCACCTCCGTCGCGAGGAAGAGCCACATCCCGAGCCGGGCCGCGTGGGCCTGCTTCTCGAGGCTCTCGAAGTGGTGCGCGAGGGGCGAGGCGGTCGCTTCAGCTCGCATGCGTCGGCTCCCCTCGCACGGGCGCCGGCTCGCCCGCGTCGTCGTACTCGTGCGGCCCGCGCGTGAAGACCGGGGTCTCCTCGAAGTTCTCCGGAGGCGGCGGCGTCGCCGACTCCCACTCGTACCCGCGCGACCGCCACGGGTTGTGGCCGGACGCCGGCCCCCAGCGGAGCGAGACGAGCATGTAGACGAGAATGAGGAGCAACCCGGCCGCGAGCACCGACGCGCCCGCGGTCGAGGCGACGTTCAGCGGCCAGAAGCGCTCCGGGTAGGAGAAGTAGCGGCGAGGCATCCCCTCGTTCCCGAGCAGGAACTGCGGGATGAAGGTGAAGTTGAAGCCGAGGATGACGAGCACCGCCCCGACGAGCCCCCAGCCCTCGGGGTACATGCGGCCCGTCATCTTCGGGAACCAGTAGTGAAGCGCGGCGAGGAACGCCATCATCACGCCCCCCACCATGATGAAGTGGAAGTGCGCGACGACGAAGTAGGTGTCCTGCCAGTGGATGTCGAGCGACACCGTCGCGAGCGCGATGCCCGTCATCCCGCCGAACACGAGGAAGAAGAGGAACCCGACGAAGTACGCGAACGGCGTCTTGAACGAGATGGACCCCTTGTACAGCGTCGCCGTCCAGTTGAAGACCTTGATGGCCGTGAAGATGCCCACGAACATCGAGAGGATGCCGAAGATGCCGGAGTCCCACGGCGACTGGCCGGACGTGAAGAGGTGGTGGCCCCACGTGAAGAAACCGACGAACGCGATGCCGAGCGAGGAGTAGGCGACCGCCTTGTAGCCGAAGATGTTCTTGTGGCTGAAGGCGCAGACGACCTCGGAGATCACCGCCATCCCGGGGAGCACCATGATGTAGACGGCGGGGTGCGAGTAGAACCAGAAGAAGTGCTGGAACAGCACCGGGTCGCCGCCGCGCGCCGGATCGAAGATCCCCCAGCCGAAGGTGTGCTCGACGAAGACGAGCAGCAGCGTCATCCCGAGCACGGGCGTCGCGAGGATCTGGATGACGCTCGTCGCGTAGATCGACCAGACGAAGAGCGGGATGCGGCCCCAGGTGATGCCGGGCGCGCGCATGGTGTGGGTGGTGACGATGAAGTTGAGGCCGGTGAGGATCGACGAGAACCCGAGGATGAAGGCGCCGAGCAGGATCGGCGCGACCTTCGTCACGGTCGTCGTCGAGTAGGGCGTGTAGAACGTCCAGCCGGTGTCCGCGCCGCCGTACAGCATGCCGCCGAGGGCGACGACCGCGCCGGCGAGGTACAGGTAGAAGCTCAGCAGGTTCAGCCTCGGGAACGCCACGTCCTTCGCGCCGAGCATGATCGGCAGGAGGAAGTTTCCGAAGCCGCTCGGGATGGCCGGGATCATGAACAGGAAGATCATGACCACGCCATGGAGCGTGAACATCCGGTTGTACGTCATCGCGTCCATGATCGTCGGGCCGGGCGTGAGCAGCTCGATCCGGATGAGGAGCGCGAAGACCCCGCCGATGAAGAGGGAGGCCGTCGTGGCGATGAGGAACATCACCCCGATCCGCTTGTGGTCCTGCGTGAGCAGCCAGGACCTGAGCCCGGTCGCCGGGGCGTTCAGGTAGGTCCGCGGCACGAGCGGCGCCTCACTTGCGGGGGATGGATTCATAAGCCGGGCCCTCCGACGGCCCGGAGCGGACCGCTGCGCTGCCGAGGGACTTCATGTACTCGAGGATCGCGGCGATCTCCGGCGGCGACAGCTTCCCCTGGAACGTCGGCATGACGTTCTGGTAGCCGGCGACGACGTCCGCGGAGGGATCCATGATCGACTTCGTGAGGTATCCCTCGTCCGCGACGACGGTCCTGCCGCCCTGCAGCCGCTCCGTCTTGCCGTAGAGGTCCGCCCAGGTCGGGCCGATGTGGCGCGTGCCGTCCACGCTGTGGCACTTGAGGCAGCCCTGCTCGGCGGCGATGCGGCGCCCCTCCTCGATGAGGCTCGACCCGGGCCGCACCCCCTCGCCCGGCACCGGCGCAGCGTCCACCGCGAGCGCGAGGCCGCGCCGCTGCTGCGCCACCCAGTCGTCGAACTCGGCGGCCGGCATCACGACGAGCTCCCCGAGCATCGACGAGTGGCCGAGCCCGCAGTACTCGGCGCAGAAGATCTCGTACCGGCCCGGCCGCTCCGCGGTGAACCAGGTCTGCGTGTAGCGCCCGGGGAGCGCGTCCTGCTTCACCCGCAGCGCCGGGACGTAGAAGGAGTGGATGACGTCGCGCGAAGTGATGAGGAGGCGCACCGGGCGGCCGGCCGGGACGCGCAGCGAGTCGAGCGAGCTCGGGCCGCCCGGGTACGCGAACTTCCACATCCACTTCTTGCCCTGGACGTAGACGTCCATCGCGCCCTGCGGCGGGCGCTGGAGCTCGACGAACTGCGGGAACCCGATGGCGAACCAGAGGAGGAACAGGGAGAGCGGGACCGCGACGAAGAACACCTCGTGCACGAGGCGGGGGTGGACGGCCGGCGTGGGGTCCGTGTCCGAGCGGCGCCGGTACTTCACGAAGAAGAAGAGCGCCGTCGCGAACACGCCCGTCGCCGCGATCATTGTCGTCGTGATGACGAAAAAGTGGAGGTGGTCCACACGGCGCGCGTAGTCGCTCGCCTGTTCGGGCAGGAACAGCATTCTGCGGAGCAGGTCGTTCATGCCCTCGGCCTCCCCCTGGCGCGCCGCTCCCGCCAGACCATCCCCGCGATGAGCCCCGTGAGCGCGACGAGCACGGCGAGCGCGCCGGCGCGGACGACCCCGAGCGCGTACGGCTCGTACTTCCGCGAGGCGGGGTTGTAGCGGTAGCACGTGAGCAGGAACCGGTCGAAGCTCGTGCCGACCTTGCCATCCGCCGCCTCGACGAGCGCGAGCCGCAGGTCCTTCGGCGGGTACTCGATGCCGTACAGGTAGCGCGAGACCTTTCCGTCGGGCGTGAGGACGAAGATGGCGGCCATGTGCGCAAACTCGCCGGAGACCTCGTCCTTCTTGAAGTAGAAGCCGACCGCGTCGGCGATCCGGCGGGTCGCGTCGGCGGTGCCGACGAGGAAAGGCCAGTCGGAACCGGCGTCGGTGCGCCCCATCGACTGGAGGTACCCGCGCCGCCGCTCCGCGCCCTGGATCGGCTTCTCGTCCGGGTCGAAGGAGATCGTGACCGCCTGGTAGTCCTTGCCGAGCACGAGCCCGTTCTCCCGCATCGCCTTCGCGGCGCCCGAGAGGATGAGCCCGCAGAGCATCGGGCAATCGTAGTAGACGAGCGCGAGCACGATCGGGTGTCGCCCGTCGAAGGCGCTCGCGAACCGGAACGGCCGGCCGGCGCCGTCCTCGAGCGTGACGTCGAGCGGCACCTGGTTCCCGAGCCGCTCCTCGATCCGCACGTCCTCGAGCGCGACGGGCGTCACGTCGGTCGGGCGCGGGCCCGCGGCCTGGTCCTTCGATCGCCAGAACTGGGCGTGGGCTGGCGTCGCGGCGGCGAGCGCGAGCGCGAGCGCGAGCCCGGCGGCGGTGGCGGCGGTGGCGGCGCGGCCCGCCCTCACGGCTGCGCCTCCGGCGTGGCGGGGGGCGGCGCGGACGCGCGGGGCCGGATGCCCTTCGCCGAGAGCTCCATCGCGCGACCGATCGGGAGGCGGACGATCCCCGCCTTCCGGTCGACCCAGCCGTACGATCCGAGGCGCTCCCGCTGCGCGTCGCGCTCGCGGGCGCCTCGCGCGGAGAGCTCGAAGAGCTGCTGCTCGACGAGCGCGACCTTGGACTGCCCGAACTCCGCCGGGACGGGGAGCGGCGGCCGATCGCCCTCCTTCACGCGCAGGTAGCCGATCGTCACCCACGAGGCGAGGAAGAACAGGACGAGCGCGCCGATCCCGACGGCGACGATGGGACCCGCCGCGATCCGGTCCACCTCGGACTTGACCCGGCCGTGCTCGTGCGCCTCGGCGGCGCGCTGGCTCTCGGCCGCGGGGCGGCTCTCGGGGCGGCTCTCGGTGCGGCGCTCGGTGCGGCGCTCGGTGCGGTGCTCGGTCATGGCGGCAGATACCTGAGCGAGTCGTCGAGGTACGGATCGCGGAGCGGCACCGCCGCCACCCCGCGCATCCGGAAGAGGGTGAAGGCGATCGCGATGCCTCCGACGCCGACGAAGGCGGTGAGGTCCCAGAGCGACGGTCGCGGCCCGCCCGCGTCGAGGTGCGGCATGATCACCCAGTAAAGGTCGATCCAGTGGACGACGAGCATCCAGACCGAGACGTACGCGAGCCGGCGCGGGTCGCGCTTCAGCGGCCGCGAGAGGAGCAGGAAGAACGGGACGAGGAACTGGAAGATCGCGAGGAACGCGCCGACCCATAGCCAGCCGCCCTCCGTCCGCAGGATGTACCAGGGCACCTCCTCCGGGATGTTCGCGATCCAGATGAGCATGAACTGCGAGAAGGCGACGTACGCCCAGAAGGCGACGAAGGCGAGGAGGAACTTCCCGAGCGAGTGGAAGTGCTCGGCGTTCATGTGCGCGCCGAACTGGGTCGGGTCGTCGCGCGTCGCCGCCCCCGCGACGATGGTGACCGCGAACGCGGCCATGAAGCTGCCCGCGAACCAGTACACGCCGAAGATCGTCGAGAAGAAGCGCGGGTCGAGCGACATCATCCAGTCGAACGCGGCGAACGTCATGGTGAGCGCGAGGAACGGCAGCGACCCCGCGCCGAGCCGCCGCTGCCAGCGGGTGAGGGTGACCCCGCCCTGCGCGTCCTGCCGGACCGACCAGGCGCGGAGCAGGTGCGCGACCCCGATCCAGACGACGAAGTACAGGACCGCGCGCGCCACGAAGAACGGGACGTTGAGGTAGGGGCGCTTGTGCTCGACGAGGTGGCGCACCTCGCCCTCGAGCGCGCCGAGGTCCACCCACGGGAAGAGGTGGCGCATCCCGGCGACGATCGGGAGGAAGAGGACGACGAAGATAGGCAGCGACGCGGGGACCGACTCGAGGAAGCGGCGGAGCACGACCGACCACTTCGCGCTCGAGGCGTGGAGCACGCCGAGCAGGATGAGCACGCCGAGCGCGATCCCCACCCAGTACACGAACGCGACGAGGTACGAGTAGAGGACGCGTCGCGGATCGCCGGTGAGGCCGCCGATGAGCGTGAGCGCGAGGCCGGCCGCGCCGATGGCGCCGGCGAGGTTCCGGGCGCGCGCGCCTCCATCCCACGGGCCGAGGTTCATCTGCCCTCCTGCTCGAGCTTGCCGCGGACGTCGGGCGGGACCTCGTCGATCGTGGCGTACTGGCTGAGCTGCAGCGCGCGCACGTAGGCGACGATCGCCCAGCGGTCCTCGACGGGGAGCTCCGCCGCGTATGACGGCATGAGGCCGAACCCCTCGGAGATCACCCGGAACACGTGGCCGTCCGGCACGTCGCGGAAGGCGTGGAGCGACGGTGGCCGCCGCAGCGACATGTTGATCGCGACCTGGCTCTCGCCGTCGCCGAGGAGTCCGTGGCACACCGCGCAGGTCACTTCGAAGCGGGCGCGGCCGCGCGCGAGCAGCTTCGCGTCGACCGCCAGCGGCGCGAAGGCGATCGCCTTGCCGTCCGGGCCGAGGCCGGTCCGCACCTCCTCCCGCGGCAGGACGCCGTGCGGGACGGTGCCGGGCGGCGGCATGCGCATCGCGAGCCCGTCCGGGTAGTACTCGCTCGGCTGGTAGGCCTTGTACTTCGGCTGCCGCTGCATCGGGTCGAGCCGCGGGCACGCGGTGAGCGCGAGCGCGAGCGGCAGGAGCGCGAGCCGGGTCCTCATGTCAGCGCTCCTCCGGGACCACCGAGACCATCCGGGCCCCGAGCCGGCGCAGGTCGGCGGCGACCGCGTCCGCCTCGGTCCGCCCCACCGCCGCCGAGAGCCAGAGCCCGTCGATCGACGCGGAGCGGAACGCCTCCACCTCGAACACCGGGTGGTGCACGCGCGGGAAGCGGAAGTACGCGAAGAGCAGGCCGAAGAAGATCGCGAGCGACGCGAACAGGACGCCGAGCTCGAAGGTGACCGGGATGAACGCGGGCGCGCTGTGCGGCGGCCGGTTGCCGACGTTGAGCGGCCAGTCCACACCCACGGTCCACCACTGGAGCACGTAGCCGGAGACGGCGCCGGTGACGCCGGCGACGAGCGTCAGGAGCGGCACGGTCGAGCGCGGGAGCCCGAGCGCCTCCTCGGCGCCGTGGACCGGGTACGGCGAGTAGAGGTCGAGCCCGCCGATCCCCTTCGCGCGCAGCGCGCGGGCGGCGTCGAGCAGCGCCGCCTCCTCCGCGAATTCCCCGAGGACGAAGCTCGTCATGCGCCCTCCGCGCCCGCGGCCTTCGCCGCCTCGTGGTGGTCCGCGTGCTCGAGCTCCTTGCGGAGCTCCTTCACCTCGGAGATCGGGATCGCCGGGATGAACCGCAGGAACAGCATGAACAGCACGCCGAAGGTGGCCATCGACCCGAAGAGGAGGCCCCAGTCCACCCAGGTCGGCGAGTAGCTCGCCCACGAGGAGGGGATGAAGTCGCGGGTCAGCGAGACCGCGATGATGACGAACCGCTCCGCCCACATCCCGACGTTCACGAGGATCGAGACGAGGAAGAGGACCATGATGTTCGTGCGCGCCCGCGGGATCCAGAGGATCTGTGGCGCGACGACGTTGCAGAACATCTGGGCGGCGAAGACGAGCCGGTACGGGCCGAAGAGCCGGTTCGTGAACGCGAACCACTCCATCGCGCTGTCCGAGTACCAGGCGATGAACCACTCCATCGCGTAGCCGTACGAGACCATGAGCCCGGTCGCGAGGATGACCTTCGCCATGTTGTCGAGATGGCGCAGCGTGACGACGTGCTCGAACCCGAAGACCTTCCGGGCCGGGATCATGAGCGTCAGCACCATCGCGAAGCCGCTGAAGATGGCGCCGGCGACGAAGTAGGGCGGGAAGATCGTCGTGTGCCAGCCCGGCAGCTGCGAGATGGCGAAGTCGAACGACACGATGGTGTGGACGGAGACGACGAGCGGCGTCGAGATCCCGGCGAGGAGCAGGTAGCCGATGCGCCAGTGCTGCCAGTGGCGCGCCGAGCCGCGCCAGCCGAAGCACAGGACCCCGTAGACGAGCCGGCGCGTCCGATCCTTCGCGGCGTCGCGCAGCGTCGCGAGGTCGGGGATGAGCCCCGTGTACCAGAACAGGAACGAGACCGTGAAGTAGGTCGAGATCGCGAAGACGTCCCAGGGGAGCGCGCTCTTGAAGTTGGGCCAGAGCTGCGTCGTCGAGGGGTACGGGATGAGCCACCAGAAGAGCCACGGCCGCCCGAGGTGGATGATCGGGTACATGCCCGCCATCGCGACCGCGAAGAGCGTCATCGCCTCCGCGAAGCGGTTGATGGACGTGCGCCATTTCTGCTGGAAGAGGAGGAGGATCGCGCTGATGAGCGTGCCGGCGTGGCCGATGCCGATCCACCAGACGAAGTTCGTGATGTCGAAGGCCCAGGCGACGGGGATGTTGTTTCCCCAGACGCCGATGCCGACGACGACCGTCTGGTAGAGGCAGAGGATCCAGAAGCCCATCCCGCCGAGGAGCACGAGCAGGAGGAGCGCCCACCCCTTGCGCATGGGCTCGAGCACCGCGCGCAGGAGGCTCTCCGTGAGCGCGCGGTCGTCCGGGCGGCCGACCAGGACGGGCTGGCGCTCGAGGGGATCGCCGGGGATCATCTTCGGGGCGGTGCTCATGCGAGCTCGGGGTTCGGGTTCCGCAGCTTCACGAGGTAGGCGGTGCGGGGGCGCGTGCCGAGCTCGTGCAGCAGGTCGTAGACGCGGCTGTCGCCGTGCTTGCGCGACACCGCGGAGGTCCGGTCGGCGAGGTTGCCGAAGACGATCGCCTCGGCCGGGCAGGCCTGCGCGCAGGCCGGGACGACCTCGTTCGGCCCGATCTTCCGACCGGCGTTCCGGGCGGAGATGCGGGACCGCTCGATCCGCTGCGTGCAGTACGTGCACTTCTCCATCACGCCGCGCGCCCGGACGGTGACGTCGGGGTTCATGAGCATCTTGAGGGTCGGCGCCGTCTCCCCGCGGTAGTCGAACCAGTTGAAGCGGCGGACCTTGTACGGGCAGTTGTTCGAGCAGTACCGGGTGCCGACGCACCGGTTGTAGACCATCTCGTTCAGCCCCTCCTCCGAGTGCACGGTGGCGTTCACCGGACACACGTACTCGCACGGCGCCGCCTCGCAGTGGACGCAGGCGAGCGGCTGCGAGACGGAGGCGGGGTCCTCGGCGGTGCCGGTGAAGTAGCGATCCACCCGGATCCAGTGCATCTCGCGGCTGCGGAGCACCGACTCCTTGCCGACCACCGGGATGTTGTTCTCCGCCTGGCAGGCGATGGTGCACGCGCCGCAGCCGATGCAGCGCGACAGGTCGATCGCCATGCCCCAGCGGTACTCCTGCTCCGAGTAGTCGACCGGCTTCAGGATCGACGGCTGCGGGGCGCGCAGCTCGTCGAGCTCCTTCTGGCGGTCCGGGCGCGGCAGCTCCGCCGCGTCCATCCCGAGCGCGATGGCCCGCCCCTCCATCGTGAAGTGACCCTGGGTGACCCCGAGCTCCACGCGCCGCCCGGTCGGTCGAACCCGGAGGTCCGCCGCGATCCAGGGCGCGTCGGAGGTGCGGAGCGCGTAGGCGTCGAACTGCACGCCGCCGCGCCCGACCGGCCCAGCCGCCGTCTGGCCGTAGCCGAGCGGCAAGGTCACCGCCTCGTCGGCGTGCCCGGGAACGATCAGGACCGGCGCCTCGACGGAGCGGCCCGCGAGCGTGAGCGCCGCGACGTCGCCCGTCGCGAGCCCGAGCCGCTTCGCGGTCGCGGGGGAGAGGAGCGCCGCCGCGTCCCAGGTGAGCTTCGTGACCGGGTGTGGGAACTCGGCGAGCCAGGCGTTCTCGAGGTGGCGGCCGTCGTGGACCTTGTAGTCCGGGACGAAGTTCGCCTCGATGCCGCCGGCAGGCGGCGGCAGGGCGCGGAGCGCCTGCGCCACCTTCGCGAGATCCACCTTCGGCGTCTCGGCCGGCGACGCCGAGCCCGCGACGAGGCCGGCGGCGAGCCACTCGTCCCAGCGCCGGTCGAACGGGTCCGGCCTGAGCGCCTTGTTCGAGTCGGGAGGGAGCACGGAGCCCCCGCTGCCGACGGGCGACGGCGGGGGCGCGCCGAAGCCGGCGCGGGCGCGCCAGCCGTCACGGACGAGCCGCCACCCGCCGCGCGTCCCCTCGTCGACGAACGCCGCGAGCAGCTCCACCTCCGAGATCGTCTCGTGGAGCGGCGCGACGAGCGGCTGAACGATCGCCGCGGTCCCGTCGCGCGAGCGCAGGTCTCCCCAGGCCTCGAGCGGATGGCTCGCGGCGAGCCGCAGCGCCGCCGCGCGCACCGTCTCGTCGTCACGTCGAGCGAGCACGATCGAGCGCGGCGCCTTCCGGAACGCGCGGCGCAGGTCGAGGTCGGCCGGCGCGGTGTGGAGCGGGTTCCAGGCGGTGACGACGAGCGTGTCCACCCGCCCCGCCTCGAGCTCCTTCGCGAGCGCCGCGAGCCGGCCGGGGCCCGCCTCCGGGTCGACGAGGGGGCTCGCGCGCAAGGTGACGGTCCTGCCGACGTTGCCGAGCGCATCGTTCAGCGCGGCGGCGAGGGCGTGCACCGCCGGCGGCTGGCGGAGCCCGGCGACGACGAGCGAGCGGCCGCGCGCCGAGGCGAGGTCCTTAGCGACCGCCGCGGCGGCCTTCGCGCGCTCTCCTTCGGCGGGCGCGCCGAGGGGAGCGAGCTGCGGGAGGCCGTGGCGCGCCGCGAGCTCCGCCGCGACCGCGCGCCCGAACCCGGCCACCTCCGCCCCGCGCATCCGGAAGCGGTGGTCGGCCATTCCCCCCGTGATCGTGTACGAGGCCTCGGCCACGTAAAGCCGGTTCATCCTCAGCGGCTCGCGGCGCGCCGCGAACTCCGCCGCCTGGCGCAGCGGCTCGCCCTCGAGCGCGAGGAAGTCCGCGTCGAGCGAGAGGATGACGTCGGCCTCGGCGAGCAGCAGCGTCGGCTCGAGCGGCCGCCCGAGCGCGAGCGCCGCCCCGGCGCGCGCCGCGTCGTCGGGCACCGCGGTCCACGTGTCGAAGCGGGCCTTCGGGAAGCGCGCGAGGATGCGCCGCCGCAGCTCGGCGAGCGTCGGCGAGGTGGTCGGGTCGACGAGGAACCGGAGCCGCGCCCCGCCGTCGGCCGCGTGCTCGCGCGCGATCGCGGAGAGCTCGGCGAGGAGCCCCGCCGTCCCGAACGTCCGCGCCTTCCCCGCGAAGCCGGAGAGGCGCGCGGGGTCGTAGAGCTCGAGTGGCGTCGCCTGGAGGATCGCGTCCGTGCCGCCGCGGCTCGCCGGGTGCTCGCGGTTTCCCTCGAGCTTCGTCGGCCGCCCCTCCCAGCTCGTCACGACGACGCCGACCGCGTAGCCGTCCCGCGCGAGCGCGGTCGCGTACGCGGACGGGAGCGACGGCGTCACCGACGGCGGCTGGCGCACGTAGGAGACGACGTTCTCGCGCGGCGGCTTGCAGGCCTCGAGCCCGGCGAGCGCGACGGAGGCGCCGAGGACCTGGAGGAAGCCGCGGCGCGAGAGCGCGTCGGGGGCCTCGGCCGCGCCCTCGGCGAACTCATCCTTCGCCTCCGCGGCGCCGCGCTCGTACTCCTCCAGCGTGCGCCAGCGTCGCGCCTCGAGGCTGCTCTTCTGACCGTAGATCGGTAAGCCTAGCGATGGCATGTGTAGCAGCTCGTGCGCGGTCTCACGTCGTTCTTCCTCGCCAGCTCCCTGCCGAGCGCGGCGGGGTCGCCCTCCGGCTTCCAGCTCATGTTCGTCACCTCCTCCGGCGGGCGGAGCCGCGGATAAGGGTTCCGGTGGCACTCGAGGCACCAGCCCATGCTGAGCGGCTGGACCTGCTCGATCGCCGCCATCTGATCGACGCGGCCATGGCACTCGACGCATCCGACCCCCTTGTTCACGTGGATCGAGTGGTCGAAGTAGACGAATCCGGGCAGCCGGTGGACGCGCACCCACGGGATCGGCTGGCCGGAGAACCAGCTCGCGCGCACCACGTCGAGGAGCCGCGACTTGTTCCAGACCTGCGAGTGGCAGTTCAGGCAGAGGCCGGTCGGCGGCAGGCCGGCGCTCGGCGCACGGTCCACCGTCTGGTGGCAGTAGCGGCAGTCGATGAGGTCGTCCTGCACGTGGTGGCGATGGTCGAACTGGACCGGCTGCTGGACCTGATCCTGCTGGCCGGTGCCGTAGGGGATCCGTGGATACGTCATGAGGGCCGCGACCGTACCCGCGCCGCCGAGCACGAGTACGACGAGCACCGCGCGAAAGGTCGCGTTCGCTCTCGGAGTGAATAGAGCGCTCATCGCCGTCGCGCGCCCCTGTCGCGCACAGTCTCGGTCATCGGGTCCGACACGGGATCGCCCTCCACCACACAGAGCCGCGCTCGGGGCGTAAATTGTCGGAGATACAGGCTTCGCGGTAGGTCTCGAAAGGGGCGAGGCATACATACCCACGAGCCCTCGCCGGCGCCGTGCGCGACGGGCCGCTTGTGCGGCGCCCGGTGCTGGACTACAGCAACCACGCGACCTGACAGGAGGAACACGCCCCCGTGGAACAGACCGATGTCACCTTGCTGGAGCGAGCCCGCGCCGGCGAGCGCGCTGCGCTCGAGGAGCTCCTCGAGCGTCATCAACGGAGGGTGTATCGGTTCGGCCTCAAGATGTGCCGGGATCCCGAGGACGCCAAGGACGTCGTCCAGGACACCCTCCTCGCCGTTGCACGGACCGTGAAGGACTTTCGGGGGGCCTCCTCCGTCTCGACCTGGCTCTACACCATCGCGCGCTCGTTCTGCATCAAGAAGCGGCGCCGCTCGAAGTTCGCCCCCGAGCAGGAGGAGTCGCTCGACGCGCGCGAGCCGGGGCTCGAGGCCAGGCAGGTGGTCGACCCGTCGCGCGCGCCCGACGAGGCCCTCGCCGGCCGCCAGATCGAGGGCGCGCTCGAGCGCGCGATCGCCGGGCTCGACCCGATGTACCGCGAGGTGCTCGTCCTGCGCGACGTCGAGGGGCTCTCGGCCGCCGAGGTCGCCGAGGTGATGGGGCTCACCGTCGAGGCGGTGAAGAGCCGGCTGCATCGGGCGCGCATCGCGGTGCGCGAGGCCGTCGCGCCGCTCCTCGCCGTGCCGCCGCCCCCCGCGTCCGCGGAGGGGCCGGGCGCGCCGCCGCGCGCAGCTCGGGGGCCGGGTGACGCCGGCGGGCCGTGCCCGGACATCGTGGAGCTCTTCTCGCGCCACCTCGAGGGCGAGATCAGCACTCCGGTCTGCGCCGAGATGGAGCGCCACCTCGCGCGCTGCCCCGCGTGCAGGTCGCGCTGCGACTCGCTCCAGCGAACGCTCGCGCTCTGCCAGGCGGCCCCCCTCCCGGAGGTCCCGGCACCAGTCCAGGCCTCCGTCCGCCAGGCGCTGCGCAGGTTCGTCGAGCTGCATGGGTAGCACGTGCCGATCTACCGTCTCGGGCGCGCCATCGCCTTCCCAGACCCGGCGCTCGCCGAGCCCGACGGCCTCCTTGCCGTGGGCGGCGACCTCTCCCCGGAGCGGCTCGTCGCGGCATACTCGGAGGGGATCTTCCCCTGGTACGACGGCCGAAGCCCGATCCTCTGGTGGTCGCCCGACCCGCGGCTCGTGCTCGAGCCTCGAGACCTCCACGTCGCACACTCGCTCGGGCGAACGCTGCGCCGGGGCACCTACCGCGTCACCGCGGACTCGGCCTTCGAGGAGGTCATCCGGCGGTGTGCCGCCCGGGACCGGCCGGGGCAACGCGGCACCTGGATCACTCCTGAGATGATCGACGCGTACGTCGAGCTCCACCGGCTCGGGTTCGCGCACTCTTTCGAGGCGTGGGAGGGAGAGGCGCTCGCGGGCGGCCTCTACGGCGTGTCGCTCGGGGCCGCGTTCTTCGGCGAGTCGATGTTCGCGGACCTACGCGACGCCTCGAAGGTCGCCTTCGTGCGAGCGGTCGAGTGGCTCGCGGGGCGCGGCATCGGCCTCGTCGACTGCCAGGTGCGGACCGAGCACCTCGTCTCACTCGGCGCGAGAGAGATCCCCCGCGCGCGTTTCCTCGAGCAGGTCGCCGCGGCGCTCGACCGGCCGACGTTGCAGGGTCGGTGGAGGCTCGACGCGGCTTCCTAGCGGGGGGGCACTCCGCCCTTCGACTTCGCTCAGGGCCTCGCGCCCCCCCGATGCAATCGTAGGCTGCGGCTTCGCCTGCGCTCGCCGGTTACTTCACTGGACCGCGAGGAGCTCGACCTCGAAGACGAGCGTCGAGTTCGGCGGGATCGCGCCCGGGGCGCCGCCCGCGCCGTAGGCGATCGCCGGCGGGCACACGAGCTGCGCCTTGCCGCCGACCTTCATCATCGCGACGCCCTCCGTCCAGCAGGCGATGACGCGGTTCAGGGGGAACGTCGCGGGGCCGCCGTGCTTCGCGGACGCATCGAACTCCTTCCCGTCGATGAACGTGCCGCGGTAGTTCACCTGCACCGTGCTCGACGCCGTCGGCTTCGCGCCGGTGCCTTCCTTGAGGGGGCGGTAGACGAGGCCCGAGGACGTCTTCACTGCGCCCTTCTCCTTCGCGGCCTTGTCGAGGTAGTCGGCGCCGGGGTCGGCGGCGCGGACGGACGTGGAGAGCACGAGGGCGGCGAGGGCGAGGGGAAGGCGGATCTTCATGGTCGTGGACCTCCGGATCGTTGGTTCGGGCGGGCACCGGGAGGGAGCCTCGCGGCGCGAGTATGGCCCAGCTTAGGATGGGGCGCATGGGGAAGAAGCGGACCGCGGACCCGGGGCCGGCCGCGCCGGCGCGGCCGTTCCACGACGCGTTCGCGAAGCTGCGCGAGCGGCTGCCCGAGGGCCTCGCGCCCGCGCCGGCCGCTCGGCCCGCCGCGCCGCGGGCCACCCCCGCCCCTGCGCGCGCCGTCGTCCGGATCGAGCGGAAGGGGCGCGGCGGCAAGGAGGCGACGGTGGTCGAGAAGCTCGGGCTCCCTCCCGGCGCGCTCGTCGTCTGGCTCGACGACGCGAAGCGCGCGCTCGGCTGCGGCGGCGTCATCGAGGCGGGGGCGCTCGTGCTGCAGGGCGATCAGCGCGAGCGGATCGCGCGCTGGCTCGAGCAGCGCGGCGTCGCGAAGGTCACTATCGGGACCTGATGGCGGTGTCTCCACGGGGCGAGCGATCGCGGCGCGAGGCCAAGGCCCGCCCGGGGCGGCGCAGGCGGCGGCGGGGCGGCGCGCTTACCTGAAGGCCATGGTGATCCTCGTCGCGGTGCGCGACCTCCTCTTCCGCTCGAAGATCCACGCCGCCGCGGAGCGGCTCGGCGTGGCGATCCGGCTCGCGCCGCGCGACGCGCCGCTCTCGCAGGCCGCGCGCGACCTCGCGAGCGGCACCGCCCTCGTCGACCTCTCGGAGCCCGGTGTGCTCGACGAGATCAGGCTCGTGAAGCGGGCGGGCGGCGTCCGCGTCGTCGGGTTCCTCGGCCACCTCGAGGCCGAGCTCGCGCTCGCCGCGCGCGCGGCGGGCGCCGACGAGGTCCTCTCGCGCGGCCAGCTCGTCCAGCGGCTCGACGAGCTCCTGAGCGGCGCGGCTGCAGGCGTCCCGCCCAGCGCCTGACGGGCGCCTGGCTGGTCGGCCGGGAACGCCGAGCGTTCCGAGCGCCGCCCCCCGGTGGGACGAACGGCCGCGCCGCGAGGTCGCTGGCCGTTTACAATGTCCGTCCCATGGCGGAGCGGCAGCGTCCGGACGGCGACACCGCGGTCGTCGTCCCGAGGACCAAGGCGGAGAAGCAGACGCGGCGCCCGCCGCTTTACAAGGTCCTGCTGCACAACGACGACTTCACGACGCAGGAGTTCGTGGATTGGGTGCTCATGAACGTGTTCAACCATGACCCCGAGTCCGCGCACCGCATCATGCTGAACGTTCACATGCGCGGAGTCGGCGTCGCCGGTATCTATCCGCACGAGATCGCGGAGACGAAGGTCCAGAAGACGACGGAGCTTGCGCGGAAAGCGGAGTACCCGCTCCTCGTGACGCTCGAGCCGGAGTAGCGTTGGAGCAGACCGGAGTAGCGTTGGAGCAGAGATGGTGACGGTGTCCAAGGAGCTACAGCAGACCCTCCAGAACGCGGTGGGCGAGGCCCGCCGCCGGAGGCACGAGTACGTCACGCTCGAGCACCTGCTCCACGCGATGACGAAAGACAAGGTGGCGTCCGAGGTGCTGCTCGCCTGCGGGGCCGATCTCAAGGCGCTCGAGCGGGAGCTCGAGGAGTACCTCGACCGCACGCTCGAGTCGCACTCCTCCACGCAGGACCCGGAGCAGACCGCCGCGTTCCAGCGCGTGCTCCAGCGCGCCGCGTGGCACGTGCAGGGCTCGGGGCGGACGGAGCTCAACGCCGGCGACGTGCTCGTCGCGATCACGCGCGAGCGCGGCTCTCACGCGGTCTACCTGCTCGAGAAGCAGGGCGTCCGGCGCCTCGACATCCTCCAGTACATCTCCCACGGCATCGGCCGGGACGGCGCGGACGACGGCGAGCCCGGTGAGGAGCCCGGCGACGACGGCGCGCCGCGCCCGGTGAAGGATCCGTTCAAGACCTTCACGATGAACCTCGTCGAGCGAGCCGCGCAGGGGCTCATCGACCCGCTCATCGGCCGCGACGCCGAGGTGGAGCGGATGATCCAGGTGCTCTGCCGCCGCCGGAAGAACAACCCGGTGCTCGTCGGCGACCCCGGCGTCGGCAAGACGGCCATCGTCGAGGGGCTCGCGCTCCGGATCCACCAGAGGAAGGTCCCCACCATCCTCGAAAAGGCGGCGATCTACTCGCTCGACATGGGCGCGCTCCTCGCCGGCACGAAGTTCCGCGGCGAGTTCGAGCAGCGGCTCAAGGGCGTCATCCAGGGGGTGAAGAAGACGCCGAACGCGATCCTGTTCATCGACGAGATCCACACCATCGTCGGGGCGGGCGCGACGACCGGCTCCTCGATGGACGCGTCGAACCTCCTGAAGCCCGGCCTCGCCTCGGGCGAGCTCCGCTGCATCGGCTCGACGACGTTCCAGGACTACAAGGCGACGTTCGACCGGGACCACGCGCTCGCGCGCCGCTTCCAGAAGATCGAGATCCACGAGCCGACGGTGGAGGACACGGTCAAGATCCTCCGCGGCCTGAAGAAGGTCTACGAGGAGCACCACGGCGTCGTCTACACGCCGCGCTCGCTGCGCGCGGCCGCGGAGCTCTCGGCGAAGCACATCAACGACCGGCAGCTGCCGGACAAGGCCATCGACGTCCTCGACGAGGCCGGCGCGCGCGATCGGATGCGCGCGGAGAAGCACCGCAAGCACCGGATCACCGGGCGCGACGTCGAGCGCGTGGTCGCGAAGATCGCGAAGATCCCGGAGCGGACGGTCTCGGCGGACGACGAGGCCGCGCTGCGCGCGCTTCAGCCGGAGCTCCGGAAGGTGATCTACGGGCAGGACGCCGCGATCGAGGCGATCGTCTCGGCGATCAAGCTCTCCCGCTCCGGCCTCGGGGCGCCCGAGCACCCCATCGGCAACTTCCTCTTCTCCGGCCCGACCGGCGTCGGGAAGACCGAGCTCGCGAAGCAGCTCGCCCGCATCCTCGGGGTCGAGTTCCTCCGCTTCGACATGACCGAGTACCAGGAGAAGCACACGGTCTCGCGCCTCATCGGCGCGCCGCCTGGGTACGTCGGCTTCGACCAGGGCGGCCTGCTCACCGACGCGATCCGGAAGACTCCGTACGCCGTGCTCCTGCTCGACGAGATCGAGAAGGCGCATCCGGACGTCTACAACCTCCTGCTCCAGGTGATGGACCACGCCACGCTCACCGACAACAACGGGCGCAAGGCGGACTTCCGGCACGTCATCCTCATCATGACGACGAACGCCGGCGCGCACGAGCTCTCGGCGCGGCGGGTGGGGTTCGGCACGGACCTCTCTGACCCGGGCAACGCCCGGAACGCCATCGAGCGCACGTTCAGCCCGGAGTTCCGCAACCGGCTCGACGCGTGGGTGTCGTTCGAGTCGCTCCCGCCCGAGATCATCCTCAAGGTCGTGGACAAGCTCGTGAAGGAGCTCGAGATTCAGCTCGCCGAGAAGAAGGTCCGGATCGAGCTCAGCGCCGAGGGGCGCGGCTGGCTCGCGGAGCGCGGCTTCGACCGGAAGATGGGCGCGCGCCCGATGGCGCGCCTCATCCAGAACGAGCTCAAGAAGCCGCTCGCCGAGAAGATCCTGTTCGGCGAGCTGCACGACGGCGGCACGGTGCGCATCACCGTGGAGGACGGCGGCCAGAAGCTCCAGCTCGTCGTCACGCCCGCGACGGCGCCGGCCCCGGTGCCGGCGTAGCGGCAGTCGCGGGTCGGACGGCTCGCCGGGCGTCGCGTGCGGCGCCCTACCGCTCACCCGCGGTGATACGCTCGGCGCGTGAGCCCGATCCTGTTCGCCACCCTGACCCTCGTTCTCGCCGCGGACCCTTCGCCGCCCGCCTCGGAGCGCAACGCTCCCGGAGGAGCGCCCACCGCCGCGGTCTCCCCGGCGCGCGCCCGGTTCGACGCGGCGCGCGCCGCGCTCCTGCGCGGCGACCTCGGGGGGGCCGGGAGCGGGTTCGAGGCCGTCGCGCTCGATCCCTCCGCGGAGACGGCGCTCGCCGAGGCCGCCCGCGTGCTCGCCGAGGCGACCCGGGAGCTCGCCCGGCGTGGCGACTTCGTGCTGCGACCCGCGCTCCCGGGGGTGCAGCCGGGGCACGTCCCGCGGCTCGACCGGAGCGGTCGCGGCGACCTGGCGTGGTTCACCACCTTCTACGGCATCGGGGTCGCGGACGGGCTCGGGGCGCTCTCGGACCTGCGGGACGGGAAGGCGTACCTCGCCCTCACCATCGCGGGCGCGAGCGTCGGGCTCGTCGGGGCGCTCCTCGGGACCCGCGACGTGCCCATGTCGGAGGGACGGGCGGCGGCGATCCAGGGGGCCACGACCTGGTCGTCGTTGAACGCCGCCGCGCTCTGCGCCATCTCCGACGTCGACGGGCGGCCCACGCTCGCCACCACGCTCGGGGCGGGCGTCCTCGGCCTCGCGCTCTCGACGTCCCTGACCTCGAGTCGCGCGCCTTCCGCGGGGGACATGTCGATCGTGAACAGCGCGGGCGCGTGGGGGCTCGTGGCGGGTGCGCTCTCGCTCACCTTCGCCGGCGAGGACGTTTCCCCGCAGCGTCTCGGGTGGACCCTCCTCGTCGGCACGGATCTCGGCCTGCTCGCGGGCGGCCTCACCGCGAGCCGAGTCGACATCTCGCGCGGACGCATGCTCGTCGTCGACGCGGGCGGCGTCCTCGGCGCGCTCGTCGGCGTCGCCATCCCGGTGTTCGCGAACGCGCGGAACCCGGACGCGTATGGCACCGCGACGCTCGTCGGGATCGCGGTGGGGCTCGGCACCGCGACGCACCTCACCCGGACCTGGGACGACGACGCGCCGCGCCCGCTCGCGGCGATGGGGCCTCGCGCGGCCCCCGCGCTCCTGCCGGTGGCGGGCGGCGGCACCGCGGCCGGGATCGCCGGGACGTTCTGACCCGAGCCGGCGGGGTCGCCGCCGCGCCTGCGGTCGGGTAGAACCCGGACCGTGCCGCCGCGCGAGCCGCTCCCGATCGACCCGCTCCTCCCCGAGGTCGTCGCCGCGCTGCGCGCCGCGCCGTCCGTCGTCATCGAGGCGCCGCCGGGGGCGGGGAAGACGACGCGCGTCCCCCGCGCGCTCTACGAGGCCGGGCTCGCGGGCGCGGGCGAGGTGGTCGTCCTCGAGCCGCGGCGCCTCGCGGCGCGGCTCGCGGCCCGACGGGTCGCGCAGGAGCTCGGCGAACGACCCGGCGAGACGGTGGGCTGGCAGGTCCGGTTCGAGGAGGTCGCCGGGCCCGGCACCCGGATCCGCTACGTGACCGAGGGACTCCTCACGCGCCGGCTCCTCGGCTCGCCGACGTTGCCCGGCGTCGGCGCGGTCGTCCTCGACGAGTTCCACGAGCGCCACCTGCAGGGCGACCTCGCCCTCGCCCTGCTGCGCCGCCTGCAGCGCACCTCGCGCCCGGACCTGAAGCTCGTCGCGATGTCCGCGACGCTCGACGCGGCGCCGGTCGCGTCCTACCTCGGCGCGCCGTCGCTCCGCTCCGAGGGGCGGCGGTTCGACGTGGCGATCGAGCACCTCTCTCCGGAAGACGCCGCGAAGGCGGACCGGCTCGAGGACCAGGTGGCGCGCGCGGTGCGGCGCCTGCACCGCGAGGGCGTCGAGGGCGACGTCCTCGTGTTCCTGCCGGGCGCGGCCGAGATCCGGCGCGCCCGCGAGGCGCTCGGGGAGTGGGCCGACCGCGGCGGGGTGGACCTCCTGCCGCTGCACGGCGATCTCCCGCCCGAGGAGCAGGACCGGGCGGTGTCGCCGGGCCCGCGCCGTAAGGTGATCCTCTCCACGAACGTCGCGGAGACCTCGGTCACGATCGAGGGCGTCGTCGCGGTGGTGGACGCGGGCCTCGCGCGCGTCGCGTCCCACTCGCCGTGGTCTGGGCTGCCGACGCTGGAGCTCCGGAAGATCTCGCGCGCCTCCGCCACGCAGCGCGCGGGGCGGGCGGGCCGGACGCAGCCGGGGCGCGCGCTCCGGCTCTATACGAGGGCCGACCACGACGCCCGGCCCGAGTTCGACCTCCCCGAGGTGCTGCGGGAGGACCTCGCCGAGACGCTCCTCGCGCTCGCGGCGCTCGGCGCGCTCGACGGGTTCGAGTGGTTCGAGGCGCCCCCGCCGGCGGCGCTCGACGCGGCGCGGACGCTGCTCGTCCGGCTCGGCGCGATCGCGGACGGGGGCGCGCTCACCGCGATAGGACGGAGCGTGCTCCGCGTGCCGGGCCACCCGCGCGCGGGCCGGCTCGTCCTCGAGGCCGCGCGGCGCGGGGCGGCCGACGAGGGGGCGCTCCTCGCCGCGCTCCTCGGCGAGCGCGACCTGCGCGACCGGCGGTCGCTCGAGGGCGCGTCCGTGCCGGCGACCGGGCCGTCCGACCTGCTCGAGCTCGCGCAGGTGTTCGACGAGGCGGCGCGGGCGCGGTTCGCGCCCGACCGACTCCGGCGCATGGGCGTCGCCCCCGGCGCGGCGCAGGCGGTCGAGCGGAGCCGCAGGCAGCTCTCGCGCGTGGCGCGGGAGCTCGCGCGGACCACGGCGACGCCGTCCGACGCGGCCGTTCGCCCTGAGCGGAGCGCCTCCGCGACGGCGGAGGCGCGGAGTCGAAGGGCCGAGGACGCCCTGCTCCTCGCCACGCTCGCCGCGTACCCGGACCGCGTCGCCCGGCGACGCGCGCCGGGCTCCGACGAGATCGTCCTCACGGGTGGCGGGAGCGCGCGGCTCGACCCGGCCTGCGTCGTCCGCGACGCGCCGCTCCTCGTCGCGGTGGACGCCGAGGAGCGCCGGGGCGACCGGCGCATCCCCGGTGCGCGCGCTGCCGAGGCGCGCGTCCGGATCGCGAGCGCGGTCACGCAGGAGATGCTGCTCGACCTCTTCCCGGAGGCGCTCCGCTACGAGGAGGCGGTCTCGTGGAACGCGCAGGCGGAGCGGGTCGAGGCGACGGAGCGGCTCCTGTACCGGGATCTCGTGCTCGAGGAGGCGCGCGCCGCGCGCGCCGATCCGGAGGCGGTGGCGGACCGGCTCGCGGCCGAGGCGCTCGCCCGCGGCGCGCGCACGTTCGCGGAGGAGGGCGCCGTCGACCGCGTCCTTGCGCGGCTCGCGTTCGCCGCATCTCACGCGCCCGACGCGGGGCTCGCACCTCCCGCCGAGGCGGATCTCGCCGCGGCGCTCCGCGCCCTGTGCGCCGGGCGCCGCTCGTTCGCGGAGCTGCGCGACGCGGACCTCCCGGGCGCGCTCCTCGCCGCGCTCGAACCCCGAGGGCGCGCGGCGCTCGAGCGGCTCGCGCCCGAGCGGGTGACGCTCCCCGGCGGCCGCTCGACCCGGATCCACTACGAGACGGGGAAGCCGCCGTGGATCGAGAGCCGGCTCCAGGACTTCTTCGGCATGGCGGCGGGGCCTGCGGTCGCGGGCGGGCGCGTGCCGGTCGTGCTGCACCTGCTCGCGCCGAACCAGCGCGCCGTGCAGGTGACGACCGACCTCGCGGGGTTCTGGGATCGTCATTACCCGGCGCTCCGGCGCGAGCTGTCGCGGCGCTACCCGCGCCACGCCTGGCCCGAGGACCCCCGCACGGCGACGCCGCCGGTGCCGCGGGGGCGGTGAGCGAGCGGACCGGGCCCTCAAGATGCGCCACGCTCCCGAGCGAAGGTCTTAGGGAGAGCGCGCATGTGTAAGGGTGTGCGCCTCCCGAGGCGCCTCACGCTCCGGCGCAGCCTCATCCGGCTGCGCCCGCGCTCGCCTCGCGTCCCGGGCGGTGAGGGCCCGGCCGGTCGCCCGCAGTCCGTTGCACCGCCCCCCGCCCGCGCGGACGTTCAGGGCGTGGCCCGCCGCGCTCCGCTCCCGCCCTTCCGCGCGCAGCTCGCGCTCCTCGTCTCCGAGCCGCCCGACGGCGAGGGGTGGCTGCACGAGGTGAAGTACGACGGCTATCGCATCGGCTGCGCGGTCGAGGGTGGGCGGGCGACCCTGCGCAGCCGGAACGGCAAGGACTGGACGGCGCAGTTCCCGGAGGTCGCGGAGGCGGCGCGCGCGCTGCCGGTGCAAAGCGCGCTCCTCGACGGCGAGGTGGCCGCGCTCCTCCCCGACGGCCGGACGAGCTTCCAGGCGCTGCAGAACGCCTTCTCCGCGGGCGCCCGGCCGCCGCTCGCCTACTTCGTCTTCGACCTGCTCCACCTCGAGGGCGAGGAGCTCGCGGCGCAGCCGCTCGTCGAGCGCAAGGCGGCGCTCGAGAGGCTCCTCGGCGGAGGACGCGGGCTCGTCCGCTACGCGCCGCACGTCGCGGGCGGCGGTGCGTCGGTGTTCCGCGAGGCGTGCCGGCTCGGGCTCGAGGGGATCGTCTCGAAGCGCGCCGACCTGCCGTACCGGCCTGGACGGAACGCGGGCTGGGTGAAGACGAAGTGCATCCTCAGGCAGGAGGTGGTCATCGGCGGCTTCACCGAGCCCGAGGGCGCCGCGCGGGACGGGATCGGCGCGCTCCTCGTCGGCGTCCACGAGGGCGGCGCGCTCCGGTTCGCCGGGAAGGTCGGCACCGGCTTCACGAACGCTCAGGCGCGCGCGCTCCGCGCGCGCCTCGATGGCCTCGCCGCTCGCGAGTGCCCTTTTTCGCCCCCGCCCGCGGGCTGGCTCGGGAAGAACGCGCACTGGGTCCGGCCGGTGCTCGTGTGCGAGGTCGAGTTCACCGAGTGGACCTCGGATGGGAAGATGAGGCACCCCTCGTTTCAGGGGATTCGGGAGGACAAGAGGCCCCAGGAGATCGTCCGAGAGACGCCGGCCGGAACCGATCTTCGAGAGACCGGTCACGGTCAGGGTCACGTTCACGGGGAAGACCGGGAAGGGCGCACGGGAACCGGGAACGGCGCGCGATCCGTGTCCGCTTCTCGTGTCCCGTCATCCGGTAGTTCCCGTGACCGTGAACGTGACCGTGACCGTGACCGTCAGTTCGGAACCCCTCGACAGCCCACGTTCCGCGGGATCCGCATCTCCTCGCCCGACCGCGTGATCTATCCGGACCTGCCGTCGACCAAGCTCGACGTGGCCCGCTACTACGACTCGGTCGCCGACGCGATGATTCCTCACCTGCGCGGCCGGCCGCTCACGCTGTTCCACTGCCCGGAGGGGCTCGGCGGCGAGTGCCGGTTCATGAAGCACTCGAAGGTCTGGGCGTCCGCGGCGGTGCGGCGCGTCCGCATCTCCGAGAAGACGAAGACGGGCGAGTACCTCGTCGCGGACGACGCGGCGGCGCTCCTCTTCCTCGTCCAGATGGACGTGCTCGAGCTCCACACCTGGAACGCGACCACCGATCGGCTCGAGGAGCCGGACCGGCTCGTGCTCGATCTCGACCCCGGCCCGGAGGTGACGTTCGCCGAGGTGGTCCGCGGAGCGCGGCTCGCGCGCGACGCGCTCGCGGCGGTCGGGCTCGCCGCGTTCGTGAAGACGACCGGCGGCGCCGGGCTCCACGTCGTCGCGCCGCTCGTCCCGGCGCCGTGGACCGCGTGCCTCGCCGTCGCCCGCGCGCTCGCCGACGCCCTCGCCCGCCACGACCCTCGCCGCTTCACGACGTCCTTCGCGAAGAAGGGGCGCGAGCGGAAGATCCTCGTGGACTACCTCCGGAACAACCGGACGAACACGTCGGTCGCTGCGTTCTCGACGCGCGCCCGGCCGGGCGCGCCGGTGTCGGTGCCGGTCGCGTGGGACGAGCTCTCGCCGCGGCTCCGGCCCGAGCGCTTCACGATCGCCTCGGTGCCGCGCCGCCTCGGCACGCTCCGGGCGGATCCGTGGGCGGGGTACGACGGCGCCCGCCGGCGGCTCGACGTCGCGCGCCTCGCGGCGGGCGCGCAGGGCGCGCCGCTGGGGCCCTGAGCCATGGCCCGGATCCGCATCGGAACGAGCGGCTACATGTACCGGCACTGGCGCGGCCTCCTCTACCCCGAGGGGCTCGCGCAGCGGCGCTGGCTCGAGCGCTATGCCGCGCTGTTCGACACCGTGGAGCTGAACGCGACCTTCTACCGGCTCCCGTCTCCGGAGACCGTCGAGCGCTGGCGGGACGCCTCGCCGCCGGGGTTCACGTTCGCGGTGAAGGGGAGCCGGTACCTCACGCACATGAAGCGGCTCCTCGACGCGGGCGCGGGGCTCCGCCGCTTCTACCGCCCCGTCTCGCGCCTCCACGCGAAGCTCGGCCCGGTGCTCTGGCAGCTGCCGCCCCAGATGGCGCCCGACGCGGACCGCCTCGACCACTTCCTCGCCCGGCTCCCGGCGGGGCGCCACGCGGTCGAGTTCCGCGATCCCGACTGGTACTCGGACGAGACCTGCGACGTGCTCGACCGCCACGGCGCCGCGTTCTGCGAGCACGACCAGGTGAAGCGACCGCCGCCGCGGCTCACCGGCGGGTTCCGCTACGTGCGCTTCCACGGGACGACCGGAAGGTACGCCGGCCGGTACGGCGCGGCGTCGCTCCGGCCCTTCGCCCTCGACTACCTCGACTCCGCGGCCCGCGGCGTCCCGGTGTTCGTCTACTTCAACAACGACGTGGGCGGGCACGCGGTGCGCGACGCCCTCGACCTGCTCGCGCTCGTCGGCGAGGAGCGGCCCGCGCTCGGCGCGTGACCGTGGCCGCCGGGCGCGCTACAGCATGGGCGTGGATCTCCCATACGTCTCGCGCGAGCCGAGGGTCCCGTCGCCGCGGCCGCCGCTCCTCGTGCTGCTCCACGGCGTCGGAGCGGACGAGCGCGATCTCCTCCCGCTCGCCGACGGACTCGACCCGCGCCTCCTCTGCCTGTCGGTCCGCGCGCCGCACGAGGCGACGGGGATGGGGTACGCCTGGTTCGCGATCGACTGGCGCACGTCGCCGCCCGCCTACGATCTCGCGCAGGCGGAGGAGAGCCGCGCTGCGCTCTGCGACCTCGTCCCGCGCCTCGTCGCGCGCCACGGGACCGACCCCGCGCGCACGTTCCTCCTCGGCTTCAGCCAGGGCGCCGCGATGGCGCTCGCCGTCGCCCTCACGCGCCCCGAGCTCGTCCGCGGGGTCGTCATCCACTCCGGGCGCCTCGTCGCCGATCTCGCGGCGCGCATCGCGCCGCCCGAGGCGCTCGCCGGGCTCGAGGCGCTCGTGCTGCACGGCGTCGAGGACGACGTGTTGCCCGTCGAGCGCGGGCGAGAGATCCGGGACCTGCTCGCGCCGCGCCTCGGCCCGCGGCTCGTCTACCGCGAGCACGCGGACGCCGGTCACTTCGTGACGAAGACGTCGCTCGCCGACGCCGCCGCCTGGCTCGCTGCGCGGCTCGGCTGAACCGACGTCAGCGGCCCGCATCAGCGCGCGGACTCGTTCGCCTTCACGAGCTCTCGCCCCTCCGCGCGCGCGCGGACCTTCCTGAACTCGGCCTCGAGATTGTCGAGCTCCTCGTCGGTGGCATGCTCGAGGTCGGCGAAGATGTTCCGCGCCCGAGCCTGCGAGCGGATGAGCTCGTCGAGCTTCAGGTGGAGGGCGCGCGTCTCGCGGTTCTGCGTCGCCTGGATGAGGAAGACCATGAGGAACGTGACGATCGTCGTCCCCGTGTTGATGACGAGCTGCCAGCTGTCGCTGAAGCCGAAGAGGGGCCCCGTCACGGCCCAAACGACGATGACCGCGAGCGCGACCACGAACGCCCACGGAGTGCCCGTCGCCTGGGACACCCACACCGCGACGCGCGCGAAGAGCGGCTGCGGCTGCACCTGCATGTGACGAACGTACGCACGCTCTCACGGCCCGGGCAGGGACCCTCCGACCGCCCGGATGGCCGGCCGTGCGGGAGCGGCTGCGTCAGCAGGCTGTCGAGACAATCCCGGCAACCTCGGCTAGCAAGATTCTCCCTCGCCCCCGCGAAGCGCTCATGATCCCTCACATCTAGACAGCGCCCATCGGGGCGTGATCTACGGTTGCGGTGAAGAGAAAGCCCGAGCGGCGGCAGGTGGTTCGCGAAGAGTTCGATGCCGTCGATCTGGGCGATCAGCGCAGGTCCAAGCGGGCAAAGCACATCGCGGATCGGCTGGCAGCCGCTCCTGAGGCGAGCTTACCGGAGGCGATGTGCGACCGGGCCGGCACCGAAGCGCTTTACCGGCACCTCGAGAGCGAGGACGTCACGCTCGATGCCCTGCTCGCGCCGCACCTGGCCCGCACCACGCAGCGGATTCGGCAGGTCGGCGTGGCGTTCGCGATCGCGGACACCACCGCGTTCAAGTTCACCGGTGAAGCCGACCGAGAGGGGCTCGGCCCGATCAACAAGACCGACCAGGGTTTCCTGGCACACGTGACCCTCGCCGTCGCCGCGGATGGTACGCGCACTCTGCTCGGCGTCCTCGGTGTCGAGAACTGGGCGCGCGCAGAGAAGAAGACGGCGAAGCGCCCGGTCTCGGAGTCGAGCCGGTGGTTGCGAGGGATGCAGGCAGCACAGCAGCGCGCCGGTGGTGCGTCGCTCATCCACGTCGCCGATCGCGAAAGCGACATCTACGAGTTGCTCGCCGAGCTCACCGCGAGCGGGCAGCGCTTTATTCTGCGCGCGGCACAGGACAGGACCATCGTCCCTACCGAGGGAGACGAGCGGCGCCTCTTCGACGCCGTACGGTGTCAGCCGCCCGCGTTCACCATGGAGGTGCCGCTTTCGCCGCGACAGAACAAGGGGAACGCGAAGCAGGATAAGGCTTTCCCGTCGCGCCGTTCGCGGACGGCACAGCTGAGCTTCGCCGCACGTTCGGTGGACCTGAAGCGGCCGCAGAGGGTCGCCGCGACCGTGACTGCCGAGTTGCGGGTGAACGTGGTGCACGTCTTCGAGCTCGGGCCGCCGCTCGGTCAGACGCCGGTCGAGTGGGTGCTACTCACCACCGAGCCGATCGCGACGGAGCAAGAGGTGAGGTTCGTCGTGGACGGTTATCGGACGCGCTGGCTCATCGAGGAGTTCTTCAAGACCACCAAGACGGGGTGCGCATTCGAGTCTAAGCAGCTCGAGTCTCTGCACACGCTCACGAACCTGCTCGCCTACGTGCTCGTGCTCGCCTACGCCATGCTGCTACTGAGGGCTGCCTCGCGCACCGGCCATGACGAATCGGCCGAGGCCGTCCTCACAGCGAAGCAGCTGAAGCTGCTGCGCGCAGTGACCCGCAAGATGCCCGCCAACCCCACGGTTAGAGACGCGCTGTACGCGCTGGCGGGGCTCGGCGGGCACCTCAAGAACAACGGCGACCCCGG